>Ga0335069_10002092_pt1 | contig 31158 bp, 30 predicted proteins | sample Lox_Sample_11_FD_206714 | JGI IMG/M metagenome (GOLD analysis project Ga0335069, IMG submission 206714) | Soil microbial communities from Loxahatchee National Wildlife Refuge, Florida, United States - Lox_Sample_1.1 | ecosystem: Environmental > Terrestrial > Soil > Wetlands | place: USA...
TGCTTGATGCAGATCTGCATGATCTCCTTCTCGAGGCCGCGGATCGTCGCGACGTGGTCGCGCAGGTTCACGATCAGCGCGTCGAACATCTTCGGCGCGAGCTTGAGCTCCATCATCTGGCCGGCGAGCCGCTTGCGCAGCTTCTGCGTCTTCGGGTCCTTGGTGCCCGGGCCGTCGAGCGCCTTGACGACCTGCGCGTGGAGCTTGCCGATCGCGGTGAAGCGGCGCGCCGCCTCCTCGGGGTCGGGGCCGGTCTCGAGCGCCTCCTCCTCCTCCGAGTTGTCGTCGTCGTCGCTCTCGTTCTCGGTCTTCTCGAGCGCCATCAGCTTCGGGTTCTGCGGCTGCGCGATCTCGTCGGGCGCGTTCGGGTCGACGAAGCCGACGATGATGTCGACGAGCCGGCCCTGGCCGCCCTTGACGGGCTCGTAGGCCTTCAGCAGGTACTCGTAGGTCGCCGGGAAGTTCGCGAGCGCCGAGCGCACGGCGTCGAGGCCCTCCTCGATGCGCTTGGCGATGCGGATCTCGCCCTCGCGGGTGAGGAGCTCGACGGTGCCCATCTCGCGCATGTACATGCGCACCGGGTCGGTCGTGCGGCCGAACTCGGCGTCGACCGTCGCGAGCGCCGCGGCCGCTTCCTCGACCGCCTCGTCGTCGGTCGCGACCGGGCCGTCGGCGAGGATCAGCGACTCGGCATCCGGGGCCTTCTCGTAGACCGGGATGCCCATGTCGTTGATCATGTTGACGATGTCTTCGATCTGCTCCGGATCGACGATCTCGCTCGGGAGGTGATCGTTGACTTCGCCGTAGGTCAGGAAGCCCTGTTCCTTGCCCTTGGCAATCAGGCGCTTCAGCTGCGACTGCTGCTCGTCGCGCACGCCGATCGTCAGTGCCGCCGCTTTCTTCTCACTCAAGATGGATACCCTCGCGCGGGGCATAAAAAAGAGCCGCGCATTTTACACGGACCGCCGGGTCAACCCAAGGTTCAAGGCGCAAATCCCGGCCAAAGTCAAGAATCGTGCCGACCGGGGCCTTGCGGCCCCCGCAGGGGCTCAGGTGGCCGGTCGAGGTCGGGCCTGAAGCGCCCGAAGCTCCTGTTTCTCGTCCTCGGAGAGGCCCTCGGTGGCGGCCTTCTCGATGAGCTCGTCGAGACGCCGCTCGGGGCCCGCCTCGGCCACGAGCTTGGAAACGGCCGCGGCGAGCTCGCGGGCGACCGCCGCCGCCTCGAGCTCGGGCAAGGGCAGCGCCGCAAGCTCGGCCAGCCGCTCGTACTCGGGGCGTTCGCGCCAGCGCTCGACGAGCTGCGCCGGGGAGAGATGAGGCTCGGACTGGCTCATTTCAATGAGCTCGGCGAGCACGTCGAGGCCGCGGTCGCCCGAGAGCCTGAGCGCCTCGGGGTTCTCGATCCCGAGCGCCGCCCGCGGCTGCTGCACGAGGCGGGCGATCGCCTGGCTGACGAGCGAGCCGCGCCCGGTCGAGCGCAGCGGCCGCGCTCGACGCTCGGGTGGCGCGGGCTCGACCCGGTGCGCATCGTGAAGGCCCAGGAGCTCCGCGAGCCGCGGCGCGGGCATGCGCACCTCGCGGGCGAGCCGCTCGATCAGGAGCTCGCGATAGACGCCCTCGGGCGTGCGCCCGATCAGGGGCTTCGCGAGCTCGGCGAGCCGCGCCCTGCCATCGACGCTCGCCAGGTCGATCTCGGCGGCGAGGTGGCGCACGAGGTACTCGGACAGCGGCAGCGCGCCCTCGAGGCGCGCCTCGAAGGCCTCGCGGCCCTCCTCGGCGACGAGCGTGTCGGGGTCGTGGCCCTCGGGCAGGAACAGGAACTTGAGCTGCCGCCCTTCCTTCGCCGACGGCAGGCACGTCTCGAGCGCCCGCCACGCCGCCTGGCGGCCGGCCTTGTCGCCGTCGAAGCAGAACACGACGTCGCTCGTGACCCGAAACAGCCGGTTCAGGTGCTCCGGCGTCGTCGCGGTTCCGAGCGTCGCGACCGCGTAGTGGATCCCGGCCTGCGCGAGCCGCACGACGTCCATGTAGCCCTCGACGACCATCAGGCGCGGGATCTGCCGCAGCTCCTGGCGCGTCTCGTAGAGGCCGTAGAGCTCGCGGCCCTTGTGGAAGAGCACCGTCTCCGGCGAGTTCAGGTACTTCGGCTCGCCCTGGTCGATGACCCGGCCGCCGAAGCCGACGACGCGGCCGCGCGAGTCCCGGATCGGGAACATGACCCGGTCGCGAAAACGGTCGTAGAAGCCCGGGCCGCTCGACTTCTGCTGGTCCGGGCTCCGCTCGATGATGAGTCCGGCGGCGAGCAGCGCCTGGCGCCCGGCGTCGGTCGCGCCGAACTTCCTGAGCAGCACGTCCCAGCCGGCGGGCGCGTAGCCGAGGTGATAGCGGGCCGCGGTCTCGCCGACGAGCCCGCGGCGCTTGAGGTAGTCCTTGGCGCGCTCGGAGTCCTTAAGCGCCTCGCGAAAGTGCGCATCGACCTGCGCGTTGAGCGCGTAGAGGTCATCGAGCACCCGGTCGCGCGGGTCGGGGCCCGCGCCGCCCTCGCGCGGCACCTCGAGCCCGGCGCGCCCGGCGAGGTCCTCGACGGCGTCGGGGAACGACAGCCGGTCGTGCTCCATCAGGAACGTGAGCGCGGTGCCGTGCGCGCCGCAGCCGAAGCAGTGGTAGAACTGCTTGGCCTGCGAGACCGTGAACGACGGGGTCTTCTCGCCGTGGAACGGGCAGTTCGCCTTCCACTCGCGGCCGGCCTTCTTGAGCGGCACGCGGCTGCCGATCACCTCGACGATGTCGGTACGGGCGAGCAGCTCGTCGATGAACGCGCGGGGAATCCTGCCGGCCACGCGCGCGCGGGCCTCGTCAGCCGCCGAGCAGCGCCTTGACGCGCGCGCCGACGGCGCTCATGTCGGCGCGGCCGGCGGCCTTGCCCTTGACGATCCCCATGACCTTGCCCATGTCCTTGACGGAGGCGGCGCCGGTGGCGGCGATCGCCTCGCGGATGAGGCCGTCGAGCTCGGCGGGGCTCAACTGCGCCGGGAGGTAGGCGGTCAGCGCCTGGATTTCGGCGGTCTCCTTGGCGACGAGGTCGGCGCGGCCGCCGGCCTCGAACTGCACGACCGACTCCTTGCGCTGCTTGATCATCTTCTCGATGACCGACAGGGTCTGGACGTCGTCGAGCGTGATGCGCTCGTCGACTTCGCGCTGCTTGATGCCGGCCTGCAGCATGCGGATGAGCCCGAGGCGATCCTTGTCGCCCGAGCGCATCGCAGTCTTCATGTCTTCGGTGATGCGTTCGCGAAGGGTCATCGCGGTCGCGGGAGCGCTCAGCGCGGAGCGCGCATGCCTTCGCGCGACAGCCGCTTCAGGTGCCGCTTCACGGCCGCGGCCTTCTTGCGCTTACGCTCCTGGGTCGGCTTCTCGTAGAATTCCCGGCGCCTCAGCTCCGTGAGCACCCCGGCCTTCTCGCAGGCGCGCTTGAAGCGCCGCAGGGCGGCGTCGAAGTACTCGTTCTCGCGGACACGTACGCTCGGCATTGAGATCGACCTTCCTCGGATGGCGGCTCCGGCCAAACGCCGGGCGCAGAGCCGGGTAGTCTACGGATGTCCCCCCCAAAAATCAAAAACCTGAGTGCGTTCATGGCCCGGCCGGCCCCCGCGGGGCGGCCGTGAAGGTGCTCGGCCTCGAGACCTCGTGCGACGAGACGGCGGTTGCCGTCTACGACGGGGCCCGCGGCCTTGCCGCGCACCGGGTCTACACGCAGACGGACCTGCACGAGATCTGGGGGGGCGTCGTCCCCGAGCTCGCCTCGCGGGACCACGTCAGGCGCCTGCTGCCCATGGTCCGCGCGACGCTCGCCGACGCGCACGCGGCGCCGTCCGACGTCGGCGGCATCGCCTATACGGCCGGGCCGGGCCTCATCGGGGCGCTGCTCGTCGGGGCCGCCGTCGGGCGCAGCCTCGCCTACGCCTGGGGGGTCCCCGCCCTCGGCGTCCACCACCTCGAGGGCCACCTGCTGGCGCCGCGGCTCGAGCCCGACCCGCCCGATTTCCCGTACCTCGCGCTCCTGGTCTCCGGGGGCCACACAATGCTGGTCGAGGTCGGAGGCGTCGGCCGCTACCGGGTGCTCGGCGAGTCGCTCGATGATGCGGCCGGGGAGGCCTTCGACAAGACGGCGAAGCTCCTCGGGCTCGCGTATCCGGGCGGCGCCAAGCTCGCCCGGCTCGCCGAGTCCGGCCAGCCGGGCGCCTACTCGTTCCCGCGCCCGATGCTGGACCGGCCCGGATTTGACTTCAGTTTCAGCGGCTTGAAGACGGCGGCGCTCCTCGCCCTCAAGGCGGCCGGGGACGCGCCCGGGGCCCGCGCCGACCTCGCGCGCGGCTTCGAGGAGGCGATCGTCGAGACGCTCGCCGTCAAGAGTGCCCGGGCGCTCGCGGCGACCGGCGCGAAGACGCTGGTCGTCGCCGGCGGCGTCGGCGCGAACACGCGGCTGCGCGTGCGCCTCGCCGAGGTCGCGGCGGCCGCCGGTGCGCGCACCGCGTATCCGCGCCCCGAGTTCTGCACCGACAATGCGGCGATGATCGCGCTCGCCGGCCACGCGCGGCTCGTCGCGGGGGAGCACGCCGGGCTCGCGGTCGTCGCGCGCGCCCGCTGGCCGCTCGAGGAGCTCGGCGCGCCCGGCACCTGAGGGTGCAGCGCGGCGGCGCCGCTGGTAGGGTGCGCGCCTGCGCGCGGGCAATGCGCGGCCGGGACCTGATCGATGGCTGACCGAATCTACCTGCGCGACCTCAGAACCGAGACCATCATCGGGATCTACGACTGGGAGCGGAAGATCCGCCAGACGGTCAGCTTCGACTTCGAGTTCCCGATCGACATCCGCCGCGCCGCCAGGTCCGACCGGATCGAGGACACGCTCAACTACAAGTCGGTCGCCAAGCGCGTGCTCGCCTTCGTCGAGCAGAGCGAGTACCACCTCGTCGAGACGCTGGCCGAGGAGGTCGCGCGGCTGATCCTGCGCGAGTTCTCGGTCGAGTGGGTCAAGGTCACGCTCAACAAGCCCGGCGCCGTGCGCGGCAGCCGCGACGTCGGCGTCGTGCTCGAGCGCTCGCGCGCCGACCTCGACCTGCCGTGAATGCGCCTCTCAACGAGCGCGCACCGGACCGTCCGGTGCGGGTCTACGTCGCCGTCGGCTCGAACGTCGAGCCCGTCGCGAGCCTCGTGAAGGCGCTCGCCGTGCTCCGGGAGCGCTTCCCCGACCTCGTCGTCTCGCCCGCCTACCGCAACGTCGCGGTCGGCTTCGAGGGCGAGGACTTCATCAACCTCGTCGTCGGCTTCACGACGCCGCTGCCGCTCGCCGCGCTCCTCGCCGAGCTGCACGCGGTCGAGGCGCTGTGCGGCCGCGGCCGCGACGAGCCGAAGTGGGCCAAGCGGCGCATGGACCTCGACGTGCTCCTGTACGGCGACCTGGTCGGGGAGTTCCCGGGCGCGAAGCTGCCGCGGCCGGACCTGCTGAAGCGCGCCTTCATGCTGGGCCCGCTCGCCGACGTCGCGCCCGGGCTGCGCCACCCGACCCTCGATCTCACGATCGCGGAACTGTGGGCGCGCTTCGACCAGGCGGCGCACCCGCTGCACGAGGTCGAGCTCGGGCGATGAGCGCGGGGCTAGAACCCGCCGACCGTCCGGCCGCCGTCGACCGGCAGCACCTGGCCCGTCACGTAGGGCGCGTCGCGCACGAAGAACAGCGCGACCTTCGCGACCTCCTCCGGCGTCCCCATGCGCTTCAGCGCCGTGCGGTCGAGGATCCGGGTCTTGAGGTCGCCGTCCATCTCGCCGTCGGGCCAGAGGACCGGGCCCGGCGCGATGCCGTTCACGCGCACGTGCGGTCCGAGCTCGCGCGCGAGCGATTGCGTCAGCATCGCAAGTCCCGCTTTCGCCGCGCAGTACACCGGGTGGCGCTTCAGCGGCCGGAACGCGTGGATGTCGACCATGTTGAGCACCAGTCCGCGCCGGAGCCTCAGCTCCGGCGCCGCGGCCTGCGCGAGGAACAAGGGCGCGCGCAGGTTCGTGCCGATCAGGTCGTCGAAGGCCTGCGGCGTGATCTCGCCGAGCGGCGTTGCATAGAAGGTCGAGGCGTTGTTGACGAGCACGTCGAGCCGGCCGAAGGCCGCGAGCGCGGCGGCGACGAGTCCCGGCAGTGCGCCGAGGTCCATCAGGTCCGCGGCGTGCGTGATCGCCGAGTCGGCGCGCACGTCGTTCAGTTCGCGCGCGAGCGCCTCGGCCTCGCCCTGCGAGCTGCGGTGGTGGATCACGAGGCGCGCGCCCTCGGCGTGCAGCGCGCGCGCGATCGCTGCGCCGAGGCGCCTCCCGGCGCCCGTGACGAGCGCGACGTGGCCCGCGAGGGGGAGCGTGGGGCTCATGACGCGAGGATATACGCGGTGCTCCCGAGGCGCACGCGAAGGTGAGCGCGCTCGCGCCGCTCTCGCCCGACGAGGCCGGGCACGAGGCGCGGGTCGTCGCGCACATCGGCGCCGCGATCGACGCGGCGGGCGGCTGGATACCGTTCTCGCGCTACATGCAGCTCGCGCTCTATGCGCCGGGACTCGGCTACTACGCGGCCGGCGCGCACAAGCTCGGTGCGGGCGGGGACTTCGTGACCGCGCCCGAGCTCTCGCCGGTGTTCGGCCGCTGCCTCGCGAGCGAAGTCGGCGGCATCCTCGCGGTGCTCGGCGGCGGTGACGTGCTCGAGGTGGGTGCCGGGAGCGGGGCGCTCGCCGCGGAGCTCCTCGCCGCACTCGAGCGCGCGGGCCGCCTGCCGCGCCGCTACCTGATCCTCGAGACGAGCCCCGACCTGCGGCACCGCCAGCAGGCGGCGCTCGCGGCGCTGCCGGCGGCGCTCGGCGCGCGCCTCGCGTGGCTCGAGCGGCCACCCGAGACGCCGTTCGCCGGCGTCGTGATCGCGAACGAGGTCGCCGACGCGCTTCCGGTCGAGCGCTTCCGGGTGGGCGAGGGCGGCGTGCTGCAGCTCGGCGTCGCGCGCGCGCAGGATCGCTTCGCGTGGCAGGCGCGCCCGGCCGATGCCGCGCTCGCGGCGGCGGTCGCGGCGCTGGGCGTCGCTCTCCCCGTGGGCTACGAGAGCGAGCTTTGCCCGCTGCTCGCGCCGTGGCTCGCCACGGTGACCGGCCCGCTCGCGGCGGGCGTCGCGCTCTTCCTGGACTACGGCGCGACGCGCGCCGAGTACTACGGGCCCGGGCGCCGCGGCGGCACGCTCGGGTGCTTCTTCCGCCAGCGGCGCCACGAAGATCCCTTCGTGCGCGTGGGCCTGCAGGACCTGACCGCATGGGTCGACTTCACGGCGCTCGCCGAGGCCGGGCTCGCGGCCGGTCTCGCGGTCGCCGGCTACACGACGCAGGCGCACTTCCTGATCGGCAACGGCTTCGAGCGCCACCTCGCCGAGGTGCGCGCCGGCCTTCGGCCCGAGCGCGAGCCGCTCGCGGCGCGCGCGGCGCTGCGGCTCGTGCTGCCGACCGACATGGGCGAGCGCTTCAAGTGCCTCGCGCTCGCGCGCGCCTACGAGGCGCCGCTCGCGGGCTTCGTGCTCAGGGATCTTGCGGCGACGCTGTAGCGGCGCGCGGCGCGATCGCGCGCTTGACCGCCTCGAGCCGCCGCTGCCGCAGCCGCTCGCCGATCGCGGCGCCGTCGAGGCCGGCGCGCTCGGCGGCCTCGAGCGTCGCGCCGAGCGCCGCCGCGTGCGCGGCGCGCAGCAGCGCGCCCTGCGGGTAGGGATCGGACTCGAAGCCCGTGCGCCCGCGGAGGTCCGCCTCGCAGGCGAGCAGGAACTCCGCGAAGCGCTCGGGGCGGCGCAGCGCGTCGCAGCGCTCGAGCAGGTCGAGGACCGTCGTCGCGCGCAGCTCGCGCGCCCGGTGCGCGACGCCATGGTGGCGCGCGACGAGCTCGGCGAGCTCGCGGAACTCGTTCGGCACCTTCAGGCGCGCGGCGAGCGCCTGGATCAGCGTCACGCCGCGCTCCTCGTGGCCGACGTGCTTCGGCCACTCGGCCGGCGGCGTCGTGCCCTTGCCGAGGTCGTGCACGAGCGCGGCGAAGCGCACGCGCGCAAGCGGCGAGAGCGCCGCGGCGGCCTTCAGCACGAGACCGACGTGGATGCCGGTGTCGATCTCCGGATGCCAGCGCGCCGGCTGTGGCACGCCGTAGAGGCGGTCGAGCTCGGGGTAGACGACGGCGAGCGCGCCGCAGTCGCGCAGCGTCGCGAGGAAGTGCTCGGGCGCAGGCTCGGCGAGCGCCTTCGCGGTCTCGGCCCAGACGCGCTCGGCGACGAGCGCTGCCGCCTCGCCGCTCGCGACCATGCGTTTCATCAGCGCGAGCGTCTCGGGCGCGACCTCGAATCCGAGCGGCGCATAGCGCGCGGCGAAGCGCGCGACCCTGAGGATCCGGACCGGGTCCTCGGCGAAGGCCTCCGACACGTGGCGCAGCCGGCGCGCCGCGAGGTCGCGCGCGCCGCCGTAGGGATCGACGAGCGCGCCACCCGCGTCGCGGGCCATCGCGTTGATCGTCAGGTCGCGGCGCCGGAGGTCCTCCTCGAGCGTCACGTCGGGCGAGAAGCGCGTGTCGAAGCCGCGATAGCCGGGCCCGGTCTTGCGCTCGGTGCGCGCGAGCGCGTACTCCTCCTGCGTCGTCGGGTGCAGGAAGACCGGGAACTCGCGCCCGACGCGCCGGTAGCCGGCGCGCTCGAGCTCCTCGGGACGTGCGCCGACCACGACCCAGTCGCGTTCCTTGACCGGAAGGCCGAGGAGCTCATCGCGGACGGCGCCGCCGACGAGGTAGGTCTGCATGGGGGGATTCTAGCGAACGCGTGCGCGGCCGTGCCGGGTTAGACTCGCGCGCACCGCCACCGAACGCGCCGATGCCGCTGCGTCTCTTCGTTCTGCTCGCCGTGCTCGCTCCGCTCGGCGGCTGCTACATCCTCGAGACCGCCCGCGGCCAGCTCGACCTGAACTCGCGGCGCGTGCCGATCGCGCGGGTCCTCGCCGCGCCCGACACGCCACCGTCCCTGCGCCGCCAGCTCGACCTCGCGACGCGCCTCAGGGACTTCGCGAGCGCCTCGCTCGCGCTCCCCGACAACGCCAGCTACCGCTCCTACGCCGACGTCGGCCGCCCGTACGTCGTCTGGAACGTGTTCGCGGCGCCCGAGTTCGACGTGGCGCCGCGCACCTGGTGCTTCCCGGTGGCCGGCTGCGTCGCCTATCGCGGCTACTTCAGCGAGGCGCGCGCCCGCGAGTTCGCGCTCGAGCTCGAGGCCGAGGGCGACGACGTCGCGCTGACCGGGGTGCCGGCGTACTCGACGCTCGGACACTTCGCGGATCCCGTGCTCAGCACGATGCTCAACTGGGACGAGACCGAGCTCGCGGCGCTCGTGTTCCACGAGCTCGCGCACCAGCTGCTGTACGTCAAGGGCGACACCGCCTTCAATGAGGCGTTCGCGACCGTCGTCGAGCGCGAGGGCGTGCGCCGCTGGCTCGAGGCCGAAGGACGGCCCGCGGCGCTCGATGAGTACCGGCGCCGCGAGCAGCGCTACCGGGTGATCGCGACGCTGGTCAGCGCGAGCCGCGCGCGGCTGAAGGCCCTGTACGCCGAGGCGCTCGCGCCGCAGCAGCTGCGCGACGCGAAGCGCGCGGAGCTCGCTCGCCTGCGCGCCGAGTACGCGGCACAGCGCACCGCGCTCGGCGCGGGCTACGACTGGCTGTTCGATGCGGGACTCAACAACGCGCGCCTGCTCGCGGTCGCGACCTACCAGGACTGCGTGCCGGGCCTCGAGGCGCGCCTCGGCGCCGCGGGCGGCGATCTCGTGCGCTTCTACGCCGCGGCCCGGGCGCTCGCGCACGAGCGGCGCGCCGCGCGCCACGCGGCGGTCTGCGGCGCGGGCTAGGGGCTGGTCAGCGCCGAGACGGCGACGATCTTCGCCGCACCATCGCGCCGCTCGACGCGCGCCGTTTCCTCGCTGTGGGTCACCTGGCGCTGGCCGCCGAGCACGACGGTCTCGGTGACGCGGCTGACGACGGTCGCGGCGCTGCCGTCGCGCTCGAGTGTGATGTTCTGGGAGTCCACCACGTAGTCGTATTCCTGCAGGTCCTTGAGCGCCGCGAACCCGTTCGTCAGCATCTCGAGGTACTCATCGCGGGTCATCAGCGTCACGCGCTCCCGGCCGCCGATCCGCGTCGTGAGCTCGATCCGGCAGTCGCCGGCCAGCGTCGCGCCGAGCCGCGGGACGTCGCGGCCGCGGCTCGCGAACTCGACCGTCGTCATCAGCTGCGACACCTCGGCCTGCGTCAGCGGCGGCGCGGCGCCGGCGGGCGGCGTTGCGAGGCAGAGGAGCGCGGTCAGGGCGAGCAGGGCGCGCATCGAGTTAAGTGTCCACCCGCGCGCCCGCCGGGACTGAGACGGCCGTCACGTCCCGGGGTCGCGTCCGGCGCTCGCGCGGCGAAAGCCGTCGAGCACGGCGGCCCGGCTGGCCGGGCCGAGGTAGCCGGGCACGACGGCCCCGAGCGAGGTCGGCTGGATGCCGAGCCGCGCGAGGCCTGCATCGCCGCAGACGCTGTCGCGCGCGAGCGAACGGAAGTTGTCGAGCGTCAGCGGCCGCCCGGGCACGAGGCCGAGCACGAGCGCCTGCAGGTAGCCGAGCGGGTCGGGGAGCCCGACGACGAGTCGCCTGCGTCCGAGGACCCCGGCGACATAGCGCACGAGCGCGGCGAGGGTCAGCACCTCGGGACCGCACAGCTCGAAGGTGGCGCGCTCGGCGGCCCGCTCATCGAGCGACCTCGCCATGGCCTCGACCACATCGCCGACGTACACCGGCGCGAAGCGCGTGTGGGCCCTCGCGATCGGCAGGAACGGCGACAGGCGGATCAGCCGGGCAAAGCGGTTCGTGACCCCGTCGCCCGGCCCGAAGATCAGCGACGGGCGGAAGATCGTCCAGGCGACGGGACCGGAGTCCTCGCGGACGTAGCGCTCGGCGCGACCCTTGCTGCGCAGGTACTCGCTCGGGCCCTGCTCGTCGGCGCCGAGCGCGCTCATCTGCAGGAGCCGGGGCACGCCCGCCGAGCGGCAGGCCGCGACCACGGTGCGCGCGAGCTCGGCGTGCACGTGCGCGAAGCTCGCGCCGCGGCCCGAGTTCAGGATGCCGACCAGGTTCACGACCGCGTCCTGGCCGCGCAGCGCATCCGGGAGCATCGCCGCGTCGTGGACGTCGCAGTTCAGAAGCTCGATCCCGGGCAGCACCAGGAGCTCCCGGTGCCGGTCGCGATTGCGGGTCAGGACCGTGAGCCGGTGGCCGTCGCGCGCCAGCCGGCTCAGGAGCCGGGTGCCGACGAAGCCGGTGCCGCCGAGGACCGAGATCGAGAGAGGCCGCATCGAATTCCGGCGCGCGAGTGGAGCCGAATTATAGCGGCCTCGGCGCCGGCTCAGCGCACCAGGATCTTGAGCGTCGTCGCGCCGCGCTTCACGGTCAGCAGCAGCGACGTCTGGTCCTTGGCCGCGGCCTTCAGGTCCTTCACCGACGCGACGGTGTGCCGGTCGACGGCGGTGATGACGTCGTTGGGCTTCAACGGCTGCTGGCTCGCGGGGCTACCCGGCTCGATCGAGCGTACGACGACGCCGGCGCCGCCCGGCGCATCGCCGAGCTCGGCACCCTCGAGCGAGTGCGGCAGGTCCCCGGCGGGGGCGCCCGACTCCTCGCCGGCGCCGTTGCGCGACTGCACGATCGCGCTGACGTGCTTGACCTTGCCGTCACGCATGAGCCCGAGGTCGACGTTCTCGCCGATGCGCATCAGGCCGATCCGGTTGCGCAGCTCCGCGGCCGAGTGGACCGGCGAGCCGTTGATGGTCGTGATGACGTCCCCGGCCTTGACGCCCGCCTTGTCGGCGGCCGAGCCCTCGACGACCTGCTGCACGAAGGCGCCTTGCAGGTCGGTGGTGCCGAGCTTCTCGGCGAGCTCCGGCGTCACGGTCTGGATGTTGACGCCGAGGATGCCGCGCTTGACCTCGCCGTACTTGACGAGCTGGTCCATGACCGAGCGCACCATGTTCGACGGGATCGCGAAGCCGATGCCGATGTTGCCGCCGGAGCGCGACAGGATCGCCGAGTTGATCCCGATCAGCTCGCCGCGCAGGTTCACGAGCGCGCCGCCCGAGTTGCCGGGATTGATCGAGGCGTCGGTCTGGATGAAGTCCTCGTAGCCGTCCGGGTTGATGCCGGAGCGCCCGAGCGCGCTGACGATGCCGTAGGTGACGGTGTGCTGCAGGCCGAACGGATTGCCGATCGCGAGCACGAAGTCGCCGACCTCGGACTTGCTCGAGTCGCCGATCGTGATCTCGCTGAGCTTCGCGTCCTTGACCTTGACGACCGCGACGTCGGAGGCGCTGTCGGCGCCGACGACGGTGGCCTTGTAGTCGCGGCCGTCGATCGTCGTGACGGTGATCTCGCTCGCGTTCTCAACGACGTGGGCGTTGGTGATGATCAGGCCCTGCTTGGCGTCGACGACGACGCCCGAGCCTGCGCTCTGGAACTGGTGCTGGCGCGGGCCCTGTTCGGGCACGTCGAAGAAGCGGCGGAAGAACGGGTCCTCGAGCAGCGGGTTGCGCTGGGCGCGCTCGGTGACCGTGCCGCGCGTGGCGATGTTGACGACCGCGGGCGATGCGCGCTTGACGATCGGCGCGAGCGAGGGGAGCGGCGCACCGTTGACGTCGGCCGGCAGGCGGGCGGCCTGCGCGTGCGCGACCGGCCCCGCGAGCACGGCGACGATGAGCGCCGCGGCCGCGAGGCCGAAGCGAGGACGGCGAAGGGATGGATCAGTGTGCATGGCAGGCCTTTGAGTTCCGGGACACCGCGGGGTGCGGGACGGTCGCCGCCGGGGCGGCGCGACCGTCAATGCTAACCCGTCGTGACGACGGCTGATGACCCGCGCGAGGTGGCAAAAGTTCCGCGCCGGCGGGCGGCGGGTTGACCCTACCGCGCGCCGCCGGCGCGGCGCTTCACTTCGCCTCGACCTGGATGCGGCGCGGCAGGACCTGGGCCTGCTTCGGAATCGCCACCTCAAGGACGCCATTGTTGAACCGGGCCTTCACGGACTGCGAGTCGGCAGTGTCGGGGAGGCTGAAGCGCCGGTAGAACTGGCCGCTCGTGCGCTCGACGCGGCGGAAGCCGTTCTTCTCCTCGCGGTTCTCGAGCAAGCGACTACCGCGAATCGTCAGTTCGCCCTTCTCGAGCGTGACGTCGATGTTCTTCGGGTCGACTCCCGGGAGGTCCGCGTGAATGACGAACTGCTTCTCCTCTTCGCGAATGTCGACCGGCGGCGCCCAATCGACAACGGCGGCGTTCTGTTCATCGCCGAGACCGTTGGTTGCGAACAGGCGATCGAGATCGCGGTGCAGACGATTGACGAAGAACCAAGGCTCGTAACGGGTCAGGGCCATGAGTGTGTCTCCTGTGCGTGAAGAAGGGGGTTCGAGAGCCGCTGAGCCCTGAGGTAAGGATCACGCCGGACTTTTCAAGCGCGGGCGGTCGCGCCGGCGCGCCTCGCGAGGCGTCCGGTGGACAACATGTGCACGTCCGGTGGATCCGGTGTGCGGTGGCGGTGGACACAAGATGTTGTGGAATGGGGTCTTTGCGGGCTTGACAGGGGGTGCTGGGTGAGCGCCCGGAATCCTGGTTAAGTGATTTTCCTAAGTTTCTGTATAAACAGGGGAAAAATCCGACCCTACGATCCCAAAAGAAAGTCTTGACTCAGGGTCACGCTGAAAATAAGTTAGCTCCCCGGACACAAGATCTTGTGTCCGATCGGGGCGCAGAAGAGACACGTGTGGGAGGGAGGGCGACGGAGCGCTGCCAACAGCCGTCGGAGCCCTTTTCTCCCATCAAAAACGACGACAACAACCCAGATCGATCACCGGAGCACCACGACACGATGAGCACGGCTTACAAGATTGAGCCTCGAGAAGGCGCCGTTCCGTTTCAGGAAGCTTCGCTCGACATCTGGGACAAGAAGTACCGGCTGACGGCCAAGGATGGCACGCCGATCGACCAGACGATGGACGACACCTACAAGCGTGTCGCGACGGCGCTCGCCGACGTCGAGTCGCCGGCGGTCCGCACCGAGTGGCACGACCGCTTCCTGTGGGCGCTCCGCAAGGGCTGCATCCCGGCGGGCCGCATCACCTCCAATGCCGGCGCGCTCGAGCACAAGCCCGCGACCTCGACGATCAACTGCACGGTGTCGGGGACGATCATCGACTCGATGGACGACATCCTGAACAAGGTCCACGAGGCGGGGCTCACGCTGAAGGCGGGCTGCGGCATCGGCTACGAGTTCTCGACGCTGCGGCCGCGCGGTGCTTACGTCTCGGGCGCCGGCGCCTACACCTCGGGCCCGCTGTCGTTCATGGATATCTACGACAAGATGTGCTTCACGGTGTCCTCGGCGGGCGGCCGCCGCGGCGCGCAGATGGGCACCTTCGACGTCGGCCACCCGGATGCGATGGAGTTCGTGCGCGCCAAGCGCGAGGCCGGGAGGCTCCGGCAGTTCAACCTGTCGCTGCTGATCACCGATGCCTTCATCGAGGCCGTCAAGGCCGACGCGCCGTGGAAGCTCGCCTTCCCGCTGTCGCAGCGCGAGTACGACGCCGAGCCGCAGGACCTCTCCGACGAGAGCAAGTACATCTGGCGCGAGTGGCCGACGACCGACCGCTACGTGACGCGCGACGACGGCCTCGTGTGCTGCAAGGTCTACAAGACCGTGCCGGCGCGGCGCATGTGGGACGTCATCATGTCGTCCACCTACGATTTCGCCGAGCCCGGCTTCGTGCTGATCGACCGGGTCAACGAGATGAACAACAACTGGTGGTGCGAGAACATCCGCGCCACCAATCCCTGCGTCACGGCCGACACCCGTCTCGCGACCAGCTACGGCATGGTGCGCATCGGCGATCTGCATCGCTCCGGTCTCGACGTCCAGGCGACCGTCGACACGCGTGCGCTCGGTGAGGGATTCGGCACTGCGGTGCGCGAAGCCGTGCCTGCGTTCATGACCTCGCCGTCCGCCGATGTCTATCGCGTCGTCACCGAGGACGGTTACGAGATCAAGGCCACCGAGTGGCACGACTTCTACACGACCCGCGGCAAGATCAAGCTGAAAGACCTGAAGCTCGGGGACGAGCTGCTGGTGCAGTCCGGCAAGGGGCAGTTCGGCTGCCGCGGCAACGAGCAGTTCGGCGTGCTGCTCGGGCTCCTGACCGGCGACGGGCACTTCACCAACCGCGGCGCCGGCAAGAACGCGGCAGTCGTTAACCTGTGGGGCGAGGACCGCGACTACGCCGACGAGGTCGTCGGCTACGTGAACTCGCTGATCGCCGGCTTCGCGAATCGCCCGCGCGAGTACCGCGTCAGCGCGGTCGCGGTCCCGGAGCGCAACCTCGTCATGATCCGCTCGGTGATCCTGGCGCGCGTGCTCGAGCGCTACGGCTTCACGGCGAAGGCCAAGACGCAGGTGCCGGAAGTCATCTGGACCGGCAGCGAGCAGTGCGTGCGCGGCTACCTGCGCGGCCTCTTCCAGAGCGACGGCACGGTGCAGCGCGACGACGAGAACGCATGCTGCACGATCCGGCTCGCGTCCAGCCGCGAGTCACTGCTCAAGGACGTGCAGCAGCTGCTCGCGAACTTTGGCATCTTCTGCCGCATCTTCAAGCGTCGTGCGGCCGGCCAGCGGATGCTGCCGGACGGCAAGGGCGCCAAGCGCCTGTACGACTGCCAGGCGGACTACGAGCTGATCATCGGCTCGGCGTCCCGCGATCGCTTCATGGACGAGATCGGATTCATCTCGGCCGCCAAGAACGACAAGTACCGCGGTTGGCGCGATCAGCATTCGCGCGTGACCAGTGAGAAGTTCGTCAGTGCGATTGCGAGCATCGAGCACGTCGGCAAGGAGGCGGTGTTCGATACGACGCAACCCGACCAGAACAACCTGATCTTTAACGGCCTCGTCACAGGTAACTGTGGCGAACAGCCGCTTCCGCCGTACGGCTCGTGCCTGTTGGGATCGGTGAATCTGACGCGTTTCGTGCTGCATCCGTTCACCGCCGAGGCCGCGTTCGACTGGGACGAGTACCGTGAGGCCGTGCGCGTCTTCACGCGCATGCTCGACAACGTCGTCGAGATCAACGGCCTGCCGCTCGAGCGCCAGCGCGACGAGATCATGCGCAAGCGCCGCCACGGCATGGGCTTCCTCGGCCTCGGCTCGACGATCACGATGCTCGGCATGAAGTACGGCTCGAAGGAGTCGGTACAGTTCACCGAGGCGGTGTCGCGCGAGATGGCGATCGCGGGCTGGGAGGCCGCGCTCGACCTCGCGCGCGAGAAGGGCCCGGCGCCGATCATGAACGAGGAATTCGTGGTCACGGCGCGGATGCTGAGGCAGCGCCCGGAAATGGTCCGCGACGGCTGGAGGATCGGCCAGAAGGTGCCGGGACGGATCCTGCACGCGCGCTACAGCCGCTACATGCAGCGCATCGCCTCGGTCGCGCCGCAGCTCGTCGAGCAGCTGGCGACGACCGGCGCGCGCTTCACGCACCACAGCTCGATCGCGCCGACGGGCACCATCTCGCTGTCGCTCGCCAACAATGCCTCGAACGGCATCGAGCCCTCGTTCGCGCACCATTACTTCCGCAACGTGATCCGCGAGGGACGCAAGACCAAGGAGCGCATCGACGTCTACTCGTATGAGCTGCTGGCCTATCGCCACCTCGTGAACCCGCGCGCGATACCGGGCGCCACGAAGCCCGAGGAGCAGCTGCCCGACTACTTCATCACGACCGACCACGTGACGCCGGCCGAGCACGTCGACATCCAGGCGGCGGCGCAGAAGTGGGTCGACTCGAGCATCTCGAAGACCGCCAACGTGCCGACCGACTTCAAGTACGACGCGTTCAAGGACATCTACCTCTACGCCTACGAGCAGGGCCTGAAGGGCTGCACGACCTTCCGCTTCAACCCCGAGGCGTTCCAGGGCGTGATCGTCAAGGGCGAGGACCTCAAGAACACGACCTACGTGTTCACGCTCGACGACGGCAGCGAGGTCAAGGTGCGCGGCGACGAGGAGATCGAGTACGACGGCGAGACGCACACCGCGGCGAACCTGTTTGATGCGCTCAAGGAAGGCTACTACGGGAAGTTCTGACATGATCAAGATCGAAAAGCGCATCACCAAGTTCCGCGTCGACAAGCCCGCCGAGGCCGCCAAGGCGGCCCCCGAGCGCAAGGCCGAGGTCGCCGAGCTGCGCAAGGACGGCGGCAAGGTCATCTGGATGCACGAGAAGCTCGAGCGTCCGGAGGTGCTGATCGGCTCGACCTACAAGATCAAGACGCCGGTGTCGGATCACGCGATGTACGTGACGATCAACGACATCGTGCTCAACGAGGGCACCGAGCACGAGCAGCGCCGCCCGTTCGAGGTGTTCATCAACTCGAAGAACCTCGACCACTTCCAGTGGATCGTCGCGCTGACGCGGATCATCTCCGCGGTGTTCCGCAAGGGCGGCGACGTGACGTTCCTGGTCGAGGAGCTGAAGGCCGTGTTCGACCCGCGCGGCGGCTACTGGCAGCCGGGCGGCAAGTTCATGCCCTCGATCATCGCCGAGCTCGGCTACGTGATCGAGAAGCACCTGCAGACGATCGGGCTGATGCCGCGGCCGGAGATGGACCCGCACCGCAGGAAGCTCATCGAGGAGAAGCGCGAGGAGTACGAGGCGCGCAACAAGCAGCAGGACGCCTTCTCGCGCGGCCACTACCCGGAGGGCGCGCAGCTGTGCCCGAAGTGCAGCACCGCGGCGGTGGTGATGATGGATGGCTGCATGACCTGCCTCAACTGCGGCGACTCCAAGTGCGGTTGACCGGCAGCTCGACGAACCCGTCGACACGCGCTGTCCGGACCTGAGTCCGGCGCCGCGCAAGCGGCAAGGCGCGTGCCTTCCGGGCCGCCCCGCAAGGGGCGGCCCTTTTTTTTCGCCCGCGTCGAGGCCGGCGGCGCGAGATTGCGTCATCCAGCGAATTGGATATCCTGTCCACCATCATGGACAAGGCCGGCACCCGTATACATGCCCGGATCGCCGCGCAGGTGCGCCGGCTGCGGGCGGCGCGGCGCCTGTCGCTCGCGGCGCTCGCCACCGCGAGCGGCGTCAGCCGCTCGATGATCTCGCTGGTCGAGCGCGGCGAGGCGAGCCCGACTGCGGTGGTGCTCGAGCGCCTCGCGACCGGGCTCGGCGTGCCGCTCGCCGCGCTCTTTGACGCCCCGCGGGAACGCGGCCGCTTGGCGACGCCGCTCGCGCGGCGCGCCGGGCAGCTCAGCTGGCGCGACCCGGGCTCGGGGTACCTGCGCCGTAACGTCTCACCGCCGAACTGGCCGTCGCCGATCCGGATCGTCGAGGTGCGCTTCCCGCCCGGCGCGCGCGTCGCCTACGAGAACGCAGCCCGCCCCCCGGCCGTGCACCAGCAGGTGTGGGTGCTCGCCGGGCACATCGAGATCACCTGCGGCGCCGAGCGCCACCGGCTGCGGCCCGGCGACTGCCTCGCAATGCAGCTCGACCGGCCGATCGTGTTCGCGAACCGCACGCGCGCGCCGGCGCGCTACGTCGTCGTGGTGGCGGGCGCCAGCGCGGGGGAGGTGGCATGAGCCGGCACCGGATCCGGGTCGCGGGCGCGGAGCCGGCGCTGGCAGCCGCGCTCGCGGACATTCTGATCGACTGCGTCGAGGGCGGCGCCTCGGTCGGTTTCCTCGCGCCGCTCTCGCGTGCCCGGGCGGTCGCGTTCTGGGAGGGCGTGCTCGCCTCGGTCGCGCGCGGCGAGCGGTTGCTGCTCGTCGCCGAAACGGACGAGGGGCGCGTCGACGGCACCGTGTCGGTGAGCTTCGCGGCCATGGAAAACCAGCCGCAGCGCGGGGAGCTCAACAAGATGCTCGTGCACCGGCGCGCGCGCCGCGCGGGGCTCGCGCAAGCGCTGGTCACCGCCGCCGAGAGTGCGGCCCGCGCCGCCGGCCGGCGCCTGCTGATCCTCGACGCCGTCACGGGCGGCGACGCCGAGCGGCTCTACGCGCGGCTCGGCTGGCAGCGCGTCGGAGCGATCCCGGACTACGCGCTCTTTCCGGACGGGCGGCCGTGCTCGACGACGTACTTCTACAAGCAGATCGGACCCTAGCCGTCCCGCGGCCCGATCCGCAGCGTCGCCGTCGCGATCCGGATCTCGATGAGGAACGCCACGAGCGCGCCGACGAGCGCCAGCATCGCGGCGATGAACAGCGCCGCGACGGGCGCCGCGAGGTTGAAGTGCACGAACGCGCTGCCGAAGAGCAGCGCAACGACGACCGCGACGAGGAGCGCCGACACCGTCGACAGCGTGATCGCGGTGTTCATCAGCCGTGCGCGCTGCGCGAGCCAGCGCAGCTGGCTGTAAAGCTCCGTGGCGGCCGCGGGGTCGGCGCTCCCGTGCTGCTCCTCGAGCGGGCGCGCGCGGTCGACGACGCGTGCGAGGCGGTTCGTCAGCACGCCGAGCAGCACGCCGATGCCGGACAGCAGGAACACCGGCGCGACCGACAGCTGGATCGAGTGGACGATCCGCGCGACGTCTTCGGGGGTCGTGTCGCTCATGGGCCCGCTCCTGGCTGCTCGGCGCCCGGCCGGGCGCGCTTCTTGAGGCGAATATATAGACGCTTGCGGACGCGCGCGACGACCTCGCCGCCGGCGTCCCTGATTTCGATCGCGAACTCGGGCAGGACCTTCTCGCCGCCCGCGGCCTCGCGCCGGATGCGCCCGACCTCGGCGGGGTCGAGGCGGATCTCGGCGCTGACGACGCCGCGGCCGGGCTTGACGAACTCGATCTCGGCGGCCTGGTCCCAGACGAGGTAGTCAGCGCCGAGTACGTGCACCAGCATCAGCACGTAGAAGGGATCGACCATCGCGTAGAGGCTCCCGCCGAAGTGGGTGCCGAAGTAGTTGCGGTTGCGAAGGCCGGGCCGAAGCTCGATCCGGACGTGGTGCCAGTCGGCCGCGAGCGCCGTCACCCGGATCCCGGCGCCGCGGTACGGCGGCCACCAGTTCAGAAAGCGGCGGAACAGCCAGGCGGGCAACGGGCGGGCCATGGCGGGATTCTAGCGGGCTCAAGTCCTGTCGCTTGCGGCCGATGCTACGGAAGTCCCCGACTGCCGGACCAGCGATGCTCAACCCCGACACACTCGTAGCCGACGTCGCGACACTCGTGTCGCTGCCGGAGGTCGTCGTCAAGATCAACACCCTCGTCGACGACCCGAAGAGCTCGGCCGAGGACATCGGCCGCGTCGTCGCGCAGGACGCGGCGCTGACGGCACGCCTGCTGACGCTCGCCAACAGCGCGATGTTCGGCATGCAGCGCAAGATCGACACGGTCGGCCGGGCGATCGCGGTGCTCGGCACGCGCCAGGTCCGGGACCTGACGCTCGGGCTCTCGGCGGTGCGCGCCTTCACCGGCATCCCGAATGACCTCGTGTCGATGGGCTCGTTCTGGCACCACAGCGTGTTGTGCGCGGTCGCGGCGCGCGGCCTCGCGGCCGAGTGCGCGCGCGGCCGCCCGGACTCGAGCTTCGTCGCGGGGCTGCTGCACGACATTGGCCAGCTCGTGCTCTTCAACAAGCTGCCGGACCAGAGCCGCAAGGCGCTCTTGATGACGATCGACGCGCCGAACGAGCCGGACCTGCACCTGTGCGAGCGCGAGATCCTGGGCTTCGACCACGCGGCAATCGGCGGCGCGCTCGCGCGCCGCTGGAAGCTGCCGCCGAGCCTCGTCGAGTGCATCGAGTTTCACCACGATCCCGCGCGCGCGCAGGCGCACCCGCTCGACGTCGCGGTGGTCCACATCGCCAACAGCGCCGCGGCGCTCGCCGAAATCGAGAGCGACGAGTTCGAGGACGCGCCCGCGATCGAGCCGGTCGCCTACGAGGTCACGGGACTGACGCCCGCGCAGGTGCTCGCCGTCGCGGCGGCCTCGCGCGAGGCGGTCGAAGAGGTCAAGGCGATCTTCCAGATGCCGGGGCTGCACTGAGCCCGCGACGCGGCGCTCAGCGCTTGCGGGCCGGCGTGCGCTCGTAGGGATTGAACGTCACGTTCTCGGGCTTGCGCGCCGGGCCGCGGCTGTAGGGATCGGAGCCGGCCGGCTCGGCCTTGGAGGGACGCGGCGTCGCCGCGCGCTCGTACGGATTGCCGGTCGTCGGCTTCGCCGCCTCCGGCTTGGCCGGCGGCGCCTCATCGATCTCCAGGTTCCCCGGGCCCTCGGTCAGCGCGCGGATGCGCTGGGTGCTCGCATTGCGGTCGAACATCCCCGTCTGCACCGCCCACTCCCAGACCGCCTGGCCGCGTTCGTCAAAGCGCACGCGGCCGGACTTGCGCTCATCGCCGGGCTTGCCCGGCGGCGCGGTCGGCTTCGAGTCTTTGCGTGGCGGCTGCGACATGCCCGGATCCTACCTTGCCTCATTGCATGGATCGGCGGAGACGACCCCGAAAATAAGGCTTGTCTCGGAACTGCAAAGGGTTCAATCGCGATTTTGTGACGTACGCCCGGGCGCGGCAACCCTGGAAAAGAGCAGCCCCGCGATCGCGGGGCTGAACTGACACTCATCTGACCGGCCGGGATGCCTTTGGTTCTTAGGCTCTGCGCGCCGCCACACAACCGGCGCGCCGGCAATCCCGGTCCACCATCCCCCAGCAGCCCCTGCCCGCGGCCCCCAGGCCGCGATCGACCCTCGCGCTACATGAAGCAAACGTCATGCCAGCCAATGGAATCAACAGCTTGTATAATCGAACCCGACCCGAGTGTAAGACTTTGCGACACGCGGGATGCGAGGGATGGAGACACGATGCGGCACGGCCCCGGTGGCTATCGCAGCGGAATCCGGGCGCTGGTGGCCGCGGCCGTGGCCGGCTGCGCGCTCGCATCGCCCGCGCTCGCCGACAGCCGCCAGTTCCCGAGGCCCCCGCAGCTCGAGCCCGACATCCAGTTCTGGCAGCGCGTCTATTCGCAGGTCACGACCCAGGGGGGACTGCTGCACGATGACCGCTACCTCGATGTCGTCTACGAGGACCTGAGCTTCCCGGCGTCGCTGTCACCGAAGGAGCGCGCCGATCTCGTCGACGCCGAGCGCGGCAAGTACGAGCGGATCCTCAGGCGCCTCGGCGGCGGGCCGCACGAGGGGCTGTCGCCCGAGGAGCAGCGCGTGCTCGCGCTCTTTCCGCCGAACGTGACCAACGCGGCGCTGCGCGAGGCCGCGGACCGGGTGCGCTTCCAGCTCGGCCAGGCCGACCGCTTCCGCGAGGGGCTGGTGCGATCCGGTGCCTGGGAACGTCACGTCGAGGAGACGCTGCGCAAGGAAGGATTGCCCGCCGAGCTCTCGGCGCTGCCGCACGTCGAGTCGTCGTTCAACCCGCGGGCCTACTCGAAGGTCGGGGCGGCCGGCCTCTGGCAGTTCATGCGCTCGACGGGTCGACGCTGGCTGCGCGTCGACAATGTCGTCGACGAGCGCCTCGACCCCTACAAGTCGACGATCGCCGCGGCGCAGTTCCTGAACGCGAACTACTCGATCCTCGGCTCCTGGCCGCTGGCGTTGACGGCCTACAACCACGGCGCCGGCGGCATGCGCCGCGCCAAGGAGCTGATGGGAACGGACGACATCGTGACGATCGTGCGCAACTACCAGAGCCGCACGTTCGGGTTCGCCTCGCGCAACTTCTACGTCTCGTTCCTCGCGGCGCTCGAGATCGACCGCAACAGCGAGCGCTTCTTCGGCCGCATCGAGCGCGCGCCGGCCGACTCGAGCCACGTCGTCAAGCTTCCGTACTACGTGCCGGCGCAGACGCTCGAGCAGCTGCTCGGCACCGACCGCGAGCTGCTGCATTCGCTGAACCTCTCGCTGCTGGATCCGGTCTGGAACGGGCAGCGCTACGTGCCGCGCGGTTTCGAGCTGCGCGTGCCGGGCGGCGCCGACCCCAATCAGCTGCTGGTGCGCCTCGGCGGCGCGGAGCGCTACACGCTGCAGAAGCGCGACGCCAGCCACAAGCTCCGGCACGGCGAGACGCTCGAGAAGGTCGCGACGGCCTACGGGCTCAAGCCCGAGGAGCTCGCCGCGTACAATCACCTCGCCGCCGGCGACGTGCGCGCCGGAACGGTGCTGAAGCTCCCGCCGCTGCAGCCGCTCGGCAACGCGACGGTCGTCGCCGCGGCGCCCGAGCCGGCGACGCCGGCCCCGGCCGCCGCCGCCGAGACCGCGCCCGAGGAGGTCTACGTCGTGCGCAGCGGGGACGCGTTGTCGGAGATCGCCAAGCGCTTCGGGCTCACCGAGCGCGCGCTGATGGCCGAGAACGCCCTCAAGAACCCCGACTTCCTGTTCGAGGGCCAGAAGCTCAAGGTCGGCAAGGGCACCGCGGTGCCGCGCGGTGCGGCTGCGCCGCCCGCCGTCGGGATCGCCGCCGCCGCCGAGGCGATCGCGGCGTCCGGCGAGTCGCACGAGGCGCCGGCCGCCGACGAGAGCCGGCCGCTCGTCGAGTCCGCGCGCGCCAAGCCGCAGCCGGTGTCGCGCGAGGAGGCCGTCGCGCAGGGACCGGGGCTCGTTCCCGGGATAGAGAGCGCGGCCTCGGCGGACCCAAGCGACTACTCGGTGTCCGACGACAGCGTGATCGTGCAGGGTGCCGAGACCCTCGGCCACTACGCCGACTGGTGCAACGTGAGTGCCAACCGCCTGCGCGCGCTCAACCACATGCGCCCGGGCGCGACGATCACGCTCGGCAAGCGCGTGCGGCTCGACCTGTCGCACGTCAGCGCCGCGACCTTCGAGGAGCGCCGGACGCGCTACCACCACCAGCTGCAGGACGAGTTCTTCCAGCGCTACCAGATCTCCGGCCAGGAGCGCTACCGGCTGCGCTCCGGCGAATCGCTGTGGACGCTGACGCAGAAGACCAGCGTCCCGGTGTGGCTGTTGCGCCAGTACAATCCCGAGACGGACTTCACCAACGTGCGCATCGGCACGGAGATCGTGCTGCCGAAGATCGAGCCGCGGGGCGCGGCGGCGCCGGAGGCGCCGCCGAAGCCGCCCCGGGCGCCGGACGCGAGTCCCGGCGTGGGCCGATGATGCGCGCCGTGGCGCTCGCGCTCCTCGCCGGCCTTGCCGCGTGCGCGACCGAGCGCGGCTACGAGGGTCCCACGCAGCCGGCCGGGGAGCTCGCCGTCATCGAGGGCGCGCCGCGCGTCAACGCGGGGCTGCCGCTCGCGCCGGTGCTGCGCAAGGTCGACGACCGCGTCGTCGGCATCGGCTACTCGCGGGTCAGCGTCGCACCCGGCACGCACCGGCTGCTGGTCGACTGCGTGATGTCGCAGACCCACACGACGACGCGCTTCGAGCTCAGCGTCGCGACCTATCCCGGGCACCGTTACGTGCTGCTGGCCGACAGCGCGCCGGGCAACACTCGCTGCGGCGCGGTGCGTGTCGAGGAGCGCTGATGCACGTCGCGTTCGTCGCGCCGTTCCTGATGGAGGCGACGCTGCGCTTCGTGGCCGGCGCGGCCGCGCTCCCCGGCATCCGGCTGTCGCTCGTCAGCCAGGACCCGCTCGAGCGCGTGCCGCCGGGACTGCGCGCGCGGCTCGCCGGGCACTGGCGCGTCGCCGACGCGTTCGAGCCGGCGGCGCTCGTGCAGGCCGCCGACGGCCTCGGCCGGCGACTCGGGCCCATCGAGCGGCTGATCGGCTCGCTCGAGCAGCTGCAGGAGCCACTCGCGGTCGCGCGCGAGCGCCTCGGGCTCCCCGGCTTGCCGTCTTCGGTCGCGCACAACTTCCGCGACAAGGCGCGGATGAAGGACGTGCTGCGCGCCGCGGGCGTGCCGTGCGCGCGCCACGCGCTCGCAACGAGCGCTGCCGAGATCGCGGCGTTCGCGGCCGCGGCGGGTTTCCCGATCGTCGTGAAGCCCCCGGCCGGCGCGGGCGGAGCCGGGACCCATCGCATCGACGATGCGACGGCGCTCGCGCGCCACCTCGCGGCGCATCCGCCGACGGCGGCGCAGCCAGCGCTGTGCGAGGAGTTCCTGAGTGGCGCCGAGCATTCGTTCGACTCGGTCTTCATCGATGGCCGGCTGGTGTTCTGGTCGGTGTCGCGCTACGTGCCGTCGCCGCTGACTGTGATGGAGAACCCGTGGATCCAGTGGTGCGTGCTGCTGCCGCGCGAGCTCGAGGGCTTCGAGGACATCCGGCGCATCGGCGCGAGCGCGCTCGGCGCGCTAGGGCTTCAGTCCGGCATGACGCACATGGAGTGGTTCCGCCGGCCGGACGGCAGCGTCGCGGTGTCCGAGGTCGCGGCGCGGCCTCCGGGCGCGCAGTTCACGACGCTGCTGTCGTTCGCGCACGACCGCGATTTCTACCGCGCCTGGCCCGAGATCGTGATCCACAACCGCTTCGATCCGCCGCCGCGGCGCTGGGCCGTGGGCGCCGCGTACCTGCGCGGACAGGGGAGCGGGCGCGTGCGTCGCGTGCTCGGGCTCGAGGCTGCGCAGCGCGAGGTCGGATCGCTCGTCGTCGAGGCGCGGCTGCCCGAGCCGGGCGCCTCGCAGGCGTCGGGCTACGAGGGCGCGGGCCACGTGATCCTGCGCGATGCCGACACCGCACGCGTCGAGAGCGCGCTCCGGCGCCTCGTGACGCTCGTGCAGGTCGAGCTCGGGTGAGCGGGCCGTGAACCGCATCGCGGCCCGGGCGCGCGCGCCTTCCGTATAATCGTCATATGTTGAATGGGTCCGCACCGGCCTGCCGCAGCGCCGCCGTCCGTTTCGCGGCGGCGCTGCTCGCGGTGCTGCCGGTGGCCGGGTACGCGACCGGCGAGGTGCTGCGCGCGGCCGACCAGGTCCTCGTCGTCAAGAGCGAGCGGCGCCTCTATCTGATCAGGGACGGCCAGCCCTATCGCAGCTACAAGGTCTCGCTCGGCCTGAACCCGATCGGGCACAAGGAGCGCGAGGGGGACTTCAGGACGCCCGAGGGCCGCTACGTGCTCGACGGGCGCAACGCCTCGAGCGACTTCTTCCTGTCGATCCACCTGTCGTACCCGAACACCGAGGACATGGCCCTCGCCAAGCGCCACCACTGGCGTGCGGGCGGCTCGATCATGATCCACGGCCAGCCCAACCTGCCGAGGCGCCCGTCCGACTACTACCGCAGTGCCGACTGGACCGACGGCTGCATCGCGCTCTCCAACGAAGACATGCTCGAGGTGTGGCTGCTGACGCGCGCCAACACGCCGATCGAGATCCGCCCGTGAGTGCGACCGACGCCGAGATCGACGCCAGCGACTTCGTCGATGCGCGCGTCACGCCGCGGGGCAGCCTCGAGAACCTGTCGCAGCGCGAGATGGAGCAGCTGCAGGACCGCGGCCAGGGCGGCCTGTACCCGCTGTTTCGCCGCTGCGCCCTCGCGGTGCTGAACTCCGGCAGCCACGGCGACGACGCCACCGAGCTCTTCGAGAAGTACCGCGACTTCGAGATCCGCATCGTCCGCCAGTCGTGGGGCGTCAAGCTCGAGATGAAGAACGCCCCGGCGGTCGCGTTCGTCGACGGCCAGATGATCCGCGGCGTCAAGGAGCACCTGTTCGCGGTGCTGCGCGACATCGTCTACATCGCCAACGAGATCGTCGAGAGCGGCCAGTTCGACCTGAGCGTCCCGGGCGACATCACGAATGCGGTGTTCTGCATCCTGCGCAACGCCCGCGTGCTCGAGGCCCATGCGCGCCCCGACATCGTCGTGTGCTGGGGCGGGCACTCGATCCCGCGCGAGGAGTACGACTACACGAAGAAGGTCGGCTACGAGCTCGGCCTGCGCGGCCTCAACGTCTGCACCGGCTGCGGGCCGGGCGCGATGAAGGGGCCGATGAAGGGTGCGACGATCGGCCACTCGAAGCAGCGCATCGGCAGCGGGCGCTACATCGGCCTCACCGAGCCAGGGATCGTCGCCGCCGAGCCGCCGAACCCGATCGTCAATCACCTCGTGATCATGCCGGACATCGAGAAGCGCCTCGAGGCGTTCGCGCGGCTGGCGCACGGCATCATCATCTTCCCGGGCGGCGTCGGCACCGCCGAGGAGATCCTGTACCTCCTCGGCATCCTGCTCGATCCCGCCAACGCCGAGCAGCCGGTGCCGCTGATCCTGACGGGCCCGGCGCGCGCCGCGGCCTGGTTCGAGCGGATCCACGAGTTCGTCGGGCTGACGCTCGGGGCGCCGGCCCAGGCGCGCTACCGGATCGTCGTCGACGATCCGCCGGAAGTCGCGCGGCTGATGATCGCCGGCATGGACCAGGTGCGCCGCCACCGCAAGGCCGTCGGCGACTCCTACAACTTCAACTGGACGCTGCGCATCCCGCCGGCGTTCCAGCTGCCGTTCGACGTCTCGCACGAGAGCGTCGCGGCGCTCGATCTGAACCTCGAGCAGCCGGTGCACGAGCGCGCGGCGAATCTGCGGCGCGCGTTCTCGGCGATCGTCGCCGGCAACGTCAAGGAGCACGGCGTGCGGCAGATCGCGGCGCGCGGGCCGTTCGAGATCCACGGCGCGCCGCGGCTGATGCAGGCGCTCGACGGTCTGCTGGCCTCGTTCATCGCGCAGCGGCGGATGAAGATCTCCGGCGACTACCGGCCCGTGTATCGCGTAGTCGGCTGATTTTCGGGACGCGCCGCCCGAATCCTTGACCCAATACCGGGTCGGCTGTGACGCAGTTCCTGTGACCCGTGCGGGCCGCGTCGGAAACTGCCCGTGTCACCTTAGCCGGTGGTGTCTGGCATGAGCGACAGTAAGAGCCCGCGCAGTCCGCCCAATCGCAAGCCGCTCGACGCGGTGGTGCCGGGGCGGCCTGTGGCCGCGGGAATACCCGGTGGAGTCGAGCGCCGCGCCGTTCCGCGCCCGCCGGCGCGTCCGGGCGCGAGCCGCCATTCGGCGATCACGCGCAATCTGCAGAACTACGCCAGCTACAAGCTGTGGGCCGAGAAGGTGCGCAGCAGCTGGGAGCCGGGCAAGGATCCGAAGGGCTGATCAGCCCGCCGCCTCGAGGCTCTCGGCCGCCGGCGCGCGGTCGGCGAAGCGGGCCTCGAGCCAATCCAGCAGCGGTTGCCAGGTGGCGAGATCGTCGCGCACCTGGTAGCTCTTCATCTCGTGCAGGCCGTGGCCGCGCTCGGCGACCTTCAGGTAGTTGTGCGAGTCCCTCAGCGTCGCCACCACCGGGATCTCGAGCGTCCCCAGGAACCGCAGCAGCGTCTGCAGCACGAGCGTGTTGCGGCGCGTGCGGTTCGCGATCACGCCGATCCGGTGCTCGCGCCGCTTGACTTTCGCGACCAGCAGCAGGTCGGCGATGCACTTCGAGCACGCGTGGATGTCGATGTCCGACGGCAGCACCGGCACCAGGATCGCGTCGGCGTCGCGCACGAGCTCGGGCATGTCCTGGGCGGCGATCGCCGCCGCGGTGTCGACGATGACGCGCTCGGTGCCCGTCGGCAGGCGCATCAGGAAGCTGCGGGTGACACGCGGGTTCTTGTCGAAGGCCGCGATCGAGTGGATCAACGGCACGTCCGGGCCGCGCTTGCGCAGCCATCGGGAGCTGGACGACTGGGGATCGTGGTCGATCAGCGCCGTGTTGAATCCCGCCGACGCGTAGTACGCGGCCAGGTTGGTCGCGACTGTCGTCTTGCCCGAGCCGCCCTTCGGATTGAGGACGACTATCTTGCGCGTCATCCGTTGTCCCCGGCCGCCGCAGTGCGGTACGGCCGCTGCCATGCTTGGGGTAGCCTACGCACCGTGCACAGTCCACGCAAGCAACGACTGGTCCGGGCCGGGCGCGGTTCCTGTGACCGGGCGCAAGGTTGGAACCGGCCGCGCCCGCCTAAAGTGCCTCCCCCGAGCGCCCCTGCGCTTCGCGACGAGGCCGCCATGGAAGTCCTGCTGCTGCTGCTCGACGAGATCGACGACTTCTGTCTAATGGTGCTGCAGCGCGCGAGCATGATGATCGAATGACCCGGCCCGGGGCGCCCGGCCCCACTTGAATCCTGTCCCGCTGCCCCTAAAGTGTGCGCGCCCGCCGCGAATCGGCGGGCCGCGGCGTCGCGCCGCGCCAACGACCACTGATCCGGGGCCGACCACCGATGACCAGCGCCACGCAGCGGGAAACCCGCGGCTTCCAGGCCGAGGTGAAGCAGCTGCTTCGCCTGATGATCCATTCCCTGTATTCGAACCGCGAGATCTTCCTCCGCGAGCTGATCTCGAACGCATCCGACGCCTGCGACAAGCTGCGCTTCCGGGCGCTCGCTGAGCCCGCGCTCCTCGAGGGCGGCGCCGAGCTCGCGATCGACATCGACTTCGACCCCGCGGCGCGCACGATCAGCGTCAGCGACTCCGGCGCCGGCATGAGCCGCAGCGAGGTCATCGAGCACCTCGGCACCATCGCGAAGTCCGGGACCGCCGAGTTCCTCGCCCAGCTCTCGGGTGACCAGCAGAAGGACGCGCAGCTGATCGGCCAGTTCGGCGTCGGCTTCTACTCGGCCTTCATCGTCGCCGAGCGCGTCGAGGTGTACACGCGCCGGGCCGGCACCGCGGCCGGCGAGGGCGTGCGCTGGGAGTCGGACGGCTCGGGCGAGTTCAGCGTCGAGAACCTGTCGCTCGAGCGGCGCGGCACGCGGGTCGTGCTGCACCTCAAGGAGGACGCGAGCGAGTTCGCCGACGCCTGGCGCCTGCGCGGCCTCGTCAAGCGCTACTCCGACCACATCGCCTTTCCGGTGCGGATGGCGGCGCAGCCGGGCGGCGAGGCCGGCAAGGGCGCGGACGCCGCGCGCCGCGACGTCGTCAACAGCGCCCAGGCGCTGTGGACGCGCAACCGCGCGGAGCTCAAGGACGAGGACTACATCGAGTTCTACAAGCACGTGTCGCACGATTCCGGTGCGCCGCTCGCGTGGTCGCACAACCGCGTCGAGGGCAAGCGCGAGTACACGACGCTGCTGTACCTCCCGGCGCGTGCGCCGTTCGACCTGTGGCACCGGGACGCGGCGCGCGGCCTCAAGCTCTACGTGCGGCGGGTGTTCATCCTCGACGACGCCGAGCAGTTCCTGCCGCTCTACCTGCGCTTCGTCAAGGGCGTCGTCGACTCCGGCGACCTGTCGCTGAACGTCTCGCGCGAGCTGCTGCAGCAGGATCCCGAGATCGAGGCGATGCGCGCCGGAATCACGCGGCGCGTGCTCGAGATGCTGGCGCGGCTCGCCAAGGACGAGCCCGAGAAGTACGCTTCCTTCTGGAAGGAGTTCGGCGCGGTGCTCAAGGAAGGCATCGCCGAGGACACGGCGAACCGCGACAAGCTCGCGAAGCTGCTGCGCTTCGCGACCACCGTCAGCGAACGCGAGGCCCAGGACCAGTCGCTCGACGACGTGATCGCCCGCCTGCGGCCCGGCCAGAAGCACCTTTATTACGTCGTCGGCGAGACCTGGAACGCGGCGCGCCAGAGCCCGCACCTCGAAAGGCTGCGGCAGAAGGGCGTCGAGGTGCTGCTGCTGCACGACCGCATCGACGAGTGGATGATGGGCTACCTCGCCGAGTACGAGGGCCGCACCTTCCAGGACGCCAGTCGCGGCGACCTCGACCTCGGCGACCTCGTCAGCCCCGACGAGAAGGCGGCCGAGGACCAGGCGTCGGAGTCGGCGCTCGCGCTCTGCGGACGGCTCCGCGAGGCGCTCTCCGGCAAGGTCGAGGCGGTGCGCGCGACGCAGCGCCTCGCCGAGTCGCCGGCGTGCCTGGTGCGCGCCGCCGACGAAGTCGGCGCGCAGATGCGCAAGCTCCTCGCGGCCGCCGGCCAGTCGCTGCCCGCGACGCGCCCGACGCTCGAGATCAACGCGGCCCATCCGCTCCTCGCGCGGCTCGCGGCGCTGCCGGACGGGGAGCAGTTCCGCGACTTCGCGCACCTGCTCCTCGACCAGGCGACACTCGCCGAAGGCGGCCAGCTCGCCGAGCCCGCGGAGTTCGTCCGGCGCCTCAACCGCCTGCTGCTCGCGAGCGCCTAGCACCGTCGGCCATAATGGCGACCCGGCGCCTGCGGC
>Ga0335069_10002093_pt1 | contig 31154 bp, 22 predicted proteins | sample Lox_Sample_11_FD_206714 | JGI IMG/M metagenome (GOLD analysis project Ga0335069, IMG submission 206714) | Soil microbial communities from Loxahatchee National Wildlife Refuge, Florida, United States - Lox_Sample_1.1 | ecosystem: Environmental > Terrestrial > Soil > Wetlands | place: USA...
CCCTCATGGCGGTGTTCATGGGGGTGTATGCGTTCCTGAGTCCGGTCGGCGGGTTCGTGGCGGACAAGTTCAACCGCCGCTGGACGGTCATTGGCAGCCTTGGCGTGTGGTCGGCGGTGACCTGGCTCACCGGGCAGGCGACCACCTATTCCCAATTGCTTTGTTTCCGTGCATTGATGGGCATCAGCGAGGCGTTTTACATTCCGGCGGCGCTGGCGCTCATCGCGGACTTTCATACCGGCGGCACCCGCGCGCGGGCGGTGGGGATACACCAAAGCGGCATCTACGCCGGGCTGGCGCTCGGCGGTGTCGGCGGCTACATCGCGCAGACCAGTTCCTGGCGCAACTGCTTTACCTGGTTTGGACTGGCTGGTGTCGCATACGCCGTGGTTTTAATGCTCGCCTTGCGGGATGCGGCCAAACCGCCCGCCGAAGCCGGCGGCGGTCCGGTGAAACCCTCCGTAACCGTGAGCGAAACCTTGAGCGCCTTGTGGCTGCAACCGGCATTTTGGATACTGGTAATTTATTTCACCCTGCCGGCCATCGCCGGATGGGTGACGAAGAACTGGCTGCCGACTTATCTGGCCGACACGTTTCAACTCAGGGAAGGGCCGGCCGGCTTGTCCGCCACCGGTTACATTCAACTCGCGTCGTTCGCCGGCGTGCTCCTCGGAGGCGCCATGGCGGACGCCTGGATGCGCGTGACTCCCCGAGGGCGCATTTACACCAGCGCCGTCGGCGTGTTCCTGCTGGTGCCGGCGTTGCTGGGCTTGGGTTGGGCCTGGAGCCTCGGCGCCGCCGTCGGGTTCATGGTTTTGTTCGGCATCGGCTGGGGATTCTTTGACTGCAACAACATGCCGATTCTCTGCCAGATCGCCCGGCCCGAGCACCGCGCCACCGGCTACGGCTGCATGAATTTTGTCAGCATCAGCGTGGGCGCCGGCGCCACCGTCCTGCTTGGCTGGATGCGCGACCAGGGAATCAAATTTTCCGTGGCGTTTGCGGCCTCGGCGGCGGTCGCCTTGCTGAGCGCAGGATTGATCCTGCTGATCCGGCCGCGCCCCGAACCCGACCTGACGACGCGCTAGGTTTTACCATGGGAAACAAAACGATCAACAGTCCGCTGACGGGAATTATTCCGCCGATGATCACGCCGCTGCGGGATCGCGACTCATTGGATGTGGCCGGCCTGGAACGGCTCGTCCAGCGGCTTCTGGACGGCGGGGTCAGCGGCCTGTTCCTGCTGGGCACGACCGGTGAGGGGCCAAGCCTGAGTTACCGCCTGCGCCAGGAACTGGTCGAGCGCGTCTGCCGCCAGGTCCAACGCCGCGTGCCGGTCCTCGTGGGCATCACCGACACGGCGTTTGTCGAATCGGTCAACGTCGCGCGCCATGCCGCCGATGCCGGCGCCGACGCGGTGGTGGCGGCGCCACCCTATTATTTGCCGGAAGGCCAGCCGGAGCTCCGCGAATACCTCGACCACCTCGTGCCCGAACTGCCGCTGCCGCTGTTTCTTTACAACATGCCGGCGTTGACCAAGGTTTCCTACGAGCTCGAAACCGTGAGACACGCGATGGATATCCCGGGCGTTGTCGGCCTCAAGGACAGTTCCGGCAATCTGGATTATTTCAAACGCGCCGCCGGGCTGCTCAAGCACCGCCCCGACTGGTCGCTGCTCATCGGCCCGGAGGAAAAACTGTTCGATGCGCTGGAACTGGGCGGCCACGGCGGTGTCAGCGGCGGCGCCAATTTGTACCCCAGGCTCTACGTCCAGCTCTGCGCCGCGCATCGCGCCGGCGATCTGGCCTGGGCGCGGGAGTTGCAGAAGCAGGTCCAGCGCGTCAGCGATTCGCTCTACCGGATCGGCAAACATTCGTCGTCCATCATCAAGGGCATCAAGTGCGCGCTCGCCTGCCTGGGGATCTGCGACGATTTCATGGCCGAGCCTTTTCACCGGTTTCGAACTGAAGAGCGGCAGCGGGTCGAAAAACGATTGCGGGAGATCGAAGCCAGCCTGGACCAATTAAAACTCTGACCTGCGGATGAAGAAACCGAAACCAGTGACCACGATGATCGGCCGGGGGGCGAACCGCCCGGGCGGCGCGGACCCCGGATCCCGTTTTGTCGCGCCCCTGATGGTGCTGTTTTGGCTGACGGCGGCTTCCCGGTCCGCAGCGGATCCGCCGGTTTTAAAACCCGCTCCGTTCGCCCACTATGTGCAGTATTTCAACACAATGGAGGACGAAAACGTCACCAATTTCATCTCCAACGCCAACTCGTGGGACTGGCTGCAAAGGGAAATACCGCTGTTCGAGTGCCCCGACCGCCAGGTTGAGGAGATGTACTATTTTCGCTGGTGGTCTTTTCGGAAACACCTGGAACGCACACCCGACGGCTTTGTTTTTACCGAGTTTCTTACGCGGCCGCTGCCGGTCAGCAGCGCGCTCGGCCATCAAATCCGGGAGGCCCGATGGCTGCATGACCAGAAGTACCTCGACGACGATGCCCGTTACTGGCTGCGCAGTCCGTTCAACCGCCAGCAATTGCACAAGTACAGCAACTGGCTGCAGGACGCGCTGTACCAGCGATACCTTGTCACGGACGACAAGGACTTCCTCGTTTCGCTGCTCGGTGATCTGACGCGCGATTACGCGGAATGGGAACAGGAACGCCTGGCCACCAACGGCCTGTTCTGGCAGTACGACGTCCGCGATGCCATGGAGGAATCCATCAGCGGCTCGCGCACCAACCAGCATTTCCGCCCCAGCATCAACAGCTACATGTTCGGCAATGCCCGCGCGCTGGCGGCCATCGCGCGCCTGGCGGGAAATAAACCCGCCGCCGTCGAGTTCGACCTCAAGGCCGCGCGGCTGAAACGGCTCGTCCAGGAAAAATTGTGGAACCCGGAGGCGAAGTTTTTTGAAGTGCTCCGGGATGACGGCCGGTTTGCCGACGTACGGGAGGAAACCGGTTTCATTCCGTGGATGTTCGAATTGCCGGAGCCGGGAAAAGGCTACGAAGCGGCGTGGTCACAATTCACTGAACCGCGGGGTTTTGCCGCGCCCTGCGGCATCACCACGGCCGAACGGCGACATCCGCAGTTCCGTTCACATGGGTACGGCCATTGTGAATGGGACGGCGCGGTCTGGCCATTCGCCACCTCGCAAACTTTGACGGCCCTGGCCAACGTGCTGCACGATTATCCGCAAAACTGGGTCACCCCGCGCGATTATTACGATGCGTTTTTGACCTATGTGCGCAGCCAGCATGCCGATGGCAAACCCTTCATCGGCGAATACCTCGACGAGATCACCGGTCAGTGGATCAATGGCAAAGGCGGCCGCAGCCGGTTTTACAATCATTCCACTTTTGCCGATCTCCTCATTACCGGTGTGGTCGGCCTGTGCCCGCGCGCCGACAATCAAGTGGACGTCCGGCCGCTGCTCCCGGAGGGGACGTGGGATTGGTTCTGCCTCGACGGCTTGAAATATCACGGCCGCCTGCTCACCGTCATCTGGGACAAGGACGGCCAACGTTACGGGCGCGGTCGGGGTTTAATGGTGCTGGCCGACGGCAAGGAAATTGCCCATAGTGACAAGCTGGAAAGTGTGAACGGACGACTGCCATGACTCATTTGCGATTTACGATTTACGATTTGCGCTCCGCCGTTTTCGTCCTGTTGGTCCTGCTCGTCCCATGTTTCGTTCACGCTGCTCCGAAGAAAATCTCGCCAATCATCTCGATGGGCGCCGACGGTCGCCTGGTTTACGATGCCGACGAGCGCGGTGATCGCGTCCCGGATTTTTCCACTTGCGGCTATGCGGGTGGCAACCGGCCGCTGCCCGAAGCGCCGGCCAAGGTGGTGGTGGCGCCGGTCCAGGGCGATGAAACCGAGCGCATCCAAAGAGCCATTGATTACGTTGCCAAGCTGCCGCCCGACACCAACGGCCTGCGCGGCGCGGTTTTGTTGTTGAAAGGCCGGCACGAGGTTTTCGGCAGCCTGCCACTCACGAACTCCGGCGTGGTCCTGCGCGGCCAGGGGATGGGGCCGGAGGGGACAACGCTGGTCGCCGCCGGAACGGATCGCCGCACGCTGATCCGCATTGCGGGCCGCGACGACCTGGCGGCTCGCACCAACGCCGACTGGCAAATTGTGGATTTTTATGTCCCCGTCGGTGCCACCAGCTTTCATGTCCGAAATCCCGGCGACCTGGCTGTCGGCGACGCCATTCGCATCATCCGCCCGAGCACCCGGACCTGGATTGACCGGTTGGGCATGACGGAATTCGGCGGAGGCATCGGTGATTGGCGGCTCGTCTGGCATCCGGGCTCTTACGATGTGGTCTGGGATCGAACCGTTTTATCCGTGAACGGCACGGAAATCACCGTGAGCGCCCCCATTACCACGGCCTTGGAAAGCAGCTTTGGCGGTGCGCGATTGGAAACCTATTCGTGGCCGGGACGCATCCACAATGTCGGTGTGGAAAATCTCCGGCTCGAATCCGCCTTTGCGGCAGACAATCCGAAGAATGAAGATCATTCCTGGATGGCCATTACCCTGGAAAATGTCCGGGACGCCTGGGTGCGCCAGGTGACCTTCGAACACTTTGCCGGTTCGGCGGTGGCGATTTACGAAAGCTGCAAATGGGTCACGGTCGAGGATTGTCTTTCGCTGGCGCCGGTTTCGGAGGAGGCCGGTGCGCGGCGGAACTCCTTTTTCACCATGGGCCAGCAGACCTTGTTCCTGCGCTGCTGGGCTGAGCATGGCCACCATGATTTTTCCGTCGGCCATTGTGCCGCCGGGCCCAATGCCTTTGTGCAATGCGAAGCCGCGCTGCCGTTCGGCGACAGCGGGCCGATTGAGAGCTGGGCCAGCGGGGTGTTGTACGATAATGTGCGCATTGACGGCAACGGCTTGAGTCTGGCCAATCGCGGCAGCGCCGGCGAAGGGGCCGGCTGGGCCGCCGCCAATTCCGTGCTGTGGCAATGCAGCGCAAGCCTCGTCCGCTGCGAAAATCCGCCCACGGCACAGAACTGGGCGTTTGGTTGCTGGGGCGAGTTCGCCGGCAACGGCAACTGGCGTGAATCCAATTCCTCGGTCCGGCCGGTCAGCTTGCTGGCCGCGCAACTGGCCGACCGGTTGGGCGCTGATACCCCGGTGAAAATAAAACTGATGCCGCGTTCGCTGGAGGAATACAGCAATCCGACGCTGGAACAGGCGGCAAAATTGATTGCGGCCTCGCGCTCGCCGGCCCCTCAGCTCCGGGATTACATTGCCGCTGCCGCCTCGCGCGAACCGATCGCGAGCGAACCCGGAAACGCCAAATCGGTTGATGACCTTCCCGCCCCGCAACTAAAAATTCAAAACTCAAAACTCAAAATTTCCGTCACCAACGGCTGGCTGGTGTGTGACGGGCGATTGCTCATCGGCGAGGTGACTGAGGTGAACTGGTGGCGCGGCAATTTGCGGCCCAGCGAGGCGCCGACGTACGGGCCCACGCTCACCCGCTTTGCCCCCGGCCGCCAGGGGCGGGGATACACCGACGATTTGAGCGCCCTGGCCGATGCCATGACGGCCGGAAATCAGGTCGCGCTCGATCAGCACTACGGCCTCTGGTACGACCGCCGGCGCGAGGACCATGAGCGCGTCCGCCGGATGGATGGCGATGCCTGGGCGCCGTTTTACGAGCAGCCGTTCGCGCGCAGCGGCCAGGGCACGGCCTGGGACGGCCTGAGCCAGTATGACCTGACCAAATTCAATCCCTGGTACTGGTCGCGGCTGCGCGAATTTGCCGGCATCTGCGACGAGCGTGGGCTGGTGCTGTTCAACGAAAATTATTTCCAGCACAACATCCTCGAAGCCGGGGCGCACTGGGTGGATTGCCCGTGGCGCACGATGAACAACGTCAACCAGACCGGGTTTCCCGAACCGCCGCCGTTTGCCGGCGACAAGCGGATTTTCATGGCCGAACAATTTTATGATGTGACGAATGCCGTGCGCCGTCAATTGCACCGCAACTACATCCGCCAGTCCCTCAACAATTTTACCAACCATGCCAACGTCATCCAGTTCGCCAGCGCCGAGTTCACCGGGCCGCTGGCCTTCCTGCAGTTCTGGCTGGATACCGTGGGCGAGTGGGAGCGCGAAACCGGCCGCCAGGCGCTGGTGGCATTAAGCTGCACGAAGGACGTGCAGGATGCGATTCTGGCCGACCCGCAACGCCGCCCGCTGGTGGATGTGGTGCAGTTCAAATACTGGTGGACGACCGACAAGGGAACCTTTGCGCCGAAGGGCGGCCAAAACCTGGCGCCGCGCCAGTTTGAACGGCAATGGAAAGGCGGGCGCCCCACCGACGCGAACCTCGCGTCCATGGCGGCGGAATACCGGCAGCGGTATCCGGACCAGGCGGTTATCAACGATTTCAACTCCGGTGGCTGGGCGTATGTCTGCGCCGGCGGTTCGCTCCCCAATCTGCCGAAAACGACCGACCCGAAGCTGCTCGCCGCGATTCCGCGCATGACGCCGTGGGTCGCGGCGTGCGGCACCGGACGCTGGGCGTTGCGCGAGCAGGGAAAACAGGCGTTGATTTATGGCGGCAACGGAACGGAGTTGGACTTGTCGGACGAAACCGGCTCGTTTCGGGCGAATATGGTGAATCTCAGGACCGGGGAACTGAAATCGGCGGAAACGGTGCCGGCCGGCGGTCGGATAAGGTTGCCGGACGCCACTCTAGTTTGGCTGGTGAAAGAATAGACTGGCCGGCCAGGCCTCGCGCAAAATGGAGCAACGCCCAGAGACAATGCTGATGCGATGGTGGCCATCACGCCAGGCTGGCCGGAGGCGGCTTTGCTTGAGGCGGGCTTCGCCGATGATTTCTGCCCGCAACGGGATACGCCAAAATCCCTCGTTGGCCGGAGGGAAAATCGCTGGCTGCCTGGCTGGATTGATGCTGGTTGCCGGGTATTCCCCCGCCGCCGATCAAACTGTCGAGCAATGGGGCGTCTTCGAGGTCGCGCTCAAAGGCCCGACGAACGGCAATCCGTTTCTTGACGTGCGCTTCGCGGCCAAGTTTGAACAGGGCGACGATGCGATCAGGGTGGACGGCTTTTATGACGGCGACGGCATCTATCGCGTCCGGTTCATGCCGGAGAAACCAGGCGTGTGGAAGTTCACCACGACCAGCAGCGCGCCGGAGTTAAACAGCAAAGTCGGCTCCTTCACCGCCACCCCGCCCGCGCCGGAAAACCACGGCCGGGTTCGCGTGACCAACACGTACCACTTTGCCTACGCCGACGGCACGCCTTACCGGGAACTCGGCACGACGTGCTATGTCTGGCAATTGCAGAACGAGGAATTGCAGGCGCAGACGTTGAAAACCCTCGCCGCGGCGCCCTTCAACAAAATTCGCTTCTGTGTTTTTCCCAAGCGTTATCAATGGAACACGAACGAGCCGGTGCTTTATCCCTTCGAGGGCACTCCGCCTAGCACGTGGGATTTCACGCGCTTCAATCCGGAATATTTCCGGCACCTGGAACAGCGCATCCGTGATCTGCAGAGGCTCGGCATCGAGGCGGACCTGATCTTATTCCACCCGTACGACACCGGTCATTGGGGCTTCGACCGGATGCCGGCGGCGGCCGACGACCGGTATCTGCGCTATGTCGTCGCGCGGCTGGCCGCGTTCCGCAACGTCTGGTGGTCGCTGGCCAACGAATGGGATTTCATGAAACAGAAGACCGAGGCCGACTTCATGCGCTTCGGTGAAATCGTTTCGACGAACGACCCGTATCATCACCTGCTTTCGATTCATAACGGTTCGAAACTGTTCAACCATACGCTGCCCTGGATCACCCACGCCTCGATTCAAAATGGGTTCGCGGTGGAGGAGCCAGGTCGGGCGGAATTGTATCGCGACGCTTATCGCAAACCTGTCGTTTATGACGAGGTGAAATACGAGGGCAACATCGCGAGCCGCTGGGGACAATTGACCGCCGAGGAACTGGTCTTGCGGTTTTGGAACGCGACCGTCGCCGGCACGTATTGCGGGCACGGCGAGACTTACCAGAGCGACGACCAGGTTCTCTGGTGGTCGAAGGGCGGCGTGCTCAAGGGCCAGAGCCCCGCGCGCCTCGCGTTCCTGAAGCAGGTGCTCGCGGATGCGCCCGCCGAGGGCATCGAGCCGATTGACAAGTGGCAGAACCCGGAATACGGCGGCCGCGCGCCTGATTACTACCTCGTCTATCTCGGCCGGCTGGCGCCGACCAACTGGGAATTCAAACTTCCGAAGGCTTCCCCGGGCAACCGCCAGGCGTCCGCAGGCATGACCTTTACCGCCGAAGTCCTCGACACCTGGAGCATGACCGTGACGCCTGTCCCGGGCACGTTTACGCTGGCGAAATCAACGGACTATCTGATCGCCGACAAGGACGGCCGCAGCATTCCGCTGCCGGGAAAGCCTTACTTGGCCATCCGTATCCGGCGGGTGAAGGAATGAATGAGTTGAATCACCGGACGCGTGCAATGACATGATACCCAGGCGAATCTTCTCGTTGACGTTGGCCGCATCGGCGCTCTCGCTCCCGCTGCGCGCCGAAACCATTTCCATCGTCATCCCCACCAATGCCGCGCCGCGCGTGGAGTTTGGCGCGGAGGGACTGGCCGAAGCGCTGCGGGCGGTGAAGTTGGAGACGGCTATGGTTCATTCGCTCGATGTCCCGGGCCGAAAAATCCTGGTGAATCGTTGGCCGGATCGAAATGCCGGGCGCGAAGGGTTCGCGTTTGCACTGGGCGACAACGGTGACCTGTTCGTTTCGTCGGCCGACGATTCGGGAGCGCTTTACGGTTGCCTGGAATTGGCCCGGCGAATTCGTAATGCCGGAAAAATCCCAACCCTCGAGCTGGCGAATTTTCATGACAAACCCGCCATGACCCTGCGCGGGACGTGCATCGGGATGCAGAAAACCTACATCCTGCCGGGCCGGAAGGTTTACGAATATCCCTACACGCCGGAATTGTTCCCGTGGTTCTACGACAAGCAGCTCTGGCGGGAGTACCTCGATTTTCTCGTCGCGAACCGCCTGAACACGCTCTACCTCTGGAACGGCCATCCCTTCGCGTCGCTCGTGCGGCTCAAGGATTATCCCTACGCCGTCGAGGTGCCGGACGATGTCTTCCAGAAAAACCAGGAAATGTTCCGCTGGCTGGCCACCGAGTGCGACCGGCGCGGCATCTGGCTGGTGCAGATGTTTTACAATATCATTGTCTCCAAACCGTTTGCCGAAACGAACGGGATTTCCACCCAGCTGTCCGCTCCGACGCCGCTGACCGCGGATTACACGCGCAAATCCATCGCCGAATTTGTGAGGCAGTACCCGAACGTCGGCCTGATGGTGTGCTTCGGCGAAGCGTTGCAGGGCACGCCGAATCAACTGGACTGGTGCACGAACGTGATTTTGCCCGGCGTGCTCGACGGGATGGAGGCCGCCGGGCTCAACGAAGAGCCGCCCGTGGTCATTCGAACGCACGCCATGGATGCTAGCGCCATCATCCCGGCGGCGGTACGGATGTACACGAACATTTTCACCGAATCGAAATATAACGGCGAATCGCTCACGACCTGGGAACCGCGCGGCAAGCAGGCGGCCATCCATGTGGCCATGAGCAAACTCTCGCCGCATCTCGTCAACATCCACATTCTCTCGAACCTGGAGCCGTTCCGTTACGGCGACCAACAGTTCATCCAGAAATGCGTGCAGGCTTCCCGCGACCGGCTGGGCGCGACGGGTATTCATTTGTACCCACTCGCCTATTGGAACTGGCCGTATTCGCCCGACATCGCCGACCCGCCGCTCAAGCAGTGGGACCGCGACTGGATTTGGTATGAAGCCTGGGCGCGTTACGCGTGGAATCCCGACATTCCCGAACCGGAGGACCGTGCCTACTGGGTGGGGCGGTTGGCGGCGCTTTACGGCAACACGAACGCCGCCGCCAAAATCCTCGACGCATACAACAATGCGGGCGAAGTCGCGCCGCGGCTCATTCGCCGCTTTGGCATCACGGAAGGCAATCGCCAGACGCTTTCGCTGGGCATGACGCTCGACCAGCTCGTAAACCCCAAAAAATACAACGTGTTGCCGGACCTCTGGGAATCGCAGGCGCCGCCGGGTGAACGGCTGGATGTATATGTTGAAAAACAGTGGAAACACCAGCCGCACGAGGGTGAAACACCGGTGTCCATCATTAACGAGGCCCTGAATTATTCGTCCAATGCCGTTGCGGCAATCGAATCCGCCGCACCGCTGGTGGTGAAAGACCGCCCCGAATTCAACCGTCTGGAGAACGATGTCCGCTGCATTCAGGCGATGGCGCAGTTTTATGCGGCCAAGGCCAGGGCGGCGGAATGGGAGTTACGCTACGGTTACAGCGGAGACAAAGCGGATCTCGACCAGGCGGCCAAGTGGCTGGCCGCAAGTCTGGAGCATTATCAGGCCCTGGCGCGGCTGACCGGGACGACTTATCACTTCGCCAATTCGATGCAAACCTCGCAGCGAAAAATTCCATTTACCGGCGGCGTTGGCGGCAAAGCCACGAATTATCTGTGGTCGCAACTGGTGCCACTTTACCAAAAGGAACTGGAGGATTTTCGGGTGATGGTGACGCAACGCAAACCAGCCACCCATCGGCTTGCGGCGGCCGACGAGTCAAACCTCAAACCCTGGCCGGCGGCGGCTTTCAAATTGGTCGGCACCAATGCCCAAACCTACGAGGTGAAGGTCGGCGCCCGGCCGTTCACCGATCGCAGTTACACCATCCGGAACCTCGCGCCGGAATTGAACGGTTTGACCGGCATCCGGTTTTCCCACGAAACCGCCAAGAGCGGCCGTTATCAGCCCGTTGAATTCGAAGTATCGGAGCCGGTGCAGGTGCTGGTTGGCTATTTTGACAGCCCGAAAGACGTCTGGCTGCAGGTGCCGAACCTGGACTTCGCCGCCCAGGCCGACGAACGCGGCGGCGTCGAACCGGTGCTCCGCCATGCCGTTGACATCGACCAATGCCCCGAGGTGAATGTGCACGCCTTCCGCTACGATGCCGGCCGGCAGAAGCTGGAATTGATTGGCAAGGGCAGTTTTGTGATTCTGGGTGTCGTGCCGCAATCAGCCAAACTGGAGAAGCGCGACGCCGGAAAACTACCATGAAACTGATTTGTTCCACCCACCGGACACTGGTGATGGGCGTTGCCGGTGTCCTGGGCGCCGGATCGGCTCTGCTTGCCGCTGACCGCGGTGTGGTGGACACGACGGCCAGCCCGTTCGCGCAGGTCCGGACGGTCGGCCTGGATGAAGTCTGCTGGACCAACGGTTTTTGGGCCGACCGGTTTGAACTCTGCCGCACGCAAATGTTGCCGAGCATGGGCCGGTTGATGGAAGGCACCAATTATTCGCAATACTTTCGCAACTTCGAAATCGCCGCCGGCCTGGCCGAGGGCCGTTACCGGGGTGCCCCGTTCAATGATGGCGATTTCTACAAACTGATCGAAGCAGCCTGCGCGACTTACGCCGTCACGCACGATGAGTATTTCGGGCGGAATATCGAGCGCGCCATCGAAGTCATCGCCCGGGCCCAGCGCGCCGATGGTTACCTCCACACGCCGGTGCTGGTGCGGCAGCGCAACGGGGACACCAATGCGGCGCCGTTCCAGGACCGGAACAATTTTGAAATGTACAACCTCGGCCACCTGATGACGGCGGCCTGCGTGCATTACCGCGCCACCGGACGCACCAACTTCCTCAACGTGGCGTGCAAGGCGGCGGATTTCCTTTACGCGACCTTTCGGGACGGGCCGCCGGAAGTGGCGCGCAGCTCGGTTTGCCCGTCGCATTACATGGGCGTCGTCGAATTGTATCGCGCCACCCGCAACCCGCGATACCTCGAGCTGGCGGAAAAATTTTTCGAGCTGCGCAACCGCGTCAAGGACGGTGGCGCTGACAATCAGGACCGCATTCCCTTGGGCGAGCAGACCGAAGCCGAAGGCCATGCAGTGCGCGCGAACTATCTGTATGCCGGCGCCGCGGATTTGTTCATGGAGACCGGCGATCCCGGCGTGTGGCAGCCGCTCGGGACCATTTGGACGAATGTCGTTACGGAGAAAATGTATATCACCGGCGGTTGCGGCGCGCTTTATGATGGCGCGGCGCCGGACGGGGCGAAAGATCAGAAAACCATCACCCGCGTGCACCAGGCTTACGGGCGCAATTATCAACTGCCCAACACCACGGCCTACTCCGAAACCTGCGCGAACATCGGCAACGCGTTGTGGAACTGGCGCATGTTCCTGGCCACCGGCCGGGCGCAGTACATGGACGTGGTCGAGCTGGCGCTCAACAACAGCGTGCTCTCCGGCGGCAGCCTGGACGGGACGAATTTCTTTTACACCAATCCCCTCCGGGTGACCGACCCGCTGCCGACCGAGCTGCGTTGGTCAAGAACCCGCGTGCCCTATGTCAGCTCGTTCTGCTGTCCGCCGAATCTGGCCCGCATGATTGCCGAATCCGCTGATTACGCGTATGGCAAGTCCGCGGATGCCATTTGGGTCAACCTTTACGGCGGCAGCACCCTGGCCACCGAACTGGCCGGGCAGAAGATCAGGCTCACGCAGGAAACCGATTATCCGTGGAACGGCCGGATTCGCATGGTGATCAATGAATGCGGCGACAAGGAATTCGCCTTGAGACTGCGGATTCCCGGTTGGACTGACGAGGCCTCAGTGCGGATTAATAATCAACCCGCGCTGATCTCATCTCCCCCGGGAAGTTATTTCGAAATCCGGCGCGTCTGGAAATCGGGTGATACAGTGACCCTGGATCTGCCGATGCCAGTCCGCTTGATGGAGGCGAACCCGCTCGTGGAGGAGGATGCAAACCAGGTGGCCGTCCAACGCGGTCCGGTGGTTTATTGTCTCGAATCACTTGACCTGCCGCGCGGCATAAAAATTTCGGACGTGATCCTGCCGGCGAACGTGCATCTGGCCGCACGCTACGATCGGCGGTTGCTGGGCGGCATCGTCGTACTGGAGGGCCAGGCCCTCTCCCGGCCGCCGGAAACCTGGAACGGCGAACTTTACCGCGAAATCAGGCCCGCCGCACTGAAGCCGGTCAACTTGCGCCTGATTCCTTACTGCGTCTGGGCCAATCGCGGGCCGTCAGAAATGACCGTCTGGCTGCCGCGGGGATTTGACCACTGACATAACCGGTGGCAACCGGATCGGATTTTCAGGCTTCCGGCGGACGCAGAAAACAAATCGTGAACTTAGACGGAGTAATTGGTAGCATCAGGATTGAACATGAAATTAAGCCTCAGCATCCTGGCCGCCTGCGCGCTGGCGGCCTCCGCCTTGGCGGCAGATGAAAAGTCCTCCGCACCGGGCACCCACCCGACCCCGGAGCAAATCGAGGCGAACTACAACCGCGCGATCGAGGGCCGGACGGCGGATATTTTGAAGACGCTCGCGCTCGCCGACACCAACCGCGTGGCCAAGGTCCATGACCTGATCCTCGCACAGTACCGTGCGTTGCGCGTGTGGCACGACGCCAATGACTCCAAGCTCAAAGCCGCCAAGGGCGACACGAATGCAGTGGCGCAGATTCGCAGTTCGCTGAAAGTGCTGCATGATCAATTCATCGCCGGGCTTTCGGCCAATCTCACGCCTGAACAGGTCGAGCAGGTCAAGGACAAGATGACTTACGGCAAAGTGCAGTTTACCTACAACGGTTACCTCGCGGCTTACCCGAATCTCCCGGAACCGCATAAGCAGAAGATTCTTGAACTGCTCAAGGAAGCCCGGGAGGAGGCGATGGACTGCGGCAGCAGCGAGGAAAAAACCGCCGTTTTCCAGCGGTACAAGGGCAAAATAAACAATTACCTGTCCAAACAGGGGATTCATCCCGTCAAGGACAAGGAAAAGGCAACGCCGGCCCCGGCCGACCCATAAGCTGATCCCATGGCCACGGAATGGAAATCCGATGTCGAGTTGTTCAGGCTTTGCTGCCGCGAACTCTATACCCCGGTCGTAGGCGATGTTCTCGATGACCTCGGCCATTGCCACCAGTTTCTCCCGCAGCCGATCCAGCCGCTGCGTGAGGACATGAAACTTGCCGGCCGGGCCATGCCGGTGGTGATGACGGATGTCTTTGGCAAACAGAAACAGCCTTTCGGCAAGCTCACCGAGGCGTTGGACCAGCTTCGGCCCGGCGAAATTTATCTGGCCAGCGGCGGCGACATGCGCTGCGCCTACTGGGGGGAAATTCTCACCGCCACCGCCAAAAAGCGCGGCGCCGCCGGCGCGGTCATCAACGGCTTCCATCGCGATACGCCAAAAGTGTTGGAGCAAAACTGGCCGGTGTTTTCGCGCGGCCGTTTTGCGCAAGACTCCGCGGTGCGCACCCAGGTTGTGGATTACCGCTGCCCCATCGAGGTCGGACAAGTCACCGTGCAACCGGGTGATTTGGTTTTTGGTGACCTGGATGGCGTTGTGATCGTTCCCCCAGAAGTTGAGGCTGAAGTCATTGAGCGCGCGCTGGCCAAGGCCCGCGGGGAAAAATTGGTGCGCCGGGAAATCGAAGCCGGCCTGAGCAGCACGGCGGCATTTAAAAAATACGGCATTCTATGAGCGTGCAGCATCCAAATCCCAAGGTTACCGCGTTTGAAACCTGGCGCTGCCAGCGGCGCGAAAAGCTCTTCGATTCCGCGCGCATGGGCCGGAGCCCGATGAATTGGGACGTCGTCGTCCTGCGCTTGCACACCGACGCGGGCATTTCCGGTCATGCCACCGCCATCGCCGCCCGTTCGAGCCTCGTCACGCAGGCCTTTTTGCAGGAGACCATCGCCCCGGTTGTGCTCGGACGCCGCGTCAGCGAACGCGAGGCGATTTACCACGAGTTGTGGACGATCGACCGCCATATCACGTTCTTTCCTGTTTACCTGCCCGGCCCGGTGGACGTGGCCTTGTGGGACATCGCCGCCCAGGCCGCCGGGTTGCCGCTCTACCAGTATCTCGGCGAGTGCCGCACCAGTTTGCCGACTTACGCGAGCAGCCTGTTCATGCCGTACCCGGAGGATTATCTGAAGGAAATGCGCGCTTATAAAAAGCGCGGGTTCCCGGCTTACAAGGTCCACCCGCCCGGCCCGTGGCGGAAGGACGTCGAAATCCATCGCGCGCTTCGCGCCGCGGCCGGCGACGATTACGTCTTGATGAGCGACCCCGTTGCCGAGTATTCGCTCGAAGAAGCGATTCGCGTCGGGCGCGACCTGGAAAAGCTGAATTACCACTGGTTCGAGGAGCCGTTCCGCGATTTCGAACTCGCCAAGTACGCGAAACTCTGCGCGGCGCTCGACATCCCGATCGCCGGCACGGAAACCACGCGGGGCGGCCCGCTCGGCGTGGCGCAGGCCATCGCCTTTAACGCCGTGGACATCGTGCGCGCCGATGTGTCATGGAAGCCCGGCGTCACCGGCGCGTTAAAAATCGCGCATCTCGCCGAAGCGCACGGCCTGCGATGTGAAATTCATTGCACCACCATGGGCTTCATGGACATGGCGAACCTGCACGTCAGTTGCGCCGTCAAAAACTGCGAGTACTTTGAGCTGCTCGTGCCGGAAGAACCATTCCGGTTTCCGATGAAAGACAAATATCCCATCGACAAAAGCGGTTTCGCGCACGTCCCGCAAAAGCCGGGCATCGGCGTGGAACTGGATTGGGACGCGATTGAAAACACTTGCGTGGAACACAAGCTGACGAAGGCAAAATGAATCCGCGTTGCTTTCAGATCAAATCACAGGACAACGTCGCCACGCTGATTGACGACGCGCCGGCTGGCCCGGTTGAGATCATTGGCGCGGGGCGACGTCAGACCGCGGCCGGGGAACCGATTGCCCGCGGGCACAAAATGGCCCTGGCCGATATTGCCGCCGGTTCGGCGGTGATAAAATTTGGCGCGCGCATCGGCCACGCGACGCAGGCCATCAATTCGGGCGCATGGGTTCATCTCCACAATCTGGCCAGCGACTTGGACGAACGCTCCGCCACGCTCGACCTCCGTTCCGGCGCGCCAACGGATACGGCCTCCGCGTATGTCTGACCAAACTGCGCATGGCAGTCGCCGGCGTCCGGAGGCGGGTTCTCCCGGCGATGGCCCCCTCATCCCCTCGGCGGCTACGGAAACCTGGTCCGGTTTTCTGCGGCCCGACGGCCGCAAGGGTGTGCGCAACCTCGTGCTCGTCATCTACACCGTCGAATGCGCGCAGCATGTCGCGCACGCCATTGCCGCGAGCGAGGAGGATGTGCACGTCATCGGTTTCCCGGGTTGCTATGACAATGCCTACGCCATCCGGCTGATGCTCGCTCTCGCGCGGCATCCGAATGTCGGCGCGGTGTTGTCGGTCGGACTTGGCTGCGAATACACCCAGCCGCAAAAAATCGCGGAAACCGTCCGCGCTTCTGGTCGTCCGGCGGACTGGTTCTTCATCCAGCAATCCGGCGGCACAAAATCGTCGGTCGCCAAAGGAAAGGAAATCGTCGCAGGCCTGCGCAGCCAAATCCGCCGGGAAACGCCGCGTGAGCCGATGACGCTGGCCGACCTGGTCGTCGGCTGCGAATGCGGCGGTTCCGACGGCACTTCCGGCCTTGCCGGCAATCCGACGGTGGGCGCATTTTTTGACCTGCTTGTGAATGCCGGCGGCCGTGCCGTTTTTGAGGAAACGGTCGAAATGATTGGCTTGCGCGAACACATGCTCGCCCGCGCCGCCAGTCCGGTGGCGGCGAGACAGCTGGGCGACGCCTACGACAAGGCCGCACGTTACTGCCAATCCGTCCGGCAATACTCGGTTTCCCCCGGCAACTTCGCCGGCGGTCTGACCACGATCGAGGAGAAGAGCCTCGGCGCATTCGCCAAGAGCGGGTCCCGGCCGATTCAAGGCGTGATTCGCGTGGCGGAAGCGCCGCGCGGACCGGGGCTGTGGATCCTTGACAGCGTGCCGGACGACCATTTCATGCAGTTTGGCTTCACGAACCCGAACGATACCGAAGGCATCATGGATTTAATCAGCGCGGGCGCGCAGATTGTCCTGTTCGTCACCGGCCGCGGCAGCGTCATCGGCAGTCCCATCGCGCCCCTCATCAAGGTCACCGGCAACAGCGCCACGTATCGGGCGATGGTGGAGGACATGGATTTCGACGCCGGCCGGGTGCTAACGGGTGAATTGACCCTCGCCCAGGCCGGAAGGGAGTTGGCCGACCTGATCCTGCGCGTGGCCCGGGGCGAACCGAGCAAGCCCGAAGGCCTCAACCACCGCGAATATTTCATCACGTACAAACACCAAAATGCGCCGGGCCTCGAAGCCGGTTGCCGCGTATGAATCCCAAACCTATGAAGTCAGCCTTCGATCTCACCGGTGAAACCGCGCTCATCACCGGTGGCGGCACCGGTCTGGGCTTTGGCATGGCGCGCTGCCTTGTCGCCGCCGGGGCCAAAGTCGTGCTGGTCGGCCGCCGCCAGAGCGAATTGGACAAGGCTGCTGCGATGCTGGGCCAAAATGCCTTTGCCTTGGCCGGCGATGTGACCCGGCTCGAATTGGTGCCGGCGCTGGTGGCTCGTGCCGAAAAACTGGCCGGTCCGCTGACCATCCTGGTCAACAACGCGGGCGTGCATCTGAAAAAGCCGGCGACGGAAACGAGCGATGCCGAATTCGCCGGCGTGCTGCAAACGCACCTCTTTGGCGCGTTTGCCTTCACCCGCGAGGCGGGCCGCCGCATGGTCGAGCGAAAAACCGGCTGCGTGTTGTTTACGGCGTCGATGGCTTCGCTGTTCGGCCTCTCCCAGGTGGTTGCCTACGCCGCCGCCAAATCCGCCTATCTCGGCCTCGTGCGCACCCTCGCCACCGAGTGGGGACCGGAAGGTGTGCGCGTCAATGCCATTGCGCCCGGCTGGATTGCGTCCGACATGCTGGATCAGGCGTTGAATGGCGACCCGGCGCGCAAGGCCAAGGTGCTGGGCCGCACTCCCATGGCGCGTTTCGGCGATGCCGATGACATCGGCTGGGCGGCGGTTTACCTCGCCTCGCCGGCGGCGAAATTTGTCACCGGCGTGGTGTTGCCCGTGGACGGCGGCGCGGCGATTGGGTTTTAGCTTCGCCGAAACGGTCGGCGGCGATTGAACCAAGGATATGTGGAAGGCTAACTGGCAACAGACGAAAAAACGATTTGTTGAGTGGTGGAACCACAAAGGACTGCTGGTCGGCATGTGGGGCGCCCCGGAGACCGGCCGTTGCCTGCATGAGACCGTGCCGCCGCCGGTCAAACCCGCCACGCTCGAGGAACGCTACTGCGATGCAGAATTCCGGGCGGCGGAAAATCATTACCGCCTTGCCCGCTCAATTTTTCCGCTCGACGTATTGCCCAGCGCCACCACCGACCTCGGCCCCGGCTCGCTCGCGCTGTTCCTCGGCGCGAAACCCGGGTTTGCCGAGGACACCGTCTGGTTTCACCCGTGCTTTGAGGAGGAACTGGAACCGGAAAAGTTGCCGCCGCTGAAATTTGACCCCCACAACTCCTGGTGGCGCGTCACCGAGACCATACTGCGTAGCTGCGCCGGATCCGCCCGGGACAAATATCTCGTGGGCTGCCCGGACCTGATCGAAAACATGGACGTCCTGTCGTCACTGCGCGGCGCGCAGACGCTGCTCATGGACATGGTCGAGCGCCCGGAATGGATCGAACAAAAGATTTGGGAAATCAACGACGTCTGGTTCGCCGCCTATCAGCGCATCTACGACATTATAAAGCTGGAGGACGGCAGCTCGACATTTGGTGCATTTTACATCTGGGGGCCGGGCAAAGTGGCCAAGGTACAGTGCGATTCGTCGGCGATGTTTTCGCCCAAGATGTACAAACGGTTTGTTGTGCCGGCGCTCACCGCGCAATGCGAATGGCTCGACCACTCGCTGTATCACCTCGACGGCACGCAGGCGATGGTGCATCTGGATAATCTGCTGGCCATCGAGCCGCTCGATGCCATCGAATGGACGCCGCAGGCCGGCATCGAAACCGGCGGCCACAAACGCTGGTACGACCTTTACCGCCGCATCCTCGCCGCTGGCAAATCCGTGCAGGTCGTGAACGTGGAGCTGAATGAAATCCAGCCGCTCCTCGACGCCATCGGGCCGAAAGGCGTTTATATCCTGATCCAGTTCAAGGACGAACACGAGGCTGAGCAGGCGGTTAAGCTGGTGGAACCGTATTACCGAGGTGACAAGTGACGTGTGACAAGTGACAAGAAGGCAATCTCACGGCCGGGGGAGCGTGACCAATCCTGTCACGTGTCACCTGTCACTTGCCACCGGCCAGTTCTCCGCCACATCGCCAATCTCTGGACGTTCATGGGACATCCATCGCGGACCAATGAGTGGTCGCTCGACCAGAAACTGAAGGCCATCAAGAAAACCGGGTTCGATGGCGTCTGTTGGGCCGGCAGCCCGGAATTGCGCGACGGCTGCCGCAAACACGGGTTGATTTTTGTCGGTGGCATGGCTTCCGGCAACGCCGCGGATTTCCCGCGCCTGCTGCGGGAGCAGCAGGATTGCGGCGCCCGTCACGTCAACGTCCAGTTGGCCGGCGACGAAGTGCAGACGCCCGAAGCGCTCAAGTTGACCCAGGCGCTTTTGCTGGAGGGGAAGCAGCTCGGCCTTGAGCCCGCGATCGAATCGCATCGCGGGACGTGCACCGAGACGCCGGAGAAAATGTACGCCTTGGCCGATGCCTACCAGAATCTGACCGGTGAATTGCTGCCCGTTTCATGGGATTTCTCCCATTTCGCCGTCGTGAAACATCTCGTCCCCGCCCATTTCATCGACCGGCTCCTGGTTCGGCCGGATTTAATCCAACGCGCGCAGCAATTTCACTTTCGCCCGTTCAACGGCCATCACGTCCAGGTGCCCGTCACGGACGGGCAGGGGAACCTGACGTCCGAAGTCAAAGCCTGGCTCCCGTTTGCCGAGGCAGTGCTCCGATGCTGGCTGGACGGCAACCGCGAGTCCGCACGCGAGATTTCCATCTGCCCGGAACTGGGACCGGTGCAAGGCGGTTACGCGCTTTCGACCTTCCCGAACAGTTGGGAGGAAGCCAGGATTCTCCGTGGCGAGATTGACAATCTCTGGAAGAAACTAACGTCGTAATCTGCGAAAAATGATCAAACACGGATGGACACGGATTAACTTAGCTGCAAAGTAGTGCAAAGAGTTGCAACACGGATTTGCCCTGAAGGGGCCAAAGAAATCAGCCCAAACTTGCCCCGAAAGAGTTCGAGCCAACCCCGGGCTAATTTCCATAGCGCCTTGAGCGCATTTGAATTCGCGTCAATTCGTGTAATTCGTGTCAAAATCTTTGTGTTCTTCGAGTTCTTTGCGGTTAATTGAATTCACGCTGCTTCCTGCTGTTTCCGGTAGCTCCCGGGCGAACATCCAAGCACGCGCTTGAACACGCGATGGAATTGCGGGTAACTGCCGAACCCGGCTTCCAGCGCGGCATCCAGCATCGTCAACCGCTGGCCGGTGCCGTAAAGTCCCAGAAACCGTTCGATGCGTTGGCGGTTGCGGAAGTCCACCAGCGCGACGCCGGTTTGCTGCTTGAACAGGCGGCTTAGCCGTGCCGGACTGAGACCGGCGCGCCGGGCCAATTCGTTCAAATGCAGCGCAGTTGTTTCATCGTGAATCAAACGCGCGGCTTTCTCGACGGCCGGATGCACGTCCTGCACGGGCACTTTGGCGGCCTGTTCGAACCGTTGCCAGGCCATTAGCAGCGCGTAGCTCAGGCCGGCATTGAACATCCCGGGCCGATCCTGCGTCCGGCCGATTTCGGCAAACAACTCCTCCAATCGGGCCAGGTCCTGCCGCGGCAGCCGCCGGCAATACTCCCCGGTCGCGTCTGCCTGGCGCAAAATTCGGGCACTCGCGTCTGTGGCCGCGCGTCGCACGGCCCGCGGCTTGAACACCCCGATCCACATTTCAAAATCCAGCGTCTGCTCGATCAACACGTGTTCCTGGGCCGGGAACAGCCAGAGCAGGTCGCCGCGGCGAATCCGGTACTTGCGGGTGTCCAGCAGGTACACGCCGGCGCCCTGGCTGACCAGGTTGAACTCCAGCTCGGCGTGATGATGCATCGCGTGGGTGCGCCCCAGGTTGCGGTAATGCCAGAGGTTCCCGTCCCAGTCCGATGGCAGATGGAGCTGTTGGCGCATATAGCATTTCAAATTGAATTGTAGCCGTGGGCAGGGACGCCGCGCTGCGGCGCCCGCGGTCGGCGCAGCGCGCCGACCCCACCGCTTGCGGCTATGACGTTTCTTAAACCGCTCCAGCGACAAAAAATGATAACAAGTCGCGGGCAAAATGAGAAGCCCGCCATTCAGGTTTGGAGTACCCTCGCTAATACCATGAATATCGTTCCCGAATCTCAACGTGAATCGTATAAAAAGGAAGGGTTTATGATTCTGCCGGGCGTGATCCCGGCCGGCGTACTCGAGATGTTGCGCGAGGAGTGTTCCTACTACCTCGGTTATTACGACTCGATGATGGATGCCAAGGGCGTGCAGACCGAGGGCATCAGCCACCGCGGCAAGCGCTATTTCATCAACAACCGTTACCGCCTGAGCAACCGGCTCTGGCAGTTCATCTTCAGCGATCTCATGGCCGAGGTGGCCAAGGCCACGGTCGGGCCGGAAGCGTATCTCTTCCACGAGCAATGGGTCGTGAAAGGCGCGGAGCAGGGGATGAAGTTCTCGTGGCACCAGGACAGCGGCTATGTGAAATGGTATGACCCGACGACGAATCATCGGCCGTACGTGACTTGCTGGTGCACGCTCGACGCCGTCAACGAGGAAAATGGCACCGTCTATATCCTGCCGCATTCCCGCGGCGGCACCCGCGACCAGATCATCGATCATTCCAAGGAAGCGGGAACGAACGACCTCATCGGGTACACCGGCAGCGATCCGGGCGACCCGCTGATCGTTCCCGCCGGCAGCATTGTGGCCTTTGACAGCTACGTGTTGCACCGCAGCGGTCCGAACCGGACGAACCGGATGCGGCGCATCTACCTGCCGCAATACAGCAGTGCGCCCATCCTGCGTCCCGACGGCAAGCCCTGGGCAATGGCCACGCCGTTCCTTTCCGGAGGCAAGGTCGTTTACGATCACGCCGGCGACACGGCGGACAAATACGGCCCGTTTCCGGACAAAAAGAAGGAATCGGCGTAGTTCTGTCCCGCCGGTCGCCACCATGAAAAGACTTGGTCTCGGGGTGCTCGGCTTGGGCGAGGGTCGCAGCATCCTTTCCGCCGGCATCAACAGCGAGCTGTGGAACATCGTCCAGTTGTGCGATGTTAACGAGGCGCTCGGCCGGGAGCGATGCCGCGAATTCAAGCTCGACTGCTTTACCACCTCTTTTGACACGTTGCTGGCAAATCCGGAGGTGGAGGTCGTCGGCATCTACACGCCGGACCACCTCCACGCGGAGCATGTTATCCGGTCGCTGCAGGCCGGCAAACATGTCGTGTGCACCAAGCCCTTCCTCGACAATCTCACCCGCGCGCGGGACGTGTTCGAGGCGCAGCGACGCAGCGGCAAACAGGTGATGGTCGGGCAGAGCACGCGCTTCTTCGCTCCGTTCATCCGCCAGCGAGAACATTTTCAGACCGGCGAGTTCGGCCCCTTGAACACCCTCGAGGCTGCCTATCATGCCGATCACCGGTGGTTTTTGGAAAAGCCGTGGGCGCGGCAGCCCGCCTTCAAGTGGCTTTACGGCGCGCTCAGCCATCCCGCCGACCTGGTGCGCTGGTATCTGCCCGACGTGGTGGAGGTCATGGGTTACGCGCAATTGAGCGACAACGGCCGGGCCGGCGGGTTGGTCAATCCTGACACCTTCCACTTCATCCTCAAGTCGGCCGCCGGCAAAATCGCGCGGGTGAGCGGCTCCTATTCCGGCCCGACGGTGCCGGCGCAGCGCGACAGCGGGATGACCTGTATCCTGCGCTGCGCCAACGGCGCCAGCCAGGCCGATTACCACGAGTTGCGTTATTCTTGGAAGCTCGGCGGCCGGTCGGTCATCGAACGATTTGAGGGCGAGGAGGACCACTACTTCCGTTTCGAGGGCATCACCCATCATGCGGGCGAATACCAGAACTACATCGAGTACTTCGCGCGCTGCCTCAACTCCGGCCAGACGCCTAAACCCGACGTCACCGAAGGCATCGTCACCGTGGCGCTGCTGGAGGCCATGGAGGAGGCGGCGAAACTGGGCCGGCCGGTCTCTATCGCCGACCTGCTCAGCCGGCACGGCTTGGCTGCATTGAACCCGTGCGAAAGCGGGTAACCAAACTGCCGCTCCCGAAACTTTGCAGAAACCCGTTGGCAGCGGCGGCATCCTCTGACATAATCAAGTTAATGGATGGTTTAACACGCGCTACTGATTCGGCCGGCCGGTCTGGCTTGGCCTGCTCCCACTCCCGTTTCCTTCACGGACGGCTGCGAGTCGCGGCCCTGGTCGCCATTTGCGGCTTCAGGTCGGTGGCGGGAGCGGCGCTGCCGGCGCCGGACGCGGACAATGGCGGATTGGTCCTGCCGGCCGGGTTTCGCGCGCTGGTGGTTGCCGACAAGCTGGGCCCCGTCCGGTTCATCTCCGTGGCCCCCAACGGCGATCTTTACCTCAAAAAAACCGGGCGCGGACTATACGCCCTCCGCGATACCAACAGCGACGGGCGGGCGGACGTGATTCAGACCTTCGGCAATGAAATCGGCCATGGGACTGGCGTCGCCGTCCATAACCAATGGCTTTATTGTTCTTCCGACGATGCGGTCTATCGCTATCGCCTCCTGCCTGGTGAACTGGTCCCGACAAATCCGCCCGAAACCATCGTCACCGGATTGCCCCCGGGCCAGCGGGAGCACGAGTCCAAGGCGTTTGCCTTCGATGACCAGGGGAATTTGTTTGTCGAGGTGGGCTGCCCTTCGAATGCCAGCGGCGACCCGGACCGGGCGCGGGGCGCCAAGGGCGTGGACCCGGCCGGGTTGTTTCTCCAGCACGGCGGCTTCTGGCGGTTCAGAGACGACGTGACCAATCAGGATCAACTCCGGGACGGCTTCCACTTTTCCACGGGCATGCGCCATGCGCTCTCGGTCGCCTGGCAACCGGTTTCGAAATCCCTCTTCGTCTTCATGATGGGCCGCGACCAGCTCAACACGGTGGATCCGAGCAACTACTCCGCCGAGGACAACGCCGAAAGCCCGGCCGAGGAGATGCATCAGCTGATAGCCGGCGCCAATTTCGGCTGGCCATACACCTACTGGGACCCGCGCCGCAAGGCCCGGATGCTCGCGCCGGAGTTCGGCGGCGACAACCAGAAGCGGGACGATTCCGGCAAGTACCCGAACCCGCTGGTGGCCCTGCCGGCGCACTGGGCGCCGATGCAGATGGCCTTCTACACGGGCGCGCAATTTCCGGCCCGCTACCGCAACGGCGCGTTCGTCGCCTCGCACGGTTCCTGGAACCGCGCCCCGCTGCCGCAGGCCGGCTACAAACTGGTTTTTGTTCCCTTTGACGGGCGCGGCCTGCCGGTGGGGAATTACGAGGTTTTTGCCGACAACTTTGCCGGCCTCCCGGAAGTCCGCTCCCCGCGCGACGCGCGTTATCGTCCCTGTGGAGTGACGACGGGCCCCGACGGTTCACTGTTCGTGGCTGATTCCGAGAAAGGTCGAGTCTGGCGCATCATCTACAGTGGTGAGACCGCGGTTGCACCGCCGTTCTCCCCGGTCACACCTTCGCCGGCTTCCAATGCGGTTATCACCATCCCGCCGCCCGGTGAGGTCAGCAACGTTTACCAGTCGGTTTGCGCCTCGTGTCATATGGCCGACGGCAGCGGCGTGCCCAACCTGCAACCCGCGCTCAGAGGCGACGCCGTTGTCACTGGCGATCCTGACCGGCTGATCCGGGTGGTGCTCGAAGGTCCGGCTCGGGTGCTGCCTGCCGACCGGCCCCGTTATTCCAATACCATGCCGCCCCTGAGCGCACTGACCGACGAACAGGTTGCATCCGTGCTGACCTATGTTCGCCAACAATTTGGCGGCAACGGCTCCGCCATTCTGCCGGAACAAGTCAAGGCCGTCCGGAGTCAGCTCCCCAACCATGCCGCCGGCCAGACCCAGTAGGTTCCCCGTCACGGCTGGTTCCATTGACCGTAATCGGCGGACCAGCCGCACCATTAGCTTGGCTGGCTTCACGTTGATTGAGTTACTGGTCGTGATTGCGGTCATCACCATGCTGGCCGGTCTATTGTTGCCTGTTTTGAGCCGGGCGCAGCAGAAGGGGCAACGAACCGTTTGCCTCGGCAACCTCCGGCAGATCGGTTACGCCTTCCGGTTGTATCTCGACGACCACGATGACCAATTTCCTGACCGGCGCGATCTGAAAGCCAGTCTGCCCGGCGGTTACCGGCCCTGGACGAGCTGGCCGCCGTCGGATCCGCGTGGCGGTTGGGCGGCACTGGTGCTGCAAGACTCCGGGGCCACCGCTCCACTCTGGTCCTGCCCGACGGCGGTCAATTCGCCCGTCGGCAACGCCGTCCCATCGGCCCAAGCGGTGTCCGATGCCACCAACGCGGCGATCGTCCGCTACTGGCTGTGGCGATTCGATCGCACCAACGACATGAATACGGCGGCAATGCTCGAGGATTTTTGGGGCAAAACCGAACCTCAAGCCATGGCCGACCTCGCCGCCGCCAACGACCCTACCGTGGGAGAAATTCGGGGGCCGAACGATGTGGAATTGGCCGTGGACCCCTATTTCCCCATGACCATTCCCACCGTTCCGGCCGAGTTCCGCGGACGCACCGTTCATGCCGGCGGACGCAACCGGCTGTATCTGGATGGCTCGGCCGGATTTTTTAAAGATGCCCGGACCCCGAACTAGGGCTTGGGCAAAGTGGTGTGCCGTTTGGTAAAACGCCAAGACTTCCGGACCGGGGGAAATGGCTGGCTGGAACTTGAAGCTTGGGTGCTATAAAAGCAGCCGGCACTGCGGTTCTCATCCACGGGAGTACCGGGAGATCGCCGTCCGCAGGGCGTCGGCTTCAAATGGCTTGCAGATGATGGAATCTACTCCCCCCAAGGGGCAGTCTGAGCAGGTCAATTTCTCGGGAAAAGCGGTTATCATCACAATGGGTTGCCGGGGTGAACGCTTTTTGATGGCCGCCGCCAGTTGATCGCCTCGCATCTCCGGCATGCAATAATCGGTGAAGACCATGTCGAATTTGCCAGGCTCAAACATGTCCAGCGCTTCGGGTCCGCTTTCGGCGCCCTCCACGACGTAACCATCATCCTGAAGCAGCATCTGGACGGTGTAGCGGACGAGCGGTTCATCGTCCACCACCAGAATATGCTTTCGTTGGTCGGTCCGGTTTTTCATCATCAACCCACCTAAAACGCATATTGCGTGCCAACTCTGGTTCCATTTTAAACCCAAGTAGTTAGCCAAGTCGGCCACTTTCCATGGGATGTTGCAGCCCATACTTCACAGCAGCTTGGCGCGATGATTGGACACTACTCCGGGAGATGGTTTTGTGTTTGTGGCCGTCTTCAGCTGGATTCCAATGTCAGAAACCGCAAGGCTTTAAGCCGTTATGGACTGGCCGACTTGGTCACCGCCGCGTAACATTCCGCCATCATAAACCCGGCTGGCAGGTGTGCACATGAGCAGGAATCCTACAATGTTCAGTCGTGACGGAAACCGCCTTGTCTGGCGGCGGAAAGATCAAATCCTTTGGGTCGAACCGTGGGGCGCCGATTGCATCCGCGTCCGCGCCACCGTCCGCCCCGAAATGCCGCTCCGTGATTGGAGCCTGCTCCAGCCGCGTCCGGATTCACCCAAAATCACCATCGAAGCGGATGGCGCCCGGATCGTCAATGGCCGGCTGACGGCCACGATCGATATCGAGGGCCGGGTACGGTTCTTCAAGTCCGGCAACCCCGAGCCGCTGGTCGAGGAGATTTTCGCGCGGACGAATCACCCGCCGTCGCGAACGTTCAAATCCGTGGGCGGCGATATGTATCATGCCGAGGCCTGTTTCACCGCGTTTGACGGCGAGCGCATCTATGGCCTGGGCCAGCGCCGCCACGGGTTGCTCGATCAAAAAGGTTGTGTGCTGGAACTCACCCATCGTAACTCTCAAATTTCCATTCCGCTGCTCGTGTCCAGCCGCGGTTACGGCCTGCTCTGGCACAATCCCGGCATGGGCCGCGTCGAACTGGGCCGAACCCAGACGCGCTGGGTGGCCGACGCCACGCGGTTGATTGATTACGTGGTCATGACCGGCGACGGCTACGCCGGTGTCTTGGAGCGGTACGCGGATTTAACCGGGCATCCGCCGGTGTTGCCCGAATGGGCGGCCGGTTTTTGGCAGTGCAAACTCCGGTACCGGACCCAGGATGAGCTGCTGGCGGTCGCGCGCGAGCACAAGCGCCGCGGCCTGCCCCTGTCCGTCATCGTGGTGGATTACATTCACTGGACGAAGATGGGCGAATGGAAATTCGACCCGGCTTGCTGGCCCGACCCGAAAGGCATGGTCCGGGAATTGAACAAGCTGGGGGTCAAGGTGATGGTGTCCGTCTGGCCAACGGTGAATCCGGACAGCGAAAATTATCCCGTATTGCGGGATCGCAACCTGCTCGTCCGCACCGAGCGCGGGATGAATACGTTCATCCGTTTCACCGACACAAATGCCAGGCACACGGTCATTTCGCATCTCCTGGACAGCACGCATCCCGAAGCACGGGAATTTCTTTGGGGCAAGGTGCGGCAGAATTATTTTCGCCACGGCATCAAGGTCTGGTGGCTCGACGCCATCGAGCCCGAGATGCTGGTCTATGACCACGACAATGTACGCTACCACGCGGGCAATGGTGTCGAAGTCGGCTGCCTTTACCCGCTGTTCCAACAGCAGGCGTTGTATGAAGGTATGAAGGCAGAGGGCGAAAAGGATATCATTTCGCTGGGCCGCGCAGGCTGGGCCGGCAGTCAGCGTTACGGCGCTGCCATCTGGTCGGGCGATATCCATTCGACGTGGGAGGATTTGCAGCAACAGGTGCGCGCCGGGCTGAACATCGGTTTGAGCGGCATCCCCTGGTGGACGACCGATATCGGCGGTTTTTTTGGCGGCGAGATTGACACGCCGTATTTCCAGGAACTGATTGTGCGGTGGTTTCAATACGGCGCGTTTTGCCCGTTGTTCCGGTTGCATGGCTGGCGTAACAGTTCGCTGACGCATCCCGAGACATGTGATCCGACCAAAGGCGGTCCGAACGAAGTCTGGACCTTTGGTGACCGCGCCTACGGCATCATCAAGGAGATTTTGTTCCTCCGTGAGCGGTTGCGGCCTTACATTCTGAAGCAAATGAAACTGGCGAGCGCGAAGGGTGCGCCGCCAATGCGGCCGTTGTTCTTTGATTTTCCAGACGATGCCGGATGCCATGCGATTGACGACCAATTCATGTTCGGCCCGGATTTGCTGGTGGCGCCGGTGTTGAGGTCAGGGGCGACGAGCCGGTCGGTCTATTTGCCGGCTGGTGCCAAGTGGACGGAGGCCTGGACCGGAAAGGAACTGAAGGGTGGTCAGACGGTGAATGCCGAAGCGCCACTGGATAAAATCCCGCTGTATCTGCGTGAGGGAAGGAAACTGCCGATTGCCCCCTGAGCCCGATGGAGAACCTTCAACGCTCAACTTTGAATGCTCCGGCAAAGGCCAGCCATTGGAGGTTCGGCGTTCGATTTTGAATATTGAATGTTTCCACCCATGCGATGAACAAGACCTCCTACACCACGCGTTTCAGCTACGCGGCCCCCGATATCGCCGGACAACTCATCTTCACGTTTATCATCGGCGGATACATGGCCAAGTTTTTCACGGATGTTTACGGCCTGACCGCCATCACCTGCGGCAGCATCCTCGGGCTGGCGCGGTGGATCGACGCCGTGGACGCGCCGGTTTGGGGCATCATTTTTGACCGGACGCACAGCCGGCTTGGCAAGTATCGCCCGTGGTTCCTCTGGTTGTGCGTGCCGTTCGCGCTGTTCGGCGTGCTGACGTTCCTGACGCCCGATTTTAGCTACCAAGGCAAGGTGTTCTATGCGGCGGCAACCTACATCGCGTGCAGCGTGCTTTACACAGGTATCAACACGCCGGTGACATCCATCCTTACAACGCTCACGACGAATCCGCAGGAACGCATCACGCTGATGAGCTTTCGCATGTTTGGGTCCAAACTCGGCGTGCTGGTGGTGAACCTGACCGCCTTGAGACTGGTGGCGTTGCTTGGCAACGGGAACGACCGCAAAGGCTACATGCTGACCCTGCCGATCTTTGCGGTCTTTTCCGTTTTGTTGTTTCTGCTCGCGTTCCGGAACCTCAAGGAGGTCGTCCCGCAGGAGAAAAAAATCCAGCCAATTCTCGGCACCTTCGGCGCGTTAAAAGGCAACTGGCCCTGGTTCATCATTTTCGGTAGCAGCCTGCTCTTTTGGATCGGTTTTATTTCCCGGGTGTCGGTGGTGCCTTATTTTTTTCAATACAACCTGCACCGCAAAGACCTGACCTCGCTGGCCTACAGCCTCGATTTTATTTCTCTCGCCACCGCCTTTTTGCTGCCGTGGTTCTGCCGTTGGACATGCAAAACCGCCGCTTGGGGCTGGGGACTGGCGGCGATGGTGGCCGGCCAGTTGATTTTATATTCTGGTCTTGTTTCCGGAAATTCCATCCCGCTGATCATGGTCGGCTGGATCGTCGGCTTTCTCGGCAGCGGCATGGCAATGGCCGTGCCGTTCTCGGTGCTGTCCGACAGTGTGGATTACGGCGAATGGAAGACCGGCATTCGCGCGGCCGGTCTGCTGACGGCTGTTGGCGCGGCGTTTTGTTTGAAGGCCGGCGCCGGTCTCGGCGCGGCGATTCCGCTTTGGATCATGGGTTTGAACGGCTACCGGCCCAATATCGCACAAACCCCCGCCGCGCTGAAGGCGATTGAATTCGGCATTATCTGGCTGCCGGCCATCTGCCTGACCCTCAGCCTGGTGCCGGTGCTGTTTTACCGCCGGTTCGAACGCTTGGAACCGCAAATCCATGCAGAACTGGACCGCCGCCGCGCAGCGTCCGGCACACCATGAACTCGAAGGAGGACATCCCGCCAGAGCCCCGGCTCGGTTGCGACAAAATAATAAACGACCGCATCAAAATCTGACCATCGTCATTTCGACGAAAATAGTCGCATTTGGTGGCTGGCTTCGGCCATGATTGCCAGACGCTCGCGCCAGATGACTCGACCGGGATAATCCGGAGGCAGAAGCGAGGCCGGTAGCAGAGGATCGCCATTCATCACGTTGAGCCAGGCTTCCCGCTCGGCTTTGAGCCAACGGTGCAAATTATTCGCGTCGGCTAGATTATGCAACGAGCGGCGAGGATGGCGGTGCAACACGTTTTTGTATTGCGCATAACGCCGGTTCAATTCGGTAAAATCCCATGCGCCGGCGACAATCTCGGCATCCGTTTCCCCGGCCGATGGGCGAGCATTGAGAAAGATCAGGGATTCGACATTCACCGTCCTGTCTGCCAAGAGAGCGCATTGTTCATTGACGGGATCCGGTGTTATCCAAACGCTATTTTGCAGATACCCAAAACACAGACTGCGCAGATAACGGCGCAATTGGTTCCGTTTATGGCGGCGTGATTCCGGCAGATCAAAAAGCACCAATCGCCATTGACCATCCCAGGTGCGGTTCCAACAGGCCTCTGGATTACGCCCACCCAAGGCGCGGAGTTGACCGGACGCGGTCAGCCGATAAAGGCGATCTCCGGTGTTATCAAACCGTCGTTCGATCAATTGTTGTTTCGCAAGACGCTGCAACTGGCGTTGGAAACCATTTCGATATACCCAGCCTTCGTATGAGTCGGTCAGGTTGCGGAATGTCGAATGAGTCAGAGTTTCACAGGTCCAGCACAGCAAGAACAGGAATTCCTCGGATTTCGCATTCATATGTTTCAGTCTAACCTGTGCGGTTAGCGGTGCGACAAAAATTA
>Ga0335069_10002094_pt1 | contig 31153 bp, 29 predicted proteins | sample Lox_Sample_11_FD_206714 | JGI IMG/M metagenome (GOLD analysis project Ga0335069, IMG submission 206714) | Soil microbial communities from Loxahatchee National Wildlife Refuge, Florida, United States - Lox_Sample_1.1 | ecosystem: Environmental > Terrestrial > Soil > Wetlands | place: USA...
GGAAGGGCTCGCTAAGCCCGCTGGCCGATCCGGCATGAAGCCCACCGACGTCTCCGACCCCAACTACTTCCACAAGGTCGTCGATTGCCAATGGGCGTGCCCGGCGCACACGCCGGTGCCGGAATATATCCGCCTGATCGCGGCGGGACGTTATTCCGACGCCTACATGATCAACTGGAAATCGAACGTGTTTCCTGGCGTGCTCGGGCGCACCTGCGACCGCCCCTGCGAGCCCGCCTGCCGCAGAGGCCGTGTCGAGAAAGAGCCGGTGGCGATCTGCCGCCTCAAGCGCGTCGCGGCCGACAACAAGGACGTGGCCGAGATCAGGGACCGCCTGCCCGTCCCGGCGCATGAGAAGAACGGCAAGCGCATCGCGCTGATCGGCGCCGGCCCCGCCTCGCTCACCGTGGCGCGCGATCTTCTCCCGCTGGGCTATGAGGTCGTGCTCTACGACCAGGACAAGCTCGCGGGCGGGATGATGCGCACGCAGATCCCGAAATTCCGCCTGCCCGAAAGCGTGCTCGACGAAGAGTGCGATTACATCCTGGGTCTCCAGCCGGAATTGCGGCTCGGCCAGAAAGTCGACAGCCTGAAGGCGATCCTCGCCGAGAATTACGATGCGATCTTCGTCGGCTGCGGCGCGCCGCGCGGTCGCGATCTCGACATTCCGGGCCGCAAGGAAGCAGCCGCCAACATCCATATCGGCATCGACTGGCTGTCGAGCGTCTCCTTCGGACACACCACCAAGATCGGCAAGCGCGTGATCGTGCTGGGCGGCGGCAACACCGCGATGGATTGCTGCCGCACCTCGCGGCGTCTCGGCGGCGAAAAGGTCGACGTCGTCGTGCGGTCGGGCTTCGAAGAGATGAAAGCGTCTCCCTGGGAAAAGGAAGACGCGATGCATGAGGACATCCCGATCCACAATTACCTCGTGCCGAAGGAATTCCTGCACAAGGCCGGCAAGCTGACCGGCGTCGCCTTCGAGAAGGTCAAGGCCGTGCGCGACGCCAAGGGCAAGCGCGATCTGGTTCCGACGGGCGAGCCGGCGGTGATCATGGAATGCGACGACGTGCTCGTCGCCGTCGGTCAGGAAAACGCCTTCCCCTGGATCGAGCGCGACATCGGCCTCGAATTCGACCGCTGGGACATGCCGAAGGTCGATCCCGTCACCATGCAGTCGACCAATCCGAAAGTCTTTTTCGGCGGCGACGCAGCGTTCGGCCCCAAGAACATCATCTGGGCCGTGGCGCACGGCCATGAAGCGGCGGTGTCGATCGATCTTCTGTGCAACGGCCAGGACGTGACGAAGCGGCTGCCGCCGCACGTCAACCTGCTGTCGCAGAAGATGGGCATCCACGAGTGGAGCTACGACAACGACGTCTCGCTCGATCTGCGCTTCAAGGTCCCGCATGCGCCGAAAGAGAAGACGCTGAAGGATGTGCGCCTCGAGGTGGAGCTCGGCTTCACGCCGGAGCTGGGCTTCCACGAAGCGCAGCGCTGCCTCAACTGCGACATCGAGACGGTGTTCGCGACGAGCCTCTGCATCGAGTGCGACGCCTGCGTCGACATCTGCCCGATGGACTGCATCACCTTCACGCCGAACGCGGAGGAATCCGAGCTGCGGCAGCATCTGACGGCGCCGGCGCCGAACGTCACACAGGATCTCTACGTCTCCGACACGCTCAAGATGACGGGCCGCGTGATGGTGAAGGACGAGGACATGTGCCTTCACTGCGGGCTTTGCGCCGAACGCTGCCCCACCGGCGCCTGGGACATGAAGAAGTTCTATCTCGAGACTGCACAGGCCGGATCATGCCAAGCCCGATAACCGCGACGAACGATTTCGTCGTCAAATTCGCGAACGTCAACGGTTCGGGCTCGGCCAGCGCCAACGAGCTGTTCGCCAAATGCATCCTGCGCTCGGGTGTGCCCGTCGCGTCGCGCAACATCTTTCCGTCGAACATTCAGGGGCTGCCCACTTGGTACGAAGTGCGCGTCTCCGGCGAAGGCTGGCTCGGCCGCCGCGGCGGCGTCGATCTCATGGTGGCGATGAACCCGCAGACCTGGGACAAGGATGTCGCATCCATCGATCCGGGCGGCTATCTGCTGCACGATTCGACCAAGCCCCTGCCGCCGTCGAAATTCCGCGAGGATGTGAACGCGATTCCCATCCCGCTGACGGATATCTGCAATCGCACCTACTCGGATCCTCGCCAGCGCCAGCTGTTCAAGAACGTGATGTATGTCGGCGCGCTGGCCTCTCTGCTCGGCATTGCGCCGGTGGTCGTCGAAGAGGCGATCGCGGCGCAATTCGAAGGCAAGGAGAAGCTGATCGGCGCCAATGTCCAGGCCTTCCGGCTCGGCTACGATTATGCGGCGGAGCATCTCGCCGGCGCCTGCGGGCTCAACGTCGTCAAGAGCGACGAGGTCGGCGACCGCATCTTCATCGGCGGCAATGACGCGGCGGCGCTCGGCTGCGTCTATGGCGGCGCCACGGTGGCCGCCTGGTATCCGATCACGCCATCGACATCGCTCGCGGAAGCCTTCGGCGCGCATTGCCGCAAATTCCGCGTCGATCCCGAGACGAAGAAGAACAAGTTCGCCATCGTGCAGGCGGAAGACGAGATCGCCGCCATCGGCATGGTGATCGGCGCCGGCTGGAACGGCGCGCGCGCCTTCACGGCGACGTCGGGTCCGGGCATTTCGCTGATGCAGGAATTCTTCGGTCTCGCCTATTTCGCGGAAATCCCGGCCGTCGTGTTCGACATCCAGCGCGGAGGACCCTCGACGGGCATGCCCACGCGCACGCAGCAATCCGACATCCTGATCGCCGCCTATGCGAGCCACGGCGACACCAAGCACATCCTTCTGTTCCCGAAAGATCCGCGCGAGTCGTTCGAATTCGCCGCAGAGGCTTTCGATCTCGCCGAGCGGCTGCAGACGCCGATCTTCGTGATGATGGATCTCGATATCGGCATGAACGACTGGCTGGTCGAACCGCTGACATGGGACGACTCCCGCGTCTACGACCGCGGCAAGATCATGACGGCGGAAGAGCTCGAAGCCGGCAAGACCTTCGGCCGCTATCTCGATGTCGACGGCGACGCCATTCCCTATCGCACGCTGCCGGGCACGCATCCGAGCAAAGGCGCCTATTTCACGCGCGGCACGAGCCGCGACCGCTTCGCGAAATACAGCGAAGAAGGTCCCGTCTACGTCGACAACATGCAGCGGCTCCTGCGCAAGATCGAGACCGCCAAGACGCTGGTGCCGAAACCGTTGCGCCGCGACGCCAGGGAGAAGACGAAGTTCGGCGCCCTCTTTTACGGCTCGACGACCGTCGCCATGGAAGAGGCGCTGGCGGCGCTGGAGGAAAACGGCCTTCACCTCGACACGCTGCGTGTCCGCGCCTTCCCGTTCGCGGAAGAGGTCGTCGAATTCATCCACGCGCATGAACAGGTCTTCATCGTCGAGCAGAACCGCGACGCCCAGCTTCAGAAGCTGCTGGTCAACGAATGCGCGATCGATCCCGCACGCTTCATCTCCATTCTCCACTATGACGGCACGCCGATCACGGCGCGCTTCATCACGAACGCGATCGCCGAGCGGATGACGCTGGCGCGCAAAGAGGCCGCAGAATGACCTACATCACCAAACCGAAGCTGCGCCATCCGGGCATCCCGACGAACGCGCTGGGCTTCACGCATCGCGACTACGAAGGTTCGATCTCGACCTTGTGCGCCGGCTGTGGGCACGACTCGATCAGCTCTGCGCTGATCCAGGCCTGTTTCGAGCTGGCCATCGAGCCGCATCGCGTGGCGAAGCTGTCGGGCATCGGCTGCTCGTCGAAGACGCCGGACTATCTCCTGGGCCAGAGCCACGGCTTCAACAGCGTGCACGGCCGCATGCCGTCGGTGCTGACGGGCGCCAATCTCGCCAATCGCGATCTCATCTATCTCGGCGTTTCCGGCGACGGCGATTCCGCCTCCATCGGCCTCGGCCAGTTCGCGCATTGCATCCGCCGCGGCATCAACATGGTCTATATCTGCGAGAACAACGGCGTCTACGGCCTCACCAAGGGCCAGTTCTCCGCGACCGCCGACAAAGGCTCGAAAAGCAAGACCGCCGTCAATTCCGACAGCCCCATCGATATGGTGGGCCTCGCCCTGATCCTGGGAGCCACCTTCGTGGCGCGCAGCTTTTCCGGCGACAAGAAGCAGCTCGTGCCGCTGCTCAAAGCCGCCGTTGCCCATCGCGGCTCGGCCTTCATCGACATCGTCTCGCCTTGCGTGCAGTTCAACAACAACCCGCAGTCGACGAAGTCCTATGAATTCGTCCGCGAGCACAATGATGCGGTCAACCGTCTCGATTTCATCGAGCCGCGCGCGGAGATCAAGGCCGACTATGAGCCCGGCACGGTGACGACCATCGAGCAGCACGACGGCTCGATCTTGAAGCTCTCCAAGCTCGATCCCGCCTACGACCCGCACGACAAGGCAAAGGCGATGGCCTATCTCCAGGACCGCCACGCCAAGGGCGAAGTGGTGACGGGCCTTCTCTACATCGAGGACGACGCCGAAGACCTGCATCACCATCTCAACACCGTGGACACGCCGCTCAATCGTTTGAGCGAGAAAGAGCTCTGCCCCGGCTCCGCAAAGCTCGCGGCGTTTAACGACGAATATCGGTGAGACGGTTCGCTGCCGCTGCGTTGCTGATCCTGTTCACGGATCAAGCGGAAGCGCTCACAATCGGCGACAGATCTTGTGCCGACGCGGAAGTCGTCGCCAGTATAAAGAATCAGACGTGGGAACGACACGTCGTCACGAACGATCCTCAGCTCGTGGTAACGGACGTCCTGTTCTATTCTACGTTGGACGTGGAACACGTTAAGTCTGGCCCGCTTTCGACGGGCAGCTTGACGGTAACTGGTGTTGCGCACACGTTGATTGATGCTTCCCATAAGCACATACGATTCTTCCTCAAAAAGATTCGTAGAGCTGATTGGGAAATAGCGATCTGTCCGACTCATTGAGCGAGTGCATGCCCGGCCCCACCTCCCACACCTACTTCTCCCAGCGCCTGCGCCTCCACTATGTCGACTGGGGCCATGAAAAGGCGCCGCCGATGCTGCTCATCCATGGCGGGCGGGATCATTGCCGCAACTGGGACTGGGTCGCCGAGCGCTTGCGCGACCGCTATCACATCATCGCGCCGGACCTGCGCGGCCACGGCGACAGCCAGTGGGCGGAAGGCGCCAATTACAGCGAGATCAACTACGTCTACGACATGGCGCAGCTCGTTCATCAACGCGCCGACGCACCGGTCACGATCATCGCCCATTCGCTGGGCGGCTCGATCGCGCTTCTCTATGCGGGGCTTTTTCCCGAGACGGTAAAGAAGGTCGTCGCCATTGAAGGGCTCGGGCCATCGCCCGACATGCTGAAGCGCCTCAAGGAAATGCCCATCGAGGCGCGCGTGCGGAAATGGATCACCGACCGCCGCGAGATGACGGCGCGCTCCCCGCGCAAATACACCTCCGTCGACGATGCCGTCGCGCGCATGCGGGAAGAGAACAAGCGCCTCAGCGACGCGCAGGCGCGCCATCTGACGGTTCACGGCCTTCTGCAGAACGAGGACGGCACCTATTCCTGGAAGTTCGACAATTTCGTGCGCATCGGCGGCGGCCCATGGGGACTCGGCGTCGAAGACCAGCGGCACATCTGGGAGTGCATCGCCTGCCCTGTCTTGCTCGTGCGCGGCGCCGAATCATGGGCCTCCGATCCGGCGGTCGACGGCCGAATCCGTCACTTCCGCAACGCGCGCCTCGTCAACGTCGAAGGCGCCGCGCACTGGGTGCACCACGACCGCCTGGACCTCTTCATGGATGCCGTGAACGCCTTCCTGTCCGAATGACGGTTCCTCACAACAAACTTGGGGCCGGCGACGCAACCAACGGCGCTTGTCGCGATTAAAGTCCGTGTGAGCGGATGGAACGATTTCGGCGGGGCGCTACGGCCATGGTGCACGTAGCAGCCGCCGCCTCGGACCGATGGGATGCCGTCGTTGTCGGAAGCGGCGCCGGCGGAAGCTCGATCGCCTTCCAGCTGGCGAAACGCGGCGCGCAGGTCCTCGTCGTGGAGCGCGGCGATTTCCTCAAAACCGACAACGACGCCCCCGACGCGCCGATCGGAAAATATCTCTATGACGTGTGGCCGGATCAGTGCAACGGCCAGGTTGGCGGACTAACGAAATTCTTCGGCGCCGCACTTTATCGTCTGCGCGAGAGCGATTTCCGCGCCGTGCAGCACGAGAACGGCATGTCGCCGGCGTGGCCCGTAAGTTACTCCGACCTTGCGCCCTACTACGATCGCGCCGAGGAACTTTATCGCGTGCACGGCGACTGGGCCGGCGATCCCAGCGAGCCGCCGCATGCCTCATCGTATCCCTTTCCGCCGATACCGCATCATCCCGTCGTGGCGGAGATGGCGGAGCGGCTGACGCGCGCCGGAATAGCCGTCTCGTCAATTCCGCTTGCGCTGGATTACGGTCCCGGGGGCCGGTGCACGCTGTGCCCCACCTGCGATGCGCATTATTGCCGGCGCGACGCCAAGATGGATGCCGAAATCGCGGCGCTCCGACCGGCGCTCGCGACCAAAAAGGTGCAGCTGCTGACGCGCACAGAATGCCTGAAAGTCGAAACCAGCCCGGATGGTCGGCGCGCCACAGCCGTGGTCGTCCGCAATCAGGACGGCGTCCGGCGCATCACCGCCGACGCGGTGGTGCTGTCGGCCGGCATTCCCGAGACCGCCGCCATCCTCAGGCGATCGCGGACTGATCGTCACGCAGCAGGTCTCGGCAATGCGGGCGGCGCGCTGGGCCGATACCATTCGGGTCACTCCGTCGGTCATGTGTTTCCGCTGGTCAGCGCGCGCAAGCTCCGCGACGTCCATTCCAAGACGATGGCCATCAACGCCTTTCATGAGGACGCGGATGGCCCGCTGGGAATCATCCAGGCGGTCGGGCGGATGCCGTTCTGGCGACAGGCGCCGCCATTCCTGCGTCCGATCATCCGTTTCATCGGCGAGCGCAGCCTCGCCTTCTTCTATGCGACCGAGGCGCTGCCGACATGGCACTCCGGCGTCGTCTTTCAGGGCGACGAGATCGTTGCGAAAATCGAGCCGACGCACAATCTCACGACCTTCGCCAAATTGCGCGGCGTGGCCGTCGAGGCATTCCGGCGCGCCGGCTATCCGGTGGTCGCCCGCGCCCGCGCGCCCTATCTCTGGCACGATGCCGGGACCGCGTGCTTTGGCGCGGATCCCGCTTCGTCCGTCTGCGATCCCGACTGCCAGGTGCACGGTGTTTCGGGACTATACGTCGTGGACCAGTCGATCCTGCCCTCCGCCGGCTGCGTGAACACGACGCTGACGGTGATCGCGCTGGCGCTGCGCGCCGGCGACCACATCGCACGGGCCATGCGCGAGCAGGATATGGCGCAGCGTTCAGCCCGTCGGCGTCCAGAGGACGTCGTCGATCTTGCGCGCACCGGTTGACAGCATCACCAGGCGATCGAAGCCCAGCGCTACGCCGCTCGCATCGGGCATTATCGCGAGCGCTTCGAGAAAATCTTCGTCGATCGGATAGCGTTCGCCATAGACGCGGTCCTTTTCGTCCATCTCCGCGACGAAGCGTTTGTGCTGTTCCACCGCATCCGTCAATTCGCCGAAGCCGTTGGCAAGCTCGACGCCGCAGGCATAGAGCTCGAAGCGCTCGACCACGCGCGGATCGTGCGCCGCGGCGCGCGCCAGCGCCGCCTCGCAGCGGGGATACTCGTAAAGGATCGTGGGTCTTCCGATGCCGAGCATGGGCTCGACCGCGGACACGAGGATCTTGCTGAAGATGTCCGCCCAGTTGTCGTTGTCGGCGATCGGATGGCCGGCTTTGACCGCGGCGCGGGCCAGCGCCTCGCGCGAGCCCATGCCTTCGGACGACAGCGTCGCCAGAAGATCGACATGTGCATGGCGGCTGAAGGCTTCCGCCACGGAAAGCCGTTCGGCCTGCGCATAGGGATCACAGTCGCGCCCGCGAAAGGACAAGGTGCGAATGCCTGCCGTCTCGGCCGCGCATCCGAGCACCGAAAGACAATCGTCGATCACGGAGTCATAGGCCTCGCCGGCGCGATACCATTCGAGCATCGTGAACTCGGGGGCATGGAGCACGCCGCGCTCGCGATTGCGGAAGACGCGCGCGAACTCGAAGATGCGACGCTCCCCTGCGGCCAGGAGCTTCTTGGCGGCAAATTCGGGCGAGGTATGAAGATAGAACTGTGTCCGCGCGCCGCCCGTGGCGATCCAGTCTGTCTGGAACGCATGCAGATGCGCCTCGTTGCCGGGCGACGCGACAAGCGCGCCGCATTCGACCTCGACGAAGTCCCGCTGGTCGAAATAGTCGCGGATCGCCCGCTTGATACGGCCGCGTGCGAGCAGCATTCCGCGCCGATCGGCATGGATATGCGGTGCCCACCAGGGCGACGGCTTGTCGGTCATGTCGTATCGGCTCCCCCTGCCGGTGACGCCCTTTGGGCCCCCTTGGCCCGGCCATGCGCCACTGCTATGACCCCCGCCAAAGTTTCGAGGTGCGTGCAATGGTTTCGGTGATGGCGAGCACGGTCCGCAAGGGCAATGTGATCGAATTGAACGGCAAGCTTTATGTGGTCCTTACCGCGGAGAACATCCATCCGGGAAAGGGCACGCCCGTAACCCAGCTCGAAATGCGGCGCATCTCCGACGGCGTCAAGATCAACGAGCGCTACAAGACGACGGACAGCCTCGAGAAGGCCTTCATCGAGGAGCGCACCTACAATTACCTTTATCATGACGGCAATCACTACGTGTTCATGGACCCCGAGACCTTCGATCAGATCTCGGTCGGGGAGGACGTGATCGCCGACAGGGCGCCTTATCTTCAAGAGAACATGGAGGTCAGGCTTTCGACGCACAACGGCACGCCGATCTCTATCGAGCTGCCGGCGCGGGTTACGCTGGAAATCGTCGAGACGGAACCTGTCGTCAAAGGCCAGACCGCGTCGGGCTCCTTCAAACCCGCCAAGCTTTCCAACGGCGTGCGCACCATGGTGCCAACGCATATCGTTCCCGGCACGCGCGTCGTCGTGCTTACGGAAGACGGGTCCTACGTCGAACGCGCCAAGGACTAGAGCCTGAAATTCGCCAGATAGATGATCGCAAACGCGATCGCGACCAGCCCCAGGCTGATGGCGAGAACGTAGCGCACGCGGCCGGGCGCTTCGCCCTGGCGTGCGCGCGTCGTTTCGATTTCGTTGGGCTCCTGGTGGCCGCGGACAGGCGGATAGGCTTTTGTTTCGTTTTGGGTCGCCATGAAACGGTAACGCGCCGATCCGTCGGCGGTGCCTTGTCGCAGTTCAGGAGGGAGGGAGGTTGAGCGGACACCCAGTTCGGGGTGTCGAAGGGGCTGGGGCGTACCGGACCGGACATCCGCTCGGGTTTAAGAACGCGACACTTGCTAACCAGTTCCAAATTTTTGCGGGATTCTCGCCAAGAGGTTCAAAAATCCGGACATTATCCACAACTACAACTAGAAATTGTTGAATGGCTCAGACCGCAGCCCGCCGGTTGAGGGGGTGGAAGAACAGCGCCTGGCCGACGGTGGCTTGGACAGCCTCCGGCAAGAAGGGCTTGGCGATGAGGTAGGTCGGCTCCGGACGCTCGCCGGTGAGGAGTTTTTCCGGATAGGCGGTCACGAAGATAACCGGGATATCGAAGCCCTCGAGGATCTTGCTGACGGCGTCGAGACCCGAGCCGCCTTCGCCCAGATTGATGTCTGCCAGGATCAGGCCCGGCTTCTTTTTCAATGCCAGCTCAACGGCTTGGTCGCTGGTCGCCGCGGTGGCCACGACTTCGTGGCCGAGCTCGGTGATGAGATTCTCGAGATCGAGCGCGATGATCGGCTCGTCCTCGATGATCAGCACGCGCGAAGCGAGCTCGGTTTCGATGGAGTGTTGCGCCTCGATAATCGCCCGTTCGACGTTCTCCGGCACCATGCCGAGAATGGCCCCGGCTTCGTCCAGGCTGAAGGATTCCACGGCGGTCAGAAGCAATGCCGCGCGCTGCTCGCCCGAGAGCGCCAGAAGTCGGCTCTCCGGGCCTTTGGAACCTTCGGCCAATCCCGCCGTCGCTTCGAGACCGCCCCCCGCCGTCGACCAGATCCTGTGGAAAAGATGATACAGGGACACCCGCGGCGGAAGGTCGTCATCCAGGGCCTGCTCGCCGGCCAAAAGAGCCGTGAGTGCTGCGCGGACATAGGCGTCGCCGCTTTCCTGCGAGCCTGTTAGCGCCCTGGCGTACCGCCGCAGATAGGGCAGATGCGGTGCAAGCGCACGCGACATACTCATGGGCAATGCTCCTTCGACGATCTGTGTGAATTCACTACAAAGAAACAACTGCACCGCAAAAAAGTTCCCCGCTCAGGAACTTTTCCGCTGCCCCCACGTTTGCCCTAGCACGGTACCCGAGACAGTGCTCGCCGGGTTCCGGAGGGCGTACTCGCGCAGAACTTAGCCTACAAACGTAGGTGCAGAGAGGCAGGGCTGGGACTTGAATTCGGTGAGCAACGAGCAAAAAGGCGACCGGGAGAAAAACCGGGTCATCCGTGTGCGGCAACGCGCTATCGGGCGCGAACTCCGTCGCATGTACGACAATGTCGTCAAAGAACCCGTGCCCGACGACTTTCTGAACCTGCTTCAGAAGATCGACGATCACGAGGAAACAACTGCCGACGAGCCGGAGGAGCGGTGACAGTCACGCAACCCGGACCGGCGAAACCGCCCCGCACCAAGAACGATCCGGACGGAGAGTTCAAAGCGGGTCTGCTGGAACTCATTCCTTTTCTTCGCGCATTTGCGCGCTCGCTGTGCGGCAATCCCGACATCGCTGACGATCTCGCGCAGGAGACGCTGGTCAAGGCGTGGCAGTCGCGAAGCACATTCGCGCCGGGCACCAATCTCAAAGCCTGGCTATTCACGATCCTGCGCAATCAGTTTTATTCCGATCGCCGCAGGGCCTGGCGGCAGGCGCCCTGGGATCAGGATGCTGCCGAACGTATTCCCGGTGCATCGGAAGAACAGGCTTGGGCAGCGGAATTGTCGGATACGGCGCGCGCGCTTTCGTCATTGTCGGACGAGCAACGCGAAGCCCTGATCCTCGTAGGTGCGGGTGGATTTTCCTACGAGGCCGCCGCGCAAATCTGCAATTGCGCAGTTGGGACGGTGAAAAGCCGCGTGGCACGCGCTCGCAAAACTCTCATCAGCATTCTCGAAGGCAGCGAGCCGCTTGCTGCTGCAGGCAACGACACAACCGATCCGACAGTCGATATCATGGCACAACTCGACCGCCTGGCGCCCGGTGCAGCTACAGCCTCAAAGGGGAAGCTCAAGAAAAGTGCTTCGGAGTAGCGGCCGGTCACTGAGACTCCGGCTGCTGCTTTGGGTCAGTCTTGTCCTGCTTCCGCCAGCGCTTCTCAGCATCGCGCAGGGCATCGCCAATGCGCGGCGCGACGTCGCGGATTTGCACGAGCATTTGATCTCCACCGCGCGTACCGCGGCAGCGCCGGCCGAAAACATCCTCGCGTCCGCGCGCGATGTCGCGCGTGCGCTCTCGCAATTGCCGCAAGTTCGCGATGGCACGGCGGAATGCGGCGCCGATCTGGCGAGCGCGATGCGCGGCATTTCGTTCTTCAGCAACATGGCGCGCACGAATGTGCATGGTCGGATCGTCTGCGCGGCGTTGCAGAACAGCATTGGCATCGATGCGAGCCGACTTCCCGCCTGGGGCCTGGCGCAAACCCAGGACGAATTCGTCGTATCCGGTCTGGCGCACAGTCCCGTTCAGCATCGCCCGATCGTTCTGGGACTTCTCCCTATCCGCGATCAGACCGGTCGCTTCGACGGCACTCTCGATGTCGCGATCGACGTGGGCTGGCTCAGCGGCATCCTGAAATCGAGCCGGCTTCCCGCCGGCTCCGTCATGGCGATCTTCGATCGTGACGGCAATATGATCGCGTCCACCAATCCGGCCATCGCCGGCACAATCTTCGCGCATCGCAAGCCCGCGGACGGCGAAGCAACAGTGCGCACCGCCGAAGACAAGAGCGGCATGGCATGGACCTATGCGACGGCGACGCTGCTGGCGCCCAATGTCTATGTCGGATTCGCGATGCCCGACACGAAGCTCTTCGGCGAGGCCTACCGCCGCGCGGCCATCGACTTCTTCCTGCCGCTTCTCATGATCCTTCTGACCTCGCTCGCCATCTGGATCGTGACCGATCGCCAGCTGACACGCTGGATCATCTACCTGAAGCGCGTCGCCGCCGCCTATCGCAGCGGGCATTACGCCTTCCGGCCCTCGCTGGACGAAGCGCCGAGCGAACTGAAGCTCCTGGGCGACGCCATGTCGGACATGGCCGAGGCGGTGTCCGACCGGGACCGTTCGCTGCGCGAGGCGGTCGCACAGAAGAGTCTCCTGATCAAGGAGATTCACCACCGCGTGAAGAACAATCTCCAGGTTGTGATGAGCCTTTTGAGCCTTCAGGCCAATCGCCTGAAGGATTTCGCCGCGCAGGAGGCGTTGCGCGACACGCGCGCGCGCATCAATGCGCTCGCCCTCGTCCATCGCATCCTCTACGAAATCGACGACGAGAACACCATCGATGTCCAGAAGCTCCTGGAACAGCTGGCCGAGCAGACAAGCGAAGGCTTCAGCGGCGAGCGCGATATCGTGGTGACGACGGATATCGTGCCGCGCTTCGTGCACAGCGATATGGCGATCATCCTGTCGCTGTTCGCCGTCGAGGCGATCACCAACGCCTTCAAACACGGCTTTCCCGACTATCGTTCCGGCGAGATCCGCCTCGTACTCGACGAGGCGGCCGGCGGCATGCTTCGCCTCGCAGTCGAGGACAATGGCATCGGATTTAACGAGACGGACATGCGGGCCAGCCTCGGATCGCGGCTCATCCGGACGTTCGGCCAGCAGATCGGCGGCAAGGCCGAGATCCGCTCGACGGTGGGCAAAGGCACCACGATCGAGATCGTCTTCCCCGATCCCGCGGCCCCGAAAATGCGGAAGCCCGACTGCGCCGCCTGACGCCGTCTAAATGTGGATTGCGTGACCGAGCGCCTTCAGCGCGGATTCGTGGAAGGCTTCGCTCAGAGTCGGATGGACATGGATAGTGCCGGCGACGTCTTCGAGCCTCGCGCCCATCTCGAGCGCGTGCGCAAACTCCGCCGACAGCTCCGAGACGTGCTGCCCGACGGCCTGGATGCCGAGGACGCGGTGATCGTCGGCGCGCGCCAACACGCGCACGAAGCCTTCCCCCGCATCCATGCTGAGCGCGCGGCCATTGGCGGCGAACGGGAACTGCGCGACGATCACGTCGTTCTTCGGCGCTTCATCGGGCAGAAGGCCGGCGCAGACGATCTCAGGCTCGGTGAAGCAGACGGCCGCAATCGAGACCGGATTGAAGCGGCGCTTGTGACCCGCAATGATCTCGGCGACCATCTCGCCCTGCGCGCTTGCCTTGTGCGCCAGCATCGGCTCACCGACGAGATCGCCGATGGCCCAGACATTCTTCATCGAGGTGCGACACTGATCGTCGACCTTGACGAAGCGGCCCGCCATATCGACCGCCATGTTCTCGAGTCCCCAGCCTTCCGTATTCGGCTTGCGGCCGACGGTGACGAGGATTTTGTCCGCCGGCAGTTCAAGCGTCGATCCATCTTTGGTCTCGATCGCCAGCGACGCCTCACCTTTTTTCTCGACAAGCGTTTTGGCCTTCGCGCCGAGATGGAGCGTCACGCCGTGCTTCGCCAGCCATTTGTGCACCGGCTCCGTCAGCTGCGTGTCGTAGAGCGGCAGGATCCGGTCCAGCGCTTCGACGACGGCCACTTCGCTACCCATCTTGCGGAAGGCGATGCCGAGCTCGAGACCGATATAGCCTGCGCCGACGACGACAAGCTTCTTCGGCAATGTCTCAAGCGACAACGCTTCCGTCGACGAGATCACCGGACCGCCGAACGGCAGATGCGGCAGCGACACCGGCAAGGATCCGTTGGCGAGGATGACGTGCTCGGCCGTGATGGTGATCTTGCCGTCCTTCGTCGCGACCGTGCAGGTCTTGGCATCGGAGAATTCCGCCCAGCCCGGCACGACACGCACTTTCGCACGTTTTAGCAAGGCGCCGACGCCCGTGTTGAGCTTGCGGACAACGCCGTCTTTCCACTCGACGGTCTTCGCCATGTCGAGCACGGGCGAGGATTTGAGCGTGATGCCGTTGAGGCCGGTTGAAGCGGCTTTCGCCATCGCCTCGAACTCGGCGGCGACATGGATCATGGCTTTGGAGGGAATGCAGCCGCGGATCAGACAGGTGCCGCCGAGTTTGTCGGATTCGACGATGGTCGTGTCGAGACCGAGCTGGCCGGCGCGGATAGCGGCCACATAGCCGCCGGGACCACCGCCAATAACGAGGACTTTGGTGTTGATGCGTTCAGACATGATTGGTCCATCAATGCAGCGGTGAATAGTGAGTGGTGCGTAGTTAGTGGAATACAGGGTTCACCACGCACCACTGACTACTGATTACTCACCACTCGCTACTTTCTCAATCCATGAACAGCGTCGCGGGATGCTCCAGGAGGCCTTTCAGCTTCTGGATAAATTCCGCCGCGTCGTAGCCGTCGACCACGCGATGATCGAACGAAGAGGACAGGTTCATCATCTTGCGCACGACGATCTGGCCGTCCTGCACGACAGGCCGCTCGACAATGGCGTTGGGGCCGATGATGGCGACTTCGGGATGATTGATGACCGGCGTCGTCACGAGCCCGCCCAGGGGGCCGAGGCTCGTGATCGTAACGGTCGAGCCCGACAATTCGTCTTTGGTCGCCTTGTTTTCGCGCGCGGCCGCGGCGACACGCGCCACTTCCGCGGCGCTGTCCCAAATGTCTCGCGCTTCGGCGTGCCGCACGACCGGCACGATCAGTCCGTTCGCGGTTTGCGTCGCGATGCCGATATGGACGGCATGGGAGCGATGCACCACGCCCGCTTCGTCGTCGAAGCGCGCATTGATCTGCGGATAGTGCGGGAGAAGCTTCACGAGGCCGCGCATCAGGAACGGCAGCAGAGTCAGCTTCGGCTGCTCAGGCCTTCTGATCGCGTTCAAATGCGCGCGCAGGGACTCCAACTCCGTCATATCGATCTCTTCGACATAGGCGAAGTGCGGAATGCGGCGCTTCGATTCCTGCATCTTCTCGGCGATCTTGCGCCTGAGACCGATGACCTTGATCTCATCGACGCCGTCGCGTTTCGCATAGGTACGGATCGGCGAAGGAATGCCGCCAGCCCCACCGCCGCCGGCCAGAGCATAGGCATCGAGATCGGCGTGGCTGATGCGGCCCGCCGGACCCGTTCCGGGTACGAATTGCAGCTTGATGCCGAGCTCGTCCGCGCGCGCGCGCACCGACGGCGAAGCCAGCGGCTTGGTGCCAGGCACCCGCGCCACCGTTGCAGGGCGCGTTTCCGTCTTCGCGGCAGCTTGCTTTTTCGGCTCTTCGGCTTTGGCAAGCGGTGCTTTTGCCGGCTCAGCGGGCGCGGGCTTCGGTGCGGCTTTTGCGGCGGCCTCGTGTCCGTTGGCCTTCACATTGCCGGCGCCTTCGATCTCGAGCTCGACCAGCGGCGCGCCGACGGCGGCCATGTCGCCCGGGTTGCCGTTGAGCGAGATCACCTTGCCGGAAACCGGCGACGTCATCTCGACGGTCGCCTTGTCGGTCATCACATCGACGAGGTTCTGGTCCTCATGCACGTGGTCGCCGACAGCGACGTGCCAGGCGACGATTTCCGCTTCGGCGGTGCCTTCGCCGACATCGGGAAGCTTGAAGACGTAACGGCCCATATCAACCCTCCACCGCACGCTTCATCGCGGCCGCGACTCGGCCCGGCCCCGGAAAGTACTGCCATTCGAAGGCGTGCGGATAGGGCGTGTCCCATCCGGCCACTCGTTCGATCGGCGCCTCGAGATGATAGAAGCAGTTCTCCTGCACCAGCGCCGAAAGCTCCGCGCCGTAGCCGCTGGTGCGGGTGGCTTCGTGCACTATCACGCAGCGGCCCGTCTTCTCGACAGAGTTCACGATCGTATCGATGTCGAGTGGTACCAGTGTCCTCAGATCGATCACTTCCGCATCGATGCCGCTGTCTTCGGCCGCGGCGAGCGCGACATGAACCATCGTGCCGTAAGCGAGAACGGTCACGGCCTCGCCGGCGCGGACGATCTCGGCCACGCCCAGCGGCACTTTGTAGTGGCCGTCTGGAACGTCGCTGGCGGGATGCTTCGACCAGGGCAGCACGGGCTTGTCGTGGTGGCCGTCGAACGGGCCGTTATAGATGCGCTTGGGCTCGAGGAAGATCACCGGATCATCGTCTTCGATGGCGCTGATGAGAAGACCTTTCGCGTCATACGGCGTCGACGGGATCACTGTCTTGATGCCGGCGACATGCGTGAATAGCGCTTCGGGGCTTTGGCTGTGCGTCTGCCCGCCGAAGATGCCGCCGCCGTAAGGCGTGCGCAGCGTGATCGGCGCATTGAAATCCCCCGCCGAGCGATAGCGCAGCCGCGCCGCTTCCGAGACGATCTGGTCGAATGCGGGATAGATGTAATCGGCGAACTGGATTTCGACGCACGGTCTGAGGCCATAGGCGCCCATGCCGATGGCGATCGCTACGATGCCACCTTCGCCGATCGGCGTGTCGAAGCAGCGTGTGACTCCGTATTTTTTCTGCAGGCCTTCCGTCGCCCGGAAAACGCCACCGAAATAGCCGACATCCTCGCCGAACACGAGCACGTTGGGATCCTTCGCCAGCATCACATCCATCGCCGAGTTGAGCGCCTGGATCATGTTCATCGTCGCCATGATCAGACTCCCATTTCCTGACGCTGGCGGCGCAGGTTCCAAGGCATCTCGCGGAACACATCCTCGAACATCGTCTTGGCGCTCGGAAGCTGCCCCTGCCCGAGCGTGCCGTGCGCTTCGGCTTCCTTGTTCACGGCACGGACCTCCTCGACGACGTCCTTATGCAGTTCTTCGTGTTCTTTCTCAGTCCAGACGCCGAGCCCGATCAGATGCGTCTTGAGGCGTTTGATGGGATCGCCGAGCGGCCATTCGATCGGTTCTTCCGAGGGCCGATAGCGGCTCGGATCGTCGCTCGTGGAATGTCCTTCCATCCGATAGGTGTAGAGTTCGATCAGCGTCGCGCCGAGATTGGCGCGCGCGCGTTCCGCCGCCCACTGCGTCGCCGCATAGACTGCGAGGAAATCATTGCCGTCGACGCGCAGGCCCGGGAGGCCATAACCGATGGCGCGCGATGCAAAGGTCGACTGTTCGCCGCCGGCGATGCCCTGGAAACTCGAGATCGCCCATTGATTGTTGACGACGTTGAGGATCACCGGCGCGCGATAGACCGACGCAAACGTCAGCGCGTGATGGAAATCGCCTTCCGCCGTTGAGCCTTCGCCGATCCAGGTCGAAGCGATGCGCGTGTCGCCTTTGTAGGCCGACGCCATCGCCCAGCCGACGGCCTGGCTGAACTGGGTGCCGAGATTGCCGGAGATGGAGAAAAATCCCTTTTCTTTGCTTGAGTACATGATCGGCAGCTGTCGGCCTTTGAGCGGGTCCTTCTCGTTCGAATAGACTTGGCACATCATGTCGAAGAGCGGATAGCCGCGCAGAAGCAGAAGACCCTGCTGACGATAGCTCGGGAAGCACATGTCGTTTTCGTCGAGCGCAGAGCCCTGTGCGATTGCCACCGCTTCTTCGCCGGTACACTTCATATAGAACGACGTCTTGCCCTGACGCTGTGCGCGATACATGCGGTCGTCATAGGCGCGCACCAGCATCATGAGACGAAGTCCACGCTTCAGCGTGTCGGGCGCAAGCTTCGGATTCCACTGACCGACAGCATTGCCGTCGTTGTCGAGCACGCGGATGAGCGCATATGCGAGGTCGCTGATCTCGCGCGGCCGCGCGCCGATATCGGGCCGCCTCACCGAGCCGGCTTCCGGAATCTGCAGATCGCTGAAATCGGGTTTGTCGCCAGGCCGGTGGGCGGGCTCGGGAATATGCAGGCTGAGGCGCTGTTCGTTTTTCATGGAAAATCGTTCCAAATATTCCCCGTTGGAACCGCTGATATCTGTCTGTCGCGGAGGCCGTCAAGGATGCGCCGCGGCATGAAAAGGCACGCAACAAAGGCGCTGTTTTTACTCTGCCTGCGACAGGAGATAAGCGGCGACAGGGTATCGATGACAGGAAAAGCGCCAAGCTTCAAACCGCGCCCGTGAGCCCCGCATAAACGCCGAAACCCGCGGTCACGAAGCAGACCGCGCCGACGACGAAGGCATAGACGCCTTTGAGCCGATAAGGCTCGGGCAGCGCCCGGATCGCGAGCGCGTAAAGAAAGCCCAGGACGATCGGAAGAAGCAGCGCGTTCAGCACCTGTACGCCGACGCTGAGCTTGACGAGGTCGGCGCCGGACGCGACCAGCACGCCGGCCGCGATCAGGCAGACCGTGAAGATGCCGTAGAACCAGGGCGCCTCGCGCGGATGATCCGTCAGGGAGCGGCGATAGCCCGCGACTTCGCCGACGCCCCACGCCGCCGTCAGCGAGACCACGATCGTCGCCACGATAGCCGCGCCGCTCAAACCGACGGCAAAAACAAGCCGCCCGACATCGTTGCCAAGAAACGGCGTGATCGCGTCGGAGATCTGCTTCACGGTGTTGAGCGGCGCATTGGGATTGGTCCGGCCGATCGTTGCGGCCGTTGAGATCAGCACGCCGATCATGACCATCTGCGCGATGACCGCGCCGCCGGCGGTTTCCCAGCGCAGCACGCGAAGATCGCGCGGCCCCAGCTGCTTTTCGACCACCGCGGACTGCTGGTAGAAGATCATCCACGGCATGATCACCGCACCGATATTGGCAGTCGCGAGATACAGATAGCCGGGGTCGGACAGCGGCATGCGCGTCATGCCCGCCAAAAGCCCGCGCGGATCGGGATTGGCGCGCCAGGCAATCCAGATGAAGAGCAGCTCCAGCGCGCCGAAGATCATCGCGATCCGCTCGACCGAGCGATACGAGCCTGTCCAGACCATGACCACGAGCCCTGTGATGACCAGCAACACCGTCGTCCAGGCCGGAACGCCAAACATCTGACCAACGCCAGCAAGGCCGCTCAGCTCCGAGATCAGTGCGCCGATGCAGGCAACCGCAAGTGTCGACACCGACAGCCACGCCCAGCCGCGTCCAAAGCGCTCGCGGATAAGTTCGCCATGCCCGCGGCTTGTGACGGCGCCGAGGCGGACAGTCAGCTCCTGCACGACGAACAGGACCGGGATCAGGAGGAACTGGAGAAGCAGCAGCTGGTAACCGCGCTGGGCGCCGCTCTGGGCAGCGGTGATGATCGAGCCCGCATCGGTGTCGGCCAGCATGACGACAATGCCCGTGCCGGTCACTGCGAGGATGCGGCCGAACGATAATTTCGTCAGGGCGGCGGACTGAACGCTCACTCGGATTCCCTCTTCTGCCGCGGGGATAAACGCCCGTCCGGTCCAGGGCGTTGACGTAAAGCAAGTTGCGAATGATTTGCAAGTGCGGCCTGTGGATGAGCCGCCTCAGTGAAGGCCGGGCCGCTCTCGACCAGAGAGGCGCATGGCCGCTGCCGGGACTAACCCAAATGGGCGCTTCACCGATAATTCAGAGAAATTGACGCAAATTTGTGCAATTCGGCGAAGGGGCGTGTTCCTTGATCTTGCAGGACTCCGAACGGCACGTGGCGTCCGAGTCCGCCGCCGACGCGCGCGTCGAGGACCGCGTCAAGAGGCTTCAATGCGAGGCCCTGAACGGCGCCGTACCGAGTGCCGCGGCCAATTTGCCGGCCCTCATCGCGTTCGCTCTCGTTATCCGAAATGAGGTGGGCGCTGTCCCGCTCGCCTTCTGGGTCGGCACAGCGACCGTGGTTCTGGGCGCGTTGGTCGCTTTCATGAGGGATGCGATTCCGGCGCGCTTCAAGATTGCCGACCCCGCCGAGCGTCTCCTCGTCCACGCATCTTTCGCGGCACTCATCGGTGCGCTTTGGGGCGGAGGAGCACTGGCCTTCGGGGCCCAGCTCGGCGAAGGCAAGATGATGGTCTTCGCGATCATGGTGCTGGCCTGCAATGCCGCCTGCATCAGCGGCATCGGTCCCTATCTTCCCGCCTTTTTCGGCTATTGCCTCGCCTCGACGATCCCGCTCGCGATCGTTCTCTTCCGGCGCCCCGAAGTCGAGGCCCATATGATGGCGCTGCTTGTGCCGCTCTACGTGCTGATCATCGGCGTCAACGCGCGCGCCTACAACCGGCAGGTCGTGACGGCGTTCCGCCTGCAGGCGCAGAACGAGACCCTCGCGGAGAACCTGACCCGCGCCAACGTCGCCACCGCCGAAGCCAAGCGCTCGAAGTGGAACACGCTCGCGCATTTGAGCCACGAATTGCGCACGCCCTTGAACGCCATCATGGGCTTTTCACAGATGATGCGCGATCAGATCTTCGGTCCGATATCGGATCGCTACCGCGACTATTCCGTCCACATCCACGACAGCGGGCGCCATCTTCTCGACCTGGTCGACACGATCCTCGATGTCTCGCGCGCGGAAGCGGGCGAACTGGCTATCGACGACAACGAGATCGCGCCCATGGCGCTCGTCGAGGAATGCCTCGCGAAGATCAGAGAGTCCGCGTCGGCGAAGCATCTGACCCTTGAGACACGATCGGAAACGTTTCTGCCGCTCGTCATCGCGGACCGGATAAAGCTGCGGCAGGCGCTTCTCAATCTTTTGACCAACGCGGTCAAATACACGCGCGAAGGCGGACGCATCCAGGTCACGGTCGCCTGCCAGAACAACGGCCTGGCCATAGCGATCGCCGACAACGGCGTCGGCATCGCACCGGAAAACATTGAGAAGTGTCTGGAACCGTTCGTGCGCGTCGACAATCCGCTGATTGCGACGTCCGAAGGCGCCGGCCTCGGCCTGCCGCTTGCGCGGCGTCTGACCGAAGCCCATGGCGGAACGTTCGAGTTCACGAGCGCGCTGGGCCGCGGCACGACCGCGACGGTGCGCCTGCCGGCGACGCGCTGCGTCTGGCGGCACCGCGATCGCAAGCAGGCTTAACAAGCCATTAGGCCCGATCCACATGCGTCTTCAGGCCGGCAGCCAAGCCGTCGAAGACGGCGCGGCAGCGCGGCGTCGAACGCAAATCTTCATGCATGGCAAGCCACAGGCCCAGTCTGAGCGCAAAGGCCGCCGGCATCACGCGCTTCAACTCCGGCTCCCGTCGCGCCAGCGCCATCTGGCAGATGCCGATGCCGAATCCGGCTCTGATCGCCATCAACTGGCCGATATCGCTATCGGTCCTGAAGGCAAAGCGGAATTGTTCGAAGCCGGGGACGCGTTCGCGCATGCTGCGGATCTGCGGCGTTTCGCGATCGAATCCGATCAGCGTGTGCTGCTGAAGCTCCTTGAGAGTGCGCGGCATGCCTGCGCGTTCGAGATAGTGGCGATGCGCATGAAGGCCGAGCGTGATCGTGCCGAGCCGCTTGACGACGAGCGCTTGTTGCACAGGTTCCGCATTGCGCACGGCGATATCGGCATCGCGCCGCAGGAGATTGTCGACCACATTCGACAGCACGAGCTCGATTTCGAGCTCGGGATGTTGCTCGCGCAGTGATTTGAGGATCGGGGGGAGAACTTCCGCACCCATGATTTCGCTGGCGGTGATGCGAACCGTGCCGCGGACGGCTCGCCCCTGCCCGGATGCAAGACGCATGGCTGCAGCGGTCGTAGCCGCGAGCGTTTCGGCATAGGGTTTGAGTTCGAGCGCGCCTTCGGTGGGGGCCAGCCCGTGGCGCGAGCGTGTGAACAGCTCGAAGCCGACGGCCTGTTCGAGCGCTTCGATGTGGCGCGTGAGTGTCGGCTGCGTGAGCGCCAGCGATCGCGCCGCGCCGGACAGCGATCCCTCCTCGAGGACGGCGAGAAAGCTGCGATAGAGGTTCCAGTCCGGCGCGTTCATCTATTTGAGTATAGATGCCCCACTTATTTATGCAATTTCGTGGATCGGCCGAATTCTCCAGAATGGCCTCGTTCGAAATCATGGTGTTTCCTATGACGAACGACCAAACGGCTGTGGTTCTTGGGGCGAGCGGCGGCATCGGTGGCGAGGTGGCGCGGCGCCTCGTGGCGCGGGGCTGGACGGTGCATGCGCTTCATCGCGATCCGAGGCGCATCGCGCAAAAGGATTCGCGGCTGATCTGGCATCGCGGCGATGCGATGAAGGCCGCCGATGTTGCTGCCGCGGCGCGCGGCGTGTCCGTCATCGTCCATGCGGTCAACCCGCCGGGCTATCGCAATTGGGGCAAGCTCGTCCTGCCGATGATCGACAACACGATCGCAGCGGCGCGCGGCCATGGCGCGCGGATCGTCCTGCCGGGCACGGTCTACAATTTCGGACCCGATGCGTTTCCGAGCCTGCGCGAGGACTCCCCGCAAAATCCGGTTACGCGCAAGGGACGCATCCGCGTCGAGATGGAGCGCCGTTTGCGCGCGGCGGCGGATGCCGGCACGCCCGTTCTCATCGTTCGCGCCGGCGACTTCTTCGGTCCCAATGCGGCCAACAACTGGTTTTCGCAAGGCCTGGTGACGCCGAAAAAAACCGTGGCGGCCATCACCTATCCGGGCCGGCGCGGCATCGGCCATCAATGGGCCTATCTTCCCGATGTGGCGGAAACGATGGTGCAGCTTCTTCAGAAGCCCGCGGCGCTCGAGTCTTTCGCGATGTTTCACATGGACGGACACTGGGACGCAGACGGCACGGAGATGATCGGGGCGATCCGCAGAGCCGTAGCCAATCCGAAGCTCAAAGTCCGCAAGATGCCATGGATGCTGATGCGGATGCTGTCGCCCTTCGTGCCAGTGTTCCGCGAGTTGCTGGAGATGCGCTATCTCTGGACGCTGCCGATCCGGATGGACAATGCACGCCTGAAGAGGGCGCTGGGTGCGGAGCCGCATACCCCGCTCGACGTCGCCGTACACGAGACGCTGGTCGGCCTGGGGTGTTTGGCGAAGTAGGGTTTGAATTGGAGCCGGCGTTTTCGCGAAGACGATCCGCGAAGCGGGTTGGTTGCGGGGCTAGGATTTGAACCTAGGACCTTCAGGTTATGAGCCTGACGAGCTACCGGGCTGCTCCACCCCGCGACACCACTTGGGAAGAAGACTTCCCGTCCGGCGAAAGGTGGGCGGGTATAGGACAGTCGGACGCGCCTGTCTACCCCCGGCCCCGTCTCTTTCGGCGCGGCGTTTTCCTTGTAGTTTCAGTGGCTTGTACGGGTGTCGGCGCGGGCTCGCCAACATAGGCCGAGAGCTGCTCTGCCAGATGGTCATAAAGAAGCCGAACCCGGCGGCTGGCCCGAAGGTCCTCATGCATGACGAGCCACATTTCGAGCGCATACCGGAAGGCGTCCACCAGCACCGGCACGAGATCGGAATCGCGCGCCGCAACACGTTTCTGGCAACCGCCAATGCCGAAACCGGAACGCAAGGCAGCGAGCTGGGCATGATCGCTGTCGCTGCGGAAGGCAAAGAGATCGCGGGTGATCGGAAGTCCCGTCTGGCGGACAGTGCGGACGGCCGCAGCATCGGCATCGAAACCGATGATCGTATGGCTGCGCGCGAGATCCTCGATCGAACTGGGCATTCCGTGGCAGGCGATATAGCGGCGGTGGGCAAAAAGCCCCACCGGCACGGTTCCGATCTTTTTTGCCAGCAATGCGCTTTGCGTCGGCCGCGCCATGCGCACGGCGATGTCGGCATCACGGCGCAACAGATCCTGGTTGAGATTGGACAGCGAAAGCTCGATGACGATTTTCGGATGCAGCTCCCGGAATGCCGCCAGGATCGGCGGCAGCACTTCCACACCCACCACTTCGCTGGCCGTGAGGCGCACGCTGCCTTCGGGTTCGTCCAGCGCGCCCGACGCGGCGCGCAGCAGCGCCGACGCCGCCGACGCCATCGCTTCCGCATGCGGCTGCAGCTGCAGCGCCGCGCGCGTCGGCAGAAGACCGGCCTGCGAGCGCGTGAACAAAGTTTGTCCAAGCGACGCCTCAAGCTCCTGGACGTGCCGCCCGAGGGTCGGCTGGGTGAGATCGAGCGCGCGGGCTGCGGCCGAAAGGCTTCCCTGCCGCAGCACGGCGAGAAACGAACGGTAGAGATCCCAGCCGGGCGGGGCGCCTGCCATACGATTTTGTATAGCAACTAGCCGGCTTTCTGCAATTCCCGTTTAGACAGTGAGCCTCCATCATTCCGGTGTCGAACCACCGGAGACTTCCATGAGCGATTATCCCACGACCGGTGCCACAGGCGGCGTGCGAGCCCTGCTGCGCCTCGAAGGACTGATGCTGTTTACGGCGGCGCTCCTCATCTATGCGCATAGCGGCGCATCCTGGCGGCTGTTTTTCGCGCTGATCCTCGTGCCGGACCTGACCTTCATTGCCTTCATCTTCGGCCCGCGCATCGGCGCCATCGCCTACAACGCCATGCATTCGACGGCGGGACCGATCGCGCTTGCGCTCGCGTCGCCGCTGTTGCCGGAGAGCGCGACGCCGTTGGTTGCCATCGCGCTCATCTGGTTCGCCCATATCGGCTTCGATCGCGCGCTCGGCTACGGCCTCAAATATGCGACCGGTTTTTCCGACACGCATTTGGGCGCAATGGGAAAATCCCGCAAACAATTTGCGTAAGTCACTGACGAGTTGTGGGCAGCGACTGGCGCCCGCTGCCGGCTACTACTCACGATTCACTTACCATTCGCCACGCATCGACGAGACCCGACGAGGAGGACACATCGCATGTTCATCGGACATTACGGACCCGCGCTCGGCGCCAAGGCCGCCGTCCGGCAAGTCCCACTCTGGATTCTGTTCATCGCTGTGCAATGGATGGATGTCGTCTGGTCCATCCTCGTGCTCCTCGGAATCGAAAAAGTCCGCATCGTGCCCGGACTGATGGAAGGAAGCGCGCTCGATCTTTATTACATGCCCTATACGCACGGTCTCGCCGGCGCGCTCGCGCTGTCGGTCTTTCTGGGCGCCGTCGTAGCGACCCTCATGCACGAGAACAGGCGCGCCGTGTTTTTCATCGTCGGATTTTGCGTTTTCTCGCACTGGCTGCTCGATCTCGTCGTGCACAGGCCCGATCTCTGGATCTATGACGGCGTGAAAGTCGGATTTGGATTGTGGCGCTGGATCTGGATCAGCCTGCCGCTCGAGCTTATATCGCTCCTCATCGGCGCCTGGTTCTATGCGCGCACCGTTCCGGCGCGGACCTACGGGAATGTCGTGTTCTGGGTGTTCATTGCCTTGATGGCAGGCTTGGAAATTTATGCGGCCTTCGGTCCGGAGCCTGTTTCGCCTCAGGCCGAAGCCCGGACCGCTCTCTTCGCCTATGGTGTTCTGGCCCTGGTCGCCGGCCTGGTGGACCTGACGCGCGAGCCCACGTTGCAAATCCGCACGGCGCTGTCCAAATAGGAGTTTCCAATTCGGGAGCGCATCTCCGTGAAACTCGTAACCGTGACTGCCTTGGCTGTTCTCTGCGCGCAAGGCGCCTTCGCCGCCGATCCTTCCCCGATCGGCCGCTGGCGTACCATCGACAACAAAACGGGCGAGCAGACCGGCCTGATCGAGATCGTCCAGTCGGGCGACGAACTCACTGGCCGCATCATCAAAATTATTCCGAAGCCTGGCGATCCCACCGATCCCGTTTGCAAGAAATGCGAGGGCCCGGAAAAGAACCAGCGCATCATGGGCATGATGATCCTGAAAGGGTTCAAGCGCGACGGCGACGAGTGGGACGGCGGCACAATCCTCGATCCGCGCTCCGGCAACGTCTACAGCTCCGAACTGCGCCTTGACGACGGCGGCAAAAAGCTTCTCGTGCGCGGCTATATCGGCATTTCGCTGATCGGCCGCACGGCGACATGGATCAGAGACGAATAGCGCTCAGCTTTTCTTGGCGTAAAAGCGACACCAGCCGTTGGGGCTGATGGTGCCGTCGACGAGTGTGCATGACGAGGGCGCTTTGAAGAGCGCGCAATTGGCGCAATCAGAGCCGTCCTTGGCCGGCGTCTCCTGATAGCCGGCGGCTTTCTGCGCCATCTTGGCTTCGGCATCCGTGCTCGCCAGCACGGCCGCGCCTGCAAGGCAGACTGCAGCGCCCCGAAACAGCTGACGTCGCGAGAAGTCTTTGATTTCGCTCGACATAGAAGCCCTCCACAAAAAGTTCGCGCACCTGCCGCGCGGCGGCCGATCAAATGGAGCATAGTCCCGGCGCCGGGCGATTGTCTCAGATCAATGTGTGCGGCCGCGGTCCAAATAAAGCTGCGTATCAGCACTTTGATGGGGGGCGTCGATGCTCAATGGCTTTCTTCGTGCAATCACGGTACGGCAGCTTGTATTCGGCGCGATGCTGGCGGCCCTGATCGCGCCCGGCACCGCCCATGCAGTTCCCAGCTTTGCGCGTCAGACGGGCCTCGCCTGCGAAGCCTGTCATACGGTTTTCCCGCAGTTGACGCCGTTCGGCCGCTCCTTCAAGGCCGGCGGTTATACGCTCTTCAATACGAAAAAAGTCTCCGACATCGATCTTTTGAAGCAGAGCACGCTGTCCTTGAGCGATCTGCCGCCCATTTCCATCATGCTGATCGGCTCGGAGAGCTTCGCGGCCAAGGCCAACGACGCGAATTCGAGCAAGACCTCGACCGATTTCCCGCAACAGCTCAGCATCTTCTACGCCGGGCGCATTTCGGACAATCTCGGAGCCTATGTGCAGGCCACCTATGACGACCAGAGCGGCACGTTCGGCATGGACAATACGGACATACGCTTCGCCGATGTCGTGCAGCTGGAAGGCCACAACGTCGTCTACGGCCTGAGTCTCAACAACAATCCGACCGTGCAGGATCTCTGGAACAGCACGCCCGCCTGGGGCCAGCCGTTCCTGACCTCGCCCGTGGTGCAGACACCCGCGGCTACCCCGCAGATCGAGGGCCTGATGGCGCAGGTCGTCGCTGGTCTCAGCGCATACACCTTCATCGACCAGTCGATCTATGCCGAAGCGGGCGTCTATCGCTCGGCATTGCAGGGCGCCTCCGTCGCCAACAACGGCGATACGACCAACAACATCATTTCCGGTGTCGCGCCCTACTGGCGGCTCGCCTATGAAGACGACTGGGGCAAGAATTCGTGGGAGGTCGGGACATTTGGCCTTGCTGCGTCGCTTGAGAATCCGACGACGCCGGCCGGCAACGCGATCAACCTTTCGCTCCAGAATGCGCCGACCGATCACTTCCTCGATGTCGGCGCAGATTCCCAATATCAATATATCGATGACGATATGCAGGTGACGGTGACGGCGCGCTGGACGCACGAGAAGCAGCATCTGGGTGCAAGCCTCGCCGCCATGAATGCGGACAACCTGTCCGACAGCACCAATCTGGAAAGCCTTGTGGGGAGCTATTATTGGCGCAGGCGGTTCGGCGCCACGATCGGATTCTTCAATCTCTCGGGCTCGACGGACGCAACCTATATCGGCAGCGCCAACGGCAAGCCTGACAGCAGCTGGGGCAATTTCGAGATCGATTACGTGCCCTGGCTGAACGTCAAGGTCGGCCTGCAATACACCGCCTATTTCAAATTCAATGGCGCCACGTCGAATTATGACGGCGCCGGCCGTAATGCCTCAGACAACAATATGCTGTTTGGCTATCTCTGGATCGCCTACTAGGGAGCGGATCATGCAAGCAAAGTGGACCTGGTTGTTCCTGCCGCTTCTCGGCCTCGCAGCGTCGGGCGCACTGGCGCAGGACCAGGGAGTCTCGGCCGAGACGATCCGCAAGGTGACAACCGTCTGCCAGACCTGTCACGGGCCCCAGGGCAACAGCGCATCGGGAACGTTTCCGCGCCTGAACGGACAGCAGGCCAAATACATCGTCGCGCAGCTGAAGAATTTTCGCGAGCACAGTCGCAGCGATCCCCATGCGATGGCATATATGTGGGGCATGGCCGCGCAGCTCGACGATGCGCTGGTCGCGGACATAGCCAAATATTACGCATCGCAGAAGCCCACCCTGCCGCAGACCGGCGGCGCGCTCGCGGCGCAGGGCAAGACGATCTATTTCAACGGCGTCGAGGCGGATCACGTGCCGCCGTGTCAGGCTTGCCATGGCGATCACGGGGAAGGCGGCGACGAGGCGCCGCGCATCGCCGGCCAGCACGCGGATTATCTGAAGCATCAGCTCGAGGCGTTCCGTGCGCGTCTGCGCGAGAACGAAGTCATGCACGCGAACACCAGGGACATGACCGACCAGGAGATCGATGCGGTCGTCTCCTATCTCGCCAACGATTGAGTGGGATCGTTATCGCGCCGGCGCGCGAGCCGTGGCGACGGCGGATGGCGGAACGCCGGTGAGCAGAATTTTCTGCGCATCCCAGACTCCGGGCGTGCCCTCGCGGACCTCGTCCTTGAGGAAGAGCCTGATCGTCACGTCGGTGCCCGGACTGATCGCGCCGCCATAACCTGCTCGAACGATCCGGAAGTACTGAAAGCCGTGATCGACGGTGAGACGCGCCGCCCCGACGAGAACGGTTCTCGTCGCTTCGGCGGGGCTCAGTCCGGCTGTTTGACGGCCGCGGACGACCGCGGTGTGATCTGCAGCAAGCGGCGGTGCGTGCGAGGCGCAGCCCGCCATGCCGCCGACTAAAAGGATCGCGCTTATCGTCCTGCGGTATCGCGCCATGGCTGTCCCCCCGCTTCTGCGGCGATCCTAGCGCCAGCAATTGGGGGCGGACAAGAAACGGCACACACGAAGCCGCAGCTCCGCGCGCACCGAAATCCGGCCATGCCCTTAGGCGTTTTCGTCCACTTCGCTCGGCAGGAAGTGCAGCAGCAGGTGATAGGATTCCCCCAGCACCAGACCAAAGAACAGATGCAGCGCCAGCGTGTAGATGGCGATCGACATGCCCCCCGCTACACCCGCCGCGAACATCGGCATGCCGGCCGAAGGCAGGAACGCGATCATCATTACAAGCCACGCAAGGGCGCCGAATGTCAGGCCGCGCAGCCAATGCGGTCCCGGCAGATGGGGGCTGAAGGCCGCAAAACCTGCGCCCCACAGACCGACACCGATGACAAAGTGCAGTCCCCAGCCAAGTACAGGCTGGTTCTGCGTGCCTGCAGAAGTCTGCAGAATGTCGATCAGATTGAAGTTGGGCATGAAACCCAGCGCCTGCTGGGCGAAAAGGACGATCGAGACAAAGATTGTGGCAATGAAGCCGGCTTCGAGTCCTTTGGTGACGTCTCCCATGGTGTCCTCCCGGAAAGACTAGTCGGATTCTGCGCCTTCACACGATTTTGATCAACACAGGCGCAATGTTGCTGCAATGCAGCGCGGAGGAAGCCGCAGTTTCTCTGAAGACTTCACGATCCTGAGTTGCATCATGACGCGGTGCGCGCAAGAACCCGCCTTCGCCGCCACCGTCGGAAGCCGAGAATCACCGCGACGATCGCCGCCACGAATGCCACAGACGCACCGATGACGACAGCGAGCAGGTTGCGCGTCGGATCGATCACGACGACCTTGCCGATCTCGCCGTAGAATCCGTTGAACTTCCAAGCGTCGCCGGAAGCGCGATCACATCCGCCTTGCCGAGCGCGAGCGGATGTTCGTCGGGATGGTAAGTCGTCTCCCAGTCATAGACGTCGCCGGCCCTGTTCGTCTCGATATGGCCGCCAAGAACGGCGGCGACGGGCTTGTCGCGGACGAAGTCGGCGCTGCGATCAGCTCTTGGCCGCGTAAAAGCGGCACCACCCCTTGGCGCTGATCTTGCCCGCAACCAGCCCGCACGCAGCGGGTGGCTCGAAGTGACTGCAATTCGAGCACATCTGCTTACCCTTGGGCATGTCCTGATAGCCGGCGGCCTTTTGCGGCATGAGCGCGAGCGCCGGCGTCGAAGTTTCCGCAAGCAGCGCGGCGGCTCCCACAGCTACGGCGGCACTGCGAAACAGCTGGCGGCGTGAGAATCTCGCGCGCACCGCAGTCGGATGTTCATCTTGCATCGGAATTTCGTCTCCAGTTTTCGGCGCACCGTGCAGGAGCGCGAGCGCGCGTTTTCCGATGTTCTTCAAACGGAGCCGCCATTCGTTGCGTTCCGGCACGCCGCATGCGGCAGAAATCCACAAAACAAATGTGTGCGGTCGTCCGTGCATCTGCGCGTCTGCGCGAAGGCCACGACTTGGGCCATGTCTTCCCGGGATCTGAAAACGACAAAGCCCCGCGGCGCTTTCGCGTGCGGGGCTCTGCTCGTTGGCGTGTGATGGCGGGTTATTTCTGAAAAACGTTCTTGATAGACCTGGCGGCGACCGACTCTCCCGCGGCTTAAGCCGCAGTACCATGGGCGCAGGAGGCTTTAACGGCCGAGTTCGGAATGGGATCGGGTGGAATTCCTCCGCTATGACCACCAGGTCGATAAAGAACGTTTTTCTAAGACACTCAGATTGATCGTGTGCGTGTATGCCTGGCCTTGTTTCCAGACATGGAACGGTGCTTGGCGATCAAGCCAATCGAGCGATTAGGACCAGTAAGCTCAACGCATTGCTGCGCTTACACACCTGGCCTATCGACGTGGTCGTCTTCCACGGCTCTCGAGCGAAACCTGGTTTTGAGGTGAGTTTCCCGCTTAGATGCTTTCAGCGGTTATCTCGTCCGTACATAGCTACCCGGCAATGCGGCTGGCGCCACAACCGGTCCACCAGAGGTACGTCCATTCCGGTCCTCTCGTACTAGGAACGGGTCCTCTCAAGTTTCGAACACCCACGGCAGATAGGGACCGAACTGTCTCACGACGTTCTAAACCCAGCTCACGTACCACTTTAAATGGCGAACAGCCATACCCTTGGGACCTGCTCCAGCCCCAGGATGTGATGAGCCGACATC
>Ga0335069_10002095_pt1 | contig 31130 bp, 27 predicted proteins | sample Lox_Sample_11_FD_206714 | JGI IMG/M metagenome (GOLD analysis project Ga0335069, IMG submission 206714) | Soil microbial communities from Loxahatchee National Wildlife Refuge, Florida, United States - Lox_Sample_1.1 | ecosystem: Environmental > Terrestrial > Soil > Wetlands | place: USA...
TGCAAGAGAGAAACTCTCCAGGCTCCCCGGTCTTGTCCATACGTAGTGCGGCTTTGTATTGGGCGGCCGGACCAGATAGTTGGGAAGTTCAGTCTCGAGCCGGGGCCGAAAATGGTGGAGCAGAAAGTAATCCCGGCCAAACACCGTTGAAGGCACTACGACGTCTGCGTCCACAGTCCAAAAGGGCAGCTTCAGCCTGCGGGCCATGACCCTGCGCCACCGCTCAGGTTCACGGCAAGGGTTTTCGTCGCCAATCAGCAGCGCCGCCTGCACCTCTGCAAGAAAAGCCTCGAGTGAATTGTGCGGATGGCGCCGCAGGACAAACCCCACGCCGCGCTCTGCGGCCTCCGCCTCGACATCACGCAGCCCCTGCTGCAAAAAGTGATAGTGACGCAGATTGGCATTCGGGTAATTTGGAACGACCGAGAAGAAGATCACCGCCGGCAGGCCGAGCAGATTGGCTGCCTCAATCGCCAGGTCCAAGGCAGGATTGTCGTCGATCCGCACTGCCCGTTGCATCCAGTAGACGACGCACTTGCCGTCTCTGCGTGGCTCACCGCCGCGCCGCACGAGAACTCGCGGCTCCTGGGTAAGCCTGTTCAGGCCAGGCAGGTTTTGTTGCGTTAGCGCCATTGGTCCAGAGTCAGTCCTATTCTCCGGCTCTCCCTGTTAATTCGAGCGCGGGATTTCATCTCGTTCCTGACACGATCAAGAATCGATGGTTCAGATTTCGATTCGATCAAACTCACCCTCTTCTGGAACAAATAGCAGGGGCCGCCCACAGGCGGCCCCGATTTCAAACTGACAGGCTGGAGCTCTTTACCAGCTACCCCACGCGCGAGTGAAGTAATCTGCGAGCGTCATCCCAACGAGAATCAGAAACGTAAATGCCCCCGCACACACGGTCAGCTTTGTGAGTTTGGTGCTGTATTTGACGTGCATAAAAAACAGCACAACCAGCATCATCTTGGCGGTGGCGATCGCGAGCGCAATGATCGGGTTCAGGATGCCCAGCTCCCAGAATGACGCCCATACCGTTAGCCCCGTTCCCAGCAGCAGTGAAAGAAGAATGACTACATAGACCTTCGGGCTGACGATGTGGTGCTCGCGCTCGTGCTGCTCGGGCGACTGATGGTCAATTGGGTGATTTTCACTCATCGGTGACCGTCCTTACGGGTGCCTGCTGATCAAATACAGCAGTGCAAAGAGATAAATCCAAATGATGTCGACGAAGTGCCAGTACAGCCCGAAATTTTCGACAAAGGTCACGTGTCCGGTCGTATAGTCTCCGGCGCGGGCGCGGAAGATCATGAAGATCAGTATCGCCACGCCAATGACCATGTGCAGCGCGTGCATGCCCGTCATTGCAAAGTAAAGCGAGAAGTAAACCTCAGTGTGACGAGCCATGTCGAGAGACAGCGGCTTGTCATCCGGGTATTTCTTGTGAACCTCCGGGTCAGAGGCGGGATCGGTAAACGATTGAAGGCTGTAATGGAAGCCGGGAACATGATGCTTCTCGATCTTCTCTCCCCACTCGATGGTCTTGATGCCAAGGAAGGCCAGGCCAAACAACAGGGTGAGCGACAAGCTTAGAACGAGACCCTTGCGGCGCCGCGTCTCCGCGCACCATACGCCCATGGCCATGGTGAAGCTGGAGCAGATCAGGACAAGCGTATTCAGCGTGCCCCAGAAGACATCGAGCTGGTGCGATCCGACGACGAACGCTGGGTAATACCAGTTCCGGTAGATGAGGTACGCAGTAAAGAGTCCGCCGAAAAACATGATTTCGGTCAGCAGGAAGAGCCACATGGCAAAGTTGGTGGCGTCGTTCTGCTGCGCGTACGTCTCAAAGTGATGGCGTTGATAGGGTGGATGCGCGTGCTCATGCTGCTCCACCTGCGCTATGGCCTGGACCTGGCTATCCGACACTGGCCACCTCTTTCTCCTTTTGCCCGTCAAGCCACTCGTAGTCGTAGGCTTCGTGGTCCATGATCGGAATCTCTGGGAAGTTCTCGGTCAGCGGCGGAGACTGCGTCTGCCACTCGAGTCCCGTAGCCTGCCAGGGATTGTTTCCGGCAATCTCTCCGTATTTGAGCGACCACGTCAAGTAGAGAATCGGAAGCAGATAGCCCACGCCGAGAATCGTTGCGCCAGCCGTTGAGAAGACGTTCAGGATCTGGAACTCCGGCGGATACGATGCATACCGGCGCGGCATGCCCAGCGTCCCCAGGATGAACTGCGGGAAGAACGTAAAGTTGAACCCGATAAACGTCACCACTGCCGCGAGCTGCGAAATCTTTTCGGGGTACATGCGCCCCGTCATCTTCGGCCACCAGTAGTGGATGCCTGCAAGAAACGCCATCAGCATGCCGCCCACCATCACAAAGTGAAAGTGCGCCACGATGAAGTAGGTTTCGGTCAGGTGAATGTCAGTCCCTGAAGTCCCAAGGAAAACGCCCGTAAGGCCACCTATGGTGAAGAGACCCATGAATCCGAACGTGTACATCATCGGCGTCTCAAACGTGATCGATCCCTTGTAGAGCGTGAATGACCAGTTGAATATCTTGATCGCCGAGGGAACTGCCACAAGCATCGTCAGAAGCGAGAAGATCAGCGTCGAGTAGTTCGAGATGCCCATGATGAACATGTGATGGGCCCAGACGAAGAACCCGAACACTGCAATCGCCACCGATGAGAACGCTACTGCGGTATAACCAAAAACCCTCTTCCGGCTGAACGTGGAAACCGTCTCGGAGATCACGCCCATGCCCGGCAGAATCATGATGTAGACGGCAGGGTGCGAGTAGAACCAGAACAGGTGCTGGAAGAGGAGCGGGTCACCGCCCTTTGTTGGATCAAAGACGCCGATTCCGATCGTGCGCTCAAGCGCCACAAGCACGATAGCAATCGCCAGTACCGGAGTGCCAAGCACCATCAGGATGCTCGCAGCGTAGTTGGACCACACAAACAGAGGGAGCCGGAACCAGGTCATTCCCGGGGCACGCATCTTGTGGATCGTCACGATGAAATTCAGACCGGTAAAGATCGAGCTGAACCCCGCGATGAACACCGCGATGCCCGTGGTGAGCACGTTGGTATTCACGTAGTGCGTCGATAATGGCGTGGTAAAGGTCCAGCCGGTGTCGACGCCGCCGGTCATCATGGTGTAGAGGCCGAGCGTCCCCGCCGCCATGTAGAGATACCAGCTCAGCAGGTTGATCTTCGGCAGCGCCAAGTCCTTGGCGCCGATCATCATCGGGATGAAGAAGTTTCCGAGCGTCGCCGGTACCGATGGCACCAGGAAGAAGAAGATCATGATGATGCCGTGCATCGTGAACACCTTGTTATAGGTGTCCGTCGCCATCAGATCCGATTGCGGGGTCAGCAGCTCGAGGCGAATGAGACCTGCCAGGGCTCCGCCGATGAAGAAGAAGAAGGTGATCGAGACCAGGTAGAGAATCGCGATCCGCTTGTGATCGCCTGTCAGCAGCCAGCTGAGCAGGCCCTTCTCCTTCGACAGGAAGTTCATTTTGGGGATCCTGGCTGTCGATTGATCGGGAAGACTGACGATAGTTGTGCTCATTGCTTCACCATCCCTTGACCTGCGGGTTTTTGCCCCGCTGGCGCCGGTTTCTGTGGCGCTCCGACGCTCTCCGGCAACAGTTCGGTGGTGTTGGTCGTCTGCTGCACGCGATAGTCTGAGTTGAGGTTCTTGATGTATTCCACAAGGGCAATCACGCCTTCCTCACTGACCTGCCCCTGGTAGGTTGGCATGATCGGTGCATAGCCCTGCGTGATGTGCTGCGACGGATTCAGGATCGCTTCGCGCAGATACGCGTCATCGGCCACGACCGAGCCGCCGTTTGAAAGTGCAAGCTTCGTTCCGTAGACGTTGGCCAGGTTTGGCCCCCGCGCATCGGGCCGCGTGTTGTGGCAGGCAGCGCAGCTCAGGCTTGCAAACAGCCGTTCGCCGTTCTGCGCCAGCGAGGCTCCGCTTGTCGAACTCGCCAGCCACTTTTTGTAGTCTTCCGGCGTCAACACCACAACATCGCCAATCATGTGCGAATGCTCTGTCCCGCAATACTGCGTGCAGAAGAGATGATAGGTTCCCGGCGTGGTGGCTTCGAACCATACCGTCGTGTAGCGCCCGGGAATCGCCTCGCGCTTCACCCGGAAAGCTGGAATCGAAAAGCTGTGAAACACGTCTTGAGAAATCAGCGTCAGTTGCACGGGCTTTCCCGTTGGCACGTGCAGCGAGTTGATTTCGTGCTGGCCGCCCGGATGCTCCGCTTTCCACATCCACTGCTTGCCGACTACGTAAATGTTCATCGCATTTGCCGGCGGTGTGTATACGCGGAAGTAGATCAACGCGCCCCAGACAAACATGATCAGGAAGAGTCCGAGCGGAATGATGGTCCACGTCGCCTCGAGGAGCGTGGAGCCTTCAATCTGAACGGCCACTGGATGCCGCTTCTTGCTGTACAGAATCGAGAAACTGGTCACCAGCAGAATCACGATCGTGAGTCCGATGAGGCTCACCAGGACCATAAAAAAGTACAGCGCGTCCATCTGAGGCGCGATCTTCGACGCCTCGGGCGGATACAGTGCAAAGTCCGTCAACCACTTGACAAGAAATTGCCAGAGCACCTGACTGATGTGGGACATTCCTTTATCCGTTCACCTTTGTTCCCGTTGAAAGCTTGTGGTGCGACTGCCGAACATCGCGGCGGAACATCACCAGCATGAATCCGCCCAGCAAGACCACGGTAAGCCCGCCTCCAAGCTGCACCACGCGCGCTACAACGAGCGAGTGCTTGTTTGTCTGCGGATCGTAGTGGTAGCAATACGTGAGAATGTTGTCGACCGGCGAACCGATTCGATTTGCCGAGGCCTCTACGAGCCCCAGCCGCAAATCCTTCGGCGAATACTCCACGCCCATGTAGTACTGCGCCAGCTTGCCTTGCGGCGTCACGATCTGGATCGAACTGGCGTGTGCGAACTGGTTCAGCTTTCCGTCGGGCCCCGGAATCTTCACGTAGCTGAACCCGACCGCTTTGGTGAGAGCGTCAATGTTCTCCTGCGTGCCGGTCATGAAGTGCCACCCGTTCGCCGTCTCCGGATGTCCGTATCTCTTCAGATAGCTGCGCTTCTTGGCGGCCGCCAGATCCGTTCCTTCGCTGGGATCGATGCTCACCACGATGACGTCGAAGTCCTTCCCGGGAACAAAGTTCACCATCTGAAGGGCACCGGTAAGCCCATTCAGTTCCTCCGAACAGAGCATGGGGCACTGGTAGTACACGAGTGCGAGGATCGCCGGCCGCTTGCCGAAATAGCTGCTCAGTTTCACCTGCTGGCCCGCGTCGTCGATGAATGTCAGCCCGAGGGGGAGTTGCTGATTCAAATGTTGCGCAACGCCAACTCCATTTAGAATCTGCGGCGGCCTGTCGCTTCTCTGCCCCATCTGCTTTTCGTCGTAGCGCGAAACCTGGGCCTGAAGCGAAGGAACATGCGCGACGAGGCACAGCAGGATCACGGCAACGACGGCTCCGTATTGCCCGATACTCATCGCGTTCGCTCTCTTCTGCATACTCCTCTTCACTCTCTGCTGCACTTCTTACGGATGCCGCTTCTCTTCGGCAGCCCGTGCCGCCGCTAAATCCAGTTCGTAGGCGGTCGGGGCAAACCCTGAAGTCAGGGGCACCGTCACTGCCGGCTTCTTCTCCTCGGCCAGCAAGGGCGCCTGAGCCGCGGCCGGCGCCACCGGCAAGCCACGCTGTGCAATCAACTCCATGGCCCGCTCAATCGGAATCCTTACCTTCCCGCCTGGCTGGTCGACCCACGTGTAGTGGTCCAGGAGCAATTCCTCACGCTGGTGCAGATCTGCCACGTCCTGGTTGCCGTCGTCTGTCTGCACCCGCGGCGTGGGAAACGTCTTTGTGATCTCCGCAATCTTGTTCTGCAACTCCGGGCTCGACGGCATATTTCCCAGTTCCCGCACATCCGCGGTCTTGGTCCATTTGCTGTTCGGCCCGTCTTCTTTGCTCATGCGGGCGTTGATGAGTTTTCCGATGCCGTAAACTAGCACACCCGACACCGCGACGAAGATCGCCAAAGAGGTCAGGAACACGATGATGCCGGTGACCTTGATATCTGTCTGTTCGTATCCCGACGAGGCGTCCACTTCTTTTGGCCCGTGCGAGGCCAGGAAGTCGCTGTGGTCGTCTTTATGCGTGGGCATGCTCAGGCTCCAGAATCTCCGCCAGGTGCGGATCGTTCGTCTGCACGAGGGCGCGCGTCTTCAACTGCGTGCAGAAGAATGCGAACCAGATGGATACCATCACAACCGGCACCGCTGCGTACTCAAGAATTCCCCAGCTGAAGTGCAGGTTGCGGGCCGCGTCTTTGAAATTGGGCTCGATCAGCCAGAAAAGGTCGAATGCTTTCGCGAAGATCATCCATTGGCAGACGCGCGTCAGGCGCCTCTTGTTCCGCTTGATGTCGCGCGACAGCAGCAGCGAGAACGGAACCAGCCAGTGGAAGATGAAATCAAGCGTGATGATGATGCCCCAGTGTCCGCGAATGCGATCGAGATACCAGGGAATCTCCTCGGGCAGATTTCCCGACCAGATAATCAGGAACTGACCGAATGCGAGATAGATGTTGAGCATCACAAAGGCGAAAGTGAACTTGCCCAGATCGTGCTGCTCGGTTGTCCGTAACAGCGTCTTGAAGGGTTCATCCTTCGAGAGAGCGATGGAAACAATGATGGAGAGCGCAAGAACCGAGTATCCCTGACCAACCAGGAAGAGCAGCCCATAGACAGAGGAGAACCACGTCGGGTCCATCGACATGACCCAGTAGATGACCGCTGCGGTCATGGTCAGCGAATAGACCACGATGCCCGGCCCGCTGAGATTCTCGAGCTTCTTGATCCAGTAGGGCGTGTTCGCCAGAGAGTCACTGTCACGCTTCTTGCCAAGCTGGGTCAGCCGCCACGTATAGAATCCCCAGATCGCGAAGCAGATCACGCCGACAACCACAAACGTGGTCGGATTCAACATCGGCCGCTTGAAATCGATACAGTGCGCCTGGATTTCGCTAATCACGCCCGCCTTCAAGGCAGCCGCGGTGTCCGCCGCAGTTGGAAAAAGCGACCAGAGATATAGCCGCTTCATCGAGAACGCCGCCACTACCCAGTAGGCAAAGACCAGCGGCAACGTCCTCGACATCGCCTCGAGCGGACGCCGCAGCAGCAGTCCCCATTTGCCACCCGAACAATACTGAACCATCAGCAGCGCCAGCCCGCCCACCGTCCAGCCGAACGTGAGCATGAGTCCCAGTACCCAGGCGCGCATCAAGTGATCGATCGATTGGTCCAGAAATGCCAGTAACGCGGCGACAACCGCGAAGATCCCCGCAATCACAAATGCGCGCGACCTCCAGCCATCCACAAAGGCCGGCGCGCCGAGCTGGGCTGGCAGCGGGTTGGCGTGTGGTGCCGCGTGTGTATCGTGAGCCATGCCTTCCGTCCTTACTTCGCGGCCGCAGGAGCCGGTTTGCTTACTGGAATCACAATCTTCGGATCAGCTGGATTGGCCGGAGCCATTCCCGGTTTTCCTTCTGCCGCTACAGGCGGATACGCCTGCACCGCCGTCGCAGGCAGAGACCACGGCTGAGCGAACTCCGGGTGCCCCTCTTCCGCGGCAAGATCTTTCAGGTTCTGCACTTTCACGCCCGAGGGAACATCCTGCTGCGTTGCCGCCTGGCTCAGCTGCAATGCGCGAATGTACGCGGCAACTGCCCAGCGGTCTTCCGGAGCGAGTTGCGCAGAGTAGTCCGGCATCGCCCCATATCCGTGCGTCATCACGAAAAAGTAGTGCGAGATGGGCTGCGCAAGGCGAACCTGGTCGTGCAGATTGGCTGCAGGCTTGTAGCCACGCTGTACGATCTCTCCCAGGCCGTTGCCCACACGCGAATGACAGGGAGTGCAATAGATATTGAACCTCTCCTGCCCGCGCCGGAGCACATCGAGCGTCACAGGGAACGGCATCTCGTTCTTCTCTTCGCGATAACCGTTCGCACCCTGAACCACGCCAGTGTAGAAGTAGCTGTCATCGTGCAACTGTCCACGCGCAACGGTGTTCACCACCTGCGGGCGCGCTGAACGGTGATCGGCAAACATCTCGGAGCCGCGCTGGGGAATCATCTTGGGCTGGTTCTGCATATCCTGCCGGCATCCGGCGATCAGCAGCACCGAGGCGATGCCGGACATTGCCAGCGCACGTGAACGGAGGACACGCACCCGATCCTTGATCTCTGATCTCTGACCCCTATCCACCATCAGTACTCCACCTCCACCACCGAGGCCGGGCCAAATCCCTCGAGGTATTTCTTTGAGTCCTCAAGGTTGAACTTCGGATCCAGTGCCTCAAGGCAAAGGAAAAACTTGTCAGTGCTCGCGCCGTCACGGAAATTTGGCGCGTTGAAGAGCGGGTGATACAGGGCCGGCAGCCCGTTCAGCGCAAGCATTCCAAACGCCGCCGACAAGCCAGCCCAGAGAATCGTCCACTCGTAGGCTGGAATGATGAATGCCGGCCAGGAGTAGAGCGGGCGGCCAGCGATATTCAGCGGGTATGCCAGGACCGAAACCCACGTCTCGAGCCCGAACATGGCCGCAACGCCCATCAGCCCTCCCACGAGCGTCACCAGCGGCACCTTGTTCTGGTGAAAGCCTATAGCTTCGGCCGCCTCTTCCAACGGATACGGCGTGTAACAATCCATGCGTCGCCAGCCGTCCTGCCGCGCTTGCTGCGCGGCGCGGACCAGGTCGCCCGGTGTATCAAACTCGGCCAGCAGGCCGTAGATTCCTTCGCGTGATGGCATCAGTGACCAGCCTCCGCTGCCGCTTTCGGCTTGATTTTCGCTGCAGGCAGCATCATGCGGATTTCAGACATGGGGATCATGGGCAGGAAGCGCACAAACAGAAGGAAGAGCGCAGTAAACAGGCCCAGGGTTCCCGCATAGGTGAAGTAATCCCACTTGGTGGCGCGATACGTGCCCCAGGCCGAGGGCAGAAAGTCGCGATACAGGCTTGTCACGACAATCACAAAGCGCTCGAACCACATTCCTGTATTGACCACGATGGAGATAAAGAACATGAATGGAATGTTTGTTCTCAACTTGCGGAACCACAGCGTACTCAGCGGAATGGCAAGGTTGCACGTAACGAGCACCCAGTAAGACCAGCCCATCGGCCCGAACATACGATTCCAGAACATGAACGCTTCCCAGTGCGAGGCCGAGTACCAGGCCATGAAGGCTTCCATTCCATATCCGTAGGCCACAATGAATCCCGTGGCCAGCATCACCTTGCCCATGTTGTCGATGTGCCGGTCGGTTACAAGAGCCTCGAGGTGATAGAACTTGCGTAGCGGAATCGCCAGCGTCAGTACCATTGCAAAACCCGAATAGATGGCGCCTGCAACGAAGTAGGGCGGGAAGATCGTCGTGTGCCAGCCTGGCAACACCGCTACGGCGAAGTCGAAGCTGATGACTGTGTGCACAGACAGCACCAGGGGTGTCGCCAGGCCCGCGAGCAGCAGCGATGCCGTCTCGTAGCGCATCCAATGGCGAACAGATCCGCGCCAGCCCAGTGAGATCAGGCCATAGAAATACTGGACAAACTTCGACTGCGCGCGATCCCGCATGGTCCCAAAGTCAGGAACCATGCCGATGTACCAGAAGACCACCGAGATCGTAGCGTATGTCGACACCGCAAACACGTCCCACAGCAGTGGCGACCGAAACTGCGGCCAAACATTCATCGTGTTGGGATAAGGGAACAGCCAGTAACCCAGCCACGGACGGCCTACGTGTATGAGAGGAAACATTCCGGCGCAGACCACGGCAAAAATCGTCATCGCCTCGGCGAATCGATTGATCGAGTTGCGCCAGCTTTGCTTGAAGAGCAGAAGAATCGCCGAGATCAGGGTGCCCGCGTGACCGATGCCGATCCACCAGACAAAGTTGATGATGGCGAAGCCCCACGCCACGGGCATCGTGATGCCCCAGATTCCAGTACCGATCAGGAACAGCCAGCACACTGCGGTCAGCAACAACATGGCCAGCGCGCCGCCGATGCCGAAAATGGCAAACCAGCCCAACGGCGTGTGCGGTGTGAGCACAATCCGCGAAATCTTTTCAGTGACTGACTTGAAGGTCTGCCCCGGCGCGATTACCCGGTACTCCCCGGTATGGGGATCGATCCTCACGTCTCTCGATTTAAGGTCGCTGGTTGCCATCGTGGCTTCAACCCTTGGCCGGTTCGTGTTCCACCGGCGTTTCTTCAAGTTCAGGATTCAGGTTCAATACCGCAGCCACATACGTGGTTCGCGGACGCGTGTTCTGGTCGGCCAGCACGCCATAGCTGCGCTCGTCTGCACGAAGCTTCGCCACCCTGCTGTCCTTATCGTTGATATTGCCGAACGTGATCGCCGACCCCGGGCAGGCCTGCTGGCACGCCGTCACAATGTCCCCGTCGCGCACGGGACGGTTCTGCTTGTCGGCTTCGATCCTCGCAGCCGTTATGCGCTGCAGGCAGTACGTGCACTTCTCCATGACGCCGCGCGAGCGCACCGAAACATCCGGATTGTGCATCAGCTTCAGGCTCTCTGTCTCGTAATCGGAGTAGAGCAGGAAGTTGAACCGGCGCACCTTGTATGGACAGTTGTTGGAACAGTACCGCGTTCCCACGCAGCGGTTATAGACCATCATGTTGAGGCCTTCCGGCGTGTGCACGGTGGCGCCGACCGGGCAGACAAGCTCGCAGGGAGCGTTCTCGCAATGCTGGCAGGCCATCGGCTGGAAGTGCGCCCGCGGCGCCGCAAGGTCGCCCTCAAAATATGTATCGATGCGCAGCCACTGCATGTTGCGGCCGATCCGCACCTGCTGCTTGCCCACCACGGGAATGTTGTTTTCGGCGTAACAGCTCACGATGCACGCATTGCACCCCGTGCAGCTATTCAGGTCAATCGACATGCCCCAGGCATTCTCGCTGTAGTTCCACGATGGAAATAGCGATGTGCTCTTTGCGGGCGTCTCGCGCCCCTCGCCCTCTTGCGCAAACTCAGGATGCGCCTTGAACTCGTCAAGCGTGGCGTAGCGAATGATGCCGCGCGGCCCCAGCGCCTCATTGGCCTCCATTGAATGCGTGCCGTTGCCCTCGCCCCCAAATCTCGCCGAGCGGTGATCCTGATAGTGGCTCTTCGTGATCGCAATGCCCCACTTGCCTTCGACCTTCTTGATGGAGCCCGTTGCGTAGAAGGGAGCGCTGGTGGTGCGAACCAGGTAAGCGTTGAAACCGGCACCCGAACCGACTCGCCCCGCGAACTGGCGCCCGTACCCCAGATGCAGCGTCACTGAGTTATCGGGATGCCCCGGCGCAACGATCACGGGAGCCTTCACCGTGCCGCCACCCGACGAAATCTCCACGATGTCGTCTTCCTCGAGATTCAATTTGGTCAGCGTTGCGCCCGAAACAATGGCCGCATTGTCCCAGCTGAGATTCGTCACGGGCTTCGGAAGTTCCTGCAGCCAGCCGACATTGGACCAGCGCCCGTCAAACACGTTCGGATCGGGCCGGAAGATGATTTCAAACTGATCTTTCGCTGCCGGCGCCGGAATCCTGGGAATCTCGACCTTCACCGCTGTTCCCTTTGCGAATGCAGTTCCTTCAATCCATCCCGCGTGCAGCGCCTTGCGCCAGCCTTCCTCAAAGTCGCCCTTAATGACCGGACGCCACGTTGTCCGCACCGCCTCGTAGGCGCTTAGCTCCGGCTCATCGAGCAGCGTCTGCAACACATCATGGGCAGTTCTTCCGCCATAAAGCGGATCGATCAGCGGCTGAACGATGGAAACCGTGCCGTCGTAGGCACGCGCATCCGACCACGACTCCAGGAAGTGCGCAGCGGGAATGTGCCAGTGCGAAAGGTGCGCCGTCTCGTCGTAATGGGTGCCGAGATGCGCAACGACCTTGGCCCGGTTGAACGCATCGGCAAATCCAAGATCGACAGGCGCAGAGTAGATCGGATTGGTGTTCAGGATGACGAGCCAGTCCACCTTGCCTGCATTCAGATCCGCAACCAGCCCCCTCATCGCCGCAGCCTGATCGCTTGGCAGCGGATTCAGCGGCTCTGACGAAGCAGACACCGTCTTCCCGAGATTTCCGAGTGCGCTGTTGATTGCGAGTGCCAGCGCGGCTACGGAGGGATCCTGCTGCTCGCCGCCAATCACCGCGCTTCTGCCACCATGCGCCTTCAGGTCTTTTGCCAGAGCGGCAAGGAACTTTTTCTGATCCTCTGTCCACGCATATGCGGGAGCATCGACGCCCGCGACCCCCACAGCCCTGGCAAGTTCCGCGGCGAATGCCGGAATCTCGCTTGCGCGCAAGCCCAGGCGATGCTCCGCCTTCATGCCGGTCGTTGTCGGCGTGCTCTCGACGGCATAGAGACGATTCATGCCCTTCGCCGGATCCTTGCGCCGATGCGCGTATTCGCGTACGAGCTTGTGAAATCCCGGGAACGCCGCGCTGGACAGGAAATCCGCATCCAGCGAGACAATGACGTCTGCATCAGCAAGCGCGAACTGGACGCCCTGCCCCTTCGACGACGCTGTTCCGGCCACGGCCGGATCAAACTGCACGAGCTGCGCTTTTGGATACGCCGCCTGAACGGCCTTCCATTGCCGCGCCAGCGTCGGAGAGGTGACCGTCGCGCTCAGAAAATAGATGCCGCTTCCATCCCCGGTTGCGGCCACCTTCTTGCGCAGTTCCTGAGCGAACTCCGCCCACTCGCGGTTCTCTCCCTGAAATGTCACATGCTGCGAGCGATCCGGATCGTAGAGATCCAGCAGCGCGCCCTGCGAGAACACATCTGAAGATCCGGCGCTGTAGGCGTGATCGGGATTTCCGTCGATCTTGATCGGTCGGAATTCGTCGGTCTTTACCAGCAGCGGCGCTGCACCCGATACGAAGGGGAACGCCGTCGCGAAATAATTCGGCTTGCCCAGGATCAGGTCCTCGGGGGCCTTCACATACGGATAAATGGGCTCGTCGGGCTGCTTCGTGCACCCAGCCAATCCCGCCAGAGCCATCGAGGCACCCATCAACTTCAGGAACCCGCGACGGGAAACCGGATCGACCCACTCCTGCACCGCGCTCGGAAATTCCTTTTCAACTGCAGCCTGAAAGTCCGGCGTGTTTGCCAGCTCGTCGATCGACCGCCATAATTTCTTGCCCTTCACGCCATTCAGCTTTTCGCGCACCTGCGCAAGCGTCATCGCATCTTTGCCGGAAGGGCCGGCCTTGCTCTTGTCGTTTTCCACGGCACTTCTCGTCTTGTGATTGCTCTCGTTCATCGGTTCGCGACTCATCGGTGGCAAACCTCGCAGCTGCTGAGATCTTTCGGGGTGCGAATCTTGTAGTGCTGCAGAAGGAAGTGCCCAAGCTCATCCTGACTAGTGAACTTCTGATAGTGCAGGGATGCGGGAAGCTGCGCTGCTGCGACGTCAGCCGCGACGCCACGAGCCCCCGGCTTCGGTAATTCCAGTGACGCGACTTCAGGACCTGTCGTTGTCGGGTCCTTCGTCACGCAGTTCACACTCTGCGCCGTGGGCAGCCCACTCCTCTCATCGGCCACTGAACACCACACTGGACGATCTTCCGCCGGAGCCTCCCAGGCCATGTTGTAGATCTCAGTCGTCGGCCGCAGATTTTTTGCTGGATTCCTGTGGCAGTTCAGGCACCACTCCATCTGCAGCGTGTTCTGCGCATACATCAGCGGCATCTGGTCCACACGGCCATGGCAGGTCGAGCAGCCCAGCCCTTTGTTCACGTGAATCTCGTGGCTGAAATATGCAAAGTCGGGTAAGTCGTGCACCTTGGTCCAGACGACTGACTGATTGGTGGCCCAACTGTCGCGCACCGGCTGAAGCAGCTGTGCGTTCGTCCAAATCTGCGCATGACAGTTGATGCAGGTTTTTGTGGGGGGAATGCCGGCATAACTCGACTTTTCGACCGTGGTGTGACAGTACTGGCATTGCAGTCCCAGCCCCTGCACGTGATGCTTGTGGCTGAAGGGTACCGGCTGCTCAGGACGCTGACCTTGCCGAGTTACCCATGGAGAGCGCTGCAACTGGTCCAGCGTCACACCCACTGCGATCACAATCAGCCCCGTCAGCACCAGGCTCGCTCGAGCCAAAGCATTGGAGCTGCGATCAAATATCTGCGCCATGAATGCTTTCCTGCTTCGTCTTCGTTTTCTTGTCGCTAGTGCGCGCTGTGCTCGCGGTCACACAGGTTTTGGTTAATTTTTGGCTTTGAGTAAACACCACCTGAGCGGTGGACGACCCCGAAAGTTCAATATAGCAGCCAGAGCCCTATCTGTAATGCATTCAACCATTCAGACTTGAAATTATTTTTATGCCGCAAAACTCTTCTAACCGTCAGAATCAAAAAACTCTTGGAGCTTGGCCGATAAACGTGAACTCTCACGCCTCCGCTGCGACCAGACGTACCAAAAAATGGGATGTTCTCTGGCGGTTCGCCCAACGATCGGGGCCTGCTATCGCCCGGGAGTGCACCCGCTGCGGCGACAGTCCTGTACCCGGACAGGTTCGCCATACGAACGACCGCTATGCAATCCGCAAAGGCCCCCAGGTCTGATGGCGCAGATCGCGCCTTATTCTCGCGGGATTAAAGATAGCTGCCGGTCACGCGCATGCGTAGCTCTGCGGCCCTCTCGCGCCAGCGTTCCGCGCGGCCAAACTGCCCGGGGACATATTCGGCCACCACCTTCTGGAAAGAAGTGAATTGTCCGGCATAGCGTCGTAAAAATTCGCCCAGCATGCCCACAACAGTGTTGGGCGCCGAGTTTGTATGGATGCCGATAGTCCAAAGCCCACTGGAGTGGTAGCCGGGAATGCACATCTGCTGAGGAATCCAGGTGATCCCGCCCCTTGAATATGGCGCTTTCCCAAACCCGTCAGAAAGGAACAACAGTCCTTCCGCGCATAGAGCTCGTAGAGTGCCGTCATCGAATCCGCGGTGCGGCGCGACAAATATGCGCGGCGTCAGTCCCTGGCCCCGCAGAATCTCGAGCCCGGTGTGAATCCAATCCCGCTGCTGCTGCTCATCGACACCAGCAAACTCCGTCTCGCGTTCTGCCCCTATCAGGCTCTTCCCGCGCGACGCACACACATTGCGAAACCCCTGCATCGCGATTGTGGCGCCCGCCTGCTCCAGTTGCCGCATCTTCGTCCAGAACTCCGGATCGGGCGATGAAAACATAAGATCGGGGCTCTGATTGTCTGGGATCACGGAGAGAATGGGCCTGATCCCGAACTCCCGGATGATCATGAGAAACCGATTCCACCGGGTATGCGCCATTGTTGGACAAAAATCATCGAACCGAAGCAGATACCGGGCCGGAGTTCTGCCGGCGGTTCTGCTGGTCTCGTTCACCTCTGCAGGGTCTTGCATATCCACTCCGATCCTTCGATCCGTGAAGCCTTCATCGCAAAGCGGACCCATAGTGGATCGCTTTGGCCCCGCCGCTCTGCTGCCGCAAACATCAATGGTGGTGCCCGGCAGTCTGACAGCCGGTCGTCCACTTCAGTGGGTTTTCTGTATCAGGAAAATGAAGCTGGTTTCAGCTGAAGAAAGCCGATGGAGGCGCTCGGGAAGGATTTGGTCCCCTTGGTTCCTGCTCGTCAGCAGATACAAACAGAAAGGAATACTGCGTGTCTGAGTGTCCGTGGTTGGGCGACGCCATGGCCCGATCGAGCATGAGTTTTGAGCCGCGTTTTACGAGCGACCGATGGCACGGGAAAGCCTTGCCGGATCGCGACACGCCGAAATGATGAGGTGGCTCGCGGCCCTTGAGACGGAATCTCGATGCGTTTGCCGGCGTGAAATTTCCATGTCCATCGTTCAGCCAGACCTGCAGAGGCCTGTGCGTCAACGACTGCTCAACGACAAGATCGAAAGAACCATCACGATTTACATCTCGCGAAGTGACTCTGGCGAAGGATTCATGTGCGCCAAAGACGAGTTCAACCGTTCCATGATCTGTCGAGTAGACCTGAAGGTGGAACACTCGCTGGCCAAGTGTTGGCTGTGAGTCCGGCAGCACGACGCTGTATCTGCTCCGCGGTTGATCATGACCTGCCGCGTCCTTGGCGCACATGTGTAATCCGCGAACCAGGCTCCTTGCAGGCAGTGAGCAATCGCGAACGCTGAAGAGACCGTGCTGCGCATGAAGAGAGAAAGGCGCCAACACCAACAGCGCCAGGGTCATGATTCGCGACACGTGCGATCTCTCTTTCATCTCTTCAAGCCATATCTCCTCGATTCTAGCGAAATTTCCCTTGATTCAGGCATGGTTCTTGCGCTTTCCACTGCGGGCGACTGAGGGGCGATCCTTTGGCTCGCCCGTCGCCGCCTTTCAGCCCTCCTCGCGTGATCGCAACTGACGATCAAAGTCGGCCTGGTCAAAATGCCCCTTTGAAGTTGCAATTCGCCCCTCGGCATCAAACTGCCAAAGCTCAAATCCGCTTACGTGCACACGGTTTCCATTGCCTCCCGGCCCGTTGTTTGTGCCGTCAAGAGTCCAGTGATACTCGATTCCCTCGTTGCCCTCGCGCAGGTCATCCATCGTGACCCGAAGATCGGGGAACGCGCTCATAAATGAACTTGCCGATTCCGCGATTGCACTTCTTCCGACGGCTGGCGGGCCTCCGTTGATCGCCAGCGAGCCACCTAGCGCGAAGAACTCTGCAACGCGGGCAGGATTTCCGCTGCACCATGCGGCTGTGTAGCGCGTCGCAAATTTTCTAACTGTCTCCAGATTCACTCGCATCAACACCTCTTTCCGGGCTCTGGAACAATGGCCGCCATATACGCCCTGCAATCATGGCATGCCCAATTCACGGCATGCTTTAGAATTCATGAAAGCTTCATCGAGGCACTCAACCGGTTGCCTTCAGCTCTCAATTCTCTTTCAAGCTGCGGACCTGTGATCCGGTTGCAGGTCCCTCATCATCGGGCGGGCGCCCGGTGTTCTTGGTCCGACCCTGCGAGGTCAAGTCCTCCGGGGCCATGAAAGGAAAGGGTCATGAAATTCGCTGGACTAATGGTGATGCCGGCTGGATTCTTCCTCTCGCTCGCGGCCATTCTTCTCTTTTCTTCCTCCATACAGCGGGTGACCTTCGTTGTTTGCGGGTTGGCCGTCGAGGCCATGGGGCTCATCGTCGCGATTCGCGGCCACCTGTCCAATCGCGGAGAAGGCCGTCCATGAACCCGAACCCAGCCCCGCCCATTGCATTCTCTGATGCCGCTTTCGCCCTTTCTCTTGGACTTCTGCTCCTTTCGCCGCTTGTAATTGCAGGAGTGGCCATCATCAATGTGGGCCTTGGACGTTCCAGATCCGCTGCGCAGTCTCTGCTCGGTACGCTCGTCGTCATCTCGACAGCGGTCATCGCTTTCTTCGCTGTCGGCGCAGCGTTAGCCGAATCGAGCGCCGGCTTCGACCACACGCTCCGCATCTCCGGCAAGTTCTGGGACTGGGCTGGGGCAGGCGCTCTCTTTCTTCGTGGAGAATCCGCGGTTCCTGCTCGCGCTCAACTCGATCTCTTTTTCGAAGCACTGGCTGTCGCCCTCGCCGCGATGATTCCCTGGGGTTCTGGTGCTGACCGCCTGCGGTTGCCGGCGGGCGCTGCCATTGCTGCGGCCTTGCCTGTACTGGTCTTCCCGTTCCTTGCCCACTGGATCTGGGGCGGCGGATGGCTCGCGCAGCTTGGAGCCAATTTCGGCCTCGGAGCCGGCTTTCTCGATGCCGGTGGCGCCGGATGTGTTCACGCCCTCGGGGGTCTTTCCGCGCTTGCAGTTGTTTGGATCGCCGGGCCGCGCAAGGGCAAGTTTCCGCGCGAAGGGCTCTCCACCGCGATGCCTGGCCACAACGTCGTCTATGTTTTGTTCGGGTGCCTGCTGGCGCTTGCCGGATGGCTTGCCTGGAATATGGCCGGATCGATCCTCTGGCTCAATGCCTCGCCCACCACGCTCGTCATCACGGCCATCAACACGCTGCTCTCGGCTGCCGGGGCCCTTGTCGCTGCATTCTCGGTCACCCGCATTCGCTTTGGAAAGCCGGACGCGAGTCTCTGCGCCAATGGATGGCTCGCTGGACTCGTAACCTCCAGTGCCTGCGCCGCCCTCGTCACTCCCCTCGAAGCAGTCGCAACGGGAGTGATCGCGGGCATCATCACTCCGTTGCTGGTTGAGCTCTTCGAGCTCGCTCTCTCGATCGATGATCCTGCCGGCGCCATCAGCGTCCATGCTGCCGCGGGCCTATGGGGTCTTGCTGCCGTTGGCATCTTTGCGCCCCGCTCCGGCCAGTTTCTCGCTCAGCTGGTCGGCATCTCGACTCTGCTTGGGCTTGTTCTGCCCGTCGTTTACCTGCTCTTCTCGCTGATTGACCGGGTCATGCCCTTCCGCGCCGATCCCGATGGTGAGCGCCTCGGCATGGACCTCCACGAGCTGGGAGGCGGAGCCTATCCCGAATTCGTCATCCACCGCGACGAGTCCTACCGGTGACGACGCTTCCCGTTTTGGCCTTGTTCATCTGGACCTCGACTTAGGCAGCCTTGCCGCCCCAAAACCGGCATTTTTACATTTCTTTATACGATCCTTATTGCAACGGGATACCCTGCTATATCAATAAAGGAAGTTCCGGCGCAACCGCTCGCTTTTCAGTCATCGACTCTTATACCAGCGGAGGAATCAAGCCATGATCTTGCAATCTGCAGAGCTGCCGCCAAGCCAGCGAGCCGCCATCGAGCAATCCGTCGGCCGAAAGCTCCAGGACCAGGAGAACATTGTGTTTTGCTGCAGTGGTCCGAAGGTCGCGAGTGACGCCGATCGCAGGCAGGCTGCCGAGCAGATGCGCCACCAACTCTACCTTCTCGACCGTACCGATCGGCGCATGTCCATCGAGGATTGTGTCGCGTCGATCCTGGAGCAGTCCGGAGCAGAGTCAGCGGCCTGAAACGAAGGGGTCACACCCCCACGATCTTGCCGTCTTCGTCCACGTCGATAGCCATAGCCCGGGGTTCGCTCGGCAGTCCGGGCATGAGCATCATGTTGCCGGCAACGGCCACCGCGAAGCCTGCCCCGGCTGACAGAGATGCAGTCGTCACATTCAACTTCCATCCAGTTGGCGCACCCATGATTTTGGGGTTGTCGGTCAGAGAGTATTGTGTCTTCGCAATACACACCGGGAGGCGTCCGAATCCCCATTCGGTGAATCGCGCAAGGTTGGCTTTTGCAGAGTCACTCAGAATCACGCCGTCAGCTCCGTAAACCGCCACGGCCACTTTGCGGATCTTCTCTTCGAACGAATCCTCAAGCTCGTAGATGGGATGTACGACCGGATCGGGATCTCCCTCAATCACCGCCGCAACTTTCTCGGCGAGATCCTCTGCGCCCTCGCCACCCTTGGCAAATGCCTCCACAAATGAACAGCCGACCTCCAGTCGCGTACACTCCGCCGAGATCTCGGCAAGCTCTGCCGGTGTATCGGCCGGGAACCGGTTGATCGCCACAACCATCGGCACACCGAATCCGCGCAGCGTATGAATGTGGTGCGCAAGATTCGAAAATCCGGCTCGCAGGTCTCCCTCGCCCTGCGCCCGCAGACTCTGCACCGTCGCCACGAGCACGACTGCTGCGGGAAGAGTTCCCGACGTGCGCATCACGATATCGAAGTACTTCTCCGCACCCAGGTCCGCCGCGAATCCGCATTCGTTGACCACGTAGTCCGCCAGCCGGAGCCCCATCTGTTGCGAAAGAACGCTGCTGGTTCCATGCGCGATATTTCCAAAGGGCCCCGTGTGAACGAGTGCGGGCGTTCCTTCCGATGTCTGCACGAGATTGGGCAGAATCGCATCCGCGAGCAGTGCCATCATTGCGCCGGTAGCTCCCATATCCCCTGCCGTCACGGGGCGCCCCTTCCGCGAAGCTCCGACCACAATTGAATCCAGCCGGTGGCGCAGATCCGCGCGGCTCGTCGCCAGCGCCATAATCGCCATGATCTCCGATGCCGCGGTGATCACAAATCCAGACTGACGGTCTGCTCCGTCACCCTTTCCCCCCGCATTGACCGTGATACGCCTGAGTGCGCGGTCGTTCATGTCCATCGCGCGCGGCCACGTGATCCGCTGCGGATCGAGATCCAGCCCGTTGCCATGAAAGATCTGCGAGTCGATCATCGCCGCCAGCAGATTGTGCGCCGAGGTGATCGCGTGAAAGTCGCCGTGGAAATGCAGATTGATCTTCTGGCTTGGCTCCACCTGCGACTTGCCGCCACCCGCCGCGCCGCCCTTCATTCCGAAGACCGGTCCCAGCGACGGCTCACGCGATGTCAGAATGGACCTGTGCCCGATGCGCTCCAATCCCTGCGCGAGGCCGATCGAGACTACGGTCTTCCCTTCTCCGGTTGTGGTCGGTGTTGTCGCTGTTACAAGGATCAGCTTGCCGCGCACAGGAAACGCGGGATTGTCGAGCAGCTCAAGCTTGAGCTTGGCTCCATACCTGCCAATCGTCTCGTATTCGGCTGGAAGAAGGGAGAGTCTCTGGGCGATTTCTTCGATGGGCAGAAGAGCCGGGGTTTCGACGTAGGTGTTTGTCATAGTTATGGCCGTCGAGCAATATACGCCCGGCGAAAAGCGGCCGTTGTGACGCAGGCTACACTTGTCGAGTTACTCCGGTGCTACATCGCCTCCGGGCTCTCAATGCCCAGCAAACCCAGCACTGTGATCAGTTCCTGCATGGCCACGGCGGCAGTCGCTAGCAGGAACATCCTCCGCTCAGGATCCTCTTCGGTCAGGATGTGATGCTTGTGATAGAAATTGTTGAAATCCTGGGCAAGCTGGAATGCATGCTTGGCCAGGTATGCCGGCTCTGACGTCGCGATGCATTGTTCCAAGACGGTCGAACGCCGCCCCGCCCGGAGCCACAGCGACCAGATATCCTCGCCAGCTTCGCCGTGAAGAAATGCTCCGGCGTCGGCACCCTCAAATGCGAGCAGAACGGCCTCTGGAGTCGTTGCCCCCTTGCGGAAGATGTTCCGCGCTCTCACCACCGCATACTGGATGTACGGGCCCGTCTCTCCCTCAAAGCTCAACGCATCTTTGAAGTCAAAGGCAATCACTGAATTGCGCGTGAACTTGAGCATGAAGTAGCGCAGGGCGCCGATCGCAATCTGCTCGGCGATCCGTTGCCGTTCGGCCTCGTCTCGTCCTGTCTGCCGCGCATCTACCTCTGCGCGTGTCGCGCCGATCAGCTTGTCGATCAGGTCATCGGCCTTTACGCCAAACCCCTTCCGTCCGCTCACCTCGATGTACGCGCGGCCGCGGTCTTCCTCGGGTACGTCGTAGCCTAGTTCCTGGGCGCAACGCGGAGTGAGCGCCACCATCTCATAGCTGAAGTGTGTGTAATGATCCGCTTCGGCCGTATGCCCCATCCCGCGCAATGCCTGGATCACATTTGCCTGCGGATCTGACTGACGCGAGTCGATGACGTTGTAGATGGCCTGCGCTCCCCCAAAATGCGGGTGCACCGCCTTGCCATGCTCGGTCGAGATCCAGCATTCATGATTGGGATACCGGAAAAACGGCCGGTAGCCAAAATCACGTCCCAGCAAGCCAAACTTCCACAGGTGATAGGCGATGTCCTTGCCCACATAGGTCACGGTGCCATTCGAGCGCACGATCACCTTCGCGCCCTCGTCCACCTCTCCATTCGCGTCCTCGGTCTCCTGATCATCCGAGTCATCAGAACCGGTCGCGGGAGCCGCTTTGCCGCCCGTTGACGGGCGCGTCATTACCCAGCAGCCTTTGTTCCTTCCTTCGTTCTCGAAGTACAGCACGCCGGTCTGCTTCAACTGCTCAAAGGCCAGCGACCAGAAATTCAGGTGCAGAATCTCGCTCTCGCGCGGCAGAAAATCGTACTCGATGCCCAGTCGCAGCATCGTCTCGAGATGCCTACGCAGCACCGTCGTCGAGATCAAGTCGGCAATGTCCGCCGTGTCATTGCGGCCCTGCTCGATCAGGTGCAGGGTGTCATAACGCAGCTTCTTGCGCGCCTCGTTCTCCTCGGCCGTTCCGCTCGTGTACCACTGTGAAGTGCGCGCATACAGGTCCCAGCAGTAGTAGTCGATGCGCTCGTCCCTCCGCTGCAGTTCATTCACGAACCCCCGAAACTCAGCCGGCGTCTTGCCCTCCAGATGCAGAAACCCGACCACCACGTCCGCAACCTGCACTCCAGTGTTGTCGACGTAGTTCTGCACGGCCACCTGCTGGCCGTTCGCGCGCAGCAGCCGCACAAACGTGTCCCCCAGGATGGCATTGCGCAGATGCCCGATGTGAGCGGCCTTGTTGGGATTGATGCTGGTGTGCTCGACCAGCGAGTGAATTCCCTTGCCAGACGGTTCTGTCCCGTCTCCCGAGGCAACCAGCCGGATAGCTACGACGCGGTCGATGCGCGCATTGATGTAACCAGCGCCCGCCACTTCAAACGAAGCGAAGCCGCTCACGCTGCCAAGCGCGTCCACAATCTCCTGCGCAATCACCTTCGGCGCCTTGCGCAGTTTGCGTGCCAGCTCAAACGCCACCGGCGTTGCCAGTTCGCCAAACCGGAGATCGGGCGGCGTCTCTATCGGAATGTTTTCGAGATCAATATCGTATCTGGCTTTGAGCACGCTGCGAAGCTGGGTCTCAAGCCGGTTCTTCAATTCGAGATACACAGATCGGATGCCTCAGAAATAGCTGATTTTTCATGGCGATTTTAGCATCCTCGACACCGACCGCGGTGAAACGCCCACATCGAGTCATCCGCTGCCTTCAACTACGAATCGAGAATTGTGAAGGGGGAAGGAATTGCGTGCGCCAGGGGCCGGCGCGAAAAGCCTCGCTGGAGCCTTTTCCAGCTTTTGCCTAATCGATCGGATGCCATGAAGAGGTGCCCGGCAGTGAGCTTTCCCGCGACGCGATGATGACCAACGGCAGCCAGCCCCATCGACGCAATGCAGCCGCAGCGCGCGCAATCGGGATCTCCCCCAAACTGGCAGGGAGTGATGCGCGTCGTGAGGTCAGCGGAGATCATCGTTGTGGTGCGCGCAAAGATGCATTCTTCGGGACTGGCGGGCGGCGACTCGATCTCCCGGATGAGGGATTCGGGCATGTCCAGGTTGGGATATTTCAGACGCAATTGTCGAAGTCCGTTCACCACTGACGCCCGTTGCGATGCTGTCAGAATTTCTGGATCAGTAGCACCACGTTGCGGCGTGAAAATGCTGAACCACACCTTTACGACTTCCGGCTGGCTGGTCCAGAAGCCGAGGAACTCGTCGAGATAGCCGGATCGGCCTGCGATCTGCGAAGTGATCGTGCAGTGAACTGTGATCTTCGTCCCTTTGATATTTCTGAGTATGCGGTCGTATGTGGCGGGTTTGCGCCGCGCGTCGTGTTCCGGTTGCAGACCATCGATCGAGACGACAACATTCAGCCTGGGTAACGCCATCCATGCAGATGGAATCGGCCTGAACGCACTCGTCACAAGCTGGGTATGCACGCGCCGATTCTCGATCTGAGGTAACAGCACGTCGAGTTCACGAAATCGCACCAGCGGGTCGCCGCCTACCAGGGAGACGTGCAATGGCTTATGTTCGTCGATGAGCTGTAGTACCCGGACGACCAGATCATCTCCACGAAAGTCGGAGAGTTCACGCAGTTGTGTCTGCCCCCCGAGATGCGCCGCATCGAAGGCGTAGCACCCCGGACACCGCAAGGGGCACTCCTTGGTGATCTCGATGGACAGAGAGGGCGCGCGGCCCGCCAGAATATTGACCCACGCGCGAAGTACTTCGGACTTGTTCATGGCATCTCCGCTACGACAAAACCTGAGATGAATGGATTTGCAATGGGTCTTGCGATGGCTCAGTTTGGGCCGTCTGCATTCGTGTCCTGAGATGTGACGTATCAGATCTGGCGGGCTTTCTAAGCGTGCTTCTAGTCAGGATGCGCAACCGGTCGTGCCCCGTTGCTTTCTCTTCCACTTGCTGTCTCTGGAGAAACCTGGGAAACCATGCTGCCGTACAACGAGACTGACCATCCGTAGTCATTGGGCGAATGCGGCGCAGAATCGTTGGCTCTCAAATGGCATTGAAGTCAAGGCCCCAGAGTCCATGCCGTAAGATGGAGAATGGATGCCGTTTAAGTCCTGTTATTTCCTGCAGGGGCGCGGCGTACATTCTTCATGGCAAATTCTGAATCCACATCCCAGCGCTTCTACATCACCACCCCCATTTACTACGTGAATGCGCGTCCGCACCTGGGCCATGCCTACTCCACTATCGTCTGCGACGCTATCGCCCGCCGCAAGCGCGCCCTCGGCATCGACACCTGGTTCCTTACAGGCACCGACGAGCACGGCGAGAAGATTGAACGCTCTGCAAAGCTCGCTGGACGCACCTCGCACGAGTTCGCCGACGCCATCGCCGCCGAGTTCCGCGGCCTGTGGGACCGCCTCGGCCTGACCTACGACGACTTCATTCGGACAACGGAACCTCGTCACGTCCGCGGCGTGCAACACTTGTTCGCTACCTTGCGCGATAAGGGGTACATCTACAAGGGCTTCTACACCGGACAGTATTGCGTCTCCGATGAGGCATGGGTCGACGTGGAGCCTGGCGCGCCCTGTCCCGACTGTGGTCGCATCACCGAAACCGTGAGCGAGGAAAACTACTTCTTCAAGCTCTCGGCCTTTGAGCGCAAACTGCTCGAGTTCTACGAGGCCAATCCCGGATTCATGCAGCCCGAATCTACCCGACGCGAGGTTCTCTCGTTTGTCCGCAGCGGTCTCAAGGATCTCTCCGTCAGCCGCACCAGCTTTACATGGGGCATTCCCGTTCCCGGCGATGAGAAGCACGTGGTCTACGTATGGCTCGACGCGCTCGTAAACTATATCTCTGCACTCGGCTATGGCTCCGACGACGACCAAAAGCTGAAGAAGTTCTGGCCTGCGGACATTCATCTCATCGGCAAGGAGATCAGCCGCTTCCACTGCGTCTACTGGCCCGCGTTCCTCATGGCCGCCGGACTCCCCTTGCCGCGCTCCGTGCGCGCCAACGGCTGGCTCCTATTCGATCAAGGCAAGATGTCCAAGTCGCGCGGCAACATCGTGCGCACCGAGACGGTTCACGAAGTGCTCGGCACCGATGCGCTCCGCTACTTCCTCCTGCGCGAAATCCCCTTTGGCCAGGACGGCAATTTCAGCTTCGACGCTCTTGTCCAGCGTTACAACGGCGACCTCGCCAACGGCTACGGGAACCTCGTGAGTCGCGTCGTCAACATGGTGCACAAGTTCTTCAACGGAGTCGTGCCGGAAGCGGGACCGGAAACACCCGCCGAACAAGCCCTGCGCGATACCGCCACGCACACGATAGCCGAATTCGCCCCAGCCTTCGACGATCTCAACTTCTCTGAGGCGCTGAAGAGCCTCTGGATTCTGGTTGCCGACACCGACGGTTACCTCACCGCCACGGCCCCGTGGAAACGCTCCGAGAACCGTTCCGAATCTGAACACACGGCGCTGCAGGCCCGTGTTCTCGCCACAGCCGCCGAAGCCATCCGCGTGATTACGGCGCTCGTCTATCCGATACTGCCCGACGCCGCATCAAAGGTGTGGCGGCAACTGGGTCAGGGCGAGTTGTCCGATGCTGCGAAGCAAGCATTCCTGACCAATCTCGTTTGGGGGGGACTGAAGGCTGGAACGCGGTTCGCTGAGCCCGCACCGCTCTTTCCCCGCGCTGAAAAGGATGCAGTGACCCGTATGCAGAATCTCGAAGAAGAAAACAACCGCAGTGCCGTTGACGCCGCCAGCCAGCGGGAGAATGCGGCCAGGTCGGCGTCCGTTGTCCCTCCGCCTCCGCCTGCCTCTCCCTCGGTTGTGCCTGTGCAGGATCCGACAACTCATCCCGGAGCGGGGATTCAGCAGCCGACAGAAACAGCGGCAACCAGCAAGGTCAAGTCTCCTGTGCCGGCTCCTGCTGATCCGGCCCAGTCGGTTGCGACGGCTCCCGTAAGCCATGTGCGCGCCGAACTCGCCAGCAGCAGGCTCAGCGCAGCACCCGCCGGAGTCCCGCTGGACTCTTCTGCTGCAGTGGAACAGCCTTCGTTCATCACCATCGATGACTTCGCTAAAGTAGACCTGCGCGTTGCACAGATACTCGTCGCAGAGCGCGTTCCCAAGGCCGACAAGCTCCTCCGCCTCGAAGTCGACCTCGGCTACGAAAAGCGCCAGATCCTCGCCGGAATCGCCCAGTACTACGAGCCGGAGAAACTCATCGGCCGCAAGATCGTCATCGTCGCCAATCTCGCTCCGCGCAAGATGCGCGGCCTCGAATCGAACGGCATGCTGCTCGCTGCTTCACTTCCGCCCGATGGCTCCCCCGTGCTCGCCGGCTTCCTCGAAGACGTGCCGCTTGGCGCGCGATTGAAGTAAGGCTTTCATCCTCTTGGAGAATACCGTTGAAAGTGGTTCTGATTGCGCTCGGCATCCTCGCAACCGCCGGTTTGCTATCGGCTGCCGCCCTGTGGGTCCGAGACATACACAACGATCGCAAGCAGACCATCACGGCGAATTCACCAACTCCCGTTTTCGCTGGCAGGGGAAATAATGCTTGCGACACGAGACAGCAAGCGACAACTGCCCCTTCTGGGAGTCTTTTGAAGGTTCGCAGAATCAGATATTGGAAAAACTGTGCCACCTTCGATATTGTCTTGCCCGATGGCAGCGATGGATACATCGTTCTAGATGGGAGAGTTACAGTTGACCCACCACTTCTCTAAAATATGCAGGATGCAAGAAGGAACTCAACTTGAGAAGTTTCAAATCACTTCAGTACAGCGGAGGACACGAATCTCTTGCTGATCGATTCCCACGCCCACCTCGACAGCCCGCGCTACACTGACGACCGCGCAGCTATGCTGGCGCGCGCCAACGAAGCTGGAGTGGGCGTCGTCCTTGCCATCGGTATCGGCGAAAACCCCTCCGAGATGCATCGGGCGCTAGACATCTGCCGCGAGTTTAACGGCAAGCCGGGAATGCCGCGCCTCTTCGCCAGCGCGGGCATCTATCCGCACAACACACCTGAGGCCGACGATGCAGCCTTGACCAGACTCGACAACCTCCTTGCTGAGCCTGAAGTCATCGCCTGCGGCGAGATCGGCCTCGACTACTACCACGAGGGCGCGCCGCACGACGTCCAGCGCGCCGGCCTCGTCCGTCAGCTTGAGATCGCCGCCGCCCGCAAGCGACCCATCTTGATCCACTGCCGCGGAACAAACGAATCCTCTGACGCATGGAACTATCTCTTCCTTGTCCTCGACACCTACTGGCGTCACACGGGCCTCGGCGGTGTCATGCATTGTTTCGGCGGCGGATGGGAGGAGGCCCAGCGGTCGCTCGACATGGGCTTTCTGGTTTCTTTCGCGGGCAACCTGACCTATCCCAAAGCGCAGCCGCTCCGCGACGTCGCCTCGCGTATGCCGCTCGACGGATTGCTCGTCGAGACCGACGCGCCGTGGCTAGCCCCGGCAGCTCTACGTGGCAAGCGCAATGAGCCCGCATGGGTCACGCTCACTGCCCAGATGCTCGCGGAGTCGGTTGGAGTCACCGTCGACAGGATTGCCGAGGAAACTACCCGGAACTTCGCCCGCCTTTTTAAGCTGCCAGCCGACGTGGGAAACTGATAAAGTTGGCAACGCATCCAGCAGTAGCACCAGCTTTTAAGGAATCGATGTATGGCTCAGGACAATTCGTTCGACATCGTCAGCAAGGTCGATATCCAGGAAGTCCGCAACGCGATCGACCAAGCGCTCAAGGAGATCCGCCAGCGCTTCGATCTCAAGGACTCTCACTCCGAGATCAACCTCGAAAGCAATGACAGCATTCAACTTGCCTCAGCCAACGAGTACAAGCTCGAGGCCGTGAAAGAGATTCTCGGGCAGAAGCTGGTCAAGCGTGGCGTCTCGCTCAAGAACCTCACCTACGGCAAGGTCGAACCCGCCGCCGGACAGAGCGTCCGCCAGAAGATCAGCCTCCAGCAGGGCATCCCCACCGAGAAAGCCAAGGAGATTGTCCGTATCGTCAAGGATTCGAAAAAGAAGGTGCAGGCCAGCATTCAAGGCGATACTGTGAGAGTAGCCGGCAAGGATCGCGACGACCTTCAGGCCATCATTGCTACCCTTCGAGGCCGCGATCTCGGCGTCGACCTGCAGTTCACGAATTACCGCACAAATTAATTAGCGAGATACAGCGACCTTTGAGCACTCTGGCGATAGCGACGGCGAGAGAGGTTTTTGAACTGCTGCGGGAAGACCTCGTGGCAATCGAGCAGGAGTTGGGCCGCGACGCCGCCTCCAGCGTCAGCACCATCACCGAAATTGCCGAATACCTCCGCGAAGGCGGAGGCAAGCGCATTCGGCCTTCCCTGCTGCTCCTTGCCGCCCATCTCCTCGACTACTCGGGACCCAGCGCCATCCGCCTCGGAGCGGTGGTGGAGATGGTTCACACCGCCACTCTCGTCCACGACGACATCATTGATGGCGCGCAGACCCGCCGCGGGCGTCCCTCGCCCAACACCACCTGGGGCAATGAAAAGTGTGTGCTTGTGGGCGACTGGCTCTACATGCAGGCTTTCAAAGTGGCACTCGAAGAGAAGAATCTGCGCGTGCTTGACCTACTCATCGCGCTCACCCAGCAGATGGTCGAGGGCGAGCTGCTCCAGATCCAGAAGCTCGGTAAGGCGGTCTCCGAGGCCGAGTACTACGACCTGATCTTCCGCAAAACCGCCTGCCTCTTTTCCACGTCAATGCGTCTGGGAGCGGTGCTCGCCGGGGCATCCCCCGCCGAAGAGGACAAACTCGCAGCGTACGGCCGCGCCGTTGGCCTCTCGTTCCAGATCGTCGACGACGTGCTCGATCTGACCGCCACCGAAGAGGTCCTGGGTAAGCCCGTAGCCAGCGATCTGCGCGAGGGAAAGGCCACGCTCGCCGTCATCCATGCCGTCGACCACGGCACGGCCCGCGAGCGCCAGGCCATCCAGCGCGTCCTCGATGACCGCAGCTTCGAGTACGTGAGCCGCGAGCAGATCCGCGAAATCCTCAAGCGTCACGGATCCATTGAATACGCGATGGCCGCCGCAGACCGCTATGCCGAACAGTCGCGCCAGGCGCTCGCTTCCTTCGCGGATTCCGATTTCAAGCGAGCCCTCTTATGGGTGCCTGACTTCGTCGTCGCCCGCGACAAGTAGCCAGCCAGGTTCACCCACGCTCTTTTGAAACGGGCGGGCGATCGTTCGGATTCCACAGCCCGCCAATTACGATGGGACGGCGAGGATCGCCGGACTCGAAAACCACCAGAACCTGGTCCCCCGGCGCGGGGCTGAACCACGCCGCGTTCGATACTCCGTAGGACCTGGCGACCTGGGCCCAGCCGATAGGGTTGGCCGGATCAAGCGCAGGAACCAGAATTTGTACCCGCCCCAATCTGTCTGGATCCGTAGCATCTTTCACCAAACCGATGAGAACGCCGGGAACCTTGTCCATCGCGCGCCTCCATTCAAGCCGAAAATGTCGGCCGTATCTCGTAGGATTCCTGATGTTTCGCCTCGATCGCAAGCCCTTCTCGCAGGTCCTGTCAACTGGATGCGCGTCAGGATGGAATCACACGACCAACAAGATAAGCTATCCCGATGAAGAAGAAGCAGAATGGGAGCCGTCAATGGGCCGCAGTTGACCGCTACTTCGAGCAGCGGTTCGTTCTAGCCGACGAGGCGCTTCAGGCAGCCCTTCGTGCCAACTCCGATGCCGGCCTCCCCGCCATTGATGTTACCCCGCTCTTGGGGCGGTTTCTCGAACTCCTCGTCCGCATCTCCAGCGCGCGCCGCGTTCTTGAAATCGGCACTCTGGGGGGCTACAGCACCATTTGGCTGGCCCGTGCCCTCCCTGACAGCGGGAGCCTCATCACCCTCGAACTGGCTCCACGCCACGCAGAAATTGCCCGCGCAAATCTGGCCCGAGCCGGAGTTCTCGAGCGAGTGAAACTTCTCGAGGGGCCTGCGGCCGATTCCCTCGCCCTCCTTGACCGCGAATCAGCCGGCCCCTTCGATCTCATCTTCATCGACGCGGACAAGGCAAGTTACCCCGAATACCTTGCCTGGTCTCTCAAGCTCTCTCGCCCCGGAACCGTCATCGTTGCCGACAACGTGGTCCGCGACGGAAAGGTGGTCAACGCGGACGACCCCGATCCCAATATCCAGGGAGTTCGCCGCTTTACCGAACTCATAGCAGCCGAGCCGCGGCTTCGCGCGACCGTGCTCCAGACAGTCGCTGGGAAGGGCTACGACGGCTTCGCACTCGCCGTCGTGCGTGAAGGGTAGTCCCTCAGATTTTCATCCACCCAAGATGCGCTCATCCTTCTTCGTTCTCGGCGAAGGCGTAGCACACGGCCGCAACCTCGGCACCATCGATATGGGGCAGATCGCGCCAACAGTCGCTGGAATCCTCGGCGTCAGCCTCCCCACCGCAAAGCAACCCCCACCCCATATCGGCCCTTGAAGGGGCGATATGCCCTCAGCTTGTGAGTGGCCTGAAAAATTCTCGTGCTAAAGCAGGCCCGATTTCACTCGTGTCGAAGGAACTGTCGCGAAACTCTGTATCAGCTCAATGCAGAGTTCGAGCCGTTTTGCTTCTCATGGTTTCCGCTAGCCGCACTGCCTCTATGCGCGCTTTCCCCGCGACCGCACATCAACCAAAAGTATCAGCCGGTTTGACGCTGAATAGTCACCCAGAAGTGTATGCAAACATGAACTTTAGTGCTTCAATGCTTAATCAGGTAATCATATTTTTGGCCTGATATTCAGCCCGAATGAACGAAAAGGACGCGCATGTTGGAAGAGAACGACCTCGACTATTATGAGTTCCTGCAAATCAGCCCCAACGCCGACTCAGACACGATT
>Ga0335069_10002096_pt1 | contig 31127 bp, 23 predicted proteins | sample Lox_Sample_11_FD_206714 | JGI IMG/M metagenome (GOLD analysis project Ga0335069, IMG submission 206714) | Soil microbial communities from Loxahatchee National Wildlife Refuge, Florida, United States - Lox_Sample_1.1 | ecosystem: Environmental > Terrestrial > Soil > Wetlands | place: USA...
GGTAGGTTCGATCTGGGCCTCGGCGCGGGGTCCTGGCCCACGGAGTTCGCGAGATTCGATGTCGGCCAGCAGGATCCGCTGGCCAGGGTCGAACAGCTCGGCCGTCACCTGGCCCTGATCAGGCAGTACTGGGGCGACGACCCGCAGACCGATGTGGCTCCGCAGGTTCCGCGACGCGTGTATCCGATACCGCTGGTGCTGGGCGGTACCGGCCCCCGGATGATGGAACTTGTTCGCAGCTACGCGGATTGGTGGAACCTGCCGGCGAACCACCTCGACAAGTTGGCCAAGCTCGGCCCGGCGGCGGGCACGGCCCGCCGCTCGGTCCAGCAGATGGTGGGCTTTGTCCGATCAGGCAGCGACCCGCAAACCGTACGCGAGGTGAGCACACGCCGATTCGGCAATCTGGGATCAGGGCTGGTCTGCGGCGATGCCGACGACTTGATCGGCCACTTCACCGGCCTGGCTGCCCAGCGGGTGGAGCGGTTCTACGTATGGTTCGCCGATTTCGCCGTTCCGGATTCCCTGCATGAGTTCGGTGAATCGGTGATCAAACCGTTCTCGGCGCCGTAGCGGTCAGCCTCGTCGCGCTGCACGCCGCCGGGCTTCCGTGGGAACGATCGGCGGGCGGGCGAAAGGACCGCGCTGTACCGCGGACAGGCGGATCTCCGGTAGATCCACGGACGGGTCAACGGTGTCCAACCAGGCAACCGCCTCAGCGACATCGGTCACCCGGATCGCGTACATCTCGAACGGAACATCCTGCAGCATCTCGGTTTCCACCGGCCCCGGTGTGACGATGTGGACGCTGATGCCGTCCCGGTCGACTTCGAGTGCCAAGGCTCGTGCGAACGCGTTCATGCCCGCTTTCGATGCCGAGTAGGCCGTGCGGGCCGGCATCGGCTCGTGCGCTGCCGATGAGGAGATGAACACCAGCCGCGAGCCCGCGCGCATCCTTGGTAGCACGGCGGCGGTCACCACGAAGCACGAATCGAGGTTGGCCGACATGATGGCGTGCCATTGTTCGAACGTCTGCTTACGCGCGTACGTTCCACCCAACGTGCCGGCCGCATGCACGACGAGGTCGATCCTGTCCAATGTGCTTATCGCAGCAGAGAATCCGTCCGGATCCGACGCATCCGCCACGATGTGGCGCGCACCGATCTCCTCGGCAGCCGCACGCAACGGAGCTTCGCGGCGCGCCGACAACACCACGTCGTAACCCAGCTCGGCCAGCTTGCGACCGCATCCTTTGCCGATCCCGCCACTGCCGCCGGTGACCAATGCGGTTCTCAAGTGCTGCCTCTTAAGGTTGCCGGAAATCCCGCGGCCGCGACAACGCCTGCGGGGAAAGCGCATTGATTCGTTGATCGGGCCGGCCGGAGAGCACATAGGTCTGCGTGTCGGCGAGATGGCGACCCGCGATACGGCGGGCCCGGTCCACGTCGCCCTCGGCGATGGTCTCGGTCAGTTTGACGTGGGTGTTGAGCACCGCACGGCGTTTAGCCAACGAGGGGTAGGTGCCGCGCGCGGCGCTCTCGTCCGCCCACTGTCGTTCGTGGCTGGTCCACAGCGTCTCCAAGCTGCCGACGACCGCGATGATGGTGTGATTTCCGCAGCCGCGGACCACGAGATCGTGGAATTGACGGCCGATTTCGGTGAACAGCCGACCGTCGTCGAGGTGCTCGGCCATGGCGTCGTTGACGCGCTTGAGTTCGGGGACCAAGGTGTCCGCCCGGTCGGGCCGCTGGGCCGCCAATGCGGCGCAGGCAGGCTCGAGTTCCTGCAACGCCATGCCGAGGTCGGCGACTGCAACGGATTCGCTCTGCAACAACAGACCGAGCATGTACGCGGCGCTGGTCTTCGCCGGAGCGTGTACCACGGCGCCCCCGCGATTGCCGCGCCGCACGGAGATCAACCCCTCGGTTTCCAGAATTCGCAGTGCTTCCCGCAGGGACACCAAACTGACGTTGAACTGTTCGACGAGTACCTCTTGGCGCGGCAACAGATCGCCGTCGGCAAGCTCACCGTCGATGATCTGACGGCGCAGCTCGTCGGCTACGATCTCTGCGATCCGCGGCGCCGACAGCCGGCGACGGGCGTCGGGGCCAATTCCCAAGGCGGTCATCCGATCCTCGAAGCAAAACAACTCGCTGGCTTAGCTATTTTAGCAGTAATGGTATAAATAGCTGGGTGAGGCGCCAGCCCGGCAGTCGGCCGACACCCCTGCATGATTTGCGTGTCATCGAGATCAGCGACCGGATAGCCGGCAGCTACTGCGGCAAGCTGCTGGTCGACGCCGGGGCGCAGGTGCGCAAAATCGAGCCGCCGCAAGGGGATTGGCTGCGCCGATACTCCGCCACGCGCTCGCCGGTGCGCGACGGGGAAACCTCGCCGTTCTTTGGTTACCTCAATGCCGGCAAGCAGAGCACGACTTTCGCTCCGAAGTCGGAGCGCTTTTGCGCCGAACTGGCCGCCGCCGACGTCGTGGTAATTACGGCCGGCCGATCGCAGGCCGCGGCGCTCGGCGTTGATCCGCAGCGGTTGCTCGCAGCTTCTCCAACGGCGATCATCGTCACGATCTCCGATTTCGGCTGGTCCGGACCCCACGCCGATCGCGCCGCCACTGAATTCACCTTGCAGGCGTGGGCCGGCTCGCCGGGCTTTCGCGGCGACCCCGCCGGGCCGCCGATCTCGATCGGCGATGACCTGGGGGAGTACATGGGCGGTGTGTACGCCGCATTCGGTGTGCTGGCCCTGCGCCGCCGCGTCGAGCAGGGCGGCCCGGGTGAGCATTTGGACTTGTCCATGCTCGAGGCGATAACCGCCATGCAGAGCAGTGAATGGCTGCACTCGCAGCTGCTGCGTGTCCCGCCGATTCGGCGCACCCTGGAAGTGCCATCGATCGAACCGGCCAAGGACGGATACGTCGGGATCACCATGGTCACCGGCCAGCAGTGGCTCGACTTTGTCGCGATGGTGGAATGCCCGCAATTGGAAGAGATTGAGCAGCTGCGTTTCCAGATCGGCCGCTGGGCATACCGCGACCTGATCCGAGAGCAGATCCGTCCCTGGCTGGCGGAACGGACCGTCGAACAGATCGTCGAGCTCGGGCGGCTGTTCCGGCTGCCCATCGCGGCGCTGGGCAACGGCTCCACGATTCGGGAGATGGAGTACGTAACGCAGCGCGGAGTGTTCGTCGCCAATCCCGCCGGCTTTCACCAGCCCCGCCCGCCCTGGCTGATGACGGCGTGCGCCCCCGCACCGCCGCGCAGTACTCCCGCCCTCGGCGAGGGAAATGACGAGCCGCCTTGGCGCAGAACCCAATCCGAGACCGGCCCGGCACGTCAGGGTGCGCCGCTGGCGGGTGTGCGCATCGTCGATCTGACCGCGTTCTGGGCCGGCCCTGCGGCCACCCACCTGCTGGCGGCGTTCGGGGCGGACGTGGTCAAGGTGGAGTCGATACAGCGCCCCGATGGCATTCGGTACTCGGGTGGTATGCGTACCGACGTTGACGATTGGTGGGAGTACGGGTGGGTGTTCCACGCGATGAACACCAACAAGCGTTCTGTCACATTGGATTTGGGTTCGCCCGAGGGGCGCAGGTTGTTCCTGATGCTGGCAGAAGGCGCTGACGTGGTGATCGAGAACTTCTCACCCCGGGTGATGGACCAGTTCGGCCTGACCCCCGACGTGCTGTTGCAGGTCAACCCCAGGCTGGTGGTCGCCCGGATGCCCGCGTTCGGCCTGGACGGTCCCTGGCGTGACCGGGTGGGATTCGCCCCCACCATGGAGCAGATCGCCGGGTTGGCCTGGGTGACTGGACTGCCCGAAGCGCCCCCGGTGACGCCGCGTGGAGCGTGTGATCCGCTGGCCGGCGTGCACGCCGCGTACGCCGTGCTGGCCGCGTTGAACTTCGCCGAACGCACCGGTGCCGGCCAGCTGGTCGAGCTGCCGATGCTGGAAACGGTGCTCAACGCCACGGCGATCCAGGCGATCGAATCCGAGGTTTTCGGGATAACCGTGAGCCGGCGCGGCAACCGCGGTCACGGCGAGGCGATCCAGAACATCTACCGGTGTGCCGGTGACGACGACTGGATCGCGGTCACCGTGCGCAACGACGACCACTGGCGTGCCCTGGTCGACCTGATGGATCGACCATCGTGGTGTGACGAGAGCCTGTCCACCGTCGCCGGGCGCCAGCAACGAGCCGACGACGTCGACCGCCGGCTGGAGGAGTGGTTCGCCCGGCAACCGCGTGACGCGACCGTAGAGCGGTTGGCCGACGCCGGCGTTCCGGCCGCGCCGGTGGTTTCGCCGACACTGGTCAACGAAAACCAGCAACTGCGCGCCCGGGGATTCTTGGAGGCGCTGCACCACCCGAGTACCGGTGCGGGCCTTTATCCCTGCCCACCCTTCGCCAAGTTGGCCGGCCAGAACAGGTGGCTGCGGCGCCCGCCGCCCAGGCTGGGCGAGCACAATGAGGAAATACTGCGCGATCGGTGCGGGCTGACCGACGAAGAACTGACCTGCCTTGCAACCAGCGGGGTGATCGGGACCCGGCCTAAGGGCCTGTGAGAAGTGGAGGGGCGTCTGATGCGCGTGACCGTTGATGAGAACTTGTGCGAGGCCAACGGTTTCTGCGAATCGCTGGCGCCAGAAGTATTCGAATTGGGTGACGCCGACGTCGTGCAGATCGCGGATGGCCCGGTGCAGGCCCGGCTGGAGATCGACGTGCGCGCCGCGGTAGACCAGTGTCCGAAGGCCGCGCTGCGGCTGAGCGACTGAGGCAATCAAACTCGCCGCTCGGAGAGCGATATCGCCATCTCGTCGTAAATCGACATGTTGGTGAGCAGGTTCGGGTAGGCCACCTTGGCCGGTCCGAGGACGATGTCGTCGCAACGCAGCAGCAGTTCGTCGAACACCGCGCGGAGTTCCGCGCGCGCCAGCATGGCGCCCAGGCAGTGATGCGGTCCGCCGCCGCCGAAAGCCACCTGCGGGTTGGGTTGACGCCTGATGTCGAAGCTGAATGGAGACTCGAACACCTCCTCGTCGCGGTTGGCCGAACGCAGCATTGACACCACTCGCTCGCCCTTCGCGATGTGCTGGCCATCGATCTCGACGTCGACCTTCGCGGTGCGCGTCCAGTAGGCCACCGGTGACGCCCAGCGCAACACCTCCTCGACCGCGCTGGGCCGCACCGCTTCGTTGGCGCGATAACGCTCGATCTGTTCTGGGTTCTGGACGAACGCCTGCAGCCCGCTGGCCATCGCGTTCTTGGTGGTATCGCTGCCGGCAAAGGCCAGCACGAAGAAGAAGAACTCAAGTTCGTTGGCGGGCAGACGGAATTGCTCACCATCGTCTCCAGTGATCACCGCGGTCGCCAGGGTGCTCCAGATGTCGTCGGCGGGACTGCGCCGCTTGTCCGCCGTGAGCTCCATCGCGTACCCGAAGATGGTGGCGTAGAGATCGGTATAGTCCTGCCGGCGCGGCCGCGGCCCGGGCGCGTTGGCCATCAGGATGCGGTCCAGGCAATCGAAGACGCGCGGCCGGTCGGCTTCCGGGATGCCGATGATGTCGCCGATCACCGTCATCGGAAGGGCATCGGCGACATCGACGATCCAGTCGCCGCCGCCCGCGGCAAGCAGGTGGTCGATCATGCGTGCCGCACGCGCCCGGATACCGTCCTCGAGTTTGGCGATGGCACGTGGATTGAACGCATTGGAGATGAGCTTGCGGCGCTTGTTCAGCGCCGGCGGGTCCATGTTGATGATCGTCGGGTAGGACGAGAACATGCCGACCGGCGGGATGAGCGGGCCGTCTACCGCGGTGAAGGACTCGGCATCACGGTGCAGCCGGACCGCGTGCCTGTGCTTGGTGGTCACCCAGAACTCGCGGCTCACCGTCGTGGAAAACAAGCGACTAACCCCGGGTGTCAGCTCGTGCCGGAAAAGCGGGCTGCTGCGCCGCAGCTCAACGAACAGATCGTCGGGAAACCCATTGCGCCACAAGGCAAGGTCGGAGAGATCCACTGCCGCCGCCGTCATCTTCAAACCCCGCTCTGCCGGACCTGTCTACTGGCGCGTTGACGTTCTATCCCTAAAATAGTAAAAATAGACCCGACGTCAAAACCGCGAGAATCAAGGGCGGCCCAGTTGCGCTCGGGCCCACCCTTGGTTCAGGCGGGATATGGAGTACTCGTGACGGATAAAATTTCTGATTCGGCCGCAGATCCATCGGAACGTGAGTTCGGACCGGCCGGCATCGCATTGTCGACCTACCGGTTCCCGACGGGCTGGTTCATCGTCGCCTTCGCATCCGACTTGCCCGCCGGTCAAGTCAAGCGCGCGCACTACTTCGGTGAGGAGCTGGTGCTATTTCGCACCGAGTCCGGCCAGGTCCATGTGATGGATGCGTACTGTCAGCACCTTGGCGCCAACCTCGGTGTCGGCGGCTCCGTGGAAGGCGAGCACATCGTCTGCCCGTGGCACGGCTGGCACTGGCGCGGTGACGGCACCAATGCCCTGATCCCGTACAGCAAGATCGGGTGCAAGAACAACGTTCGGATCCGCACCTATCCCACCATGGAGTGGTACGGGTTCATCCTCGCCTGGCATGAGCGTCACGGCCGGGCGCCGTACTGGCAGCCGCCGGCGCTACCGGAGCTGGAAACCAACGAGTACTACCCGCTGCACCCGCACACCCAAATGCTCAACCGGGTCAAGGTACACCCGCAGATGATCATCGAGAATGCCGCCGACCCGTATCACGTGCAATACGTGCACAAGGCCGCCAATCCTGCAACCACCGCGTCCTTCGAGGTATCCGGGTATCACCTGCACGCCACGGTCAACGCTCATTTCGGCGGCGGGCGTGCATCGACCTGGCTGACTCCCAACGGGCCCGTTGACGCGAAAATCATCTACGACAACTACTCCCTGGGGTTGGGGCTCGTTCGTTTCCCCAGCGAACTAGTGGCCACCATCCAAGTCACCGGACAGACACCGGTCGACGAGGACTACACCGACTACTTCTATACCCAGGCCTCCGTCCGCGAGCCCGGCGACACCGGGGACGTGCCCACTGGCCGCGCCGCCCGGTTCTTGGCACTGCAGCAAGAGGTCATCAAACAGGACTTTTTCACGTGGGAAAACATGAAATACCTCGAGAAGCCCAACCTGGCCCCCGAAGAGGCCCACGACTACGCCGCCCTTCGACGCTGGGCCCACCGCTTCTACCCGGGGCCGCAACTCTCGCCCTCCGACTTCGGCTACACCGCCGATGGTGAGCCGGACCCTGCTGCCGCGAAAGCCTGATGTGCCCCTTGGGCCCCGCTGATTTCGGGGTCGACAGCTTCACAGTGCCGGCCGTGCTGGATCGCCGGGCCGAGCAGTACCCCGACCGGGTGATGATGTCGATCGCCGGTGTCGACGTGACCTTCGAGCAGATGCGACAGCGGTCCCGCGCGGCGGCGAACATGCTGACCGACCTCGGCTTAGGGCGCGGTGACTGCGTCGCGTTGTTCACCGGCACCTGCCCGGAATGGATCTACATCTGGCTGGGCGCGGCACGGATCGGCGCGGTCAGCGCGGCGGTCAATGCCGCGAACAAGGGCGACTTCCTCCTGCACACGCTGCGGTTGTCACAGGCCAAGGTCATTCTGACCGATGCCCAGCGCCGTCCCCGCGTCGACGAGATCGCCGGCGCCTTGGACACCGTGAGCGACATTGTGCTGCAAGGTGATTCACTCAATGCGTCCTTATGCCGCAACCCCGACCGCCCGGTCGCCGGCGGGCCGGCCGGTGCAGGAGACGTCGGATGTTTGTTCTATACATCGGGCACCACCGGGCCGTCGAAAGCGGTTGCCACGACCTGGCACTACCTGTTTTCGGTAGCCGCCACGGTCGCGTCGGCCTGGGAATTCCGTTCGGGTGAGGTGCTCTGGACGGCGATGCCGCTGTTTCACCTGAGTGCGGCACCCAGTGTGCTTGCCCCGATGTTGCTGGGCGCAACCACCGTGCTTGCGGACGCTTTTCACCCGACCAAGGTGTGGGCGGACATACGAGCCCGCGGAGCCATCGGGTTGGCCGGTGCCGGCGCGATGGTGTCGATGCTGCAGAATCTGCCCGCCGATCCGCGTGACGCCCAGCTGCCGCTGCGGTTCATCTCCGCCGCGCCCATCGCCGCCGATTCCTATCGCGACATCGAGGAGCGTTACGGCTGCCGCATCGTCACGATGTACGGGATGACCGAGGCGTTTCCGCTCGCCGTCAAGACCCTGGCCGACGAAGGGGTTCCCGGAACGTCGGGGCGGCCGAATCCCAATTTCGACGTGCGCATCCTCGACGAGTACGGGAACCCGGTTCCGGCGGGCACCGTCGGAGAGATCGCGTGCCGGCCCAGGTACCCGCACGTGATGAGCGAGGGTTACCTGAGCCAAGGGTTGCAAGTGGATCCACACCAGGAATGGTTTCGCACCGCCGACCTCGGTCGGCTGGACACCGATCAGAACCTCACTTATGTGGACCGCATCAAAGATTCGCTGCGCAGACGCGGTGAAAACATCTCGTCGGTGGAAGTTGAGGCCGTTGTCACGAGCCATCCCGCCGTCGCGGAAGCCGCCGCGGTCGGCGTACCCAGTGAGTTGGGGGAAGACGACATTCTGGTGGTCCTGACCTCGCGCCCGGGTGCCGCGCTGAACTGCGCGGAGTTGCTCGATTTTTGCGCGGCCCGGATGCCGTACTTTTGCGTGCCGCGATTCGTCGAGACGGTCAGTGAGCTTCCCAAAAACGCCATTGGGCGGGTACGCAAAGACTTGCTGCGCGAGCGGGGCGTGACGCGCGAGGCATGGGATCGGGAGCGCGAGGGGTATATCGTTAGCCGGTAAGTTACGTTAATGTTACGTAAGAGTCGGTAAGTTTCTTTACTGTTACAGCAGTGCCCTTGTTGGGGGTCGTTTCCGCTAGAGGCTGGAGAGTCAAGGATGACGATGAGCTATCAGGAACAGCAAATGCTGTATGCCGCTGTGAGCCGTGCTGCCATCCTGGATCTGAACGCCCGGAACAACCGGGCCTATTCGAAAGGCGACCGCGACCGCTGGATCGCCACGTTCCGCCATTCCGGTGCCAGCTACACCCGTGATGGTGACTTGTTCGAGGATCTGTACCTGGCCTTTGACGGCGGCGATGGGCAGCGCTTGGTCACGGTCGATCACGAGATCCGCATTGACGGGGTAAACGCCGAACAGCGTTGTGTTGCTGTGCTTTTCGCCAGTATGTACGGCGACACCACGTTGCGGGCTACCGGGATTTTTAAGGACAAGCTGATCTACGAGCGTGGTGGCTGGTACTTCACTTCCCGCAAGCTGCAATGGGATACGGTGCCGAGTCGGCACCCGCTCGTCATGTGACCGGCACCGATACGTGGATCAGGACCTCAGTTATCAGCTGACCTTCGGTAGCTACGAGGATGCGCTGCGCATGGTCGGCGCAACCAGCGAACCGCGCACCGCGGCCACGGCGGTCAGTGGGGCGCGTATCCAACTGTTTGCCGCCATGGTCCACGACGGTAATCGTTCCTACTGGGACGCCGAGTTCGCCCGCCAGAAATGGGGAGGGTTCTTAGCACCGCCGGCCTTGCTGATGGGATGGTTGATACCTCCGCCATGGGACCCGGCGGGCCCCCGGCCGGCAGCATCAATGGTGCTGCGGGTGCCCCTGCCCGGCACCACCTTCATCAACGCCGCGAACGACGTTGAGTTCTTGCAGCCCATCGTCGAAGGTGACGTGCTCACCGTCGTCGAGGAGCTGGTGTCCGTCTCGCCGGAGAAGCGCACCCGACTGGGCGTCGGACATTTCGTCGAGACGATGGAGACCTACCGCCGCCAGGACGAAACCGTGGTCGCCAGGTGCCGGAATACATTGTTCCGCTTCACACCGGGAGCTTCCCGTTGAGCGGTGCGGACCTGGACTGGCACCAGCTGACGGTTCCGGTTGACTTGCCGGAAGTGGTCGACCCGATCAACTATCAGCGCGTGGTCGAGAACGCCGGCGCAACATGGGACTATTTCCCCGGCCACTTCGATCCGAATTATGCTCAGGCCCAAGGTAATCCGACGATATACGTCAACACCATGCATCTCGCCGGCTTCGCCGACCGGGTCGCGACCGATTGGGCGGGACCGAGTAGCCGCGTGGTGCGCCGCTCCATGCGGCTGGCCGGCTCGGTGTATGCCGGCGACACCATGATCGGCCGCGGACGGGCGGTCGCCAAGCGGCGGGACACTTCGGTGCAACCGCCGCGCTGTCTTGTCGACATCGAGATACAAGTGACCAATCAGCGTGGCGCACTGTGCTGCCCCGTCGAGCTGACCTTGCAGCTGCCCGAAAAACGTTGATCCTCAGTCCGGCAGTGGCGGCAACTTCCCTTTGCATACCAGCGTCTGAAGCTCCACGTACTCGTGGAGGCCCTCGGGGCCGAATTCGCGGCCGATGCCCGACTGTTTGAAGCCGCCGAACGGGGCGCCGATGTCGAGTGTGTACATGTTGATGCCGTAGGTGCCGGTGCGCACGCCGGCGGCGATCTCCATCCCGTGGGGGATGTCGGCGGTCCACACCGAACCGGCCAGACCGTAATCGCTCTCGTTGGCGATGCGTACGGCCTCGTCCTCGTCGCGGTAGCGCAGTACGGTCAACACCGGGCCGAAGATCTCCTCCCGGGCGATGCGCATGTCGTTGGTGGCGTCGGTGAACAGGGTCGGCTTCACATACCAGCCGCGCTCACCCGGTCTTTCGTCGCCACCGATGACCATGCGCGCGCCTTGCTGCTGTCCGGACCGGATGTAGTCCTGAACCCGGCGCTGTTGTCGTTGGGCCACAAGAGGTCCGATGTCGGTCACCTCGTCGGCGGGATCGCCGACATTGAGGGCCGACATCATGTCGGCCAGCGCGTCCACGACCTCGTCATGGCGCCGCTCGCTGACCAGGATGCGGGTCTGGGCGACGCAGGCCTGCCCGTTGTTCATCAGGCCTGCCGTCTTCAATCCGGCCATGGTCTTGCCGATATCGGCGTCGTCGAGGATGATCGCGGCCGACTTGCCGCCCAGCTCCAGGCTCACCCGCTTGAGCTGCTCGCCGCACAGGGCCGCGATGCGGCGCCCGACGGCGCTCGAACCGGTGAACGCGATCTTGTCCACGCGGGGATGGCGCACCAGCGCTTCGCCGACCTCCGGTCCCCCCGGCAGCACCGACACGACACCCGCGGGCAGGCCGACCTGCTCGATCATCTCGGCCAACCACAAAGCGTCCAAGGGTGTTTCGGGTGCGGGCTTGATGACGACCGTGCATCCTGCGAGGAGCGCCGGGATCAGCTTGGGCATGATCAAGAATTGCGGTACGTTCCACGGCACGATGGCCCCGACCACTCCGACCGGAGCTCGGCGCAAGTGGACTTCACCGAGCACACCTTGGCGGCGTTCCGTCCAGGGAAAGTCGCGGGCGGCCGCCAATGCGAGATGTATCAGCGTTGCCGCGGCCGGGGCTTGACCCAGGCGGCTGAAACTGCGCGGAGACCCCATCTCGTCGGTGATCAGCTCGGCCATCTCGTCGAGGTGCCCGGCGTAGATCCCGGCGAGGTGCTCGATTTTGGCCATCCGCTCGGCATGGGTCATCCGTGGCCAGGGTCCGTGGTCGAAGGCGTGCCGCGCGGTGGCGACAGCGGCGTCGACGTCCTCCGGCCCGGCCGCTTGGGCGTGGCCGATCGGTTCTTCGGAGTGCGGGGAGATCACGGTGAGTTGCTGCGGGTTGGCGGGCTTGCGCCACTGCCCTCCGATGAACAGCTCGTCGTAGGAACGATGATCGGAATTTTCTGTCATCGGGACACTTCCTCAGGGAGGCAGGACGAGACGTGACTGAAACTTCGCTATTGACGCTAACATAGCGAAGAAAGCAGATTGCGCCGTCAGCCAAGGAGACGCAGCGCGACATGAGTAGCGATTGGCGCAGTTACCCGTTTCCGTTGGTGCCGGGTGACCCCCAGCTGGATTTCCCGGCCGCCGAGGGCGAGCACCCGGACCAGGAATCGGACACCTGGTTCCTCGCCGGCCAGCTCGAGGCCACCCGCACCGACCGGTCGTTTGCCTTTTTGACGATCTTCAACAAGAACCGGCCCGGCGGAACGGTGGTCGCTGACTTCTACACCATGGCCTTATTCGATCTGGATACCGGCGACTACGGCACCTATACGGATTACGACGTGCCGCCGGCCAACCTGGAACCAGGCGTACGGCGCAAGCTCGACATGGCCGTCGGCTACCTCGAGCTGGGCTTTCATAGCGGCGCCGGCACCGCGTCATGGATCACGTGCCGCGACGGAGACGGGAAGCTGCTGCCCTACACCTACCGCGTCAGCCTGGTCGGCGTGGACCAGTCCGGGCGGCCGATGCGGCTCGACCTTGCCGTAACCCCAACGCGCGCACCGACGCCGGTGGGCGCCTCGAGGTACAACGGAAAGATCGTCTGCTTCGGCCAGAGCGACACGTACTCGTATTTCCAAACCGGAATGTCGATGACCGGAACTCTGCGCTGGGGCGACGTGGTCGAGCAGGTCTCCGGCGACGGCGGACACGTCGACCGCCAGTGGTTCCCGCGATACGCCGGCGGCGGGGGAGCCGGGGGAGACCCGCGGGCCAGGTCGCATGAATGGCGCACGATCAACTTCGACAATGGCGTGGATCTGAGCATCTGGCGGCAGTTCGACCGCACCAAACGCAATGCGCTGCAGCCGTTCACCGGTGTGACGACGAGCCATCCCGACCCGGCGATTCCGCCCGAGTGCGCCGAGGACGTCGAGGTGACGGTCAGCAGCTACGTCCGCTGGCCCGAGGGCGTGCGGCCCCTGGTGCGCCCGGCCGCTCCGGTGCGGTACATGCCCGACCGGCACCGGATCACCTGCGCCACACTGCAACTGGATATCGTCGGGGAGCCGCTGGTGCCAGCGCCGGCGCACGGCCTGCCGATCGAATACATGGAGGGCCCATACCGCTATCGGGGGACGCTGTGGGGCCATGAAGTGACCGGCTTCGCCTTCAATGAGCGCTCGCTCGCGCTATACCGGGATTGGGAGTTGGTCGAGGTGCTGGCCACAACCGTCGCCAACGCCGAGGGCGTCGCAGCGGACCTGCGCACGGCGGCCGATGAGCTGGTGGCATTGGTGGCCGCCGGCCGTCACAGCGCGGCTGTTGAGCTGCTAACCCAACTGATGCCCATCGAAAACTGCGCGCTTGCAACATTATTCGACGATGTCATCGCTGTGCTGTCCGCCGAGTCAACCGACGACGGCTGACTCGGCAGGTGCCGCCGCCCAGGTGATGCGGCGATGCTGCAGTCCCGGTTCGTTGCGCCCGAACAACAGATGATCACGCGCGCCGGACTCGAGGTTGGCTTGCAGACCCTCGACCAACCGGTAGTCCTCATCGCGCACTGTGGCGTGTGCATACTCGAAGACGGCTTGCGCGCCGGCCGCCACGGATTCGTCGGAAACGTCTAGCGGCGTTGAGTTCTGGTGAACGGTGATCGAGCGACCGGGCTGGTTTCCCGGATAGACGCGGAACAGCTCGCCGTTGGCGATCGTCACCGACAGCACGATGTTGGGAAAGAGCGCATAGATCACCCGCCATGTTGTGGAACGGGTTCCATTGCTCTTCGGGCACTTCCAAATCGAGGATCCCGTTCAGCGGGAAGGTCAGCCGTGATGCGGCCCGTACGCGTCGAAAACCGCGCAGTTGCTGCGGGCGATGGTGGCGAACGTTTCGCGGTGCACCGTGGCGAAATGGTAGTTCTCCGCGAAAGTGTCAACCGCAAGTTTCCAATTGATCGGGCGCCCCATCACGGTTTTGGGTGCACTAGGTGCCGGGGCCGGGAAGCTCCGAAACGTAGCCCACCAACTGCGGGCTGGCCAGCAGCATCGCTCTGTCCTGCCGGTGTCGCTCCACCGACGTGTACTCGCGCGCGTCGACCCGGTGCTCGGCCGCAGCCAGGTCGGTCGTCTTGTCGCGGGCCAACTTGCACGCGCGTCGGGACAGGTCGATGAGCTGCTCACGTTCCATCTGCTCAGTACAGACCTTGCGACAGAGATGCGCCACTGAGATACAGATGTGACTGTTGGGTTTGCTATGTCAGGCGGTATTGCTGCCGTACCCTGTGGCGTGTGTCATCGGTTTCGCGACGGGATTTGCTCAAGTTCGCGGCCGCGACCCCGGCACTACTCGGTCTCGCGGGCGCGTCGTTGCGCGCGGCACCGGCATCGGCGTCGCTGGGCACCCTGCTGGACTACGCGGCCGGCGTCATTCCAGCCAGCCAGATCAGGGCCGCCGGGGCCGTGGGATCCATCCGGTACGTTTCCGACCGCCGGCCCGGCGGCAACTGGATGCTGGGCAAGCCGATCCAGGTCGCCGAGGCGCGTGACCTGAGCAGCAACGGGCTCAAGATCGTCTCGTGCTACCAGTACGGCAAGGGCAGCACCGCCGACTGGCTCGCCGGAGCCAGCGCCGGAGTGAAGCACGCGCAGCGGGGAATGGAGTTGCATGCCGCCGCCGGTGGCCCCGCCGACGCGCCGATCTATGCCTCGATCGACGACGATCCGTCCTATGACCAGTACAAACAGCAGATCGTGCCATATTTACGATCCTGGGAATCGGTGATCGGGCATCAGCGCACCGGCGTGTACGCCAATTCCAAAACCATCGACTGGGCGCTGCACGACGGGTTGGGCTCCTACTTCTGGCAGCACAACTGGGGCTCGCCCAAGGGCTTCACCCATCCGGCCGCCCATTTGCATCAGGTCGAGATCGACAAGCGCAGCGTTGGCGGCGTCGGGGTGGATATCAACGAGATCCTCAAGCCCCAATTCGGGCAGTGGGCCTAGCCGGCCCGTGCCCCAGGCCCGATTCTTAGCGAGCCCAGCAAACACTCGTTCGCTTATTTGTCGGCGCAGCAGCCGCGGCCGCTTACGCGACCAGGTGGCTGACGCCGCCTCGGCGCGGCTCGGCGGCCCGAAATTTTTACATAACGATTACATAACAAAACTGCCTTGATCAGCGCAGTTATAGCTACTGAGCCGTAACCACCTGCATGCAGCAAGTTTGTTCACCGGGCCCGCGCCGCCGATCGAACCCGGTGTTACCCGCGACACTGTTACCCGCGCGTAGAACTCGCCAGTAACCGATCAGCATGCAAAAGGTGCACCGATCCTTATGACACTCTTAGTGCAGCCGATGCAGTGCGCCGCGCCGCCCGTTCCACTGGGCGGCCCGCCGAGAACACACCGGCCAGCCGTCTTCCGGCTGTGATTCGACGGGGAATCGCGTTAAACCAAGCAGGCCCCATCAGTCCGGACCGGCCGAACGGACCAAGACGTAAAGACGCATACGAGGAGATACAGGTGACGATCCACGAGCACGACCGGGTGTCCACTGATCGCGACGGCAATACCTCGCAGCACACCCATGCTCTGGTCGACCGCCTGACGACCGGCGAGCCGTACGCCGTGGCATTCGGTGGCCAGGGCAGCGCTTGGCTGGAAACCCTCGAAGAACTGGTGTCCTCGGCCGGGATCGAGTCCGACCTGGCGACACTGGTCGGCGAGGTGGAACTGCTCCTCGAGCCGGTGGCGAAAGAGCTGGTCGTGGTGCGTCCGATCGGTTTCGAGCCGCTGGCGTGGGTGCGTGCGTTGGCAGCCGAAGATCCGGTCCCGTCCAACAAGCACCTGACGTCGGCGGCGGTGTCGATACCGGGTGTGCTGCTCACCCAGATCGCGGCCGTGCGGGCGCTGGCGCGTCAGGGCATGGACCTGGAAGCTACGCCGCCGGTGGCCGTCGCCGGGCATTCCCAAGGGGTGCTCGCGGTCGAGGCGTTGAAAGCCGCCGGTGCTCGCGACGCGGAACTGCTGGCGTTGGCGCAGCTGATCGGTGCCGCCGGGACCTTGGTGGCCCGCCGCCGCGGGATCTCCGTCCTGGGCGACCGCCCGCCGATGGTGTCGGTCACCAACGCCGACCCCGCGCGCATCCGCCGTCTGCTCGACGAGTTCGCGCAGGATGTCCGCACCGTGCTGCCCCCGGTGCTCTCCATTCGCAACGGCCGGCGGTCGGTCGTCATCACCGGTACCCCCGAGCAGCTCTCCCGCTTCGAGCTCTACTGCCAGCAGATCTCGGAGAAGGAAGAGGCCGACCGCAAGAACAAGCTCCGCGGCGGCGACGTCTTCTCACCCGTCTTCGACCCAGTACAGGTGGAGGTGGGCTTCCACACGCCGCGGCTGGCCCGCGGCATCGACATTGTCGGCGGCTGGGCGGAAAAGGTCGGCCTGGACGTCGAGTTGGCCCGGGAACTGACCGAGTCCATCCTGGTCCGTCCAGTCGACTGGGTCGATGAGGTTACGCGTGTTCACAAGTCCGGCGCGCGCTGGATCCTCGAACTCGGCCCGGGAGACATGCTGACCCGGCTGACCGCGCCGGTGATCCGTGGGCTGGGTGTCGGCATCGTGCCCGCAGCGACTCGGGGCGGCCAGCGCAACCTCTTCACCGTCGGGGCCGTCCCCGAGGTGGGCCGCGCCTGGTCGAGCTACGCCCCGACCGTGGTTCACCTGCCCGACGGCAGGGTCAAGCTTTCGACCAAGTTCACCCGGCTGACCGGACGCTCACCGATCCTGCTCGCCGGCATGACTCCGACCACCGTCGACGCCAAGATCGTCGCCGCCGCCGCCAACGCCGGTCACTGGGCGGAGTTGGCCGGCGGTGGTCAGGTCACCGAGGAAATCTTCGCCCACCGCATCGAGGAACTCGCCGGCCTGCTCGAGGCGGGCCGTACCTATCAGTTCAACGCGCTGTTCCTCGACCCCTACTTGTGGAAGTTGCAGGTCGGTGGCAAGCGGTTGGTGCAGAAGGCGCGTCAGTCCGGCGCCGCGATCGACGGGTTGGTGATCAGTGCCGGTGTCCCCGATCTCGAGGATGCCGTCGAGCTGATCGAGGAGCTGAACGAGGTCGGCATCAGTCACGTCGTGTTCAAGCCCGGCACGATCGAGCAGATCCGCTCCGTCATCCGGATCGCGACCGAGGTCCCCACCAAGCCGGTGATCATGCACATCGAAGGTGGGCGTGCCGGTGGCCACCATTCGTGGGAGGACCTCGACGACCTGCTGCTGGCGACGTATTCCGAGGTGCGGTCTCGTCCCAACATCACGGTGTGCGTGGGCGGCGGCATCGGCACGCCGGAGCGGGCAGCCGAATATCTGTCCGGGCGTTGGGCCGAGGCGTACGGCTTCCCGCTGATGCCGATCGACGGCATCCTGGTCGGCACCGCGGCGATGGCCACCAAGGAGGCCACCACCTCGCCGTCGGTCAAGCAGATGCTCGTCGAGACGCAGGGCACCGAGCATTGGATCGGCGCCGGAAAAGCCGTAGGCGGCATGGCTTCCAGCCGCAGTCAGCTGGGCGCCGACATTCACGAGATTGACAACAGCGCCTCGCGGTGTGGCCGGCTCCTCGACGAGGTCGCCGGTGACGCCGAGGCGGTCGCGGAGCGGCGCGACGAGATCATCGCGGCGATGGCCAAGACCGCCAAGCCGTACTTCGGTGACGTCGGCGAGATGACCTACCTGCAGTGGTTGCGGCGGTATGTCGAGCTGACCATCGGCGAGGGCAACTCCACCGCCGACACCGCCTCTCCGGGCAGTCCGTGGCTGGCCGACACCTGGCGCGACCGGTTCCAGCAGATGCTGCAGCGTGCCGAAGCGCGCTTGCACGCAAAGGATTTCGGCCCGATCGAGACGTTGTTCAGCGATGCGGCCCTGTTGGAACGGCCCGACGAGGCCATCGCCACGCTGGTCGCGCATTACCCGGACGCCGAATCCGTGCAACTGCATCCGGCCGATGTCCCGTTCTTCGTCACGCTGTGCAAGACGCTAGGTAAGCCGGTCAACTTCGTGCCGGTCATCGACAAGGATGTGCGCCGCTGGTGGCGCAGCGACTCGCTGTGGCAAGCGCACGACGCCCGCTACGACGCCGACCAGGTGTGCATCATCCCGGGTACCGCGGCCGTGGCCGGCATCACCCGGATGGACGAACCCGTCGGTGAATTGCTGGACCGCTTCGAGCAGGCCGCCATCGACGAGGTGCTGGCTGCCGACGGGCAGCCGCGAGCCGTCACTTCGCGCCGGTTGGGCCGCCCCGACGTCGCCGGACCGCTGGCCGTGGTGCTCGATGCCCCCGACGTGCAGTGGGCCGGACGCACGGTGACCAACCCGGTGCATCGAATCGCCGATGCCAGTGACTGGCTGGTGCACGATGGACCCGACAGCCGCCGCGCCACCCACTCGTCCACCGGTGCCCGGCTGGAGGTGGATGGTGATCGTGTCGTTTTGAGCGTGCCGGTGTCCGGCAGTTGGATCGACATTCCGTTTGCCTTGCCACCCAACACGATTGACGGCGGCAATCCGGTGGTCTCCATCGACGCCGCCGCCGCCGCGATGCGCGCCGTGCTGGCGATCGCCGCCGGTGTCGACGGACCGGAGTTTTTGCCCCCGGTCACCGACGGGACAGCGACTCTGACCGTGGACTGGGACCCCGAGCGGGTCGCCGACCACACCGGGGTCACGGCTACCTTCTCCGAGTCGCTGGCCCCCAGCCTCACCACCGTGCCCGACGCCCTCGTCGGGCCTTGCTGGCCAGCGGTTTTCGCGGCAATCGGTTCCGCGGCCACCGACTCAGGCACCCCCGTCGTGGAGGGTCTGCTGAGCCTGGTGCATCTCGATCACGCCGCCCGCCTGGTCGGTACGTTGCCCAAAGTTCCGGCCCAATTGACCATCACCGCAACGGCTTCGCCGGCCACCGACACGGACATGGGACGGGTGGTCAGCGTCGCGGTGACGGTTGCGGATGCCGACGGTGGCGTCATCGCCACTCTCGGCGAGCGTTTCGCGATCCTGGGACGTACCGGCCCCGCCGAGCTCACCGACCCGGTAAGGGCCGGGGGCGCGGTTTCCGAGAACGCCACCGACACGCCGCGCCGCCGCCGCCGTGACGTCACGTTGGCCGCTCCGGTTGACATGCGCCCGTTCGCGGTGGTGTCCGGTGATCACAACCCGATCCACACCGACCGAGCGGCCGCGTTGCTGGCCGGCCTGGGATCGCCCATCGTGCATGGCATGTGGCTGTCGGCCGCCGCGCAGCACGCGGTCACCGCCACCGACGGCCAGGCTCGCCCACCGGCTCGGCTGATCGGCTGGACCGCGCGTTTCCTGGGCATGGTGCACCCCGGCGACGAGGTCGCGTTCCGCGTCGACCGTGTCGGAATCGATCGCGGCGCAGAGGTTTTGGAGGTAGCAGCGCGTGTCGGCTCAGATCTGGTGATGTCGGCGACGGCGCGGCTGGCCGCGCCGAAGACGGTCTACGCCTTCCCCGGCCAGGGCATCCAGCACAAGGGCATGGGCATGGAGGTTCGGGCCCGGTCCAAGGCGGCCCGCAAGGTGTGGGACAGCGCCGACAAGTTCACCCGCGACACGCTGGGCTTCTCGGTGTTGCATGTGGTGAGGGACAACCCGACCAGCATCATCGCCATGGGTGTGCACTACTACCACCCCGAAGGCGTGCTCTACCTGACGCAGTTCACCCAGGTAGCCATGGCGACGGTGGCGGCCGCGCAGGTCGCCGAGATGCGCGAGCAGGGCGCCTTCGTCGAGGGCGCCATCGCCTGCGGCCACTCGGTCGGCGAGTACACCGCGCTGGCCTGCGTGACCGGCATCTACGAGCTGGAAGCCATGTTGGAGATGGTGTTTCACCGCGGCTCGAAAATGCATGACATCGTGCCACGCGACGAGCTGGGCCGCTCCAACTACCGGTTGGCGGCAATCCGCCCCTCCCAGATCGACCTGCCCGACGACGAGGTTCCCGCGTTCGTCGCCGGAATCGCCGAGCGCACCGGTGAATTCCTGGAGATCGTGAACTACAACCTGCGCGGCTCGCAGTACGCGATCGCCGGCACGGTCCGCGGCTTGGAAGCGCTGGAGGCCGAGGTGGAGCGCCGCCGCGAGCTGACCGGTGGCCGGCGCTCGTTCATCCTCGTGCCGGGCATCGACGTGCCGTTCCACTCCCGCGTGCTGCGGGTTGGCGTGGCCGACTTCCGCCGCTCGCTGGAGCGGGTCATGCCGCGCGACAAGGATCCCGAAATCATCATCGGGCGTTACATTCCCAACCTGGTGCCGCGGCCGTTCTCGCTGGATCGCGACTTCATCCAGGAGATCCGCGATCTGGTGCCCGCCGAGCCGCTCGACGAGATCCTCGCCGACTACGACACCTGGCGTCGCGAGCGGCCCATCGAGCTGGCCCGTACGGTGTTGATCGAGCTGCTGGCGTGGCAGTTCGCCAGCCCGGTGCGCTGGATCGAAAGCCAGGATCTGCTGTTCACCGAAGAGGCCGCCGGTGGTCTGGGTGTCGAGCGGTTCGTCGAGATCGGTGTGAAATCGTCGCCGACCGTCGCCGGACTGGCCACCAACACCCTCAAGCTGCCCGAATACGCCCACAGCACAGTCGAAGTGCTCAACGCCGAGCGCGACGCGGCAGTGCTGTTCGCCACCGACATCGACCCCGAGCCGGAGCCGGAAGAGGAGGCGGTCGCGCCGGCCGCCGAAGCGGTACCGGTCGGGGGCGCGGTCGAGGCGCCCGCACCGGCGCCGGTTGCACCGTCGGGTGCGGCCCGCCCCGACGACATCGCGTTCGACGCCGCCGACGCCACCCTGGCGCTGATCGCATTGTCGGCCAAGATGCGCATCGATCAGATCGAGGAGCTGGACTCCATCGAGTCCATCACCGACGGCGCGTCGTCGCGGCGCAACCAACTGTTGGTGGATTTGGGCTCGGAGCTGAACCTGGGCGCCATCGAGGGCGCCGCCGAAGCCGACCTGGCCGGGCTGCGTTCGCAGGTGACCAAGCTGGCGCGTACCTACAAGCCTTTCGGCCCAGTGCTTTCCGACGCGATCAATGACCAGCTCCGCACGGTGCTCGGACCCTCCGGCAAGCGGCCCGCTGCCATCGCCGATCGGGTCAAGAAGACTTGGGAACTCGGCGATGGATGGGCCAAGCACGTCACCGTCGAGGTGGCGCTGGGCACCCGCGAGGGCACCAGTGTTCGCGGCGGTGCCATGGGCCACCTGCACGAGGGCGCGCTGGCCGACGCCGCGTCGGTCGACAAGGTGATAGACGCCGCGGTCACGTCGGTCGCCGCGCGGCGCGGCGTTGCGGTGGCGTTGCCGTCGGCGGGCGGGGGCGGCGGTGCCACCATCGACGCGGCCGCCCTGAGCGAATTCACCGATCAGATCACCGGCCGCGACGGGGTGCTGGCCTCGGCGGCCCGCCTGGTGTTGAACCAACTGGGACTGGATGACCCGGTCAGCACCTCGCCGACGGCCACCGAGGCCGAGCTCATCGACTTGGTGACCACCGAATTGGGCGCGGACTGGCCACGTTTGGTGGCTCCGGCGTTCGACGCCAGGAAGGCGGTGCTGTTCGACGACCGGTGGGCCAGCGCCCGCGAGGACTTGGTGAAGCTCTGGCTGGCTGACGAAGGCGACATCGATGCCGACTGGCTGCGGCTGTCGGAGCGGTTCGAGGGCGCCGGCCATGTCGTCGCCACCCAGGCCACCTGGTGGCAGGGCAAATCGCTTGCCGCCGGCCGCCAAATCCACGCGTCGCTGTACGGCCGGATCGCGGCCGGCGCCGAGAACCCAGACCCGGGTCCCTACAGCAACGAAGTTGCGGTGGTGACGGGCGCTTCCAAGGGGTCCATTGCGGCCTCGGTCGTCGCCCGACTGCTCGACGGCGGTGCCACGGTCATCGCGACGACCTCCAAGCTCGACGAGGAGCGGCTGGCGTTCTACCGCGGGCTGTACCGTGACCACGCTCGTTACGGCGCCGCGGTGTGGGTGGTCGCGGCCAACATGGCGTCCTACTCCGATATCGACGCCCTGGTCGAATGGGTCGGTACGGAGCAGACCGAAAGCCTTGGGCCCCAATCGATCCACATCAAGGACGCGCAGACACCGACGCTGCTGTTCCCGTTCGCGGCGCCCCGCGTCGTAGGCGACCTGTCCGAGGCGGGCGCACGCTCCGAGATGGAGATGAAGGTGCTGCTCTGGGCGGTACAGCGGTTGATCGGTGGGCTGTCCAAGATCGGCGCCGAACGCGACATCGCGTCGCGGCTGCACGTGGTGCTGCCCGGCTCGCCCAACCGCGGCATGTTCGGCGGTGACGGCGCATACGGCGAAGCCAAGTCCGCGCTGGACGCATTGGTCAGCCGTTGGCATGCCGAGTCGTCGTGGGCGTCCCGAGTCAGCTTGGCGCACGCGCTGATCGGCTGGACTCGCGGCACCGGCCTGATGGGCCACAACGACGCAATCGTCAGCGCCGTCGAGGAGGCCGGTGTCACGACCTACTCGACCGACGAGATGGCCGGCATGCTGCTGGACCTCTGTGACGTGGAGTCCAAAGTGGCCGCCGCCGGCGCACCAATCAAGGCGGACCTGACCGGCGGCCTCGCCGATGCCGACCTGGATATGGCCGAATTGGCGGCCAAGGCCCGCGAACAGGCCACGTCGGGCGAGGAAGCCACTGGCGATAGTGTGGCCGAGGGCGCCGCCGGCATAGTGGCCGCGCTGCCGTCCCCGCCGCGCCCCCTCACGCCGGCACCCCCGCCGCAATGGGATGACCTCGACGTCGACCCGGCGGATTTGGTGGTGATCGTCGGCGGCGCCGAAATCGGCCCGTACGGTTCGTCACGTACCCGGTTCGAGATGGAGGTCGACAACGAGCTCTCGGCCGCGGGTGTACTCGAGCTGGCCTGGACCACCGGGCTGATCCGATGGGAAGACGACCCTCAAGCCGGTTGGTATGACACCGAATCCGGCGAGCCGGTCGACGAGTCGGAGCTGGTTGAGCGCTACCACGACGCCGTGGTGGAACGTTGCGGCATCCGCGAGTTCGTCGACGACGGTGCGATCGACCCCGACCACGCATCACCCTTGCTGGTCTCGGTGTTCCTCGAGAAGGACTTCGCCTTCGTGGTGTCCTCGGAGGCCGACGCCCGTGCGTTCGTGGAGTTCGACCCGGAGCACACGATCATCCGGCCGGTGCCGGACTCCAGCGACTGGCAGGTGATCCGTAAGGCCGGCACCGAGATCCGGGTGCCGCGCAAGACCAAGCTGTCGCGCGTCGTCGGCGGCCAGGTCCCGACCGGGTTCGAGCCGACGGTGTGGGGCATCAGCCCGGACATGGCGAGTTCCATTGACCGGCTGGCGGTGTGGAACATCGTGGCGACCGTCGATGCGTTCCTCTCCGCCGGCTTCAGCCCGGCCGAAGTGATGCGCTACGTGCATCCCAGCTTGGTGGCCAACACTATGGGCACCGGCATGGGCGGTGGCACCTCGATGCAGACGATGTACCACGGAAACCTGTTGGGCCGCAACAAGCCGAACGACATCTTCCAGGAAGTGCTGCCGAACATCGTCGCCGCGCATGTGGTTCAGTCCTACATCGGCAGCTACGGCGCCATGATTCACCCGGTTGCCGCGTGCGCGACCGCCGCGGTGTCGGTCGAAGAGGGCGTCGACAAGATCCGGCTGGGCAAGGCCGAGCTGGTGGTCGCCGGCGGCATCGACGACCTGACGCTGGAGGGCATCATCGGGTTCGGTGACATGGCGGCGACCGCCGACACCGGCATGATGCGCGGCCGCGGGATCCACGACTCGAAGTTCTCCCGGCCCAACGACCGACGCCGGCTGGGCTTCGTGGAGGCGCAGGGTGGTGGCACCATCCTGCTGGCCCGCGGTGATCTGGCGCTCAAGATGGGTCTGCCGGTGCTCGCGGTGGTGGCCTTCGCGCAGTCCTTCGGCGACGGGGTGCACACCTCGATCCCGGCACCGGGGCTGGGTGCGCTGAGCGCCGGCCGTGGCGGCAAGGACTCGCCGTTGGCACGCGCGCTGGCCAAGCTGGGCGTCGGTGCCGACGACGTGGCGGTGATCTCCAAGCACGACACATCCACGCTGGCCAACGATCCCAACGAGACCGAGCTGCACGAGCGGCTGGCGGACTCGCTGGGTCGCTCCGAGGGCGCTCCGCTGTTCGTGGTGTCGCAGAAGAGCCTTACCGGCCACGCCAAAGGCGGCGCGGCGGTCTTCCAGATGATGGGCTTGTGCCAGATGCTGCGCGACGGGGTGATCCCGCCCAACCGCAGCCTGGATTGCGTCGACGACCAACTGGCCGGTTCCGCGCACTTCGTGTGGGTGCGGGAGGCGCTGCGGCTCGGCGGCAAGTTCCCGCTCAAGGCCGGGATGCTGACCAGCCTCGGGTTCGGCCACGTGTCCGGCCTGGTGGCGCTGGTGCACCCGCAAGCGTTCATCGCCGCTTTGGACCCCGAGCAACGCGCGGAGTACCAGCGCCGCGCGGACGCTCGACTGCTGGCCGGTCAGCGCCGACTGGCCTCGGCCATCGCCGGTGGGGCGCCGTTGTACGAGCGTCCGCCGGACCGTCGCTTCGACGACCACGGGTCGGAGAAGCGGCAGGAGGCGGCGATGCTGCTGAATGCGGCCGCGCGGCTGGGTGACGACGGAGCCTACGAGGTCTTGCCGGGATGACCGGACCGATCAGTTAGCCTGGCGACCCATGGGCATCGTCGGAGTGGGGATCGACCTCGTCTCCATTTCTGATTTCGCCGAGCAGGTGGACAAACCGGGAACGGTCTTCTCCGAGACCTTCACCCCGGGCGAGCGGCGCGACGCCTCGGACAAGAGTTCCTCGGCGGCCCGTCATCTGGCGGCTCGTTGGGCCGCGAAGGAGGCGGTGATCAAGGCCTGGTCGGGATCGCGGTTCGCCCAGCGGCCGGTGTTGCCCGAAGCGATCCACCGCGACATCGAGGTGGTGACCGACATGTGGGGACGACCACGGGTGCGGCTGACCGGCGATATCGCCAAGCACCTAGCCGACGTGACGATTCATGTGTCGCTGACGCATGAGGGAGACACGGCGGCCGCGGTGGCGATCTTGGAGACTCCTTGAGCGCGAGCAGACGCGAAAGCGCCGCGACACGCCGCGGGGAAGGGGCTTTTGCGTCTGCTCGCGCAATTGAGGAGCGTGTCCGCGAGGTGTTGCCGTCGGTACGACGAGACTTAGAAGACTTGGTGCGCATTGAATCGGTGTGGGCCGATCCCGCCCGACGGCCCGAGGTGCACCGCAGCGCTCAAGCGGTGGCGGACCTGTTGTCGCAGGCCGGCTTTCGCGATGTGCGGATCGTCAGCGAAGGCGGCGCACCGGCGGTCATCGCACGGCATCCCGCGCCGCCGGGAGCGCCGACCGTGCTGCTCTACGCCCACCATGATGTACAGCCCGAAGGCGAACGCAGCCAGTGGGCTTCGCCGCCCTTCGAGCCGACTGAACGCGACGGACGGCTGTACGGCCGGGGCAGTGCTGACGACAAGGCCGGCATCGCAACACATTTGGCGGCTTTTAGGGCACATGAGGGCCAACCGCCGGTCGGGGTGACGGTCTTCGTCGAGGGTGAGGAGGAATCCGGCTCGCCGTCATTGGGCCGGTTGCTTGCCGCCCACCACGACGCACTGGCCGCCGATGTCATCGTCATCGCCGACTCGGACAACTGGAGCACCGACACCCCGGCGCTGACGGTGTCGCTGCGTGGCTTGGTTGACTGCGTGGTCGAGGTCGCCACACTCGACCACGGCCTGCACTCCGGACTGTGGGGCGGCGTGGTGCCCGATGCGCTGGCCGTCTTGGTGCGGCTGCTGGCCAGCTTGCATGACGACGACGGCAACGTGGCGGTGGCGGGCCTGCACGAGGCCGACGTCGCATCGCTTCGATACCCCGACTACCCCGCGCAGCGGGTGCGCGCCGACTCCGGCCTGCTCGACGGTGTGTCCGAGATCGGCTCGGGCTCCGTGCCGCAGCGGTTGTGGGCCAGACCCGCTATCACGGTGATCGGCATCGACACCACATCCGTCGCGGCGTCGTCCAACACGCTGACCCCGCGCGCCCGGGCCAAGATCAGCATGCGGGTCGCGCCCGGCGGCGATGCCGAAGCGCACCTGGATGCCTTGACATCGCATCTGCAAAGGCATGCCCCGTGGGGGGCCCATGTCAGCGTCATCCGCGGTGAGAAGGGCGAACCCTGCGCCATCGACGCCAGCGGCCCCGTCTACGACGCGGCCCGGCATGCGTTTCGGCAGGCATGGGGAGCCGACCCCATCGATATGGGCATGGGTGGCTCCATCCCGTTTATCGCCGAGTTCGCCAGGGCGTTCCCGGACGCCAAAATCCTGGTCACCGGTGTCGAAGACCCCGCAACGCAGGCGCACAGCATTAACGAGAGCCTGCACCTTGGCGTGCTGGAACGTGCAGCGATCGCCGAAGCCCTGCTACTGGGGAACCTGGCCTAGGCGGACGAATTCGCCATCGCTATCGCGGCGACATAGAGTGCGGATTTTTATGGCCAGGGGAAGCCGGGCGCCGGTGGGGGTACTTGGGACGGATCGGCTTCCGCGAAGTGATACACCGGGCCCGATGGGCCCTTGTCAACGGTAACGGCGAACCAGTGGCAAACACTCAAGTCGAATCCCGGTGGTATCGGAACCGTGTACTGCCACTTCTGCCCGGGGCAGTAGTGCCAGTAGGACGGGCCAGCCTCGGCAGGTGCGGCCAAACCCAGACCGGCCACCACTACGGCGCCAGAAATCAGCGCCGCGGTGATGGACCGACTTAAGGTGCGAGGTGTCTTCATCGGAAAGCCCTTTCGTTGCCAGTCGCGCCGTGCGTCACGGCGAACCACTTGCGAAATTCTGGCCGTTCGCGTGCGGCTACCGATCCCAAACTCCGACCAGGGCCGAACGGAGTCGCTTAAGACCCCGCCCCGGCGATGATCTTCTGGATGCTTGTCGCCGTATGTGCGGCCTTGACGTTGTACTGCGCGACGGCGATCTTGCCCTTCTCGTCGACCACGAAGGTGGAACGAATGACGCCCTGCACGGTCTTGCCATACATCTGCTTCTCGCCGTAGGCGCCCCACGCCGTCAGCACCTTGCGGTCGGGGTCGGACAACAGCGGGAACGTCAGCCGCTCGGCGTCGCGGAACTTCGCCAGCTTCTCCGGTTTGTCGGGGGAGATGCCGATGACTTCGAGGCCGGCCTCGTTCAGTTCGTGCAAGTTGTCGCGGAAGGCGCACGCCTGTTTGGTGCATCCCGGCGTTGAGGCAGCCGGATAAAAGTACACGACGACGCGGCGTCCCTTGTAGTCCGCCAGGGATACCTTCTTGCCGTCGGCGTCGGGCAGGCTGAAGGCAGGCGCTTTGTCGCCCGGCGCAAGTCGCGTGGTTTCGGTCAACGTGGTCCCTTTCTGTTCACCGGAGCGTGGGGATTTTCGCCAGCTGATCTAGGGTAGTGCGTCAGGTGCATCCGGCGGATTTGGAGGACAGACACGTGGCGGACCGCGACCCCGAGGCCATCAAGCGGGACATCGACGTCGCCCGCGATCAGCTGGCGGCAACCGTCGACACACTTGCCGAGCGCGCCAATCCGCGCCGGCTCGCCGACGACCTGAAAGCCCGGGCGGTTGAGTTCGTCAAGAAGCCGGTGGTCATCGTCTCAGTGGTGGGGGTTTCCTCAGTGGTCGCGTTCGTGGCGGTGCGCAGGCTGAGGGACCGCTGAGGCGCCGACGTCGGGGTCACTGGATCCCGTCGGTGACAGAATGTTCAAGCGGTGGTGCGCCGTCAGGGTTTCGAAGCCCGGACCCGCTGATTAAGAGAACGCGGGCCAGTTAACCGCTGACCTGCGGCCTCGTTCGGCAAACAACATCAATTTGGGGCTTTACCTGTGGATATAGGTGACTCTTGATGACTTGCGTTCAACCTCCAAAGGGTTTCAGTTATCTGTAACCGCCCCGAGCGTGGAGGTTCTGTGGAGGGCTCGCGCTGTTTGCCAACTCGGCACAGCGTTCACCCGCCGCGAATCGCGGACTGTAATCTGTCGGCTTATGCCTACGCTAGTTTGATCCCCGGCCGGGACGACAACTTGAGGGGATTTTTCTCTTCAGGCGAAGAACATCTGCACAACTATGGGCTTGTTGGTCGAGCGAATCTGATGCGTTGCCACGTCAAGGAGGCCGCAGCAGTGACGCAGAACGACTCCACCGTGTGGCCTCCGGTGCTATATCACTACCTACCTCGCCAATGATCATCCGCACAGTGAGCCAGCCTCGCCCGGCTACGATCCGAGCGCGCCGCTGTTTCCCGGCCGCTACGGCATGACTGGGCCATTGCCGGAGGGGTTTCGCGTGACGAGATTGAGCCGGTGCGGCCCAGGATCGCGGACGCGGATGCGCAGGTGAGCCGCCGCACAGGGGACCCGGATCGGCGGTTTGCGCGGGCTGATCCGCATGCTCCCGCGATCCGGTGCGCACCGGCGGCCGGTTACAAATGGTCGGCGCCGGTGAACCCGGCCGGCATGGCGAAGCATTACCTGAGCCCGGCGCTGGGCGGCGTTGGGGTTGAGTCACGTCCGCTGGCACGACCTAAGGCACGTGTTCGCTGTGATGAGTCTGTCGGCAGGGGAGCATTACATGGCCGTGTCGAAGATGCTCGGGCACGCCAGCTATGTGACGACGCTGACGGTCTACGCCGACTGCATCACCGAGTCCAACGGCGGCAAGGCCGCGCCGCTGCGTCGTCCGGTCGCTCGTCGGCAGGCAACGTGGTGCCGATGCGTCGGCCGTCGGCGCGGGCCTGAACCTGGCGCTGGCCGCCGTGCGCACTGGCGACACCGAACCCACCCCCCGCCGTGCACGCCGCCATCGCCGACGGCAAGGGTCCCGACGAGCCGGGCCTAGCGATATTCACCAAATAACGCCCGCCCAAGGTCTCGGCGCGCGGCGAGCCGGGAAGTCTCGCAGTTGTCTGCTTGTATCTAGTACAGGTATCCGACGTAGCGGTACGGGGTCCAGTCAATCCCATTTCCGGCCGCGTCCAACAGGTACGGTATCGCGTTGGGAATAGGAATCTCCTCGCGCTGGCTAGCTTCGGCGCGTCCAGCACGGCGACCGCTGGTCTAGGCGGACCGTGCGCTTCGCAGTTCTAGGCACGAGCCCACACTGTTGGGGATATAGGCCTCGGGCATTGCTTTTGTGAGCGCGTGAGCGACCCGCCACCCCGTGCAGTGGGCCGGGATGATGGCCTCGGCCCCGATCCCGACTAGCGCGTCGAGCGTGGGTTTGATGATCGGTTCGAAGGCCGGGCCGCTGAGATGAAAGCCGCCGACGATGACGGCGACTAATTGCGCGGCCCGGTTTGACCGCCGAGTTCGCCGCGTCCGCTACAGCAGCGCCCCAAACATCAGGGCTGTAGCCGGCCGCGCTGCACACCTGATGTAGCGGCTCCAGGTGTGCGAGCTGCGCGGCGTGCGGCTCCGCGATGGTCCGGCGCTTAGCGAGGTAACGGCATGCCCAATACAGCGCCACGAGTGCGAACCCGAAGGCCGCGATCCAGTTCACCGCGGCGATCCACTGGGTCGCATGTTCAGCCGAGGACATCTCGTGTGCTGGCATGTCCGCCCCGGACATATCCATAGCGGCCGCAGCTGACTGTGCATGATCGGATGAGTCACCGAACTGAGTTGGCAGTCTGCCGTTCATGGCGGCGAACATCCACGCCATTGCGGCCATCATCACGGCGTAGTAGCCGTTGGTTAGTCGGTCACCAGCAGGAGTCGACATTCGGCCAGCCGCACGTCCAAACCAGACGGCCGCCAGCAGAAAGAAGATCATCGGCGCGGCTGTTGGCAAGCTCATTCCCACGCCCCAGGGCCATCAAGATCATTCCCGCCGACATCACAAGGTGCAACAGATGGTTGACAATGCTTGTCCAGCGACCACGTTGGGCGACAAGGATATACACGTATATTGCGATGCTGGCGCCAAAGAGTAGGGTGACAACCCATCGCATTGCGACGTCACCCATCAGGCTCGAAGACATCGTGACAATGGTACGCGCTGCGCGGCTGCCGGCAGGTGACGTGGTTATATCGGTTCAGCACACAGAGGTGCCGTGAGCCCGCGACGGGCTGGGCGCCGTGAGTTCTTCACAACCTGCCTTTCGGTCCGTCGACTAATTCCTGGCCGAACCCGACACCTGGGACTGTTGGTTGAAGGGGCGGCTTTGTTGACGCTCTGGCGGTGATGCTTTTGGCGACTTTGTGTCGATCAACGATGGCCAGTAAATGCGCTCGGACGCTGGACATCTCGGCTGTTGTCGAAGGGCCGTCTTTATGTGCAAGGGTCACCTGGTGGTCATGGCTGCATGAAATGAGCCAAGGCCTCGACGGGGTGTCGAGGCCTTGGCTGACGGTGATCAGTCGTTGCACGTGCAATCGGGGTGACCGCAGGTGCAGCCGCCCGCTTGCGTGCATGCGGAGTCGCCGCAGGTACAACCAGTGGATTTGCAGTGGCAGGTGTGAGTTTCATTCATATTCGGAACACTACCCCGGTAGGGTATATGTGCCAAGCGTATTTATACGTATCTGGTAGCGATCGCCTGAGGAACACTTCAGGTACGAGGCCGCCGACACGTCCGTACTGATGGGCGTCTGCAATTTCCTGCCCGGGCGGCGTGGTGCCTTATTTCGCCACGACTGTCATCACGGCGGCGGTCACTCCGATCACGGCTACCAACGCGAGCACCCAAGGCCACCAAGGCATTCGGCGGTTACGCTGAGCCGGGCCCGACGGCGTGGGTACGCCATCATCCAACGTGGATGGTCGTTTCTGCGATGTGCACGGTGCCGGCGGTTTGGAACTCGATGAACAGCCGCCAGTCGCCGGCGGCCGGGAAAGCGGACTCGATGCTCAAGGTGGGGCCGCCGTGATCACCGTTGATCGGGCTGCTGGGGTGAAGGTGCGCGAATGCGAGGTTTCCGGAACGGATGGCGGTGACGTGAGCGTAGGTCTCGAGGTATGGCTGCAGGTCTGTGACCGGCTGACCATTGATGCTGAAATCTAAAGTGACTGGGTTATGTTGGTTGCAGCGGCCTGACCGGAC
>Ga0335069_10002097_pt1 | contig 31115 bp, 29 predicted proteins | sample Lox_Sample_11_FD_206714 | JGI IMG/M metagenome (GOLD analysis project Ga0335069, IMG submission 206714) | Soil microbial communities from Loxahatchee National Wildlife Refuge, Florida, United States - Lox_Sample_1.1 | ecosystem: Environmental > Terrestrial > Soil > Wetlands | place: USA...
CGCCCCGACGTCGGTGTCTTCCGCGAGGTTCGCCCCGGCGAGCGGCTGGGCGACTTCGAGCGCTGGGACCTGTTGATGCCGGACCCGTTCGGCGCCAGCACCGGGGCGTGAGCGTCAGCTCCGCGGCACGAGGTCCCGGTACCAGCCCAGCCGGTCGATGACCTTCGCCTCGCCGTCGTCGCGCTTGCGGAGGAGCACCTGGGCCACGGTGATCCGCCCGGTGCGGAAGGAGACCACGCACGAGGCGAGGTAGAGCCGCCAGGCCCGGGCCTTGCGCTTGCCCGCGAGCTGCACCGCTTCCGGGAACCGTCGCTCCAGCCGGCCGAGCCACTCGAGGAGCGTGCGCGCGTAGTGCGGGCGGAGCGTCTCCACGTCCAGCACCTCGAACCCGGCGCGCTGCGCGGCGGCCAGCACGAGATCGAGCGGCGGCAGGTCGCTGTCGGGGAAGATCTCCTGCTGGATGAACCCACCGTGGGGGCGCTGCAGCCAGGGGATGGTGCGCCGGCCGTCGGCGTTGTCCGCGATGGCGTGGTTGAGCAGCAGCCCGCCCGGCACGAGGTGGTGCGCCAGGGCGCCGAAGTAGCGGTCCAGGTGATCCCGTCCGACGTGCTCCATCATCCCCACCGAGGCCATGGCGTCCCAGCGCTCGTCGGTGGGGAGCTGGCGGTAGTCCTGGTGCCGCACGTCGGGGAGGGCGTCGGGCGCGAGGACCGACCGCAGTCGCTCGCGCGCGACCTCGAGCTGGGGCTCGCTGAGGCTGATGCCCGTGGCGCGCACCCCGTGTTCCTTCGCGGCGTGGGCGATGAGCGCGCCCCAGCCGCAGCCGACGTCCAGGAAGCGCTGACCGGGCTTCAGCCCCAGCTTGCGGCAGATGAGCTCGAGCTTGACCGCCTGCGCGAGCTCCAGCTGCTCGGCGCCTGTGATCCAGTACGCGCACGAGTAGACCAGCTGCTCGTCGAGGAAGAGGCGGTAGAACTCGTTCCCCACGTCGTAGTGGTGCTTGATGGCGCCCTCGTCGCGCGCCAGGGTGTGGCGGGCGGCGGAGCGGAACAGCTCGCCCGCGCGTGCACTGACCTCGGCGACCAGCCCTGCGGCGACCGCCGTCGCCGGCAGCTCGTCCGACCCGGACCAGGTGGAGGCGCGCTGGAGGAAGTCGACCAGATCTCCCTCGACCTCCAGGTCTCCGGCGAGGAACGCCTCGGCGAGCCGCTCCTCGGATGGGGGAATGCCGAAGGCGCTGGCGCCACGCTCGTGGCAGATGACCAGCACCGGCATCCCGGGGGTGGGCTCCGGGGGAAGCAGCGTGCCGTCCCAGAACCGGACCCCGAACGGGCGGTCCTTCCCCGACATGACGGCTTCCACCACCGAGCGCGCATCCATGCGTGGCCTCCCGTAGGGAGGGCTTGCAGCGTGCGCCGGCCTCCGTCAAGTCCAACCGGAGCGCATCTGCGCCCACGCGGCGACTGCACGATGAATCGGCGAGAGGGGCCCTTTCGTCTGCCGGGGTCGCCTGGTGCCGCTCGGGGGAGAGGCTGCGTGCTTGAAGGAGGCGCGCGGCGCGTTGGGCCCGACAGACGACGCGTTCAGCCGCACACTGCCGGGCGTCCGGGCAGAACGTCCACCGCCGATTTCGTTGCGCCGGTCGACGCCGGGCCGCTACCGGACGGGGCGCCCCGGGAGGAACCCGCGCCGTGATCGACCTCTACTACTGGACCACTCCCAACGGGCACAAGATCACCATCGCCCTCGAGGAGCTCGGGCTGCCGTACCGGATCCGCCCGGTGAACATCAACAAGGGTGAGCAGTTCGACCCGGCGTTCCTCCGCATCTCCCCCAACAACCGCATCCCGGCGATCGTGGACCACGCGCCCGCCGACCGCGCCGGTCCGCTGTCCATCTTCGAGTCCGGAGCGATCCTCACCTACCTCGGGGAGAAGACCGGGCGACTCCTCCCCGCCGACGCGCGGAGCAGGTTCGAGGTCATGCAGTGGCTGTTCTGGCAGGTGGGGGGGCTGGGGCCCATGGCGGGGCAGAACCACCACTTCGTCCAGTACGCCCCGGAGAAGATTCCCTACGCCATCGAGCGATACGTGAAGGAGACGGCGCGGCTGTACCGGGTGATGGACACCCGGCTGGCGGACCGGCCGTACCTCGCAGGCGACTACTCCATCGCCGACATCGCCAGCTACCCGTGGGTGGTGCCGCACGAGAAGCAGCAGATGAAGCTCGACGACTTCCCGAACCTCAAGCGGTGGTTCGCCACCATCGCCCAGCGTCCCGCGGTGGAGCGGGCGTACGCGGTGGCGAAGCAGGTGCAGGCCCAGCCGATGGACGACGCGGCGAAGAAGGTCCTCTTCGGCCAGAGCGGCGACGCTCAGAAGCGATAGGCCAGCCCAAACAGGAAGTAGAGGGTGAAGAAGGCGTTCCGGGTCCGGTCCGCCGTCCCGATGGTGGGGCCCATCTTGATGCGCGCGGTGAGCGCGAGGTCCCGCTCCACCAGGTACTCCAGGCCACCACCGAAGAGGATGGGGATGTGTCCCTCGACCGCGGAGGGGCTGAAGGTGATCCAGAACGGCAGGTCGAAGCTGGCGTTGGCCCGGAACACCGGGGTGATGGGGAAGCCGAACTCCAGCCCCACCGGGAAGGTCATCCCCACCACGGTGCTGCTGGGGAAGTAGAGCAGCAGGCCGGGATCGAACCGGAGCGCGAGGTCGAACTTCGGCTTGCGGACGAGCTGCGCCCGCAGCGTGAACTGGAACTTCAACCCCAGCACCCCGGTGTCGGTGATGCCCTCCTCGCCGTAGTTGAAGGTGAAGCGTCCGCCGAGGTCCAGGGTGGGGCTCACGCCGTAGGCGAGGTCGGCGGAGATGCCGGGCCAGCCGAATTGCCCCCAGATCATCCCCGCGCCGCTTCCCAGCGTCTGTCCCGACATCGCGGACCAGCCCTGCGCCCGCGCCTCGCCCGCCGTCAGCCCCGCGAGCACCAGAATTGCGATGACGACTCTGCGCACGCCCGCCTCCAAGGATGTCTCCGGCCCCGAGGGACTCCTTTCTCGCGCCGGGCGATGTGGGTTCCAGAGGAAAGGGGTGGGCCCGACGCAGCGCAACGTCGGTCACGGAATCTTGCACTGTTCCAGGTGGCATGCTGGGTGCGCGGCCGGTACAGTCCGCCCCACACACCCTCAGGACTCCGGTCGGGAGCCACCAAGATGACCGTCTCGCCTCGCGCCGTGCTGGCTGGTCTCCTCCTCCTCGCGGCTCCCGGGCGGGCGGCCGACGCTCCGCTGAGGGTGAGCATGATTCCCGCGACGGACCCCTCGAAGATGCTGCGGGACGCGGAGCCGCTGGTGGCTCGGCTGGAGAAGGCGACCGGGCGGAAGGTCGCCCTCACCATCCCCCAGAACTACGCGGCGGTGGTGGAGGCGATGGTGCAGGGGCAGGTGGACCTGGCGCACTTCGGCGGCTTCACCTTCGTCCAGGCGAACCGGCGCGCCGGGGCCGTCCCGCTGGTGCAGCGCGCGCGCGACCGGGAGTTCCATTCCAAGTTCATCACCGCACGCGAGGACGTGCGCAGCCTCGGGGACCTCAAGGGGAAGCGCTTCGCCTTCGGCGACGTGAACTCGACGTCCGGGCACCTGATGCCCGCCTACTTCATGAGGAAGGAGGGCGTGGACCCGGCGGTGGTGGACCAGGCCATCTACACTGGCGGGCACGATGCGACGGCGCTGGCGGTCTCCGAGCGACGCGTCGACGCCGGCGCGCTCGACGAGGCGGTGTGGGAGCGGCTGACCAAGGAGGGGAAGGTCGACCCGGCGAAGGTCCGGGTCTTCTGGACCACGCCGCCGTTCGTCGACTACGTCTGGGCCGCGCGGAAGGATCTCGACCCCTCGGTGATGAAGAAGGTCGCCGACGCGTTCCTGGCGCTGGACCCGGCGAAACCCGAGGACCAGGCCATCCTCGAGCTGCTGTCGGCGAAGGGTCGTTACGCGGCCGTGGACGCCGCGGCGTACGGGCCACTCCGCGACGCGGCGCTGCGCGAGGGACTGCTGAAGTGACCTTCGCGCTCCAGGGAGTCCGCCGCCGGTTCGACGGGCGGGCGGGCCGGGTGACGGCGCTGGACGGCGTGTCCCTGGAGGTGGCGCCGGGCGAGCGGCTGGTGGTGCTCGGGCCGTCGGGGGCGGGGAAGACGACCCTGTTCGCGCTGCTCAACACCACTCTCCGGCCCACCGAGGGCACCGTGCGCTTCGAGGGGCAGGAGGTGATGGGGCTCGCGCGCGGTGCGCTCCGGGCGGTGCGCCGGCGCATCGGGACGGTGTTCCAGCAGCCACGGCTCGTGCCGTCGTTGACCGTGCGCCAGAACGCCCTGCTCGGGCGGGTGGGCCACTGGTCGCTGGCCGACGCCGTGCAGTCCTGGGTCCGGCCCTCGAGGGAAGACCTCGAGCGGGTGGACGCGGCGCTGGGGGCGGTGGGATTGCGGCATCGGGCCGCTGCGCGCGGAGACGAGCTGTCGGGTGGAGAGCAGCAGAGGGTGGCCATTGCCCGGGTGCTGGTGCAGGAGCCCACGGCGGTGCTCGCCGATGAGCCATTCGCCTCGCTCGACCCGGCGCTGCGCGAGAGCATGGGCGAGCTGCTCCTGGGCGTCGCGGCGCGCGGCCGGACATTGGTGGCGGTGATGCACGACGTGGACTTCGCGCTCCGGCACTTCCCGCGGGTGGTCGGGCTCGGCGCGGGCCGGGTGTTGTTCGACCTGCCGACGGCGCAGGTTACACCCGCGCTGCTGGAGGAGCTCTATCCCCGGGTGATGGCGGAGCGCCCGGAGGTCCGCAGAAGGGAGCTGGGAGATGCCTTCGCCTGCGCACGCTGAGGTGCGGAGGGGTGGCGGGCCCTCCCGATGGGTACCGCTGCTGCTGTTCGCGGCGTTCGGGGGATGGAGCGTCGTGGAGGCGCAGGTCTCTCCCGGGGCGCTTCTGTCGGCCAGCGCGCTGGAGGGCCTGGGCCGGCTCCTCGGCGGATTGTTCCCCCCGGACCTCTCGTCCAGCTTCCTGGGCGTGGTCGCGGCGGCGGTGGTCCGCACGCTGGCCATCGGCGTCGCCGGCACGGCGCTGGCCATCGTCCTCGCGGTCCCGCTGGGCATCCTCGCCACGCCCACGCTCTTCCGGCCCGGAACGCTGGCGGCCGGCGATGGTCCGTGGGCCGGGATGCTGCTGGTCCTGCACCTCGGTGCGCGCGCCACCCTCCGCGTCTTCCGGGCGGTGCCGGAGCTGCTCTGGGCGTTGCTCTTCGTGGTGGCGGTGGGGCTCGGGCCGCGGGCCGGGGCGCTCGCGCTCGGGGTCTCGTACGCGGGCGTGCTGGGGCGGGTGTACGCCGATCTCCTCGAGGACGTGGACCCCGGGCCGGGGGAGGTGCTCGCCGCGTCGGGCGGACGGCGCATCTCGCTGGTCCTCTTCGCGCTCGTCCCCCAGGCGCTGCCCGGACTGGTGAGCTACAGCCTGTACTCGCTGGAGTGCGCCATCCGCTCCGCGTCGGTGCTGGGCTTCGTGGGGGCGGGAGGAATCGGCCAGGAGCTGCAGCTCTCGATGCGACTGTTCGAGTACCGGCAGGTCTCGAGCCTGCTGCTGGCCCTGCTCGGGCTGATGCTCGCCGGCGAGGCGGTGAGCCGGCTGCTTCGCCGGGCTGTCCGCAGCGCGCGGGTGTCCGGACGGAGGCCGCTCACCGGTCGCGGGCGCGCGCTGCTCGGGTTCGGGACGCTCGCCGCGGTGGGGCTCTCGCTTCAGGGCGCCGAGCTGCTTGGCGGCGCCGACGATGGGCTGTTCGGACGGATGGGCCGGTTCGCCGCCCGGCTGTTTCCCCCGGACATCTCCCTCGCGTTCCTCTCCTCACTGCGCGCCCCCGTTCTCCAGACGCTCGCCGTGGCCGGCGCCGGCACGCTGCTCGGGGCGGTGGTCGCGTCCGGGCTCGCGCCGCTGGCGAGCACCGGCCTGATGCTCCGCCCACCGGGGACTCCTGGCCGCCCGGGGCCCGCGGGTTGGGTCGCTCCGGCAGTGCGCGGGCTGGTCCGCTGGGTGCTGGCGGTGCTCCGGGGCATCCCCGAGCTGCTCTGGGTGCTCCTCTGCATCGTCGCGGTGGGCTTCGGGCCTTTCGCGGGCGTGCTCGCGCTCGGGCTGCACACCGGCGGCGTCCTGGGGAAGCTCTGGGCCGAGGCGCTGGACGAGGCAGCCCCCGAGCCGCTCGAGGTGCTCGAGGCGGCCGGGGCGACCGCTCCGGTCCGGACGCTCTGGGGAGCCTGGCCGCAGGCACGGGCGCTGGTGGCGAGCTACGGACTGCTGCGCTGGGAGTTCAACCTTCGGGCCTCGGCACTGGTGGGCTTCCTCGGCGGAGGCGGGCTCGGGCTGAAGCTGTACAACGCCATTCAGCTGGGCTTCTACGATCAGGTCAGCACGATGGTGCTGCTCATCTTCGGCTTGGTGGTGCTGAGCGACGCGCTCTCGGACGGGCTCCGCCGGAGCTGGCTGGCGCCGGCGACACTGCGGCGGGAGTCCGGACGCCCGGTGGATACACGGCTGGCGGTGGAGGCCGGCGGGCTCGCGGCCTGAGCAAACCTCGTCGAGGTGCCCCTCGTCGAGGTGCCAGACATTTCGTTACGGGTCGAGGTGCCAGACACCTCGTTACGCCTCGTGACGGGGCCACCTCGTGACGGGCCGGGCCCGCCTCGTGGCGCGACCCCCTGGACTCGCGAACGAGGCCCGAGGAGACACCGGACTCTCCGCCTGTTGCGCCGCACCCGCACGCAATGACGCGGTGTGGGGTCGAGCCGATGATGCCGTGCGTCACGGGCCGGCTCTTCTTGACACGCGAGTGCACCGCGGCCACCGTTCGCCCCGGTCGCGGGTTCAATTGCGCCGGAGGGGTTCCATGCACGTGGACCGCCGCACGTTCCTCAGGGGGACTGCCGCCGTCGGTGGAGCGCTGGGGTTGGGGTTCTTCGATCTGTCCGAGGCCCGCGCGGAGATGCGGGAGCTCAAGATCGCCCGCACCACTGAAACACGCAGCACCTGCCCGTACTGCTCCGTCTCCTGCGGGGTGATCATCCACACGCTCGGGGACAAGGCGAAGAACGTCCAGGGCGCGGTGGTGCACGTGGAGGGTGACCCGGATCACCCCATCAACCGCGGGACGCTCTGCCCCAAGGGCATCACCCTCAAGAACGACATCCACCACCCCGGCCGGTTGACGACGCCCAAGGTCAGGCGCCCCGGCTCCGATCGATGGGAGGAGATCTCCTGGGACGCGGCCATCGCCGGCATCGCCCGCCGCATCAAGGACACCCGAGATCGGACCTTCGTCGCCAAGAACGCCGCCGGCGCAGTGGTGAACCGCACCCCGGGCATCGGGCTCATCGGCGGCTGCACCGACACCAACGAGTTCAACCTGCTGCAGTGGAAGTTCGGCGCCGGCCTCGGCATCACGTACCGAGACACCCAAGCACGAGTATGACACGGCCCAACGGTGGCCAGTTTGGCCGCCACGTTTGGTCGCGGTGCGATGACCAATGGCTGGGTGGACATCAAGAACGCGGACGTCGTGTTGGTGATGGGCGGTAACCCCGCCGAGAACCATCCGTGCGGGTTCAAGTGGGCCATCGAGGCCAAGAAAACGCGCGGGGCGAAGATCGTCTCCGTGGATCCGCGCTTCCAGCGGACCGCCGCGGTGGCCGACCTCTATGCCCCGCTCCGCGCCGGCACGGACATCGCCTTCCTCAACGGCATCATCCGCTACGCCCTGGAGACGCGGCGCTACCACGCCGACTACGTGAAGCTGCACACCAACGCGTCGTACATCGTCGGTGAGAAGTACGGCTTCCAGGACGGGCTGTTCAGCGGCTTCGACGAGAAGAAGGGCGAGTACGACAAGGCGGCCTGGGGTTACCAGCCGGACACCCAGACCCAGGCCTACGGCGTGGACGAAACGCTGGAGAACCCCCGCTGCGTCTTCCAGCTGCTGAAGAAGCACGTCGACCGCTACACGCCGGAGATGGTGGAGAAGATCTGCGGCACACCGAAGGCGCAGTTCCTGAAGGTGGCCGAGATGGTGACCTCCACCGGGAACGCGGAGAAGGTCGGCACCATCCTCTACGCCCTGGGCTGGACCCAGCACTCGACCGGCGTGCAGATCATCCGCACCGCGGCCATGCTCCAGCTCTTGCTCGGCAACGTCGGCCGGCCCGGCGGCGGGGTGAACGCGCTCCGCGGGCACTCCAACATCCAGGGTGCCACGGACATGGGCGGGACCTTCGACATCCTGCCCGGCTACCTCAAGACGCCGAGCTCGACCCTCCCCGACCTCGCGACCTACCTCGAGAAGAGCACGCCCTGGACGCTGAACAAGATGGCCTGGGCGTCCATGAACTACTGGACCAACTACCCCAAGTTCATGGTGTCGCTGCTCAAGTGCGTCTGGGGCAAGACCGCCACCAAGGAGAACGACTTCGGCTACGCCTGGCTGCCCAAGGTCGACGGAAACTACTCCTGGTCCTACATGTTCGACGACATGTACCGCGGGACCTCGAAGCGCGCGGGCGGCGACGAGCCCGGGCCCGAAGGTCTCATCTCCTTCGGCATGAACCCGGTGGGCACCGGGCCCAACTCACCGAAGATGGTCGCCGCGCTCGCCAAGCTGAAGTGGCTGGTGATGGTGGAGAACCAGGAGAACGAGACCGCGGCGTTCTGGAAGGCGCCGAAGGAGCTCGGGACCCCGGACGCCGCGCAGATCAAGACCGAGGTGTATCTCTTACCGGCCACCAACTTCGCGGAGAAGGACGGCACCTTCACCAACTCCGCGCGCTGGGCGCAGTGGAAGTGGAAGGCGGTGGACGGGCCGGGCCAGAGCAAGAGCGATCAGGAGGTCATCGCCCGCCTGCTGCTGGCGGTGAAGGACCTCTACCGGAAGGAAGCAGGCGCTCTCCCCGAGGCGGTGCTCAACATCGCCTGGGCGTACACCAACCCCGCCAACCCCGACCTGGCCGAGGTGCTGAGGGAGATCAACGGCAAGGCGATCACCGACCTCGTCGAGCCGCCAAAGGACCCGAAGTCGAAGGAGCCGCCGAAGGTCCTCAAGACCGCCGGCCAGCAGCTCGACAGCTTCGGCCAGCTCCGGGACGACGGAAGCACGTCGTGCGGAAACTGGCTCTACACCGGCGTCTTCACCGAAGCAGGCAACATGTCGCAGCGGCGGAACAACGCCGACCCGCTCGGGCTGGGCATGTTCCACCAGTGGGGCTTCAGCTGGCCGGCCAACCGCCGCGTCATGTACAACCGCGCCTCCGCGGACGCGCAGGGCAAACCCTGGGATCCGAAGCGCGCTGGCATCCAGTGGAACGGCGAGAAGTGGGTGGGGGACGTGCCGGACATCAAGCCGGACTCACCGCCCGGGCAATTCGGGGCCTTCATCATGCTCCCCGAGGGCGTGGGCCGGCTCTTCTCGCCGGTGCTGAACGACGGCCCCTTCCCCGAGCACTACGAGCCGGTGGAGGCGCCGGTGGACAACCCGCTCCACCCCAAGGTCTCGTCCAGCCCGGTGCTGAAGCGCTTCAGCAGTGACAAGGACAAGTGGGGCAAGGCGGACGAGTTCCCCATCGTCTGCACCACCTACCGCCTCACCGAGCACTTCCACTACTGGACCAAGCACCAGGAGGGCGGCCGGCTCAACGAGGTGCAGCCGGGGATCTTCTTCGAGATCCCCGAGGAGCTGGCGAAGGAGAAGGGGATCCAGAACGGGGAGACGGTGCGCATCTCCTCGGCCCGCGGCTCCATCGAGGGCCCGGCGATGGTCACCAAGCGGATGCCGGGCTTCATGATCGACGGCAAGCGCGTCTGGCAGATCGGCTTCCCCATTCACTGGGGGTACAGCGGTGACGCCAAGCACGCCGGACCCCTGGCCAACCTCCTGACCAGCTCGGCCATCGACCCGAACACCTGGACACCGGAGTTCAAGGCCTTCCAGGTGAAGCTGGAGAAGGTGGGGAGGGCCTGACCATGGCGATCCCCGGCCTCGAGGTTCTCCAGGCGTCCGCGTCGCTCCGCGGAACCGGCACCGGGCTGCGCAAGCTGCCGACGGTCAGCAAGCTCATCGACACCTCCACCTGCATCGGCTGCAAGGCGTGTGAGGTCGCCTGCCAGGAGTGGAACGACCTCCCCAACGCCAAGACCTCGCAGCACGGCAACTACCAGACCCTGCCGACGATGAACGCGGAGTTCTGGAACCTCATCAAGTTCAACGAGACCGAGGTCGACGGCAGCTTCGCCTGGCTGATGCGCAAGGATCAGTGCATGCACTGCGCGGATCCGGGCTGCCTCAAGGCGTGCCCCGCGCCGGGCGCCATCGTCCAGTACTCCAACGGCATCGTCGACGTGAACCCCGAGCAGTGCATCGGCTGCCGGCTGTGCGAGACCGGCTGCCCGTTCGACGTGCCGCGCTTCTCGGAGACGACCGGGAAGATGGCCAAGTGCACGCTCTGCGTGGACCGGAGCGTGGTCGGCCTCGAGCCGGCGTGCGTGAAGGCCTGCCCCACCGGGTGCCTGCACTTCGGCACCAAGGAGGACATGCTCGAGCTCGGGAACGAGCGGGTGAAGCAGCTGAAGGGCGATGGCTACGCCAGCGCAGGCCTCTACGACCCGCAGGGGGTGGGCGGCACCGGAGTGGTCACCGTGCTCAAGCACGCCGACAAGCCGGAGCTGTACGGCCTGCCCCGTGACCCGACGGTGCCCACCGCGGTCCGGGTGGCGAAGGGCTGGCTGCGCCCGCTGGGCCTGCTCGGGATGGGTGCGGTGGTTCTCGGGCTGGTCGGGCACTATCTCCGCTTCGGGCCCCGGGAACCGCCCAAGGGTCCGCCATCCTCCACTCCCACCGCGGCCTGAAGAGCGAGGAGACACGTCATGGCCGAGCCTCTCCACGCCGTCACCGCCCACTCCAGCGCCGACCCGGGCATCCTCCTCGCGCAGGGCCAGGAGGACCTGGTCGTCGGCGACGAGCTGGTCCGCTTCCGCTACTACACCCGCGTGGTCCACTGGGGCGTGGCGCTGACCTTCTTCGTCTGCCTCTTCACCGGGCTGCCCATCTGGACGCCCATCTTCGGGTGGCTGGCGGCGCTGTTCGGCGGACTGCAAGTCTGCCGCTGGCTCCATCCCTGGACCGGAATCGCCTTCGCGGTGTTCGCGCTGCTCCAGTTCGTGCACTGGGCGGGCGAGATGAGATTGAGCGCGGCCGACAAGCGCTTCACCGCCAACTTCCTCGCCTACCTGCGCTGGGAGACGCACGACGAGGACACCGGCAAGTACAACGGCGGGCAGAAGGTCCTCTTCTGGCTGAGCACCCTGGCCTCGCTCGGGCTCCTCGTGACCGGGGTGGTGCTGTGGTGGCCGCAGTTCTTCGGCGCTCAGCTGCGCGAGGTGTCTTGGGTGCTGCACGACCTGACGTTCATCCTCTTCATGCTGATGATCTTCGGGCACATCTACCTGGCCATCGCCGAGCCGGGGACCTTCTCCGCGATGGTGAAGGGGACGGTGACCAAGGCCTGGGCGCGTCTGCACCACCCGGCGTGGTACCGCGACGTGACCGGTGACTCCCGGCGCTGAGCGGCTCATCGGACGGTTCGAGCAGCGGGCCGCTCGCGCCGAGGCGCTGGCGGACGCGCCGTCGTCCGGCCGTGAGCCGCTGCGCTTCGCCGCCGGGCTATTCCGGGCGCAGGGACAGGCGGCCGCGGGAGTGCTCGAGCTGCACGGTCGGGCGCCGCTGAGCGGCACCCTGGACCAGGACCTGTCCCGGGTGGAGGCCCCGCTCCGCTCGGTGCTCCGCTTCCTCTCCGAGTCCGGCCCCGTCGCGCTCCGCGAGTCGGCGGCCGCCCGGGTCGCCGAGCCGCTCGACCTTTTCTCCGCCCGGCTTCGCATCGCCTGGACCGGCGGGCCCGAGGAGCGGCAGGACTTCCTTTCCCATGCGGTGCTCCGGGCCTACGCCGAGGCGCTGGTGCACGCCGGGATGACGCTCGATCGGCCCCGCGAGCCCGGGAGCGGCCGGTGCCCGGCGTGCGGCGCACCGCCCAGCATCTCGTTCCGGCGCGAGCTGCCCGGCTCGGATGGCGCCGCCCGGTTCCTCGGCTGCGGCCTCTGCGGAACCGAGTGGCAGACCAACCGCATCCGCTGTCCGGGCTGCGGGGAGACGGATCCCGACCGGCTCCCCGGCTGGCAGAGCGAGACGCACCCCGCGGCGCGGGTGGAGGCCTGCGAGACCTGTTACCGGTACGTGAAGTCGGTGGACCTCGGCGTGGACGCGCGCGCGGTCCCGGAGGTGGACGAGCTCCGCTCGCTCTCGCTCGACCTCTGGGCCATCGACCAGGGATACGTGCGGCTCGAGCCGGGGCTCGCGGGGCTGTAGACGCGCGCAGGGCCGCGCCGTCGGGGGTCAGGCTCAGCCGAGCTGCGGCAGCTCGATGTCGTCCGACTCGGGCGGCGGGAGCAGCTCGGTCCACGCCCCGGACATCGCCTCCTGAGTCCAGCCGAGGAACCAGCCCTCGCCACGGAAGAGCGTGCCGCCCGGCGTCTCCACGCGGATCAGCGTCCCGGCACCCTCGGGGCCGGACACGGTCATGCGCCACGCCGAGAGGGTGACCGAGCTCTCCCGGAGGCGAATGGCCGCGCGCTCCAGAGGCCGCACCGTGGGTTCGGTCAGTCCGGCGATGCGCCGCGACGGCGGGGTGGTCACGTGGGGCAAGGTAGCACCCCCGGATCACCCGGCAACCGGTGCAGGTCGGACCCGGTGCCACCCGAGCACACGTTCCACCCTCGCGCCCCGGGGTGACACCATGCCCGGCGCCGTGGACGCGCGCCGACTCGCAGGGGCTCTCGCCCTCCTCGCCCTGGCCTGCGGGAGCGGAACCATCACCCCGCCGGGCGGAACGTCGGGCACGCCTCCACCCGGGCCCACCAACCACCCGCCCGAGGTGACCGTCTCGCCGGCGCCCACCGTCACCCCCATCTCCGAGGGGGGGACGACCTTGCTCTCGGTCACCGCCGAGGACCCGGACGGCGACTCGCTCGGCTACGCCTGGACCCAGACCTCGCCCGTGACGCCCGAGGGGACGTTCAGCAGCCGCACGGTGCGCAACCCGACCTGGACCGCCCCGGCCGTCAGCCAGGACACGGTCTTCACCTTCACGGTCACCGTCACCGACGGCCAGGGCGGCTCCACCGCGCAGTCCTGCCAGGTCACGGTCACCCACACCACGGTGAACCGTCCGCCGACGGTCTCGTCCATCTCCCTCTCGCCTGCGACGCCGGTGGCCGGTCAGGTGGTCACCCTGTCCATCACCGCCAGCGACCCGGACGGCGACCCGCTCACCATCGCCTGGGTCCAGACCTCGCCCTCGCAGCAGGGCACCTTCGGGAGCCCGGGCAAGTCGTCCACCACCTGGGTCTCCCCCGCGCTGGGAGTAGACTCGCTCGGCTTCTCGATCCAGGTCACCGTCTCCGACGGGCACAACCCGGCCGAGCAGCGCCAGATCACCGTGCCCGTGAGCACCCCGTCCTACGCGAACGATGTCCAGCCGATCTGGACCGCGCAGTGTGTGAGCTGCCACGGTGCGAACCAGCCCGAGGGGCAGCTGACGCTCGTCGCCGGTGCGAGCCGCGCGGCGCTGGTCGGCCAGCCGATGGTCCAGGCCTGCACCGACGCCACCCGGGTCGTGGTGGGGGACCCTGCCAGCTCCGGGCTGGTGGACCGTCTGGTGGGAACGAGCTGCGGCACCCGGATGCCCAAGGACGCGAGCCCGCTGTCGGCCGGTGCCCTGGTGACGATCCAGTCGTGGATCCTCGGCGGCGCGCTCGACAACTGATCAGGCCATGCGCGCGATGTCCGCCGTGCCGAGCAGCGCGCGGACGAGCGCCTCCGCCTCCTCGGGGTGACGGGGGCGCCGGATCGCCCCGACGACGAAGGGCGCGCGGCGCACCGCCTCGGGAATGGGCTGCCCGGAGGTCATCACCACCACCCGGACGCCTGGCGGCGGTGGATTGCGGCGGAGGGTGAGGACCAGCGAGAGACCCCGGCTCACCGCCGATCCGAGGTCCACCAGCACCACCACCTCGCCCAGGATGCCGGGGAGGATGCTCAGCGCGGCCTCGGCGTGGCCCGCGAGAAAGGTCTCCCACCCTTGCTCGAGCGCGGCCACCGCGAGGGCATTGCCCAGGTCGAAGCTCGCATCGACCACCAGAAGCGTCCGTGCCTCCTCCGTCGCCTCCATGACATCGAGCTTAGGCTGGGAACGGATTTCTCTGACAATGGTGAACGCACGTCACGGGTCGGCGCCGCCCCAGGGCGCGTTCCCCGCACCTGGGAGGCGCTCCTCTCACCCGTTCCGTTCGTCGGACGCGAGCGCCTCCACCAGCCACTCGCGGACGAGCACCACCCGCTTCGGGATGTGCTTCGAGGCCGGCCACACGATGTGCAAAGGCGCGGCGGGACCGGTGTACGGCGCGAGGAGACGCACCAGCCGTCCCTGGGCGATCTCCTGCTCACACTGCAGCGCGGGCAGAAGACCGATGCCCGCGCCCGCCAGCACCGCCTCGCGGAGAAAGCTGAAGTCGTCCCCCGCCACCGGTCCGCGCACCGTGATCCGCGTCGTTCCGCCGGGGCCGGCGAGCGTCCAGTCGGCATGCCCCCGCCGGGGCCGGAAGAGCACGCAGTCGTGCTCGGCGAGCTGCTCGACGCCGGTGGGGGTCCCGCGCCGGTCGAGGTACTCCGGGCTGGCGAAGAGCCACGCCTCGAGCCCCTTCACCCGCCGGGAGATGAGCGAGCTGTCGCGCAGCGCACCGGCGCGGACCGCCAGGTCCACGCCCTCGTCCACCAAGTTCACCAGCCGGCTGGTGAGGAGGAACTCGAGCGTGATGCCGGGCGTCCGGCGGACGAAGCGGGCGGCGAGCGGGGCGAGCACCTGCGCCCCGAGGTCCACCGGCGCGGTGATCCGCACCGCCCCCTGCGGCCGCGCCTCGAGCTGGGACAGCTTCTCGTGCGCCTGCTCCAGCGCGGACAGGGCGCGCGAGGCTTCCTCGAAGTAGACCCGCCCCGCATCGGTGAGCTGCACCGTGCGGGTGGTGCGCTGCAGCAGCTGGACGCCGACCGACTCCTCGAGCCGTGCCACGCTCCGGCTCACGCTCGACTTCGGCAGCCCCAGGGCCTCGGCCGCGGCGGTGAAGCTCTGGAGCTCGACCACCCGGAGGAACACCGCGACCCGGTTGAGATCGACGTCGGAGGAGGGCGTCTTCGTCACGTGGGCGAGGGCCAGCTTGTTCCCGGGCGGCGACTTCGCGCAAGGTTCGGAGCAGCCATGGCGCGCACCTTCCTCCCCGAGACCCTGGAGCAGTACCTCTTCGACGTGCTCTCGCCGCGGACCGACCTTCAAGAAAGGCTCCGGCGACAGACGCAGGCGCACCCGCGGGCGTCGATGCAGATCGGCCCGGACCAGGGACTCTTCCTCGGGCTGCTGGTGCGAATGCTCGACGCCCGGCGAGTCGTCGAGGTCGGCACCTTCACCGGCTACAGCGCGCTGGCGATGGCGATGGCCTTGCCTCCGGGCGGCCGCATCGTCTGCTGCGACATTAGCGAGGAGTACACCGCCATCGCCCGGCGCTACTGGAAGGAGGCCGGGGTGGAGGACCGGATCGACCTCCGGATCGGCCCGGCCGGAGCGACGCTGGCCGAGCTGCTCGCGGCAGAGGGACCGGGGAGCCAGGACCTCGCCTTCATCGACGCCGACAAGACGGGCTACGACGGGTACTACGAGGTCTGCCTCCAGCTCCTCCGGCCGGGAGGACTGATCGCGATCGACAACGTGCTCTGGTCCGGACGGGTGGCGGACCCCGCGGTGAACGACCCGGACACCGCCGCGCTCCGGGCGCTCAACCTCAAGATTCGCGACGACCCCCGGGTGGACGCGGTGGTCCTCTCCATCGGGGACGGGCTCACCCTCGCGCGCAGGAGACGCTGAAGCGGCCGGCAGCCACTGTCGCGAACGCCCGGCGCTGGCGCCGCCCTGATCAGGCTCCCGCCCGCAGGACCCATCGGTGCACCAGCCGCTCCAGCAGCTCGGCCCGGCTCAGGCCGGCCCGGCGGAGCTTCCGGTCCATCGCCAGGATGAGCGTGGCGGGGAGCCGGACCGCGAGCACCGGCTTCTCGCCGTTGCCCCGCGGACGGATGGGCCGGGTGGGCGTGCGGCCCCGGAGCAGCTGCCGGTAGTGGCTGGCGCAGTAGCCGCGGCTGTGGACCGGGCGTCCGCACTGGGGGACCTGGCACTTTCGTCGCTGTCGTCCTGGACCGGCCATCGCGCAGAACTGTGTTTGCAGATGTCACGCCAGCGGAGGAACCACGGGAATCCGAGCGCTTCGGCCCAGGGGCGGATGGGTCGCCTCCGACCGTCGCTCCGCGGCGCGTGCACGGCGACCCACTCACTCGCGCGCACAACCGTCAACGCTTGTCACAGCAGGAACGCAAAACGGAGTCCGAAGTCGATCCAGACGTGAACCGCCTTGCTCGGGATGTCGCTGGTGCCGCTGCTGTCCGTGCCCTGGGCGTTGATCAGCCCGAGGCTTCCGGTGTCGTACTGGCCCACGCGGCTCTGCACGAAGGGACCCAGCCGGAAGCTCCGGCCGAGCAAGAAGTCGATGCCGAGCTGGAGATTCACCCACTCGAAGCCGCGGACGCTGCCGTAGAGCGTGCCCCCGCTGCCGGTGATGCTGAGGTCGAGCCACTCGTAACCCACGCCGAGGCCCACCCACGGGTCCACCGGGTGGTCCGGGCCGAGGTGCCAGAGCATCTCGAAGCCGACCCGGACGTCGCTGGCCGAGCGCGCGGTGCCGCCCTCGAGCGCGCTGCCGGTCTTGCCGAAGGCGTAGGACAGGTAGCCGCCGACGAAGGCCGGGCCGATCCGCGCGCCCAGCTCGAGCTCCAGCGGGACGGTCCACGCCACCAGGTCCGCCAGGCTGGTCCCGTTCGGCGAGCGGGTGGTCTCCCCCACCGCATTCCCGATCGGGATGCCGACCGCCGCGCGGACGGCTGCCTCGAACCGGGTGGGCAGCTCCTCGCTGCGGGCCGACGGTGCGGCGAGGCACAGCGCGAGCAGCGGTGCCCCGGCAAGGCGGCCCATCCTCATCGGAACGTCTCGTCCCCTCCGGCCAGCGGGGCGACAGCCGGACCTGCCGCCCTCCCTCACCGGCCGGCGCCGGACTCTAGCCGGAAGCCAGGGAGAACGGTGGCCACGGTCGGAGCCGTGGTGACCACGGCGTCGAGCTCACCTCGGGGGCGAGGAGAGGCCAAGCGACCCCTGCCCGGCGGCGGCCCGCTCGAGCGCGGACACCACGGTGTCGACGGTGAGCAGCTCGGGCAGCACCTCGGGCTGGTCCGGCCGCGCCGGGGAATAGACCAGGTACATCGGCACGCCGGCCCGCCCGTGGGCGGCGAGCCGGCGGGCGATGCCGGCGTCACGCCGGGTCCAGTCGGCCACCAGGAGCTGGGCCCGAGTGCGGGCGAGCGCCGACTGCACCGGCTCGGAGGCGAGCACGCTGCGCTCGTTGAACTTGCAGCTCAGGCACCACTCGGCGGTGAAGTCGACGAGCACTGGCCGGCCCTGGCCGAGGCTGCGTGACACCGCCTCGTCGCTCCAGGCGTCGCGTCCGGCCACCGCGGCGGGCCCCGGCCCGAAGCGCAGGGCGACCCAGCCGGTGAGCAGGATCAGCAGCAGCCCGCCGAGGAGGACCGGACGCCGTCGCCACGCACCCCAGGCCCAGGCGACCAGCGCCAGCACCACCAGGAACGCGAGGAGCCGCACCACGCCGTCGACGCCGACGAGCGAGCCGAGGATGCCGGCGAGCCAGACGCCGGTGCCGAGCAGGGCGAACCCGAGCAGCTGCTTCGCGCGCTCCATCCATGCGCCGGGGCGGGGCAGCCAGCCGCGGAGACCCGGGACCAGCACCAGGGCACAGAACGGCGCGGCCAGGCCGAGCCCCACCGCGGCGAAGACCGCGAGCACCACCGGGGCGCTCGCGGCGAAGGCGAACCCCACCGCCGTCCCGAGCAGCGGGGCGGAGCAGGGCGTGGCGAGCACCACCGCGAGGACGCCCTCGCCGACGCTCCGGAGCGGTCCGTGCGCGTGGTCCACCGCGGCGACCAGGGTCCCGGTGCCGTGGCTGGGAACGATCAGCTCGAAGACCCCGAGCAGGTTGAGGGCAAAGAGCAGCACCACGCCCGAGAGCACCGCGACGAAGAGCGGCTCCTGGAACTGGAAGCCCCAGCCCACCGCGTGACCCGCGGCCCGGAACCCGAGCACCGCTGCGGCGAGGACCAGCAGCGAGACGAGGATTCCCCCAGTGTATGCCAGCGCGTGCATCCGGACCGACCCGTGGTCGGCATGGACGGTCCGGGCGAAGCCGTAGGCCTTGAGCGCCAGCACCGGGAACACGCAGGGCATCGCGTTGAGCAGCACGCCTCCGAAGAAGGCGAGCAGCAGCATCCAGGGCAGGCCCGGCGCGCGTGCGGGGGTGGGCGGCCCCGCGGCGGCGGGGTGTGGAGCGAGCCCGGGCGGCAGCTCGAACGGGGCGCTCACCTCCAGCGCGCCACCACTGGCGAGCCCGACCACCCCGGCCATGCGTGGCGGAGCAGCCGCGGCAGAGGGAGAGGCCTTCCCCCAGAGCCGGAGCCTCCCGGGGCCCTCGGCGATGCCCAGCACCGAGGCGATGCTGGCGAGGCGCTCGGGGATGAAGGCGTCGGTGGGGGGGAGCGGCTCGGGGCTCCCGTCGGCGCGCTCCACCGTCAGCTCGCCCTCGAACGGTTGACCGGGTACGAACGCGGTGGTGCGCCGGACGCTCACCCGCAGCCCTGCCGCCGCCGGAGCCCGGGGCACGCGCACCGCGGCGGCGTCGAGCAGCGCGGCGCCGCCGGCATCCGCCTGCCGGGGACCGACGCCGAGTGTCCGGGTGAGCTCGAAGCGCGCGGGGATGCACTGCACCTCGCAGACCAGGACCTCGGCGGTGGCGACGATGGTCAGTGGCGGCTGCACGTCCGGCTGTGCTCGCCCCGTCGCGAAGAGCACCACCTCGCCGCCGTACCCGTAGCTGGTGATGGAGCCGTCGGGGCTCCGGTGCACCTCGGGCGCGGGCCAGGTGAGCGGGCCGACCGTGACCCGCGGCGCGTCCCACACCACCTCGCTCGGCAGCCCCGCCTCTCCGGGGTTCCTCCAGTAGATGTGCCACCCGCGCTCCATCCGGAAGTGCACGCCCAGCCGGAGCGCTCCGCCTGGCTCCACCTGGGTCAGGTCGGAGACGAGGGTCGCGCGCACCCTGGGCTTTCCCTCGTACAGCCCTCCACTCGCAGTGGAGCTGGGCGCCGGGGCGGTGGCCACGAGCAAGGAAAGGATCGAGCCAGCAAGCACGGTTGGCACCCCTAACAGGTCGCGGCAGCTCCTGCTTCCCCCGGGGCCGTGTGCCGCCGGATCCGCGCTTGCAATGGCCACGGGGCGCCATGTCGGCCTACGTGGACCCTGACGAGCTGATGCTGTTCAGCGTGGGGATGGTGCTCGGCGTCGACTCGCTCGACTACATGGTCGACGTGGTCCTCGACCGCCGCCTGACGCAGGCCGACCACCGGAAGCTCTCGCTCGCCCTGGAGCGCAAGGGCGGGAAGCTGCCGGTCCGGATCGACGAGGTGGTGCACCTCGTCGCCCAACCTCCCTCGGCCCGCCCGAACTGAGCCCGCGGAGCGCCGTGCAATGGACGGCCTCCCTGGGACACGGTGGCGCCGGGCGCGCCGTGCCGCTAGACACGGTTCGCCCCGCCGATGCCGGTTCCGGAGGTCCAGCGCACGTGAACGCCAGCATCGAGTTCCTTCGGGTGTACGGGCCCACGCTGGTCTTCACCAGCGTGCTGCTGGAGCAGGCGGGGGTGCCCATCCCGTGCACGCCGTGGCTCATCGCCTCCGGGGCGCTGGCCCGGCTCGGTCAGGGGACGCTCGCGCTTCCCATGGCGCTGGCCACCGTGGCCGCGTCGATGGGCCACACCGTCTGGTTCCTCGCCGGCCGTCGGTGGGGAAGCCGCGTGCTGCGGCTGGTCTGCCGCGTGTCGCTCGAGCCCGACAGCTGCGTGCAGCGGACCGAGAACGCCTTCACCCGGTACGGCGCGCGGGCGCTGATCATCGCCCCGTTCGTTCCCGGCCTCACCACGCTCGCCCCCCCGCTGGCCGGCATGTCCGGGATGCGGCTCCGCCGCTTTCTCGCGCTCGACGGGGTGGGCGACCTGCTCTGGGCCGCCACCTTCGTCGGCCTCGGCTGGCTCGCCGGCGAGCCGTTCTTCCGGGTGCTCGAGGTGGTGATGGCCTACGCCGGTTCGACCGTGGGCTTCCTGGCCGCCGGCCTCGCGCTCTACCTCGGGGTCAGGTTCCTCCAGCGGATGCGGTTTCGGGCCCAGCTGCGGGTGGCGCGGTTGTCGGCCGGCGATCTGAAGCGGCGGCTCGACGACGGAGAGGAGCTGGTGCTGGTGGACCTGCGGCACCGGGCCGAGCTCGAGAAATCCGGGACCACCTTGCCCGGTGCGCTGCACATCTCGCCCGACGAGCTGGACCGGAGACATGAGGAGATCGCGCGCGGACGCGACGTGGTCCTCTTCTGTAGTTGACCCGACGAGTGGACGAGCGCCCGGGTGGCGCTCCGGCTGAAGCGACGGGGCATCTCGCGGGTCCGGCCCCTCGAGGGCGGATACGCCGGATGGGTGGCCGAGGGCTATCCGCTGCAGCGGTGGGCACCGGCCGAGACCACCAGCACCTCGCTCGCCTTCGGCGCGTAGACGCCCCGGAGCGTCGCCGCTCAGCCCAGCGGTGCGGCCTGGTCCGTCTCCGAGGGGATCGCCTCGCGGGGCGAGGACTCCTGGAGCTCGTCGAACATCCGCTCCATCTGGTCGCCCAGCGCCTCCAGCTCCTCGCGGGCGAAGTTCTGCTCGACGAGGGGGAAGAGCTCCGTCTCCTCCTCCTCGACGTGGTGGTCGATGAGCTCCTGGAGCACCTGCATCTTGGCGTCGAACTGCTCGTCGGAGGGCTCCATCTTGAGCAGATCCGCCACCAGGCGCTTGGCCTCCAGATGTTCCTCCACCGCCTCGCGAAGCTTGTCCTTCAACGGCCCGACGAAGACCGCCGGGTAGAAGAGCTTCTCCTCGATCCCCCCGTGCGCGGCGAAGTCGTCGGCGATCTGCTCGAAGAGCTCCTGCTTCTCTCCCTCGTGCTCCGCCGCCTCGTACTGCTTGAAGAGCCTCTTCACCTCGCCGTGCTGCTGCTTCAACAGCTTCGTCGCATCCACGTCATCCCTCTCTCTCGGTGGTCCAGCCGGTTGCCCGACGCGGGCAGCCAGGTCGAAGGCAAAGCTGGTCACGCCCGGAGGTTCCGTCCACCCCGGCCGGGCGGTGTGGGGCCGGTGACTGCCCGGGCTGGCCGGTCGCCCGCCCGCTGCAGGGATCTGCTGCAATGGGGGGCATGCCAGACCGTCATCACCGGTGGATGCGGGCGCTGACCGACAACTTCCGCCTGGCGTTCTCCACCTTCTGGGGGCACCGGCTCCGCTCGCTGCTCACGCTCCTGGGCATCGTCATCGGCGCGGCCACCGTCGTGGCGATGATGGCCCTGCTGGAAGGACTCCGGAACAAGGTGGACGAGGACCTGACTGGCCTCGGATCGAACGGGTTCCAAATCCAGAAGTTCCCCAACGGTTTCGGCAACTTCGACTTCGAGCGCCTCTCCAAGCGCCCCAACCTCACCATCGAGGACCGGGACGACATCGAGCGGCGTCTCCCCGACATCATCGCCGCCACGGGCGAGGCCTGGGACTTCGGGGTGAAGATCTCCACCGACCGTTACGAGACCCGGCCCAACATCCAGGTGGCGGGCGGGACCGCGGATTTCTTCCTCACCAACGCCATGGACATCGCCTCCGGGCGGGCCTTCAACGTCACCGAGGTGGCGGACGGCGAGCGGCTGGCGGTGCTCGGGTCGAACGTGGCGGACGTGCTCTTTCCGGGCGTCGACCCGGTCGGCCACGAGGTGCGGATCCGCACCCGCCCCTTCCGGGTCATCGGGGTCATCAAGCGAAAGGGGGCGCTGGTCGGCGGCTTCCAGCAGGACGACGTGACGGTGATTCCGATCAACGCCTTCTTTCCGCTCTGGGGAAAGAACCGCTCGCTGAACATCAGCATGCAGGCGGCCAACCCCGAGATCCTGCCGCGGGCCATGGAGGAGGTACGCCAGCTGATGCGGCGCCGCCACAACCTCAAGCCCCAGCAGGAGGACGACTTCTTCCTCTTCTCCAACGAGTCGGCCACGCAGGCCTTCAACCAGATCTCCTCGGTGGTGACCGCGGCGAGCTTCGGCGTGTGCCTGCTCTCGCTGATCGTCGGCGGCATCGGCATCCTCAACATCATGCTGGTCTCGGTCACCGAGCGGACCCAGGAGATCGGCGTCCGCAAGGCGCTCGGGGCGCGGCGCCACCGCATCCTCGGGCAATTCGCGACCGAGGCGATCATGCTCTCGCTGGTGGGAGGAGTGCTGGGGGTCCTCGGAGGGGCAGTGGTGGCCTTCCTCGCCCGGTGGGCCTTCAACTTCCCCACCTCGGTCCCCACCTGGGCGGTGGCGCTCGCCCTGATCATGAGCTCCGGCGTGGGGCTCATCTTCGGCATCTATCCCGCTGCCCGCGCGGCCCGGCTCGACCCGGTCGAGGCGATGCGCACCGAGTGAGGCGCTCCGAGCGGCGACGCCAGGTCGGTGGCCCTTCCCCGGTCCGACGTTCCACCGTGACCGCTCGCGGGGCTTCCGTCGCCCGCCCGGCGGGACCATCCTGCCGGCAGCGGAGATGGTCGACCCGACGCTGGTGCAGGCCTACGTCGAGAGCCTCTACCGGGTGTTCCCACCCGGGTCGGCGGAGCACGTGCTGCGCATCGGCCATCGCCATCCGGGGTTCGACGCGTGTCTCGCCCGGTCCGGAGCCCGCGCCTGGGTCGTCCTGACGGCCTGGAACCCCGGGAGCGTCCAGCGCAGTGAGGAGGAGAACGCCGCCGCCCAGCGCGAGCTCGCCGCGGCGCTGGACCGCGCGGGGCTGCTGGCGTGGCCCGCGCGCGGTGAGTCGCCCGGCCGCGACTGGATGGAGGAGAGCCTGTGCGTGCTCGACCTCGACCCCGAGCAGGCACGCGCGCTGGCCCGCCGCTTCGGCCAGATGGCCGTGGTGCAGGGCGAGATGGGCTCCGAGGCGCGCCTTGCCTTGGCGGACTAGGCGCCAGCCGCGGTCCGGGCCGGCCGGCCCACCCGCGCGAGCTGCTGCAGCGAGAGGATGTGCAGGAGGATGGTCAGCGGAACGATGAAGGCCGGCAGGTAGATGAACGGGAACACCGCGGGGACCAGATTCGGCGGGGTCTCGAAGAGGCGCTGCTGGGGCCCGGGCGCCGAGAGCAGCCCCCGGAGCATGGTGTGGGCCATGTCCACCAGGCCGAAGACGTTCCAGAGCTGCGCGGCGGTCCTGGACCACGCGAGCCCGGTGCCGAGCAAGGCCGCCACCGCCGCGGCGCCGAGCCCGACCAGGATGTCTCCCGTCCCGGCGCTGGCCACCCAGCCCCAGGGCGCGAGTCCCGCGGCCCAGGCGGCGAAGAGCGTCAGCCCACCCCCGATGCGCAAGGTCTGGAGCCAGGGGATCGCCGAGGGCGAGAGCGCCTGGACCGCGGCCTGAAGCCAGCCGGCGCGCCAGAGGACGAGCGAGAGCAGCAGCGCCGGGATGAGGTAGCCGAGGGCGCGAGGAACTCCGGGGTCGAGCCACGCCCCGGCCACGGCCGATGCGGTGATCGCCAGGAACCAGGTCCCGAGCAGCGCCCCGATGCGCACGAGCAGGCTCCGGCGGATCGGCGCCGCGCACCCCGACTTGCGGAGCCCGGTGTCCAGCCCGCGCAGGGTCACCCAGACCACGAGCAGCACGTAGGCGCAGACCGCGACGGTGATCCGGATCGGCGCCTCGGGACCCGGGTTCATGGGCTCGAGGCGAGGGCGACGGACGCCCCGCGCGCGGAGGACGGCAGGCGCGCGGCGCGCTGCGGTTGCACGGCCTTCGCTGGGCCCCGGACCAGCACCTTTCGCGAGAAGGCCTGATCCACCTGGGCGACGAAGGCGCGGAACGCCGGGTACTCGCTGGCCGAGATCCTGTCCCGGGTGAACACCAGCTCGCCGCGGCACACCAGCACCCCCTGCTCCACGGTGTAGGCGAGGTGCAGCCGCCCGAAGCCGGTATCGGCCGTCACGTCGGGTGGGAGCGCGTCCACGCTCCATCCGGGCGGCAGCCGGTAGCGGAAGGTGAAGCGGCTCACGCTGGGGCCGTCGAGCACCAGGTCGCCCCGGCGCTCCGCGAGCCCGGCATACGTCTCGACGTAGCCGCGCCGGCTGCCGAACGGCAGGAAGCGCAGGGTGTCCCCGCCCACCTCGGCGTAGCGGGGGATGCTCAGCTCGTAGTCGAGCGCCACATCCTGGTCGAGCCGGTTCGGGTCACTGATCGACACCTTTCCCACGCTCAGCCCGGGGAAGGTCTGCGCCCAGCCCTGCTCGAAGGTGGTGCGGCGGGTGGCCGCCGACTGGTAGCTGCGCCGGTACTCGGGCGCGGCGCTCCCCCGCACCCGGCTCTCGCCCTTCACCTCGGCGCCGCCGCCCACCCGGAGCGCCAGGTCCAGCTGCATGTCGGTGATGTTGTCCTCGGGCCGCGCCTCTGGAGTGACGGTGAAGCGGCTCTTCCCGTTCGGCTCCACGATGAGGATGCTCGCCCGGCGATCGGGGATGGGCAGCTCGGTGGCGCCGTGGAACTCGGCGGTGCCGTCCAGGTACCAGTCGAGCGCGGGCACGTAGACGATGGCGTGGTTGAAGACCGCCAGCGAGGCGGGCTCGGCCGGCACGGACCCGAGCTGGCGCATGCGGAGGAGCACGATGCGGCTGTCCACGCCGGACACCTCCAGCAGCGCGTGGAGGAGGGAGGCCTTGTCCTTGCAGTCGCCAAAGCGGCGGGCGAGCACCCGGTCGACCCGGTAGGGCTTGTACCCGTGGATGCCGAACTCCAGCGCCACGTAGCGGGTGTTCTTCACCACGTACTCGTAGAGCGCGCGCACCACCGCGCGGGTGTCCTTGCGGTCGACGCCCTTCAGCGCCTCCTGCGCGGCGCGGCGGATGCTGTCGTCGGGCACCAGCTGGTCACGGATCAGGCTCCAGTAGTAGCGGCCCACGTCCTCCCACGTCCGGTACGTCGAGACGTGCAGGGTCGCCGCCACCTCGGACCACCCCGGCATGCCCGGCTCGGGCGTCACCCGCGAGACGCGCTTCGCCTCGAAGCGGTAGAGCGCCCGGCCGTCGGGGGAGGGCTCGCGCCGGGCGCTCACGCCCGCGCCGAGGGTCTTCTCGTTCCAGTAGAGCGTCCGCCCCGCCGGCATGTCGACCCCGTACTCCCAGCGGAGCTTGGGGGTGACCCCCTGCACGTACGCGAGGTCACCCCAGTAATCCGAGAGGAGGTTGTCGCTCGCCGTGTCCTCGACCCGGTACTGCAACTCGAGGACATCGCCGGGGGCGAGCCCGGGGAAGGTGAGCACCTTCGCCTGGGCGTCGTAGTACATGCCGGACCAGGGCTCGTTCAGGCTGCGGTTGGTATCTCCGAAGCTCTCCACCAGCGAGCCGTCGGGCTTGGTGATGCGGGCGCGGAGGATGCGCACCTCCTCGCGGCTGGGGCTGTAGGTGATGGGGAAGCTCCGGAAGGCGTCCGCGCCGCGGCGGGTGTAGACCTTCACCGCGAGCTGGTGGAAGCGGCTGGAGAGGCCGCTCTGCTGCACGCGCACCCGGGTGACGTCGGCGAGCGTCACCGCGTCCTCGACGTAGCTGTCCGCCTCGGCGACCAGCGGCCGGACGTCGACGGCGTCGGTGGCCGCCGCCGAGGTCTCGGTTCCCCGGAGCGCGCGGACGGCGTCACGCAGCGCCGGGTTCTGCGGGCGGAGCACCAGCGAGCGCTCCAGGGCGGCGAGCGCCGCGTCCTTCCGTCCCGCGTACAGCAGGGTCCGTCCCTTTCGCTCGAAGACCTCCGGTTCGTCGGGGCAGAGCGTCTCGGCCTCGGAGAAGAGGGCCAGCCCCTCCTCGAGCCGCCCGTTGGAGGCGAGGAGCTCGGCGAGCCGCAGGCGAACGTCGTTGCTGGTGGGCGACAGCCGGAGCGCCCTGCGGAGCGCGTCCGCCGCGCCGGCCACGTCCGCGCGGTCGGCCAGAATCTCGGCCAGGAGCGACAGGCTCGCCCCGTCTCCGGGCCGTGCCTCGAGCACCCCCTGCAGCCGCTCCAGCGCCTCGTCCGACCGGTCGAGGCGACGCGCACTGCGCACCCGCTCCCGACCGGCCTCCGGCACGCGCCAGGTCGAGCGCGGAAGGCCCTCGATGCGCTGGGTTGCCGCCACCGAGTCGCCGAGGTCGTCCTCGGCGCGGGCCAGGAGCACCTGCGCGGGGACGAACGCCTTCCACCGCTGCGCCAGCGGCTGCAGCAGGGGGAGCACCCGCTCGGGGTGGCCCTGGGAGAGCTCGGCCCGGGCGAGCAGCACGCGCGCCTCGATCAGTTCCGGCGCCGCGGCGAGCGCAGCCTCGAGGTGACGGCGGCGCAGGTTCTCGTCCTGCTGGAGCCGCGCGGCGAGCAGCTCGATGCGCGCATCGGGATGGCCGGTGCGTCCGGCGTCGGCGGCGGCCCGCTCGGCGTTCACCGCGTCGGCGTGCTCCCGGCCGTCGAACGCCTGGGTCGCCTCGAGCACCTGGGCGAGATCGGCCCTGAGCCGGGCGTCGTCCGGTCGGCGCGCCACCTGCGCCTCGAGCGCCCGGGTCAGGGTGGGAAGCGGACGGACGGCAGGGGCCGGACCTGGCGGCATCGCCGGGAGCCGGGCGGGGGTCACCGGGTGGGCGCGCGCCGACTCGTCCCGGAGGTAGGTCCCGAGCACCCCGGAGTCCTCGTGGCACACCTTGAGGAGCACCCGGTTGACACCGGCGCGCAGCTGGACCGAGACGCGCTCCTGGTCGGGTCGTGCCGGGTGGTAGGCATCGCCGCTCGCCACCTTGTCCCCGTTCACCCACAGCCGGAAGCCACCGGAGGTGCCCAGCGCCAGGACGGTGCGGCGTGGCGCCGGCTCCTCGAGCAGCGCGAGCACGTAGGCCACCACCCCGCGGGAGGGGCGGAGCATTGCGCCGAGGTCGATGCCGCCGTCGAGCGAGTGCGCCGGCGCCTTCCGCCAGCGGGCGAGGTGACCCTTGGCCTGGAGCGAGGCCTCGAGGTCCAGCGTCTGCTCGGGGCCGACGTCGGTGTCACAGCCCGTCTTGCCCTCGTTGTCGAACCCGCCGAGCACGTACACGTCCTGCACGTACCCGAGCGCACGGAGCCGGCGCTCGGCCGCGTCCACCCGCCCCTGCGCGACGTCGATGTCCGCCAGGACCTGCCGGGCCAGGGTGCGGGTGAAGGGCTCGGCGCGGCCGTCGGCGGCGATCCGGCCGAGGGTCGCGTCCACCGGGCGCGGGTCGGCGAGGTCGTCGCGAAGCCCGCGGAGGCGCAGCAGCGCGGCGGCGCCTCGCAGCGAGCGGGACTGGGCGAGCGCCTCCTTGGCCCGAACCTGCGCCTCGGCGGGAAGTGGATCGTCGACAGGCGGCAGAAGAGACCCTGCCGCGAGGAGGGCCGAGAGGAGGAGGCTGGAAACCACGGTGCCCGTCCCTCATAACCCGAAGCGACCGGGGTTCGCTTCCCCGACCGCCCGGGCGAGCGTGAGGACGTACACCCCCCGGGCCCCGGCCTCGCGCAGGGCGCCGCTCGCCGCCCGGGCGGTGGCGCCCGTGGTGAGCACGTCGTCCACCAGCACCACGGGTCCCGGAGGCAGCGGGCCGCTGACCGCGAACGCCCGGCGCACGTTCTCGGTACGGTCGGCCTCGGTCAGCCCCACCTGCCGCCGGGTGGCCCGGATTCGGCGGAGGAGGTTGGCCCGGAGCGGGAGCCCGCTCGTGCGGGCCAGCGCCCGCGTGAGGAGGGCTGTCTGGTCATACCCACGACGGAGCAGGCGCCCCCGGTGGAGCGGGATGGGCACGAGCGTGGCGTCCCGGCCGATGCGGCCGAGCCACCCGGCGGACCCCTCGGCGAGCGCCCTGGCCAGCGGGAGCGCGAGGGCGCTGTGGCCCTCGTACTTGAAGCGGTGAATCGCCCGGGCCAGCGGCCCGGTGTGGACGAAGGCGGCGTGGGCCGAGGCGAACGGCGGCGGCGCACGAAGGCAGCGGGCGCACGCGCCTGGCTGCTCGACGGGCTCCGCGCACCGGCGGCAGCCGGGGCGCGGGACCGGCTCGGTCGCCAGCGTGCAGAGCGCGCAGAAGGGAGCCTCTGCCTCGAGGAGCGCTCCGCACGCAGCGCACGCCGGCGGGAACACCAGCGCCAGCAACTCGGCGGCGAGGGACATCCGGACTCGCCTCAGCAAGTCCCGGACCGGGGCGTCCCTGCCCGGGCCCGGGGCGAGGGGCACGCCGGTTCGGGGACGAGGACCAGCCGCCGAGACCCACGAGTCCGCCCAGCGGGATGCCCATGAAGCACCTCCGCGGAGGAGATGACCACGAAGAGCCGCGGCCCGGCCCTTCGGAGCTGTGGGCGCTCGAAGCCCAGCTGGTCGACGCTCTGCGGCTCAGACCAGCAGGCTGTTCCGGTCCATCTCCTTCGGCTGCGGCAGGCCCATGATCTTGAGGAGCGTGGGCGCGACGTCCGCGAGGACGCCGCCGGTCCGCAGCTTCGCGCCGGCGAAGTCCGGGTGCACCAGGTGGAACGGCACCGGGTTGGTGGTGTGCGCGGTGTGAGGCTGGCCGGTGACCGGGTCGCGCATCAGCTCGCAGTTTCCATGGTCTGCGGTGACGACCAGCACGACGTTCGCCCGGGCGCACGCCTCCGCGACCTGGCCGAGGCAGCCGTCCACCACCCGGACCGCCTTGATCGCCGCGTCGAGCTTGCCGGTGTGTCCCACCATGTCCGGATTGGCGTAGTTCACCAGCAGGAAGTCGTACCTCCCCGAGTCGACGGCTTGCATCAGGCGCGACGTCACCTCGGGGGCGGCCATCTCCGGCTTCAGGTCGTACGTCTTCACGTCGCGGGGGCTGGGGATGAGCACCCGTTCCTCACCCGGAAACACCACCTCGCGACCGCCGTTGAAGAAGTAGGTCACGTGCGCGTACTTCTCGGTCTCCGCGATGCGGAACTGGGTGAGCCCGTGCTCGGACACGACCTCGGGGAAGATCTCTCGCGGCTGTTCGGGCGGGAACGCCACCGGCAGGTCGAAGGTCTCGTCGTACTGGGTCATGCAGACGAACTTGCCCAGCCGGAGCCCGCCGCGGTCGAACTCGTGGAAGCCGGGGACGGCGAGAGCGCGGGTCAGCTCGCGCGCCCGATCGGCGCGGAAGTTGAAGAAGATGACTGCATCGCCGTCGCGCACGGTCCCCACCGGAGCGTCCCCGTCGACGATGACCGTCGGCGGGACGAACTCGTCGCCCACCTTCTCCGCGTACGAGCTGCGCACCGCCTCGAGCGCTCCGGGCGCGCGCCGGCCCACGCCGCGGACGATGGCGTCGTAGGCCTGCTGCACACGGTCCCAGCGCTGGTCGCGGTCCATCGCGTAGAAGCGCCCGGTGACGGTGGCGATGCGCCCGGTCCCGGTCTCGCGGAGGAAGCGCTCGAGCTGCTCGAGGTACCTCAGCGCGCTCATCGGCGGGGTGTCGCGCCCGTCGAGGAACGCGTGCACGAAGACGACCGGCACTCCACGAATCTCCGCCGCCATCAACAGGCCGAGCAGGTGCTCCTGTGAGGCATGCACGCCGCCCGGGCCGATGAGGCCCATCAGATGCAGCGCCTTGCCCTCCGCCCGCGCGGTGTCCATCGCCGCCACCAGCGCCGGATTGTGGGCCAGCTCGCCCCGCTCCACCGCGCGGTTGATGCGCACCAGGTCCTGGTAGACGATCCGCCCCGCGCCGATGTTGGTGTGACCGACCTCCGAGTTGCCCATCTGGCCCTCGGGCAGGCCCACCGCGAGCCCCGAGGCGAGGAGCTCGGTGCGGGGCATCTTGCCCGCGAAGCGGTCGAGGTTGGGCGTGCCGGCGAGGAGGATGGCGTTGTCCTCGCGCTCGGCGCGAACGCCCCACCCGTCGAGGATGGCCAGGAGGACGCGGTGCTTGGGAGGCATGGGCCGAAGGTAGCCAGCGCGCCGGGCCGCGTCGACGGTTCTCGGTGAGGGTGGGGTGGTAAGACCTCCCCGTGCCCAGCCCGCCCCAGCCCTCCGCCCAGGCGCGCGTCCGGGCATTCGACTGGCTCCGTGGCCTGGCGGTGCTGGTGATGATCGAGACCCACGCCATGGTGCTGCTCCGCAAGGAGCTGCTCGCCACCCCCGCGGCGGGAGTGCTCGACCGCGTCAACGGGCTGGTGGCGCCGTCGTTCATCTTCGCCGCCGGCTTCTCGCTGGCGCTGGTGCAGGTGCGTGCCGCGTCTGCCGGCGGTGCCCGGGCCGCGCGGGTGCTCCGCTCGCTGCGGCGCATCGGCGAGGTGCTCGCGGTCGGCACGCTGATCAACTGGATCTGGTTCCCCATCTCGATCGAGCCGGGTTGGCTGCTCCGGATGGACATCCTCCAGTGCATCGGCGTCACCTTGCTCGCCGCGCTGCCGCTGGACGTGGCGCTCGCCCCGCGCCCGCGGCGGCTGGTGGTGGTCTCGCTGCTGGTGGCCGTGGCCCTCTTCTTCGTCTCTCCATTCGCCGACGGAGTCACCGGGCCGTTCCAGGACCTCTTCAACAAGAGCGGCCCGCGGCACTCGGTCTTCCCCCTGTTCCCCTGGGCGGGCTGGGCCTTCCTGGGGGGCGCGGCGGGCGCCACCGCCGCGCGGGGAACCGCGGCCGAGGTCCGGCGGCTCGCGGTGGGCATCGGCCTCGGCTCGGCCGCGGCGTGGTTCCTGAAGCCGCTCTGGCTCGGCGTCTATCCGCCGCACGCCTTCTGGGTGACCGATCCCGCGAA
>Ga0335069_10002098_pt1 | contig 31112 bp, 26 predicted proteins | sample Lox_Sample_11_FD_206714 | JGI IMG/M metagenome (GOLD analysis project Ga0335069, IMG submission 206714) | Soil microbial communities from Loxahatchee National Wildlife Refuge, Florida, United States - Lox_Sample_1.1 | ecosystem: Environmental > Terrestrial > Soil > Wetlands | place: USA...
CGGTTGATCGAGTATTGCGAAGGCAATAAAAAGACACATACCCGTGGAATCGATGGCTGCGGTGGCAATTTGAAGATTCCGTGAAAGCTCCATCTGTCCCTCGGGGCTCAACGGGTCTACAAATCCACCCACTTTAAGTATATTGGTCGCCGTCGCATAACCGGCTGTGTGGTCCGCGCCCATAGGACTTGTGGCGTACGTTACTCCAAGTCCCTTTACACCGCGCGGGTCATAGGCCGGCATTGCCTGTCCTTTGACCACGGGAACTCTTTCGATGCCGAATGCTTTGCCGGTCACGGCCGCGCCGCTGCCTATGATGCGGCCGAGAGGGGTGCCTTTTCCTACCTCGTGCATAAGGTTGATTGCGCCGTCGGCGTCTCCGAACTTGAGTAGACCTGCTTCCATGGCTACACCGATAGTAACGCCCATCTCGATGGTGTCAAGCCCGTAGTTGTCGTCGAGAAAATCGAGCATAGCGATCTTGTCCATGTCGTCGATGCCGCAATCGGCGCCATGCGCCCAGACCGTCTCGTACTCGGGCTGTTTACTTAAATAATGGCCGTCTTTATCATTGTAAATGCCTGAACAACGGATCACGCATCCGCGATGACAGCCGTGAGTGGCCACCCCACCCCTCTCGGTCTCGAGCGCCGCTTCGGTCTCACCGCTTATCCTGGCTACCCCGGCGAATGTCCCCTGTTTGAAATTATAGGTGGGATAAGCCCCTGCTTCGTTCAAGATGTTGGCGAGCACGTTTGTGCCGTAGGCCGGAAGCGCCTGGCCAGTGACGCCATGTTTCCTAAGCCCGTCCACAAAAGCCTTATTGGCCTGTTTGTATTTTTCCGGGTCTTTGGGCTCACGCGCGCTCATGCCGGTGTCGTCGAGCACGATGGCCTTCACACCCTTGGATCCCATGACTGCGCCCGGCCCACCTCTGCCCGCATGTCTTGCCGGCCTTAACTCCATATCGGTGAAAGCGATGGAGGCGGCAGCGAGGCGCATCTCACCTGCGGGCCCGATGGAAATACAGGCGATCTTATCCCCGAATTTGTCCTTCATCCTCTGAACCGTATCATAGTTGCCGAGCATTTTGAGGCTTAAATCACGGGTGATCTTTACGCCATTCCTGTCGATGAATATGGTATAGAGATCGTTATCTTCAGGCTTTCCTTCGAGTACGATGGCGGCATATCCGAGACGGGCAAGTACCTGAGACGGCTGGCCGCCTGAGTTCGATTCCTTGATCCCTCCCGTGAGAGGGCTCTTGCATCCCACGGAGATCCTTCCTGACATGGCGGCCAGGCTTCCGCTCAAAAGACCGGGGGCTATGACGATTTTGTTGAGTTCACTCAAGGGATGACAGGTAGGGGGCACCTCATTTGATATAATAGCGGAGGTGAGCGCCCTGCCGCCTAACCCCTGGTACCGGCCGATCGGTTCAACGGTAGTTAAAGGCCCCCCCTTCCCACCCATATTGATCCGTAAGATCTTATCCATAACAACACCCCCTTGGTGTATTCTGTGACCCTTATGCAAGTATACACCAGAATCGGGGTTTTGCAAGCTCGGTGGGCGTCCGTTCAGGTAACGGAGTGGGGGGGAGGCATCCACTCGACATGAATACGCAAGGTCCGCCCTTAAGCGGTTATCTATATGGTTTCTTCGGCCACCCAGTTCATATATTCGGGTAGCCCGCGGCTTAAGCCGATCGCTATGATTTCAGGTACTTCGTAGGGATGAAGGCGCTTTATCTCGTCTTCTATTACCGGATAGAGCGATGATTTACTCTTCATCAACAGGAGCCATTCGTCTGTTTGTTCCACCTTTCCCTTCCACCGGTAGATGCTCCTGATGGGTCCCACGATCTGGGCGCAGGCAACAAGCTTTTTTTCCACGAGTTCCTCACCGATTCTTTGAATGACCCCCCTCTCGTCCGCGGTGGTTACGATCTCAATGATCTCCTTCATGCGGCTCACCTCCCGACATGTGGCTTTACGGACTGGCCTTACGCACCGGCGGCATGACTCGCATTTTCGCCGCCTTGTCCGGCCACAGATTAACATATTTGACTTGAAATTATAGAGGATTTCGTATATTTTTCTATATCCAGGGGCTTTGGCACGCGCCCCCTCTACCGGCAACGCCCGCCAGAGGCGGGAATCCCCCTCAGCGATTGTTCGCCTTGTTCACACATCCCCCGGGGCGACGCCAGGTCGGCAGAGGACCGCCTCCTTAAAGATGCGGATGGATGCGTAGTATGAACGCGCCGCCTATGGTTGAAATAACCGGGCGAGCCCGTGAGTGTCTATGATACAATAGTGATAAAGAGGTTACTCGTGTTTCAGGTACGGGATGGAGATGCAATAATACTGGCAAGCGAATCGGTGAGAAGGGTCGATATTCTCCGAACCCTCGGGGTGCCCTTCTCGATTGTCCCGCCCGATATCGACGAGACGAGAAGAGTCGAAGAGACGCCCAAGGATTATGTGCTCAGAATATCCTATGATAAGGCGCACAAGGTGGGAAGTCATTTTCCGGACAAGTGGGTCATCGGGGCAGACACGGTTGTGGTATACAAGAACAAGATACTGGGCAAGCCGCGCAACGAAAAGGACGCCCTTGCTATGCTCAAAACGTTAAGCGGGAGATGGCACCGGGTGATAACCGGTTTTTGCGTGCTCAACATGTCGCGTAGCGTTGCTTACCGGGATGTGGTGGAAACAAGGGTATTCATGAGAGACATGCTCGACCATGAAATCATGCGATACATCGGAACCTCCGAGCCCCTTGATAAAGCGGGCTCGTATGCGGTGCAGGGTAGAGCGGGATATATGGTGAAGGAGATAAAGGGTTCCTACAGCAACGTCGTCGGCCTTCCCATTTGTGAGGTGGCGGAAGTCCTTCTCTCGTTAGGCGTCCTGTCGTGAAGCCTATGGCGGATTCCATCAGGGCCGTCCGAGAGCGGATTGACAGGGCCTGTACAAAGGCGGGCAGAAACGCTGGCCAGGTTAGATTGGTTGCCGTAACCAAGACCGTTGGAATCGAAGGCATCGAACAGGCCATACGATGCGGGCTCGTAGATTTCGGCGAGAATTATGTGCAGGAGGCAAAAGAAAAGATCTCTCGCATAGGCCGCGAGGGAATACGGTGGCATATGATAGGACACGTGCAGACGAACAAGGCGAAGTACATACCCCAATTTTTCGATTATGTTCACTCCGTGGACCGATGGGAATTGCTCGCCGCGCTCGAAAGATACGGCAAACCCATGAAGGTTCTCTTTGAGCTGAATCTGGCACAGGAGGCGACCAAACATGGTACGGATGAGGACGGGTTGAGAGCTATGCTGGAAAAGGTTTTTTCCCTGAAGCACGTCAAGCCTGTGGGGCTCATGACCATGGCGCCTTACTCAGACGATCCGGAAACGGTGAGGGGCCTCTTCGCGACTTTACGGAAGATGCTCGAAAAGATGAACAGGGAATTTGCGCTTGCTATGAATGAGCTTTCCATGGGCATGTCTTCGGATTTCGAAGTGGCCGTGGAGGAGGGAGCAACCATGGTGCGTGTAGGCACAGCGATATTTGGAGAGAGGACATGAAGCCCTGGGGCGGGAGATTTAAAGGCAAGACCAATCCGCTGTTCGAGGCCTTCAGTGCATCGATCGATGTGGACAGGGCGCTCTACCGGCAAGATATAGAGGGGAGTAAAGTCCATGCCGAGATGCTCGAAAAGATCGGCATGCTGACAGGGCGGGAGAAGAATAGTATCGTGAAGGGTTTAAACGAAATACGAAAAGAGATCGAGACGGGGGTATTTCATTTCGATCAGGCCCGTGAAGACATCCATATGCACATAGAGGCGAGGCTGATAGAGAAAATAGGCGACGCCGCCAAAAAGCTCCACACGGGCAGGAGCAGGAACGATCAGGTTTCTCTGGATATGAGGCTCTATCTTAAAGAAGAGCTCGCGAACATCGATAAAGTACTTCTCAAGCTGCTTATCAGTCTCGTGAGGAAAGCGGAGAAGGAGAAGGGTGTCATCATGCCGGGTTATACGCATATGCAGAAGGCCCAGGCGGTCCCCTTTACCCATTATATCATGGCCTACTATTACATGTTTAAGCGAGACAGGGCGCGCCTTAACGAGGCAGCCGCGCGCATTGATGTGCTCCCCTTGGGAAGCGGTGCGCTAGCCGGTTCCACCATACCGCTCGATCGGGATTTCGTCAGGAAGAAACTTGGCTTTGCAGGGGTTTCAGAGAACAGCATGGATACAGTGGCCGACAGGGACTTTGTGCTCGACGCCCTCTATACGGCCGCCATGGTCATGCTCCATTTGAGCAGGCTCTCCGAAGACCTGATTCTCTTTGCCACGGAAGAGTTCTCCTTTGTGGCGCTGCCTGATGAACTCTGCACAGGCTCGAGCCTCATGCCACATAAGAAGAACCCCGACGCCCTCGAATTGATTCGGGGCAAAACGTCGCGTGTGATCGGCGACCTCATGAGTCTGTTCTCGCTCCTCAAAGGGCTCCCTATGACCTATAACAGGGATCTCCAGGAGGACAAGGAACCGTTGTTCCACGCAGTGCGTACCATCAAAGATGCCGTGTCGATCATGACACTCTGTATTGACGGTATGACGCTCATGAAAGAGAACATGAGAAGAGCCGCAGAGGCAGGCTTCATGCCGGCTGTGGAGATGGCCGAATACTTGACCACCAAAGGCGTGCCCTTTCGCCAGGCGCACGCTATTGTGGGGAAGATTGTGAGTGTGTGCGAGACAAAAGGAAAAACGTTAGCGCAATTGTCTATAAAGGAGTTGAAAAAACATTCGGCGGCTTTTGATACGGATGTCTTTTCATACATGGACGTGGCTAATGCGTTAAATAAAAGAAGGACCAAAGGGGCCGCTTCCTTCAAAGAGGCGGCAAGGCAGATCAATGAAGAGAAATCCTATCTTAATATGTAGCGTTATTCTGGCACTTTTGGTGTGCGCTTGCGGGAAGAAATCGGACCCGAGGCCTCAAGTGCTCCCCGCAGCGGGGAAGATCAACGATTTGACCGGGGAGGTGAAAGACGGGGTGCTCTTTCTCTCTTTCACCATGCCTGAGAGTGCCAAAGGGGACACCCAGCCAAAGGAACTTGGCGGTTTCAAGGTCTTTAAGGCGTGCGGGAGCTGTATGGGGGCATTCGAACCTTTTAGGGACATCGCTCTGGAGCAGGACAAGGGATATACCATTGCCCGCGGACGTCTCTATTTTTATGACGATGACCTGATGAACGGTTTCGAATATGCCTACAGGGTCTATCCCTATACCAAACGGGGTACCCGTGGGGATTCCTCAAATACATTTACCATCAGGTGGGTAAAGCCGCCGGAAGCCCCGAAGGATGTCACCGCCACGGCGAGTGACGCAAGGATCGGGCTTTCCTGGCCTGAGGAAGAAGGGTATCTCTATAATGTTTATCGATATGAGGGGAATGCTTATCCACTTTTTCCCCTGAATTCGGCCCCCCTTGCATCGGGACTTTATGCGGACTCAGGGTTGACAAACGGAAAGAAGTACACCTATGAGGTAAGGAAGCTGAAAGAGGCAGACGGCTTACTACGGGAAGGGGAGGGTGTGAAGGTCGAGGCAACGCCGGTGGACAGAACTGCCCCTGCCGCACCAACCATGGTGAGCGCCGTGAAGACGGGCAATGCGGTTTCTATCACCTGGAAGGAGAATTCGGAAAAAGACCTGGCAGGGTACAACGTATACAGACTAGGCGCAGGGGGAAGCAAATCGAAACTGAATAGAGACCCTATAAAGGAGAATTCCTATCTTGACGCAAAGAGCCCTAACGAACGCTACGTTTCCTATTATGTCACTGCAGTGGATATGGCCGGCAATGAAAGTGCTCCCTCACGGGAGTCTATCGTTATTTTGAAAGAGTAGACCTATGAACTATTTCGAGTATCGGAACGAAGAACTGTACTGCGAAGGCGTCCCCGTTCGCCAGATCGCGCGGGCTGTGGGGACACCTCTGTACATATACAGCCACAAGACCTTTGAAAGGCATTTCACGGTTTTCGACAGGGCCTTTGAGGACGTGCCCCATCTTGTCTGTTATTCATGCAAGGCCAACGCGAACGGCGCGCTCCTGAGAACCGTGGCCCGTCTCGGCGGCGGTGTAGATATCGTGTCCGGTGGAGAGCTGTATAAGGCGCTTAAGGCAGGCATTCCCCACAACAGGATCGTTTTCTCCGGTGTGGGCAAAACCGAAGAGGAACTAAAAGATGCCATCAGGGCAGATATTCGTATGATCAATATCGAGTCCGAGGGTGAACTGGACCTCTTGAAGAAACTCGCCCGGCGTATGAAAAAGACTGTGCCCGTCTCGGTCAGGGTTAACCCGGAGATAGACCCGAAGACCCATCCGTACATCACGACAGGCCTCAAAAAGAATAAATTCGGCGTGCTGTGGGCCGAGGCCCGAAGGCTCTACGGAGAGATCTCGCGGGAAAAATACCTCTCTCCTGTTGGCATATCATCGCATATCGGTTCCCAGATAGTGGAGCTTAATCCGTTTATGGAGGCGGTAATGTCGTTGAAATCCATGGCCAAAGAACTCGAGAACATGGATATAGCGATTTCCATGCTCGATATCGGGGGCGGCCTCGGGATTACTTATAAGGACGAGCTACCGCCGCACCCCGAAGAATATGCGAAAGTCGTCGCGCGTGAAATCAAGGGCACGGGGCTCACGCTCGTTTTGGAGCCGGGCCGAGTAGTTGTAGGGAACAGCGCAATATTCGTGACCAAAGTTCTCTATGTGAAGCAGTCGCCGGAAAAGACTTTCTATATTGTGGACGGGGCCATGAATGATCTCGTGAGACCGTCACTCTATAATGCGTATCACGAGATCAAACCGGTGAAGCAGGATAAAGGTGGCGTTATACAGGTGGACCTTGTGGGCCCGATCTGCGAATCCGGTGATTTTTTTGCGAAGGATAGGGAGATGGCGGAGCTGAAAGCGGACGATCTCCTTGCGATTTTTGGCGCCGGCGCCTATGGTTATTCCATGTCATCAAACTATAACGCGCGCAGGAGGGCGGCAGAGGTGTTAGTAAGAGACGAAGAGTTCTTTGTGGTGCGTAAGAGAGAAACCTTCAAAGACCTCGTCAAAGGGGAATCTGTCCCGGAATTTCTGGAGGAATGACGAACGTGATAGAGCTCGAATTTTCAAAAATGAGTGCCAGTGGCAATGACTTCATTGTTATCGATAACCGTACTGGCAGGGTGAATAAGCGATTTCAGGATCTGAGCGAATTCGCAAAAAAGGTGTGCAGGGTACATCATTCGGTTGGTGCTGATGGCGTTATCCTCATCGAGAATTCCAGGGAACAGGATTTCTCCTGGAGGTTTTTCAATGCCGACGGTTCTGAAGCTGAGATGTGCGGAAATGGCGGCAGGTGCGCCGCGCGCTTCGCATACACGAACGGCATCGCAAAAGAAAAAATGGCCTTTGAAACGATCGCCGGCGTCATCAGAGCGGAGGTGCACGGCGCGAAAATCAAACTACAGTTGACAAAGCCTACGGAACTGAAGCTCGACTATCCCGTTTGTCTCGAAGACAAAGAACTTTTCGTGAGCAGCGTAAATACCGGGGTCCCTCATGCGGCCCTGCTCGTGTCGGATATCGACCATGTTCCCGTGGAAGAACTGGGAAGGATGATTCGCTATCACAAGATCTTCGGCGAAAAAGGGACCAATGTGAATTTCGTTGAAGTGAAAGACAAGAAGAACGTGAAGGTGCGGACCTACGAGAGGGGTGTCGAGGGCGAGACGCTCGCCTGTGGCACCGGCGCGGTCGCATCCGCTGTTATTCTCATGGAAAAGGGACTGGTCAAGAACCCCGTGAATATCCACACACGTGGCGGAGAGGTGCTTAAGATATATATGGATAACGATGTGTACCTCGAAGGTGATGCAAAAATGATCTATGTGGGAAACCTTCACGAGGAGGCGTTGTTATGAAAAGGAGATACGACATGTATTTGAGAGGTATTCTTACGGCGCTGGTTACACCTTTCAGGAATGGGAGCCTTGACGAGAAGGCACTCAAGAACCTCATAGAATTTCAGCTCAAAGGAGGAGTGGACGGGCTTGTACCGTGCGGCAGCACCGGCGAAGCCCCGACCCTTTCCTACGAGGAGCACGAAAGGGTTGTGGATCTGACGATAAAGTACGTAAAAGGCAGAGTGCCGGTTGTTGCGGGCACAGGGTCGAACAGCACTCAGGAAGCGATCGAACTCACAAAGGGAGCGAAAAAGCTCGGCGCCAACTTTTGCCTCCTCACCACGCCCTACTATAATAAGCCCACGCAGGAGGGGCTCTATCAGCACTTCAGGGCCATCGCCGAGGCAGTCGACATTCCCCAGATTCTCTATAACATACCCGGTCGCACGGGCATTAACATGACGCCGGAAACAATCTTCAGGCTTTCTAAGATACCCGGAATTGTTGGCATCAAGGAGGCGGCGGGCTCGCTCGCACAGGTTTCCGACATATACAGGCTTACCAAGGGAAGATTCACCATACTTTCCGGGGACGACAACATCTTTCTCCCCATGATGAGCGTCGGCGCTACGGGCGTCATATCGGTCCTTTCCAATATCATGCCCAAAGATATGCAGGCTCTGTACAGAGCCTTCCTGATCGAAAAGAATATCACGAAGGCCATGGATATCCATACACGCCTTATGCCTCTTTTCCAGGCCATGTTCATCGAAACCAATCCCATACCCATAAAAGAGGCGATGGCGTACATGGGCATGATAAAAAAGGAATTCCGTCTCCCGCTGTGCCCTTTATCGGGTGCGAACAGCAAATTTCTCAAAGAATTGCTGAACGAGTACAAACTGCTGAAAAAAAAGTAAGGCCGTCGAGGTGAGACCATGCCAAAGTTGATTATAACCGGCGCCTCTGGCAAGATGGGGGCTAGTGTTATCAAGTGCGCACTGGAGAACGAGGACTTCGTGATCGCGGGTCTGGTGGAGGCAAAGAACCATCCCGCCATTGGCAGGACCGTAGATATCACGGCAGGGCTGGCCGGCGGGTCACTTCCTATCCTGGATGACCTTGAAAAGATTATAGACAAGGGCGACGTGGTTATTGATTTCACCGAGGCCAAAGCGTCGTTTGAACATTTCAGGGTCGCAAAGAAACACGGAAAGGCGCATATTATCGGCAGCACAGGTTTTAGCGAAGAGGCGCTTGCCGAGATAAGGGCCGCCAAAGATGCGAGAATTGTCATCTCCCCCAACATGAGCATCGGCATGAATGTGCTCTTCGATATCTGTGGCCGGGTCTCCGGCCTGTTAAAAGACGGTTACGACGTAGAGATATTCGAGATGCACCATCGGTGGAAAAAGGACGCACCCAGCGGATCGGCACTACGACTCAAGGATTCCATTGAGGCGGGAAATCCGCTACGGAAGTGGAACGAAGTCTACGGACGAAGTGGCATGACAGGCGAGCGAAGCCCGGAGGAGGTCGGCATCATGGCGCTGCGCGGCGGCGATGTGGTGGGCGATCATACGGTCTATTTCGCGGGCATGGGCGAACGCCTCGAATTTACCCATCGAGCCTTTTCACGGGACAATTTTGCAAGAGGGGCGCTGCGCGCGGCCAAGTGGCTCGTAGCCCAGCCACGGGGTGTATATTCGATGAAGGACGTGCTGGGATTATAGCCCGCTGCGATTTGATTCGTCCAGTGTGGCTTTACTCGTACACCGCCTCTATTTTGTCAACAGAACCGGACATCTGGAACCCTTGAGCACGTTACGGGCCACGCCGCCGATCAGGTATTTTGCGATGCCTGACCTCCCGAGCGAGGCGATCACAATCAGGTCGATCCCCTTTTCTTTTCCCTCTTTGAGTATTTCTTCGTACGGGACGCCTTCACGGATATTGGTTTCTGTATCCACCTCTCTTGCCTGCGGAAATTTGCCGAGCTGCTCCTGCAGTTTGTCTTTTGCGTCAGCTAAGTGAGTAGCCTTGATCTCCTGCCCCAATTCTATGGAAGCAAAATAATCGGCATATGCGTAGTGAATCTCCTGGTGAACAACGTGGAGGAGAAAGACCTTCGCGTGATATTGCTTGGCAATGTCGAGGGCCTGCGCTAATGCCTTGTCCGATGGTTCCGAGAAATCCGTTGGTACGAGGATCTTGGTTGGCATAAGCATCTTACATAACCTCCTTCCCCCCCTCTTAACGCACAACCGCTATCTCATATAATTATAGCAGCACTCAAGAACATTTGGGGGATACCAGGCACCGGAAATTGGGGGGCCTCACCTGTGGTTTGTTGAGTGAATGTGGGGCCTGGGTGGTGCCAGCATTTCTCGCTTAAGGCAAATGAGGTATTATCTGGAGAGCTGCATAATTCTATAGGCGCCCCTTGCCACGAGCACGAAGACAATCATACCCACAATGAGATCAGGTATTTTTGATCCGGTGAGGTAGACGAAAATTCCCGCAACCATAACCCCGAGGTTGAGAATAACATCTGTAGAGGTGAAAATTACGCTTGCCTGCATATGGGCGCCCCTGCTCTTGGATTTCTGCAGCAGGGTAAGACATAGCCCGTTTCCCGCAAGGGCAAGAAGAGAGATCACAATCATCAGGGAGAAGTCGGGCGTTGCTTCACGAACGACGAAGCGTCTCAAGACTTCGGCAAAACCGAAGATAGCAAGGGCTAGTTGAAAATAGCCGGCTATGCCTGCGATCCTCTTCTTTCGCGAGACGACGCCTCCGACCGCAAAGAGCGAAAGCCCGTAGACCAGGGAATCGGCGAGCATATCGAGACTGTCTGCAACGAGCCCCATGGAACCGGCGATAAAGCCTGTAAGGATCTCGAGAGCGAAAAAAAAAGAGATTGATGGCGAGAACCTGCCAGAGTGTACGACGCTCATCGCTATGCTCTTCGAGCACATGAATTGACTCTGCTTTCTGTGTCGAAACAAACTCAGTATCAAGGTTAAGGCTTTCAAGGGCCGAAAGGAGACTTTGATAGTCGCCAGTATGGTATGCCTCAAGCCTGCGGGCCGGTATATCAAACTGCAGGGACTGAACACCTTCCATGCCGTCCAATTTCATGCGTATAAGTCTTTCCTCCGACGGGCAGCCCATCCCGGCTATATTGAAGACCGATCTTTGAACCGCATTTTCCATGTTTTTGCCCCTTTTTGGTACTTACACCAATCTTTTCTATCACAATGTAGGGAGGGCATTCCATGCTAAAATACCGGACCGTGAGCTTAATAGAGGTCTCTGGGCTTACGCGAAGACGGAAAGAGGCAAGAAAACGAGCGGCGTCACAGGAGCACAACCCTTCTCAAGGTGCGCAACGCTTTTTAATCTTTGAACTTCTTTCTCAACCCTACAAGACTTAAGAGCCCGATGCTGAATAAGAATACCGCCGGAGGGATGGGTACGGAAGAAGGAGTCCTGTTGTATGTGGGGTCGTTGACGTTCAGGTTCGTAATGGTAGGGAAGTTCCAGGTCGAGGAGCCCCCGTAGTTGTAATTCAAGTAACTACCGAATACCTGGCCGGTAGTGGTATACGCCAGATAGGCAAGGTGTAATGAATCAGTAGAGCTCCCGGTAAAGGAAAAGAGCCAGTTAAAGTTATTGATACCCGTTGTGACGTTCGTTGCCACCACATAACTCGTATTAGGCATCTGTACGGTCCAGGTACCGGCGCTGAAGTTACTCATGCCCGGACTTGCAAAACCGCTCGTTCCGTCAAGTTTAAAGACCTCAATCTTATTGATCAGGTATGTCGTGCCGTTGTAGACCCCGTCCTCGCTAATGCTTTGGGTCCAGGAGGCGAATGAGGGGCCTGCCGAGAGACACGTAAATAGAATGGCTAAAACAGAGATAATCCCTCTCTTCCTCATGACCTTTGTCTTTTCTCTCGCCATCTCTTTGAGTATCATCATGGTTGTTTTCGCGTTCATGCCTATTACAACAGCAATATACGTGCCACGGCATATTTGGCTGTATCTTCAGTGACTTTCGTCACACAACAGGGTTTTCAGGCGAGATTGGAGATACCCCCCTTGATATCGCATAAATTCAATATTATCGGGAGCATACTTGCGTCGGTCGGGGCCTCTACCCGGCGGCGCGTCCTTTAGGCGGCCGGAAGCCGCCAATTTGAGAATTATCTACAATTTTTGTTGGAAGAAATGCTTTCTTTGCAGACAGACGGTCTCGCGATAAAGGAAGAGGACTATCCCGTCTGCTCTCAACCAGTACGGCAGTTGTCCGAGGGTGGAACGAGACTTGTTCAGGCGTCGTAAGGCGTAACGGTGTGGGAAGGACGGGCGCGACTTTCCGTTTACGGATGCGCCTGCCTCAGGCGTAAGGCACGCATCCTTATACCGTGTAAGTAAGCCGTATCTACTTAATTGCCACGCCTTTGAAGAAGGTATAACAGAAGGTGCCGTCTTTCTCGGTTGTCCGATTAAGGCCGCGAATGCCTCTTTCCCATGCCTCCTCGTCAATGATGCCGAACCGCAACGCACGTTCCCGTACCCCTTCCACCATGGCGATAAAAGTATTCTTGGTGAATCCTTGGACCAGCTCCGGACTTCTCGAATCAACATAGACTATCCGGGGCATGACCTTCATGTTCCTGAAGCCGGCGGCCTTGAGCAAAGGATAGACCTGTCGGCCTATGAGCGCGTTTCCCCCTATACCGCCCTGAAGATCGATGAGGCACTGTATCACTTTTTGTGCCTCCGCGCTTTCAGGATAGAAATATGTGGAGCCGTGATCGCCCTCGATGACCGTGATGGAACCTTCCGGTTTCAATACTCTCTTGAGATGCACGAGCGCGTCGAGGGGCCGTATGCAATGTTCAAGAACGAAACAGACGAAGACATGGTCAAAACTTTCGTCGGGAAGATTGAGGTGATAAATGTCGCCCAACTCAAACCGTACGTTTGATATACCCTGTTTCTCGATTAATGCTTTGGCCTCATTGATCGATTCCTGGGAAAGATCGATGGCCAGTATCTCAGCGTCGGGACTCCTCTCGGCCAGGATCACCGTCTGCGCGCCAACACCGCAGCCAGCTTCGAGGACCGTACTGTTTGCCGCGTAAAATGTATCGCCGTGCAAAAGCTCGGTCAGTGTATTTGCCTGATCGTGCAGTCTTGAATGCTCGCGATCGGAATAACCATGGACGTAGCCGCTCTTTCTTTTCATCTCATTGAGGAGTATTCTATAGACTATTCTACAGCGAGCGCAAGACCCTTTGCAACATTTATCCTTGCGGAATGTCGCAGCAACTTTTCCCGAGGGAGCTTATATTCCTTTTGGGCCGCCTGCGTGTGATCAGCTTTTGGGTGGCGACGATTCGCGACCACCGTCCGGACGCAGAAATGAGAAATCTGTATTATATATAGAAAGAGTACCGAAGGTACTATCTTAAGAGACGCGGAGGTGACAGATGATAGGGAAAAGCAAAAGCCTGCTTGTATTGGCCCTGTTTATGCTGATCCTGAATCTCTGCGCCGTCTACGGGCAGGCCCAAACGGACGAGGAACAGTACATCGTATTCTGTTATATCGGTGATCCGGAAAGGGGCGACTTCGTGGATTCAATTGATACGTTCCATCCCCTTCAGGCCACGGAACTGTGTAACGATGCATACATCGACTGCAACGGAAGATGTACCGGATGCTATCTTGGCAGCGAAGGGGAAGAAGTCTGCACAGGCCCATCGGGAAGACGATTCGTCAAATGAACGGATGCTTGAGGGACCATACGCGGTCTGCTCGTTGGATAGCGACCGGATTAAGCAGGACTGTTCTCGCCCCCGGCGCATGTTTGGTGGGTTTTCATGAGATCGTCCTCACAAAGCGGTAAGTGAGAAAGAGCAAGAGGAGGTTTATGGTGAAATGCAATATGCTGGTGATGAGAGTGGAACGGCCTCTTCGTTCAGCAACACGGTCGCTTACGGCGGTCGCCCTGATTTTGGTTCTTTGTACAGGTCTCGCACGAGCGGCCCTTAAGGACACGGTATACGAGACCGTTCTCGGAAACGGCCTCAAGGTGATACTCCTCGAAAACCATAAAGCCCCGCTCGTGACATTTCAGGTGTGGTACCGGGTGGGTTCGAGGAACGAGGCGTGGGGAAAGACAGGCCTTTCACATATGCTCGAACACATGATGTTCAAGGGAACCACCAGGGTGAGCGCCAAGGAATTCTCCCGTATACTCGAAGAAAATGGGGGCAACAATAACGCCTTCACCTCAACAGATTTTACCGCTTACTTTGAAAACATATACGCTGAAAAGGTTGACATCCCTATCATGCTTGAATCTGATCGGATGCAGAACCTCCTTTTGCGCGAAGAGGATTTCCGTACGGAACTTCAGGTAGTCATGGAGGAGCGAAGGCTTCGTACGGAAGATAACCCCGAGGCCTCTCTCGCGGAGAACATGGAGGCCACTGCATTTCAAATTCAGCCGTATCACTGGCCCGTGATCGGATGTATGGTCGATCTCCAGGGTTTTACCATTGAGGATGTGAAGGCCTATCATGCAATCTACTACAGCCCTTCGAATGCGTTTCTGGTCGTGGCGGGGGATTTTGACAGAAAGCGTGTGCTTGCGAGCATAGATGCCGCCTTCGGGTCCATTCCGTCAGGCAAGGCCCCTGATCAGGTGAGGAACCTGGACGAGCCTCAGAGAGGCGAGCGCAGGATAGTGGTGGAGAAAGAAGCCCTCCTCCCTTCCATCATCATGGGGTATCACGTTCCGAACCTCAAAAATGACGACAGCTACGCGCTTGAAGTGGTTGAAGGTATTCTTTCCGCCGGGAAAAGTTCCAGGCTGTATCGTGGTCTTGTTCGAGAAAGACAGATCGCGCTCAACGTGGATGCCGATCATGCGCTCTTGTCTAAAGATCCCCATCTCTTTACCATATCGGTGGATCCTCTTCCCGGAAAAGGAATGGAGGAGGTGGAAAAGGCCATCGATCAGGAAGTGGATCGTCTCGGAAAAGAGCCTGTAGATGCGCAGGAGCTTGAGAAGGTGAAGAACCAGCTCGAAGCCTCATTCATCTATGGTCAGGATTCGATCTTTTCCCAGGCCATGCTTCTCGCTCAATACGAAATCGCCGGCGACTGGCGCTTGGCTGACGACTATGTCCCAAAGATTCGCAACGTGTCGGCTCAAGATGTTATGCGCGCGGTCGCCCGTTACCTTTCGCCTGAGAACCGAACCGTGGCGATCCTCAAGGCGATTCCGCCGACTAAGGAAACGCCGACCCAGGAGTTGGGTGGCAAAGAACGGATCATTCGATAAGGAGGCCGCATGGCTCATCGCCGTCACAAAAGAACTGTTCATCATTCATGGTTGTCCGTACCGTCTTTCATAGTATTCTGTTGCCTTTTATCAGCTGCAATCATGTGGCAGGGAAATGCGATAGCCCAAAGCGTGCCGGTCATACAAAGAGAGGTGCTTTCCGGGGGATTAACTCTGCTTGTAAGTGAAGAGCACTCGCTTCCTTTTGTGACGCTTCAGATGCTTATAGACGCCGGCGCTCAATACGATCCGCAGGACAGGGCGGGACTCGCCCGTCTCACGGCAAGGACCCTCATGGCAGGCTCCAAGACGCATAGCGCCGACCGAATCAATCAGGAGCTTGACTTCATGGGCGCTTCGCTTAACGGCTCCGCCGCAGCGGACTTTGCCACGGTCACGCTCAAGGTACTCAAGAAGAACCTCGATCAGGCGCTCACCGTCTTCTTCGACGCGCTGGCGAGCCCCACGTTTCCTGAGGGCGAGATTGTCCGCGAAGTGGAGAGAACAAAGGCGGCAATTCAATCGGCGGAGGATGATCCCGGGGAGGTAGTAGGCAAGGCTTTTCAGAAGGCCCTATTTCTCAAGGGTCCTTACGATCATCCCGAAGAGGGTACGAAGGAATCGCTCGAGAAGATTACCCGGTCGGATGTGGCAGGATTCTATAACGCGTACTACAGGCCAAATAACGCGATTCTCGCCGTGACAGGCGATATATCGATGGGTGAGGTGCGCGCCAAAATCATCCCTTTTCTTAATACGTGGCCATCTCGTGAGATACCTCGCGAGTCGCTTGCCGGGGAAGTTGCCACAGGGCGACAGACGATCTTAATTGCGAAACATATCACACAGGCCAATATCATCCTTGGTCATGAAGGCGTGAGCAGGGAAAACCCCGACTTCTACGGCTTGACGGTCATGAACTACATTCTCGGCGGGGGAAGCCTCACATCCAGGCTCATGGAGGAAATCAGAGTAAAAAGAGGGCTCGCTTATTCCGTTCAAAGTTCTTTTGACGCACGCAAGCACCCCGGAGCTTTCCTGATCATGCTTCAGACAAAGAACCAGTCCGCCCGAGAATCTATCGACCTTGCTATGGCTGAGATGAGAACGATGCAGGAGCAGATAGTCTCACCGCAAGAGCTGGAGGGGGCCAAGAAGTATCTCGTGGGAAGCTTTCCCTTCAGGTTCAGTACCCAGGCGAGACTTGTAAGCGTTATGACGCAGATAGAGTATTTCAAGCTGGGATCCGACTATCTGCACCGGTATCCATCCTTCGTAGGTGCTGTCACGAGAGAGGATGTAAACCGTCTCGCCAGGACATACCTTCATCCTGATCGCTTGATCGTCGTGATCGTGGCCGATCAGGATCAAACTGGGGTTTCTTCTCAAAAGAACCGATAGGCATTGTTGCTCCGTGTAAGTGATTACCGGCAGGCGCATTGTAAGGGACTGCGAGAGACACTTAACTAACCAACTCGTCTTAACGCATTCGTAGAACGTAGTCAAACAACGCGGGTTGCTGCGCTGAACGGGCGATTGCGCCGTAAGTCAGCGCGCGTTGAAACATTTTACTTGAATATTCTTAAGTGCCGCATTCAATTGCCGATAAATTTTCGAGCCGGATGATGACCGGCGACATCTTAGATACGCAAAAGGAGGTTTTTCATGAAACGAGTTGTATGGAGTATTGCGGTGTTCACGGCAGTGACGTTCTTCTTCGGTGGGATCTATACGGCATATGCCGCGAGCCTCGAAGAGGCTAAAGCGCTCGGCGAGAAAGCCGCAGCCTATGTGAAGGCAAATGGTAAAGAAAAGGGCGCTGCTGAGCTTAACAATGCGAAAGGTCAGTTTGTTAAGGGCGAAATGTATGTGACATTACACGATTTCAAAGGTGTCTTTCTTGCAAACCCCGTTGCTCCTGCCATTGTTGGACAGAACCACTATGATCTGAAGGATCCCGACGGCAAGTACTTTGTGCGGGAGATGATCGATATCGCAAAGACAAAAGGTAGTGGCTGGATGGAATACATGTGGACCAACCCGGCAACGAAGAAACTGCAGGCTAAGAAGTCATGGGTACAGAGGGTTGAAGGCACTGAGATGTTTACCCTTTCCGGCATCTTCCAATAATAACGTAGTCGACGTAAGGATGCGGGTCATGGTCTTTAGGAGGCCGACCCGCATAAACCCTTTTGGTCCGCTTTTCAAGAAACAATGGCGTAAAGTGAGAGCTTGAAATGGCATTAGATTTGCTGATAGAATGCTTGCGGGTCTGTGTAAGAGGCATAAAGCAGGCGTAGAAATAGAGTGTATGCGGTAGCGACGGGGGCAGGACGCTCCTTCCTACTACATCTCACAAAGCAACAATTTTGTGAGGAAGGAATGAGGAGGATAAGAAAATGGGAAGACGGCTCGCCAATTTAAACATGACCGTAAAACTTCTGGTTTCGCCCGGAGCGGCAATTGTGTTCCTTGTCGTTGTCTGGATCGTGTGCTACTTCGGTTTTTTCAAGCAGAAAGCGGCCCTCGACGATATCTTTAACAACCGGTTCCGGAACTACCAGGCAAGCGCGGGCATTATAAAGGATTTGACCGAGGTGCATGCTAACGTCTATAAACTGATGAACATGCTGACCGCCAATTATGCAAAGGCCAAAACCGACAATTTCGCCAAGAACCAGTTCGATAAAGTCCAGAAGATCATAGACGAGACGCAGGCAATCGCTCAATCACCGAATTTGACAAAGGCCGAGAAGGATAGCTTTGTCGAGACTCAAGACCAGATAACCAAGTACATGGGGCTCATAAAAACTGTGACCGAAGGGGCCGCCGCCGACATGTCCACGGCCACCATCCTTATGGGTCAGGCAGATGACTATTTCTGGACTATTAATGAAAAGTTAAACGGCCTTATTGACCTGGAAAAAAAGCTCGGCAAGGACCAGTATACCTCGGCGGGCAAAACCTATGGAATGGTTCTTATCATCTCAATTGCCGTATGCCTTCTCGCAGCGATTATATCCTTCATCATCAGCATGCGTATGAAATCGATCATCATCGCCCCCATCAACAGGACCGTGGAGGCCATCGAGAGTGTTTCTCAGGGTGATCTCACGAGACGTATCGACGTGGACTCATCTGATGAAATCGGCGCCATGGCAGGACATTTCAATGCCTTTGCCGAGAAGCTCCACGGGGCCATCACCCAGGTCGCGCGAAGCAGCAACGAGGTCTCTTCAGCGGCCAATATGCTCGATTCCGCAACCGAGCACATGGCAACAGGCGTTGAGGAAGCGGCCATGCAGGTGAACTCGGTGGCTGCCGCGAGCGAGGAGATGAGCAAGACTACCTCGGAAATAGCCCAGAACTGTGTCATGGCGGCAAAGAGCTCTGAGAAGGCCAACGCCTCTGCTTCAACGGGAGAGCGTATTATCCAGGAAACCATAGAGGTTATGAACCGCATCAACAGCCGCGTCAAGGAAACGGCGGAGATAATCAAGAGCCTGGGTATGCGTTCCGATCAGATCGGAGAGATCGTGGGGCTCATTAACGATGTGGCCGATCAGACAAACCTTCTCGCTTTGAACGCGGCAATTGAAGCGGCCCGGGCCGGTGAACACGGCAGGGGTTTTGCCGTTGTTGCCGATGAGGTGCGCAAGCTTGCAGAGCGAACGAGCGACGCTACCAAAGAGATCCGCGAAACCATACAGGCCATGCAGTCAGAAACCAAGAAAGCCGTTGTGTCCATGGAAGAAGGCGTGCTCGACGTGGGGCAGGGCACCGTAGAGGCCGCCAAATCTGGCGAAGCGCTCAAAGATATTTTGAACCAGATCAACAAGGTTACCGCCGAGATCAACCAGATCGCCGTTGCGTCTGAGGAAGAAACGTCGACTACCAACGAAATCGCCTCCAGCATCCAGCAGATCTCCCAGGTCATGCAGGAGACCGCGAAGAGAATCCAGGGCAACGCAGAGGCGTCAGCCAAACTGGCCAATCTCTCCAAGGAGCTGCAGAACATGGTGGGACAGTTTAGACTCTAATAAGGAACGTTCGGTAAGAGCGGGGCAGGATCAGAAATGGTCCTGCCCCTTTTTTCTTAATGCTTCCAGCGTGGATGCTGCCCTTTTTCATCCCTCGATGATTTTATCGGCCAGATACCGGCTATGGATTTGCCTCGTGATGTGCGGTAGAATAGTATGTTGCCCGGCCCTTCAGTTTCTCCGGGTAAGCGAGGTCGATATCTATCCTGTAAGGAGGGTGTAATGAGCCAGCACTTAAGAAGCAAAGGTCTAAGCCCTGACGTTCCTCAGTATTATATGCGCAGGGTCTTCTTCAAGGCCATGGGCGCGACCGATGAAGACCTGGAGAAACCCCTTATAGCCATAGCAAACACATGGAATGAGATACTCCCCGGTTCCTATCACCTGGACCGCGTGGCCGCGGCGGTTAAGCGCGGCGTAAAAGAGGCCGGAGGCATGGCGACGATCTTTAACGTGCTCGCCCCATGCGACGGCCAGGGAAGCGGAAACGTGGGCTTCAAATATGTCTTGCCCAGCAGGGACCTCATCGCGGCCTCGGTTGAGATGATGATAGAGCACGCGAGCTACGATGCTGCAGTCATGATCGGGACGTGCGACAAGATAGTCCCGGGACTCATCATGGCCGCTGCGCGCTGCAATCTTCCTACGGTTGTTTTCACCGGCGGTTACATGCCTGCAGGCCATTACAAGGGGGAGCGCCTCGATTGTTCCTCCATGGGCAAATATTTCGTCATGCATCGCCAGGGCAAGGTCTCGAAAGAGGAATTACGGGAAATTGAAGGCCGTGTGTGCCCGGGACCGGGCGCATGTTGCCTCATGGGAACTGCGAATAGCATGTGCATTGCCGCGGAGGCCCTGGGCCTTTCTCTGCCCGGCAACTCTTCCGTCTGTGCCACGGACCCCGCCCTCGAAAGCTTGGCCGAAGAGGCAGGTCGCAGGGTCATGGACCTTGTGCGGAACGGAATCAAGGCGAACGATATCATGACGCCTCAAGCCTTCACGAATGCGGTCAAAGTTTGCTGCGCCACGAGCGGTTCCACGAATCTGACGCTCCACTTTCCTGCCATCGCTCACGAGCTCGATTATCCCTTTAACCTCGACGATTTTGAGAACATCAGCCGGCACACGCCGTCGATCATGGAGATCAAGCCGTCAGACCCGAAATATCTCATGGAGGATTTCGAGCGGGCCGGAGGACTGCAGGCGGTCATGAAATCCATGGAAAGTATGCTCGACACGAGCGTAATGACGGTGACCGGGAAGAGCCTTGCGGAGAATCTGAAAGGGACCGAAATCAAGGACCCGGATGTGATTCATCCCCTTTCTCGCCCTAAAGGCAAAGACGGCGGCATAGCGGTGCTCAAGGGCAATCTGGGCGTGGCCGTGGTGAAACAGACTGCCGTGAGGCCGGAGATGCATCAACATCGCGGACCCGCGCGGGTCTTTGAGCAGGAAGAGGACTGTGTGGACGCATTGCTCTCGGGAAAGGTGCGTGAGGGAGAGGTGATGGTTATTCGTTACGAGGGACCCAAAGGCGGGCCCGGCATGAGGGAGATGGTCATGGCTACATGGATGCTTGTTGACCTGGGTCTCGATAAATCGGTCGCAATCATTACCGACGGGCGGTTCTCCGGCACCTCGGGCGGTCCCTGCGTGGGGCACATCGTTCCCGAAGCCGCAGTCGGCGGGCCCATAGCCGCGATCCGCGATGGGGACATAATCAGTATAGACATCCCCCAGCGAACGCTCACCGTGGAATTGAGTGATCAAGAGATTGCTGAGAGGCTCAAATCATGGAAGGCACCGGCGCCAAGCGTTACCAAGGGCTATCTCGCTCATTTCGCGAAGCACGCAGTAAGCGCAGACAAAGGGGCGTACCTGGAATAGCATGCGAAAGGCCGGGCTATTTCTATATTCGAGTACTGGGTGAACCCGGTACGAAGAATTGCACATTATGGCGGGAAGCCCTCAAAGATCGCTTTCTCTTCTTTTTGCCCGTCATCCAGCACATCCCTTATCTTTTGCAGGAGCGCCAGTGGTGATATAGGCTTCTGCAGAAAGCTAAACTCTCCTTCCTGAAGGCCTCTATCGAGCACCACATCTTTTGTATGGCCGCTCGTGAAGATTACTTTGATGTCGGGCTTTAGTGTAAGTATTTCATTATAGGCTTCCCGTCCGCTCTTTTTCGGCATGACCGAGTCAAGGATGAGAAGGTCGATTCTATCAGCAGCCTTGAACTGCTCCACCACGTCCTGTCCATCAACGGCTTTAATAGTAGCATATCCGTACTGCGTGAGCGCTTTGTCCATGAGCTCTCTAACCGCTTCGTTATCCTCCCCGATCAGGATGATCTCGTCGCCTCCCTTGACGGGAACCGGTTCGGGTCTTTTTTCTTGTGGCGCTCCTCTTGCCATAGGAAGGTAGATATGGAAGGTCGTTCCCATATGTGGTTCGCTGTATACGGTAATATAGCCGTCATGCTGCTTGACAATGCCGTAGACAGTCGAGAGCCCGAGACCTGTTCCTTTCCCTGCTTCTTTGGTAGTAAAGAACGGATCAAAGATCCTCTCTCTGGTGATCTCATCCATACCCACGCCCGTATCGGAGATGGAGAGAAGCGCGTATTGCCCGGGTTTCCCGTAACCGTGAAGCCGCTGGAACTCAACGTCCAGATCCACCGTCTTTGTCTCTACGGTAAACGCGCCACCCCTTGGCATGGCATCCCTGGCATTGGTAGCAAGATTGAAGAGAATCTGGTCAACCTGAGTCCGGTCGGCCATGATCACGATGTCATTATCGGCCAACAGAGTTTTGACAACGATATCTTCGGTCAAGAGACGCTTCAAAAGCTTTTCCGTCTCTTTCACAATGGCGTGCAGGCTGACCGGCTCAAGCCTAATCGACTGCTGCCTGCTGAAAGCGAGAAGGTTCCGCACGAGGTCCGCAGCCTTCTGTGAAGCCGCCAGGATCTGGTCCACGTGACCCCGTGACACGCCGTGTTTAATCTCTATCTGGAGCAGGGTGGCATATCCTATGAGGGCCGTAAGAATATTGTTAAAGTCATGGGCGATACCTCCTGCTAAGGTGCCGATAGCTTCCATTTTCTGTGCCTGATGAAGTTGAGTCTCAAGGCGCGCCTTTTCCTGTTCCGCCCGCTTTAATTCCGTTATGTCCACCAGTGATGCCACACTCTTCTTGGTACCGGGGATCATGTCTATAACCAAATACATATCGCGTATTTCTCCGGTTCGCGTCACAAACTGAAATCCATATTGCCTTGGGGTAGCGTAAGGGGCCTCACGCCGCAGATAGTGTGAAGAGAGCATCCTTCCCAGGTCTTCCTTGACCGCGAATTCGGTCCAGGTCTTTTTGCCTTCCATTTCATTTTTTGTGTAGCCGGAAAGGCGTTCGAACTCTGTATTGCAAAGGCTGATCGTCGTATCATCTTCAACAATTATCGTTGCGGTTCCGGTATTTTCAAAGACCGTGCGGTATCGTTCCTCTGATTCAGATAACCTGGTTTCAGCCTGTTTCCGTGCGGTGATATCCTGGGTCACCCCATACTTCTTGATGATACGGCCTGAATCGTCTCGAATCGCGCTCGCTCGGACTGCCACATATCGCACCTCACCATCGCGACGAACGATACGATGCTCAATATCGGGAATGGGTCTATAGCCATACATTGCATTAAGCTGCTCTGCGGTTTCAGAGACACGCGGCTCATCGTCGGGATGGATGAACCGTTTTGCATATTCTTCCCGTGTCATCCGGTATCCCCCTTCCCGCTCGGCGGTCGTGCCATACAAGGCATAGAATGGATCGTTGAATATCAACGTATTCTCAAGGGGATCATATTCCCAGTACACAACGTGCGCAAGCTCCATGGCCTGAGATATTCGAAGCTCGCTCGTGCGCAGGGCTTCTTCGGCCATCTTTCGTTCCGTGATGTCACGCCCTATACCGATTATCTCTCCTAAATCACCATCGCTGTCGCGCACGGCTGACGCTTTAACCTCGACCCATACGGTGGATCCGTCTTTACACAGCATCTCCAATTCCAGGATTCTTGTCCGGCTGGGATTGGCTGTCCCTGTCTTTTCAAGCCAGAGTTCCTCCCTGATGACCTTGTTCATCGCTTCAAGACTTTCAGCCGTTACAGATTGGCTGATAAGCTGGCCGATGACCTCATCAGGAGAAAATCCCCGTATTCTTATTACCGACGGGCTCACGTATCTGTACTTCATGTCCAGGCCGAAGGTAAAAATCACGTCGGCTGTGTTGTCGGCGAGCAAACGGTATTTGTTCTCGCTTTCCTTTAAAGCCTGTTCGGCGCGTTTGCGGTCGGTAACATCCTGCAAAGTCCCTATTATGGCAGGTCTTCCCTCATATTCAGTGTAGGAGCTATAGACCTCAACATGACGTACGTCTTTATCTTTGGTTACTATCCGGAATTCGTAATGGTGGGTCGGCAGTTCTCCCGATACCCTTTTAGACAGGCTCTGCTTCACCAGGGCCAGGTCTTCAGGGACCACCAGATCTTCTACCCTCAGTATATCTACCACTTCCTCGACTTTGTATCCGAATATTTGGGCCCATCTTGCATTGACATATCTGAACAGGCCGTCCTTTTGTACGAGATAGACGCCGGCAAGAGAGTGTTTGGATAGCTCTCTGAAAATAATCTCCGATTTTTCCGCCGTTCTCCTCGCGTGTTGCCTGACGAGGGTTTGCTTTTCTTGTGGATGTTTTGGCTTGCTCAGTCTCTGACGTGAAGCAGATGTCTTCCTGACAATGTTTACGGCAGTCATCGATGGATCTTTCATTTGTGCCCCTGCGACAACAAACAGCTCCGATATCCATGCGGGACGGGTTGAGATCCCTTAAGACGGCCTATGTGTTCGTACATAACCCACACTACCTCAATGATCGATCCTTAAGAACCACGACCGCCGTATCATCATTATCGCGCAATATCCTCATCTACATTAGAAGAATTCTCGATTCTCGCTTGAAATTTTGCAAACTTACCGGGAATGGCGATTCGAAGATTACGTCAAGAACCGATACTGCTCAAAAAACGCAGAGAAGTCGTTACGCGGCTTAGATAATTTCTTTCAGGAAAAAACAGATGGTTTATTTGACGCATAAGCCCTCCTTGAGATTGAGACGAGCGGTGCGGTCTTCGAAGGCAGCGGTATCAGAACGATATTCCGAGGCTTGAGCACACTGTGCGGGCAAAGGCGCGTACCCTTTCATCGGTGTCTTCGAGGCCAAGCTTTATAGGCGAATGGTATTTCTCTTCATAGCCGTTCATCATCACCGTCAGGGCGTTTAGTTTCCATTTCCAGAGGTGCTCCTCTCTGATGTACCAGAATTTGGGGGCTAGGGTGCGTCTGATCTCCTCGTAGCTTGCCTCCATGATCTTTTCGGGCCGCATAGACGGAACGAGCGCTTCGAGCCCGGGAAACTCCTCGCCGCCCTCCCATTTATCCTGGTTGAAGGGGCATACATCCTGACATACGTCGCAGCCATATATCCTGCGGCCTATCTTTTCCGCCATCTCGGTGGAAGGTACGCCCATTCCGAAAGCCGTGGACAGGCTTGTCTGAAAGCTGACGCATCCCATCATCGACATGGTATAGGGCGCACTCAACGTATGCGTGGGGCAGGCCTCCATGCACTTGCCGCAATTCTCGGGGCAGTCCTTGAGTTTTACATCGCGAATCAGCTCGAGCTCCTTATCTATTGCGAGCATCGTTATGTAGTTGTATGACCCCTTTTCAGTGTAAAAGAAATTATTCCGGCGGATGATGCCGAGTCCGGCCTGATAGGCTGCCCAGCGTGCCGGAGCCGGGATGCCGTGCTCACCGCCCAGCGTACAGGTTAAGCCAAGACTCTTAAGAAACGCGGAAAATTCTTTACGTATCCTGAAAAAGGGCGCGTTTTCGTCTGTCCGCGCGTCGAACAGGTAGGCTTTGCCGTAGGCGCCCGCAAATTCGGCGGGCACCTTGTAGCGGTGGTTAGGCACAATGGCGACTATGACGGACTTGATTTGCGCGTTGCTTGTCGAGGGGTCTGCGTAGCCCCTGAAATTCCCGTAGATTTTCTCCCCCATTGGTATCCGCGAGATGCGCTCCTCTAACTTTTCGCGATAACCGGCCAATGCGCTGACTTTGATGATTCCGCAGTCCTCGTATCCCAGTTCAAGGGCCTTTCCTCGTATTCGCTCTGCCATACCCATGGGTCCTTTCCTCCTGACTGCTTTCTTTTGTGAAGCATAAACACTTGCTTTGTCCGGAACGTCCGGGTGTATCGCCGCGGGACATTTCTTGCTCAGCACTTGCAGACTGAAAGTAGTATAAAACAACCACTTGTTTTTTGCAAGTAATATATATGCCTTTTGCTAAGAGTCGATCGAGGCTTTTTTCCTGCTTCCCATAGAAAGGTTCTGTTTATGCCGACGCGTGAGTCGTTCCAGTTGAGAAACAGACTTAAGCGGTGGTAGAATGTCGGGGCGAGACCATGGACAGATATCGAGGTGAGGAGAACGGGAAGAGGACCTATTTTAGTTCATGTTTTAAGCCAAAATGAGAAAACAGATATTTATATTAATGAATTGTCACGGTGCGGCCATACGCCACTATCTCGCCGGCATTCCGGAAGTGGCGAACCGGTATGACATAAAGTCCGATGTCAATTATGAGAACCTCGACAATCCGGTCATGCTGTCGAGGATCGCGGACGCCGATGTACTGATTATGAACAATATAAAGAATTACCCGCTGCTGTCACCGGACAATCTCGTAAAGCATATAAAGCCGGAGTGTAAAGTTATTAAGATAGAATACTTCCGATTTGACGGATTCTGGCCGCTACAAAAATGTTTCACAAATGATTTTTTTTATATGTTCGATGAATCATATTCTGCCAACACCTATACGGAGTATATTTCACATCCCATGGACGCTCGATTGATACGGGACCATTTCCAGAGATCACTGGAAAAGCTTAAATCATTGGATCAAGAGTCAGACATCAAAATATACGACTTCTTTATGCAGAACTATAAGAGAATAGAACTCTTCAGAGATTACCGGCACCCGTCGGCCTTCCTGTTTGCATATATGGTCTCAGAGATATTGAAACTCATCGGATTACCCGCAGGGAGCATGAATCTCATCTACAGAATGCCTTTTGGAATCGATGTCAGGTACAACTTGATAAATGACAACGTGAAAAGAGTGTTGGGTTTAGAATATGAAAATACAAAGATCTATTATTTGAATGGTGTTTTTACGCCGGAACAGTTTTTCTTGTTTACAAGGGGATATTTCAAACGCGACATGTCGACGATCGACTGGCAAACGGTGCAGAAGGACGGCTTCGCTTTCTTGCAGCATGAAGCCGATCAAGCGGAAAACTCTTACCGGCCCGTGGCGACACGGCTTATAGCGGGTGAGCACGATGAAGCGGAAGCTGCGATCCGTAACATTCTCCTTAAGGAACCGCGTCACGTCCGGGCACTAAACGATTTGGGCGTTATCTGCTGGCTGCGTGGGGAAAAGACCATGGCCTTCGAATACTTTCTTGCCGCCGCGCGGTGCGACAATACCGATCCCGTCGCGATCCATAATCTGACTGTCTCCCTTGTAGGTTCAGGCCGTCGTGAAGATGCTATTGCGACCCTCAAGGCTTCGCTTGAATCCCCGGACGGACATAAGCTGCAGGATATCGCGCAAACGTGCATCGACATAATCCGGGGCTTAAAAGAAAATCCATCGCCCCTGTTTAACTATCTTACCCCCAAATAAAACGGTTTTGTATTGCGCCTGATGGCGCGTCCTTTATTGCATGAAACCGGGTAACAACGCTCATCATGGCCGCTAAATTCAGGGATGTTAGGGACGGGTGGACCTGTTCCTTATCAGGTATCTGTCTTGTTTGACCTTTGCCTTAAGACCTAAGAAAGTCTGGTTTGAGACCGGTTATTATATATTGATATTCATTTTGAACATGCAGAAATCCCGCTGGAGGAGTTTTTCCGCCTTTACAGTCTTTCCCGAAGAAACGGCGACAATTTCATCGAACACCCGTTTGCCAGCATCGTTTACCGCTTCCCTGCCTTGGGCGACCTTGCTCACATCCAAATCTATGTTGTCTTTCATGGCAAGATAGGTTTTCCTGTTACCCGTGATCTTGATGACGGGTACAATGGGTGATCCGAGTGGGGTGCCTCTGCCCGTGGTAAAAGCAACTACCTGCGCGCCACCGGCTACCATACCGGTAAGCTGTTCGATATCGTGAGCCGGTGTATCCATGTACACGAGCCCCTTTTTTATCGGCCGGTCCGCGTACGGGATCACCTCTTCAAGAGGGCTTGTACCGCCCTTATAAATGCAACCTAAAGATTTTTCCTCTAGCGTGGTAATGCCCCCCGCGATGTTTCCCGGTGAGGGATCGGCTTCGCGGATATTCTGACCCGATGCAATGGCTCTGCCTTCCCACCAGGCCACGGCGCTCAAGATCTTTCGCTGAGCCTCGGGGCTTTTGGCCCGCGCCGCGAGCAGATGCTCTGCCCCGATCAACTCGGGGGTCTCAGAGAGGATCACCGTTCCTCCCTCGGCCACGAGCATATCGGAGGCATTCCCTAAGGCCGGATTTGACGCGAGACCGGAGGTATAATCGGAGCCGCCGCATTCAGTGCCGAGTATCAGTTCGCTGAGCGGGATCGACTCGCGAGCGATGTGCGCCGCATCATGGAGCATCTCTCTCACGATTTTCCTCCCTCGGGCGATTGTCTTTCTGCTCCCGCCGGTGTCCTGAATGACGAGGACCTCTACCCGTTTTCCAGATGGCGTTATTTCATCCGCGAGTTCCCGAGCAGAGAGATGTTCGCACCCGAGCCCCACGACGAGGACCGCGAAGACATTGGGGTGGGTGCCAAAGCCCGCCAGTACTTTTTTGACCAGCGGACGATCTTCTCCCACCTGTCCGCAGCCGGCAATGTTAGGGAGGAAAACCGCTCCTTTGAGTCCTTGCGCTACGGCCTGAGCTGCGCCCTGTGAGCAGCCCACGCTGGGGATCACGAGCACGTAGTTTCGCGTTCCCGCTTTTCCGTACGGCCTTTTGTAGCCTTCAAATGTCATGATGATCCTCTCATGCGCGGTGGACTGGTCACATTGTGAATATGCACGTGTTCTCCCCGGGCGATCTTTGCTGTGCTCTGCCCGATGGGCTCTCCGTATTTGACGATGGCCGTTCCTTCATCGATATCGGTGAGAGAGAACTTGTGGCCTGGAGGTATCTCGGAAAGAATCCGAATCTTTTCGGAGCGCCCTTTGTGATCGACAGAGACCACCATGTCGCGCTTAAGGGGCTTAAGGGCGGTCGCCACGTTGTCTTTTTCGTGAATGATAATGGCCACGGTCTTTTTCTGCATAGCGAATCCCCGCTATCTAACCACTCCCGGTTATTGCTGCCAGGTTACGATGGGGATGATGAGACCTCCGGAAGGGAATATCGCAACTTTGGCTTGAGGATATGCGGTCTTGAGCCTTTCGAGTCCCTGCTCGATGGAGTCCGCATACTCCATGCCCATGATTTCGGCCTGCTGCCGTGAGACATGGGGAGAGACGAGTATCACCCGTATCTGTGGCCTGAGAAAAGGGGTGGACATGGCCATGTTGAAATCGATGGATTTATCCGGCAGATATGCCTTGCCTTTTAATAGATGCTCTCGTATGTAGGCAGCCGAATTGTTGCATGACCTCTCTTTTATCACCTCAAAGGATCTGATGAATTCGGCGTTGATGGGCGCGACAATGGGTGCGAGAAGCAGAATGGCCCCTGTTTCTTTGGTCACCGCATCGGGCGCGCTTAGGCCTTTGAAGAGCTGGTGTCCATGCGTATGCGGGTAGGAGGACGTGATCGTCACATCGACCTTTTCTTCGAACCTGTAGCCGAGTTTTTTGAGACAGAACTGTACGGCCTCTGCAAAGGCCGCATCCAGGCTGCCCGCCACGATACGTATGACCTGTCCCTTCGGATTATACAGGCAGTTTATGGAAAAATTGAGCCCGATTGTGCGGGCCACGAGCATGCAGTTCTCATGGAAAGGGTTCCCTTTTGTCGCCCCGGCGACGGAGCGAGGATTGATTAAATGTTTCATGTGGTGGTCCCGGATAAATTCGTAATCACAGATACCGGGCATCATGCTTTTGGGGCCACCTCCGTAACCTGCCATGGGATGGGGCAGTATGGAGCTGATGGCAACCTTGAGGTCGGCGCCCGCCACCTCTCGATTGATCTTCACCGACCTCTCATGGTTGGGAACGTGGACGGGGACGAGATCGTCTCCCCATGCGTTGTGCTGGACCACTTTGTATCGACTGAGAACATGCTCGCCCACCCGCCGTGCCAGAGCATCCGCACTCATGACCTCGTGGGTGCCGAGTGCTACAACCACGGTGACATTTTCCCGTGGAAAACCGGCGTCTGCTATGTAGGCGAGCAGCGCATCGAGAACCTCGGCTACCGGCGTGGGCCGGGTTGCGTCATCCACAACGACTGCAATACGATTGGCGCCGCCTACGAGGTCCCGGAAGGGAGCGGTTCCTAAAGGTTGTGTAATGGCATCCAGTGTCATCTCGCCGATGGAGGGTACGGGCGCCTCTTGCTCGTCTTCGACGAAATGCGAGACAAACCATGCCTGAGGCAGCGCGAAGAACTGCTTCTCGTTACGGCCTATATATAGATAGTAATCCTTCTTCATAGAGGACCTTGAACGATCTGACGTCCTAATACGCTACCGTACAATCCTCTGCCAGTCAAGCAGAAAAGCCCGCTTTGCCGCCTTTCTTCTCAATCCAAAGGCGCTTCACCATTTTTCCCAATGATTTTTGGCGATTTTTCTGATAAACTCAAAAAAATCCACCACAGGGAGGGTTACCATGGCTGAAAAAAACAAGCAAAAGAAAGAGAGCAAGAAGGCCCCGCAGAAGACATTGAAAGAAAAGAGAAAAGAGAAACAGGAGAAGAAGACCGCCAAATAGATTACGCAATAAGATTACAAACGGTTATTCTGTTTAGTAAAATCGAATATATTAAGGAGGATGTGTAATGAGAATAGTTCTGTTAGGTGCGCCGGGCGCTGGAAAGGGTACCATAGCAAAGATGCTCACCGATTATGACGGATCAGTGCAGATTTCAACAGGAGATATCTTAAGAAACGCCGTCCAAGCGGGAAGCGACCTTGGCAAAGAGGCCAAAGGTTATATGGAGCGAGGTGAACTCGTTCCTGATAAACTCATCATGGACATTATGGAAGTGCGACTTAAAGAGCCTGATTGCGCCAAAGGGTTTCTTCTCGATGGGTTTCCGAGGACCATACCTCAGGCAGAGGCGTTAAAGAAGCTTCTCCAGAAGTTGAATATCAAACTGGACCTGGTCGTGAATATCGACGTGCCCAAAGAGGTCATTCTCGACAGGCTGACAACGAGGAGGACATGCTCCAATCCTGACTGCCAGGAAATCTATAATATTAAGAGCAAGCCGCCCAAGGCGGACGGGACATGTGTCAAATGCGGCGCCCCGGCGGTGCAGCGCGCGGATGAAACTGAAGAGGCCATCACCAAGCGTCTTGAGACATACAATGAGAAGACGGCGCCCCTTATCGAGTTCTACCGGAAAGAAGGTCTCTTGAA
>Ga0335069_10002100_pt1 | contig 31107 bp, 21 predicted proteins | sample Lox_Sample_11_FD_206714 | JGI IMG/M metagenome (GOLD analysis project Ga0335069, IMG submission 206714) | Soil microbial communities from Loxahatchee National Wildlife Refuge, Florida, United States - Lox_Sample_1.1 | ecosystem: Environmental > Terrestrial > Soil > Wetlands | place: USA...
CTCGGGCAGCATCATTATGATGTTGCTTCTTCTCTTTTACAGTTTCCCCCCAAAAGTGAACGTCGGCACCGACATCGTGCACGCGGTTGTGCTAACGGGGGTCACCGGCTTCTTACACTTCCGACTAGGGAATGTGGAACCAAGTTTGGTGGCGGCATTACTCATCGGATCCATTCCTGGTGGCCTTCTGGGCTCGCATTTGAGCGCGCGTATGCCGGTACTCTGGTTGCGACGCATTCTCTGTACCTTGTTGCTATTAACCGGCGCCCGGATGCTGTGGGCCTGAAATCGAGTGATCCAGAACATGCAGAGTTCTCTGAGCGAGGTTCTCCAACGAATCGACGCTGCTCTCTCAGCGGCGCGTGACGTTTTTGAGCGGTTTACTGCTGGCGCCATCGAAGCCGAATACAAGGTCGGACATGACCCCGTAACCGAAGCAGATCGCGCGCTCGACGTCGTGCTCAAGCAACACCTTCTTCGGCCGGGCGAAGGCTGGCTCTCCGAAGAGAGCGCCGACAACCCGGACCGACTCGCTTGTGAACGCGTGTGGATCGTCGATCCCTTGGATGGAACCCGTGAATTCGTACAAGGTATCCCCGAATTTTGCGCTTCAATCGGCTATGTAGTGAAGGGTGAGGCGGTGGCAGGCGGCATTTACAATCCTGCGACAAAAGAAAAGATCCTCGGCTCGCTTGACAGCGGGGTTTCCTACAATGGCACGCCGGCTCGCCCCCAATCCCGCAGATCGTTAGACAGCGCCCGCATTCTCGCAAGCCGGAGCGAGGTCAAACGTGGCGAGTGGGAGCAGTTCAAAGACGCCCCATTCAAGACCGTTCCCATGGGTTCCGTGGCCTACAAGCTTGGCCTAGTCGCCGCAGGATTGGCGGACGCAACGTTTACGCTGACTCCAAAGCACGAATGGGATGTCGCCGGCGGCGTTGCGTTGGTGTTGAGCGGCCGTGGCTTTGTGCGTCCAACCTCGAATTCCTTCCTTCGCTTCAACCAAGAAGATCCTCTGCTCCCCGGGCTGATAGCCTGCGGGCAAGAACTTAGTACAGATCTGCTCACCGCGCTGTCTCACCCACTCCAAGCGGCCCGCAGCTAGACGCTCGGGCCGCGTGATCTCTCGAAAAATGGGCACCGAGATGCCCCGCCTGACCCGGATGTACTTCCGTAATTGTCCTATCGGACAGGTCTGTACTCCTGTGCGCGTTTAGGGCAGCAACCCTCGTTATCTGTTTTGTCCCCGGAAAACTCTTTAAATTCTTTTCACGCACTTCGGCGAACACCCAAATTTACGGAAGAAGTTGAGGATCGCTCATGGCATTGCCGGGATTGCCCCCTAGATTCCGCAGGCTCTTCGAAGTACCCCACATTTCCCTTCGTAGAATTGCGATCCTTTGCACGCTCTGTGGCGTGCCTGTCATTGCGATGGGTTGTGCGGCGGCAAGCATGGCCGACGGCCCCACCGCGGGCCAACAAAGCACGACCGAGAACGTGATGGCGATCAATGGCGATCTACCTCAGGGTTCCGTTGGCGCCCCCTACAGTGCCCAACTGCTTCTTGGCAAAGTTCCACAGCCGCAGGTCACTATTGTTCAAGGGACTCTGCCCCCAGGGTTAGCTCTGAGTTCCACCAAGACTTCGATCAGCGGAACGCCAAAAAAAGCCGGACTGTTCCGCTTTCTCGTGTTGGCAACGGCGAACGAGGGAAAGCTACACAACCTGCAGTGGACGCAAGTCATCGTGCAGTCAACGGCCGCTCAGGTTCGGGTGAATGTGTCCCCTGTCTCCGTTTCTCTGCCCCCGCGAGGGCGGCAGCAGTTCACCGCCGTGATTCAGGGAACCAGCAATACGGCGGTCAACTGGTCATCCTCAGCCGGCACCATCTCGACTTCCGGACTGTTCACCGCGCCTGCGACTGCCACGGGATCGATCGTGATCACCGCGACCAGCCTCCAGAATCCCTCGGCCTCGGCGAGTAGCGCAGTCACTTTAAGCAAACCTGCGGCTCTCACCATTGAGACTTCTTCGATCCCCTCGGGAGAGGCGGGTTCCGCATACGAGGCAACTTTGTCGGCGAGTGGCGGAGTTCCGCCCTATCGTTGGAGCCTGGCATCGGGCTCTCTGCCCGCAGGTGTTGGCTTGGGGGCCAGTGGCACACTGAGTGGCAATTCCCCGGTTCAAGGTGAATATCCCATCTCAGTTCAGGTGAAGGACTCAGCAACGGCCACGGCCACGCAAGCTCTTAACCTCTCGTTAACCGGGTCCAGCAGCGGCAACTTTGATGGCCCGGCAGAGTTGCCACGAGTCTATCTGCAAACCACGATGGCGGATACGCCTGCTCCCGGCAAAACAATCTCGGTACCTCAAGGCGGAGATTTTCAAGAAGCGTTGAACAACGCGAACTGCGGAGACACGATCGAATTGCAAGCCGGCGCCACTTTCTCCGGTCATTTTACCGCCCCGGCAAAAGCATGCGATGAGCAACATTGGATCATCATTCGCACCAGCGCACAGGACTCGGCTCTTCCCGCCGAGGGCAATCGAGTTACTCCGTGCGAGGTAGGCGTTACCTCACTGCCCAGCCGACCAGCGTTCTCCTGCAAGAACCCACAGCACGTGCTAGCCACCCTTACCTATGAGGGTACGGGAAACGGGCCGTTGTTCTTCGCCGATGGTGCGAACTACTACCGCCTCATCGGCTTGGAGATAACGCGAGCACTTCATGGCATGCCCATCGCGGCCCTGATTTCGGTTGGATCTCCATCCGACCATATCGTTTTTGATCGCTTGTATGTGCATGGAACGCCGAAAGACGAAACCCGCCGGGGCATTGCGCTGGGTGGTGGCACAAATATTGCCGTCCAGGACTCTTTCTTCTCAGACTTCCATTGTGCAGTTGGAGGATCCTGCGTAGATTCTCAGACTATAAGCGGGGGGACGGGAACGCTGCCGATGGGGCCTTACAAAATCGCGGATAACTACCTGGAAGCCGCGGGAGAAAACATAATTTTCGGCGGCGGCCCGGCCAAGCTTGCACCCACTGATATCCAGATCACTCGAAACCATTTCTACAAGCCGCTTAACTGGATGCGCGGAACCAGCGGCTTCAGCGGCCTGCTGGCCATCGTCAAAAACCACATCGAACTCAAGAATGCACAGCGGGTTCTGATTGATGGCAACATCATGGAGAATTCTTGGGGTGGATTTTCGCAAGCCGGATTCTCCATCGTCGTTACCCCCAAAAATCAGGACAGTGGCAGCGGGAACATCTGCCCTCTGTGCCAAGTTACCGATGTGGTCATTCGCAACGTCACTATCAGCCATGTTGGGGGAGGCATTGTACTGGCCAACGCCTTAGCAGTTGGAGGGGGCGTACCGTTACAAGGTCAGCGCTATAGCCTGCACGACATTGTGATCGACGACATCGACCCGGTGCGTTATAACGGGCATGGCAACTTCATTCAGGTTTCCACTATTCCCAAGCCTCTTCTGCAGCATGTCGCAATTAACCACATCACGGCCTTTCCGCCTCATGCTTTTCTGAACGTTGGCGCCCTGAAAAGTATGCCAATGAACGATTTCACCTTCACCAACAGCGTGTTGGCGAGCGGGGAATATCCGATGTTGTCGACAGGCAGTTACGGCTCGAATGATTGTGCACATTGGGCCACTCTGTCACAGATAATCAGCCGTTGCTTCGCGCAATACGAATTCACGCACAACGCCTTCCTCGATGTGCCCCCCGCGTTTCCGCCCTCTGCTTGGCCCGCGGGAAATTACTTCTACTCGATACAGGGTTTTCAATTTGTGAATTTCAACGGCGGCAATGGCGGCAATTACCACCTGCTTCCCGGCAGCCCCGGAAAAGGTGCGGCCACCGACGGTAGTGACTTGGGCGCAAACATTGACAACATAGAAAGCGCCACCGCCGGAATCCAATAAAGCCCGCCCCCTTCGACGAACCCCTCCCCTCAACGACGGGGGCCTTGCCATGCTAAACTTCTCGCGCAAGGTGCTAGACCATTCCTGGGCTCGCTCCCTTAAGAGCACTTCTCGCCAAGTATTCGTTCGATGATTTCCTGTATGCAAATCCTCTGGAGTCGTAGCATGAGTACCCCCGTCCTTCGTTTCGCGTTGATACTGCTTGCAGGCTGCGCTAGCACCACTGCCGTCTTGGGACAAAATACCTCCAAGCCCGGGTTTGACGGACCCGCAGAGCTTCCACGGGTTTATATCAAGACGGCGTTGGCAGACGCACCGGCGCCGGGAAAAGTAGTCGCGGTCAAGGCCGGATCGGACCTGCAGGCTGCGCTCGACTCTGCAAATTGCGGTGACACCCTCGCTCTGGAAGCAGGCGCAACCTTTTCGGGACGGATCAAGTTTCCCAAGAAACCCTGTGACGATAAACACTGGATTGTCGTCCGCACCAGTGCACCGAACGAGGCTTTGCCGCCCGAAGGCACAAGAATGACGCCCTGCTACGCGGGTGTCGCATCGCTGCCCGGAAGGCCCGATTTCCATTGCACGACAACCCGCAATGTTCTGGCCAAGATCACGTTCTCTATCAAGTCTGGTATCGGACCAATACTGTTCATGGACGGCGCAAATCATTACCGTCTAATTGGGCTCGAAGTCACGCGTGATGCCAACGGAGGCAACATCGGGGCGTTAGCAGCGCCGGACGGGCAAGTCGCCGCGGACCACATCATTTTCGACCGCCTCTGGATGCACGGGAACGCCAATGACGAAACCACCCGCGGTGTGTACTTGAGCGGAACCACCTACATGGCGGTCATAGATTCTTATTTGTCAGACTTCCACTGTGCGCAGCGAGGTTTCTGTTCAGATGCGCAGACCATTTCGGGAGCCGCAGGCAGCCTGCCGATGGGCCCCTACAAGATCGTAAACAACTTTCTGGAGGCTTCCGGAGAGAACATCCTTCTCGGAGGCGCGGCTGCAACGATGACTCCTGCCGACATCGAAATCCGGCGCAATCACTTGTTCAAACCGATGACGTGGATGAAAGGGGAGCCCGGCTTTGTCGGCAGTGCTGCGGGTAATCCCTTCATCGTCAAGAACCACTTCGAACTCAAGAACGCGCAGCGAGTGCTCTTTGAGGCCAACATCCTCGAAAATAGCTGGGGCGGCTTCTCCCAGCCCGGCTTCTCCATTGTCCTGACTCCCAAAAATCAAAGTAATGGTCCTGGCAAAAGCAACCTATGTCCGTTATGCAAGGTTACGGACATCACCATTCGAGATTGCAAAATCTCCCATGTGGGCAGCGGGATTTCGATTGCCAACGTTCCTGCCGCCACTGGCGAAACAGCCAGCGCGGGCGAGCGCTACAGCATTCATAACGTCTCGATCGAAGACATCGACGGGAAACGATACTTCGGCTACGGTGTCTTTCTTGCTCTGCTCTCGAACGAACCCGTTTTGAAAGATGTTTCGATTGATCACGTAACTGCCTTTGGTCAGCGGGTGTTCATCAATCTTGGCGTGCGGGGGCCGAAGATCGAGGATTTCAAGTTCATCAATAACCTTGTCAGCTACGGCGAGCGAGGCATTACTTCCTCCGGTGGGGGCCAGGAAAACTGCGCGTTCCAAGTGGATCGGCGCGGCATGGATGGAGTCCTCAAAGACTGCTTTCAATCCTCCACCTTCACAAACAATGTGATTGTTGGCGGTGGAGGTGGTTGGCCGGCTGGAAACTTCGCTCCGCGCGATTTCCAGGCCGCTGGCATGGTTGCCGGGCAGGCTCGGCTTTGCACTGGAAAGGATGCGGGCTGCAAGGGTTCCTCGCAATTCGCCCAAGCGGGCACCGATAAGAAGGCGATCGGGGCCGACGATGCGGCAATTGACGCAGCGACCGCCGGCGTCCAGTAAGTGCGCCGACAACTGAACGTTTGCGACTTTAGGTGGTTTATCCTGATTTCGACTTTTTTAACGAACCTGTTCGCTATGAGGGTGTGAAGGGGCGCATGGTCAGGCGCAGCTTGGGGAAAACTTGGAAGCGCCTTGCAAACATGGGTGCCCCGGAGATCTCCACCCGTCTCCGCCAGGAACTGGACAAGCGTCTCGAGTGGATCAAGCCGCACTTCGGCATCGATCACACAGAAAGTCTTCCCCTTCGGGCAGTGCCCGGTTCGTTCCTCTTCTCTCCCGATCAGATTCCCGCGATCATATCGACCATTCGACAACAGTTGCCGCAGGCTGCCTCAACCATTCTCGAGGAAGCGGATCTCATCTGTAAGCACCAGTTTCGTTTACTCGGACTGGATCGTCTCGACTACGGCGAGCGAATCGATTGGCATCGCGATGCGTTTCACAATATCAGCGCTCCTCGCAAGCCGTGGTTCAAAATCAATTATTTCGACCCGCGGCAGGTTGGCGATCCCAAAATCATTTGGGAACTGAACCGCCATCAGCATTTAGTGACGTTGGCCAAGGCTTATCGCTTCACTCCGGACCCCGGCTATACGCGAGAGATCTTTGACCAGTGGTATTCCTGGCGCGAGCAAGACCCTTATTCCGTCGGCATCAACTGGAGCTCGAGCTTGGAGGTAGCGTTTCGAAGCCTTTCCTGGCTTTGGGTGAGCGCACTTCTCGAAAATTGCTCGGCAGCCCCGCCAGAGTTTGCTCGCGATCATCTCAAAGCACAAAGCTTGGCTGGTCGCTACATCGAGCGATTCCTTTCCACCTATTCGTCACCTAACACGCATCTTCTCGGCGAGGCGGTTGGGTTGTTCTTTATCGGCACCGTTTGTACATCCTTGGCAAGAGCCCTGCACTGGCAGCAACTAGGATGGAAGATCATTCTGCAAGAGGCGATGAACCAGGTACGCAGGGACGGCTTTCACTTCGAGCAGTCTACGTACTATCACGTTTACGCTCTCGATTTCTTCATTCATGCCCGCATGCTGGCGGCACGAAACAACATTCCTATTCCCGAAGTGCTCGATGACGCGATTCAGCGCATGCTCGAAGCGCTGGCATCCCTGAGTCAGGCCGGGCCGCCTCCACGTTTTGGTGACGACGATGGAGGTCGCGTCTTCGACTCGAGCCGAAATCTCCGCGAACACTTGCTTGATCCACTGCCCACCGGCGCGATCTTGTTTGGACGCGGCGACTTCAAAGCTTCAAATAATGTCTTCACCGAAGAAGCTCTGTGGTTGCTTGGGCCAGACGCGGGAGACCGCTTCGCTCAAATTGAGCCTGCATCTTCGAGCCGCTCTTCGCAAGCTCTAACCTCATCCGGATTTTACGTAATGGCTTCGGCTGAGCCGGTTCGGGAACAAGTGGTGATCGACGCGGGACCCCAGGGTGCACACAGCGCGGGGCATGGTCATGCCGACGCGCTCTCGCTGCACCTCAGTTTGAACGGCAAAGAGCTGTTGGCTGATCCGGGGACGTTTCAATACGGCGGCGACGGTGCAGGCCGGTCTTGGTTTCGATCCACTCGTGCGCACAATACCCTCGAAATTGACGGACACAGCCAAGCCGAAATCTCCGGTCCGTTCTCTTGGAACGACCTGCCGCAGGTCAACGTTGAGCGATGGTTGACCACAAAGAATTTTGACGTTTTCGTCGGCGCCCATCATGGATACCAGCGACTCGTCCCTCCTGCTGTTCACCGGCGCTGGGTGATCTACTTCAAGCCTCATTGGTGGATCGTCCGCGATCAGGTACTTGGTGAAGGCAATCACACCCTCGACATCGCCTGGCATTTGGCACCCCAGTCAATTCCCTCTCATACTGCTGACCTAGTCCGCATCATTCCCACCGCTGACTCCGGCTGGAAACAGGAATCCGTAAAAGAACAATACTCGCCCGCCTATGGTCGAAGCGTCGTTGCTGGCACAATCCGGTTTCGGTATTCCGGCGCGCTGCCTGCTGAACTCGCTACTCTTTTGATAGCAAACAACGATACTCACGATTCTTTCGTCAGTTTTCTCAAGTCAAATCCGCAGCCGGGGGTCGCAGCCTACCAGTCGGAGGCGGCAAAAGCCCTGCGGGGCGCGGTGTTTGGCGCGGGTGGACAATCGTGGACGAGTGGTGATTGGGCGAGCGACGCGGAATTGCTCTGCTATCATATCGATGGGGATGGCCTTCACTCCGTGCTTCTGTGCAATGCCAGTTTCGCCGAATGGGGCTCACAGGAGTTGATTTCGCCGGCGAACGTTCGTCGCGTATACGAATGGGAACGACGGAGCGGTGCACTTCATCAAGTAACCCCTGAACCTGAAGACTAACCGACGATCAAGCATTTTCTGAGCCAAAGCCTCCGGACTTCGCTCAGTGAATCCGGTTCGAGAAGTGAAACACCATGTGTGGCATCTGCGGAATCTTTCATCTTCGCGCCAATCTGCCAGCCAACGAGGGCGCCCTGCGCGATATGAATCAGCAGTTGACTCATCGCGGCCCGGATGACGCCGGGATCCTCGTCTCCGAGAACGTTGGGTTGGCGATGCGGCGTCTCAGCATCATCGACCTGCAGAGCGGACACCAGCCGATTTCCAACGAGGATGGCTCGATCTGGATTGTCTACAACGGGGAAATCTACAACCATACGGAACTTCGCAATCGTTTGACGGCGAAGGGCCATGTCTACCGCACGCACAGCGATACGGAAAGCATCGTTCATCTTTACGAGGAATACGGACCGGATTGCGTGCAGCATCTGCGCGGAATGTTCGCCTTCGTGCTGTGGGATAAGAAGAAGGAGCTGCTCTTTGGAGCGCGCGACCGCCTCGGCATCAAGCCTTTCTACTACCAGCTCGGTGAGGACACCCTGCTCTTTGGCTCGGAGATCAAAGCTCTCCTTGCTTACCCTGGGGTGCGTGCAGAATTCAACCCGCGCGTTCTGTCGGAATACCTGGCTTTCGGCTATGTCTCCGGCGAAGAAACGTTTTTCCAGGGGATTCGTAAACTACCCGCCGCGCATCGATTTCAGCTAGGCCCGGACGGGCAAGTTCGCATCGAACGCTATTGGGATCTGAAGATTCAACAAGACGCTGAGCTTCAACCACGCGAGATCTACGTCAAGCGCTACCGCGAACTGCTGGAAGACGCCGTTTCCTCCCACCTTATGAGCGACGTTCCCCTCGGCGTGTTCCTGAGCGGAGGGCTGGATTCCAGCGCAGTCGCAGCTCTGACCGCGCGCATTCGCGGTGCCGAGCCAATTCAGACCTTCTCCGTCGGATATGCGGAGCAGGCGTTCAGCGAACTGCCGTATGCCCGAACCGTGGCCCAACACATCGGCTCCCGGCATCACGAGGTTTTGGTGAACGAAGCGGAGTTCTTCGATACGTTGCCCGCGGTCATCTGGCATGAAGATGAGCCAGTTTGCTGGACTTCAAGTGTCCCTTTGTATTACCTCGCGAAATTGGCGCGGCAGCATGTGGTCGTGGTTCTGACCGGTGAGGGCAGCGATGAAACCCTCGGTGGCTACACCCGCTATGCCTGGACGCTGTGGAATAGCCGCATGGATCGGGCCTATCGCGCAGTTGTACCCTCGGCGGTTCGCGCCGCCGTTCGAAGCGGCATTCAGTCAGAAGTGCTGGGCGCCGTCTTACGCCGGAAGTTCGAGCACACCTGTATCGGCCGCGATGGTGCTTCCTGGCCTTCCTTTTATTTCGACAATTTTTTCTCGGCCTTTTCCAGTGCCGAGCAGGAAAGCCTTTTGCAAGATGACTACCGGAGCTTGGCCAAGTCCGCCTATGACGGTTCTATGGCGCCGTGGGAACGCTCGTCAGGGCCGCTTTTGCAGCGCCTGCTGTACACCGATATCAATACATACCTGGTCGAGCTATTGATGAAGCAGGACCAGATGAGCATGGCAGCCTCGGTTGAAAGCCGGGTGCCATTCCTCGACCATCCGCTGGTCGAGTTTGCCGCGAACATCCCGGCAAAATTCAATCTTGACGGCCTCGAGGGCAAGAGCATTCTCAAGTCTGCCGTGGAGGATGTGGTGCCGCACTCGATCATCTATAGGAAAAAGATGGGTTTCCCGACGCCATGGGAAGGTTGGCTTCAGGGATCACGGCTGCAAGAGTTGGAAAACTTGTTGCTCGAAAAACGTTCGCTCGACCGCGGCCTCTTTCGCCCGGACAGAGTACGTCAGATCTTCACTGAACATAGAAACCGCACCCGCGATAATTCCACTCGCATCTGGCGTCTACTGAACCTTGAACTCTGGTTCCGAGTGTTCCTCGACGGCGATGATGCTCTACTGGAAAAAGCTGGAATTGCAGCGACAAAGGAGCAGACGGCTCTACCCTCGCCCTGATCTGTTTTTCGTTTCTTCTGAGACTCATGCGCTCCTGGCTACGACAAAACTCGCTCCGCGGCATGAAAGCAGCTGGCGTCTTCGACCGGATCCGCGAAAGCCGCTGGCGCAAACAGCGGCTGCTGATCATTTGCTATCACTGTTTCGCGCTGGAAGAGGAGAACCGCTGGCGTCCAGCCTTGTTTCTCACCGGCGACAGGCTGCGTGAGCGCCTCGAGATGCTCCGGGAGATGGAATACAATGTGTTGCCGCTCGGCGACGGCCTGGCGCGGCTCCGGCAAAATTCCCTTCCGCCGCGCAGCGTGGCGTTAACCTTTGATGACGGTACCCACGATTTCTATCGAGTCGCTTATCCGTTGCTCGCCAAATACCGATTTCCGGCCACGGTCTATCAGACAACGCATTACCTTGATCGTCCGATGCCCGTTTACAACTTGATTTGTTCCTACATGCTGTGGAAGAAACGCGACTCGGTGATGCCCGCGACCCCGAGCCTGGGCATTCACCAGGACACAAAACTCGACACCGCCGCTGCGCGAGATGCGGTGCTTGCGCAAATCGTGTCTTACGCGAACTCCAAAGACTTAAACACAGATCAGAAGAACGATTTGGCAGCCGGAGTCGCGGCCGCGCTCGACGTGGACTACCAGGGCTTGATCCGCAAGCGCGTGCTGCAACTGATGACCTCGAAGGAAATTTCGGAAATTGCCGGCAATCAGATTTCTTTTGAACTCCACACCCATCGCCACCGCACGCCTCGCGACCGGGCGCTATTCACAAAAGAGCTGCGTGACAATCGGGCGCATCTCGAGGCGATCACCAAGACTCCAACCTCGCATTTCTGCTATCCCAGCGGCGATTACGATCGCGTCTTTCTGCCTTGGCTACATGAAAACGCTGTCGTCTCCGCGACAACAGGCGAACCCGGCCTTGCTTCACGCGCGAGCGAACCTCTCTTGCTCCCCAGGTTCATGGATACAACGCGGCGCACGCCGCTGGAATTCGAGGCTTGGCTGACCGGTGTGAATTCCCTGCTCTCCGCACGTGCTGGCAGATTGTGGCTTGGCAAGCTGATCCCTTCATAACCACGACAGATCGTCGCTGATCAGCCACCGGCCCATTGGCGTGCGCTTCTTCAGCCAGATCTTGCTGCCAAACAACGCTTCGTACGCACGGCGCAAAGCCTTCAGCCCAAAGCCGGCATGGGTCCCGTGCTCTCCAGACAACCCATACCCCAATGACTCGAGCGTGCCTCCCAACAGATCTTCGAACACAACGAGTTGGTCTCCGGGAAATTGGCTTCGCCAGCGGCCGACCGGATTGAAATTGCCCGGGCCAAACGAGGTGTTCGGATCGCGCACCGATCCGATCCCAACTTCGAGAATGCGATCGTAATTCAAATCATGACCAATGAACTCACCAAGCTTCTTCAACGTATGGTGCGGATTCTGGATCAATTCCTCGAAATGAACCTCTCTGTAGTCAGCGCCAAGCGCTTTTCCCTTGCGTCGTCCTTGGTTCACTATCCACTCCCAATAGAATCCGGCGACCAGCAAGCTTTGCTTTCGATCCCATGGAAAGGGGCGGATCCACCGCTGTTTGTCCAAGGAAAGCGCGACGTCGCGGCCGTCGCGCAAAATATGGATCACCAGCGCATCCGGGATCGACTGCTTGATTTCATTCAGGTACAGCAGGTGATCCGGCGTGCAATCCGCCCAACGCTCCACGCCTTGCTGGCGCGCCATCTCGCCCATCACAATGCGCAGGAAACTGCCGGCACCATTGCACTCCTCCAACACTTTTTTCTCGATCGCATCGCGTTCGAGGCCGGAACGCGTATACAGCTTACTTCCCAGCCAAACCTTCATCAGCGCCTCGCGGTTGGCGCGAACGCTGAGATCCCCAAAACGCGGAGAGAGCAGGTTAAAAACGTTTGATTCCGTGCGATATACCGCGAAGTTTCCAGCCGACAAAATCATGTGATAGAGCAGCGTCGTCCCCGATCGCGGAGAACCCAAAACGAAAACCGGACGATTGCTCTTGGAAGTTGTCGCAGCGGGCATAGCCAGGGTTGATGGAACCACTACTTCGATTTCTCCTCAAGAAGATTGGCATAGAGCTCTTCGTATCGCTGGGCGATTTCAGAAATATGAAATTGCGATCGCGCGAAAGCCCTCCCATTTTCGCCCAACCTGGCGCGCAGTTCTGGATCAGAAATCAGTTGGAGAAGCGCCTTCACAAGTTGCCGCTCATCGTTCGGTTCTACCCGCAAACCGGTTTCTCCTGATCGAACCAGCTCAAGGTTCCCGCCCACGGATGTTGCCACTACTGGGAGTCCCGCGGCCATCGATTCCAGGACAACGTTCGACAGACTTTCCGATTTTGAGATCAATACACTCACATCCAGACTCGCAAGAACCGCAGGAATGTCATGCCTTTCACCCAGGAATGTCATGCGCTCCGCGATACCTAACTCAACGGCCAGCTTCTCCAGCCCAGATCGCAACGGCCCATCGCCCACCATAAGGAATTCCGCCGCTGCTGAGTCTTTCGCAACGTCCCTCGCAGCACGAAGAAATGTTCCGTGATTCTTTACGAGGTCGTTCATGCGAGCGATCATTCCGATCCGCACTCGTCCTAGCGTTTTCGGAATGGCTGGCGCAGTCTCCCGGAACAATTCGTCGGAGAGACCGTTGGGGATCACCACCACTTTGCTCAGACTTAATCCGGCCTGTCGTAATCTCTCAGCCGCCGCTTGCGAATTGCACACCACCCGATCGCAAAGCCGAAAGGCCATCATCTGCACTCGGAATTGAGCCGGGGTGAGCAGGTCCCCAATCTGCCGGTGGCTGCCTAGAACCACCGGAACACGGGCAAATCGTGCCGCAGGCGCCATCATTACATTGGTGTAAAAATCAAAGGCATGCGCGACTTGAGTTCTCTGCTCTCGCATGTACCGCGCCATCGCCAGACGAGCCTTCTGCGATTGCAGCCGGAACAAACTCCCTCCCGGAGGAAACTCAGGAATGTCGCCCAAACGGCCTGTGAGGCCACCGATACGCCGTAGACACGCCGATCGTACGTCCACCCGATCATGATTCAACTTGAGTGCGAGTTCCACGAATTGGCGCTCGCTACCGCCGACCTCAAGCGTATTGGTCATGAGCAGCAGACGAATCCGCTCAGCCCTCACCTGAGCCGCCTGATGACGTTCCTCCTCAGTTGTTCTCGCTAGACCCAACCCAGTCCTTCCTGCAACCTTGGCAAACGAGAAAATAATTGTCGTGCAAGATCACTCATCGCTTGAAACCTGCACGCCAGCGGCATACCTCTGCCCCTGTAGGATAATAACAACGTAAGGAATACCCTGGCTTCTGGCGTCTTGATGCTAGTTTTCAATCTATTCGCGGCTCTCGCCTGATATCTGCACTCCGGCTGAGGACGCAGGAAGCGGTTCGGTCGGACACAGTGAGAATTCTGGTTCTTGATGGCAATCAAAATCAGGCCGTCGCCTGCGTGCGATCCCTAGCCCGCCGGAAACATCGCGTTCTTGTCGGCGAGACTACCCCCTGGTCAAAGGCCGGATGGTCTCGCCATAGTTCCGGAAGCTTCCGTTACGCCTCGCCTCAGTCTGAGCCTCAACGATTTCTCAGCGATTTGCTCAACCAGGCAGAGAAAGAGCCCGGTACCCTGATCTTGCCGATGACGGAGAAAAGCACTTTACTCATCTCCGCGGCTCGCGATCAATTTGCCGCCGTGCGGGCTCGCACAATCTTTCCCGCTCACGAAGACCTGTTGCGCGCCGTCGACAAAAACTACACGACCGGCTTGGCCAGTTCGCTTGGCATTGCCACACCCCGGACCTACACCCTTGAGCAGTTCGACGATCTGGGGCCACTCGAAAAAGAGCTCGCCTATCCGCTCGTCCTTAAGCCACGAACCTCTGAAGAAAAGGGCGCGGAAGGCGGTTTGCGCGCAACCGGCCGCCCGCGCTATGCGTCCAATCGGACCGAAGCACGGCATGTCCTCACAGATATGCGTAAGCTCTGCTCGTCCGTGATCGCACAGGAATTCGTCGAAGGTACGGGCAGCGGCTACTTCGCGCTATTGAATCGCGGGGAATTGATTGCAGAATTTGCTCACCGGCGTATTCGCGACGTGCATCCAACCGGTTCGGGCAGCGCGTTGCGCGAGAGCATCCTTCCGCCTCCCGCCATTCGCGAACCCAGCCTCAAAATGCTTCAAGCCCTGCGTTGGCACGGTATGGTCATGGTCGAATACCGCGTGCAAAAAGACGACACCCCTGTCTTCCTCGAGATCAATGGCCGTTTCTGGCACTCGCTGCCACTCGCCTGCTACGCGGGCGTTGATTTTCCTGGTCTTCTGGCCGAAATCGCAGAGCACGGCGACGTGAAACCCTCAGTGGGATACAAAGTGGGCGTCCGCTGTCGCTGGTTCGTAGGAGATTTCCGCCACCTCGTAGAAGTCTGGAAAGGCCGTCCTCCCGGATATCCTGGCTACTTTCCGAAAAGATCGGCAACCTTGCTGGCCGAGCTCGCGCCAAAGCGTGGAACCTTTCATGATAATTTCATGTGGCAGGATCCTCTCCCGGAACTGGGCGATTGGCTTCAGTTTGCGGGAAAGGTTATGCAGCGTCGTTCGGGTTGAAATTGCCATGTTGAAGGCTGTTCTGCACGCGCACAGTACCTATTCCGACGGCGAGTTCACGCTTTCCGAACTGCGCGAGCTTTTCTTCGGGCAGGGCTGCTCTGTTCTATGTATCACCGACCACGCGGAGAGCTTCGACGCGGAAAAACTTGATGCCTATGTGATGGAATGCTCTTCTCTGTCCCACGACGGATTCTTGTTTGTCCCCGGCCTCGAATTCGAGTGCGAGCAGCGCATGCACATTCTTGGCTACGGCTCGACCACGCTGGCAAATACCAAGGACCCCGAAGCCGTCATCCGGCACATCGAGGCGCATTCGGGGCTGGCTGTGATCGCGCATCCAAAGGACACGATGTTTCCCTGGATCGAAACCTTCCAGTCCCTTCCGCTCGGAATTGAGACCTGGAACTCGAAATACGACGGCCGCTACGCGCCCCGGCCCGGGACGTTCGATCTGCTCTCCCGCTTGCGCTCGCGTCGCCGCGAAATGAAGGCATTCTACGGTCAGGATCTGCACTGGCGAAAGCAGTTCCGAGGGCTGTTCGTGGAATTGCAAACGGAAACCCTGAGCCGGGAAAGTGTGCTTGATACGCTGGCTCGAGGGCAATTCACCGCAGTGAAAGGCGATCTCCGCTTGTCTTCTGCGGGAGAGCTTTCCACTGAACTCCGTGCTCAGTTCACAGCCCAGCACGCAAAGTCGGATCGCATGCGTCGGTTCCTTAGAACCTCCAAGGAAAAGCTGGATCGCCTCGGGTTGGCCATCCCGGCGCCAATTAAATCCCAATTACGGAGGATTTTTTGAGCGGTGGCCGACTCCTCCATCGTTTACTTGATGTATCACGAGCTTGAACTTCCCGGCCGCAGCTTGTGCCAGCGCGAACCCGGATATGTTCGCTATGTTGTCCGCGAGCAGAACTTCCAGGAACAGATGGCCTGGTTGCATTCCAGCAACCTGACCGGAGTTGGCGTTTCCCAGGCTCTTCATTCTCCGCGACCGGGAAGTGTAGCCATCACCTTCGACGATGGCTGTGAGACGGACTTAATCGTTGCCGTTCCGTTGCTCAGAGCACTTAACTTTGGAGCCACGTTCTACATCACCCTGAACTTCCTCGGACAGCCGGGATACATGGCTCCCGGGCAAGTCCGCCAATTGAGCGATGCAGGCTTCGATGTAGGTTGTCACTCCATGACTCATCCCTATCTGACCGAGTTGGATGAGGTGGGGCTAAGACGAGAAATCGTCGACGCGAAGACAAAGCTCGAACAGATGATTGGGCGACCGGTTGTAAGCTTTTCCTGCCCCGGCGGCAGGTGGAACCGACGCGTTGCGGAAGTCGCCATGCAGGGTGGTTATCACAGTGTGGCCACAAGCCGCATTGCCGCCAACACTCCATCGGCGGACCCGTATGCATTAGCCCGCGTCGCCATCATGCGGGGAACGCCCCTCTCTTCCTTCAAGGCCACTTGCTTGAACCATGGACTGTGGAAGCGCCAGTTGCTAACTTTCGCGCAAATGGGCGCCCAAAGTATGCTGGGAAATACTCTCTATGACCGGCTGCGTGGCATTGCACTCGGACGGGGCTGATTGCTGTCCGGCGGGATGAACGGTGCGGCCGAGAGATTTGATTTTGTCTTGGCGGCGTTGGGCACAGCTTCAGCAGGCTGTTTCGCTGGGTCGACGGCAATTACGATGTTATCGATTTGCTCTCCCGAGAGCGGCCCAAGATATTGCCGACCTATCCATGAGTTCTTGAACCAGAACTTGCCGGCAAGATACTGGTGATAAAAACGCCTCAGCCGCGCAGCCGCGAGTGCGTGCTTGCGCCGCGCCGCTACGTCTGTTGCGAGGCTGTAGCCGACCGATTCCAGCGTTGCTCCGACCGCGGATTCGAACAAGGCGAGCTTTTCCGCCGTCAGTTTCTTGCGCCAACGGCCCACCGGCGAAGTTCCCTCCCCTTTGAATGACGTATTGGGGTCGCGTACTGAACCAATTCCAGTCCGCTGAATATGCTGGTGGTCGAGATCATGCTCAATAAATTCACTGATCTCAGCAAGAGTTTTTACCGGATCAAACTGCAAATCTTCAAAATGAACTTCCAGGTAATCGGATCCAAGCTGACGCCCTTCTTTCCGCCCTTGCCGCACCATCCATTCCCAAACCACTCCGGTCACGATCACGCTGTCCTTCCGGTCCCAGGGAAACGGTCGAACCCACGGATAGGGTCGCGCATCGAGAGAAAGTGAAACATCGCGGCCGTCTCGAATCATGTGGATGAATTTGGCGTCGGGAATCTCTTCTTTGATCCGCCGCATGTGGAGCAATTCTTCAGGAGAGTTATCAGCCCAGCGGTGGGCATGCTGCTCCGCCGCCATTTCCTCCATCACAATCCGCAGAAATGCGCCATGATTCCTGGCCTTCTCTATTAGCTTGGGACGAATCTGCTGCGCGTTGAGAAACGTCGCCCGGAACAACTTGCTCTTTAGCCAGGCGTCGACCATCCGCTCCCGATTCGCGCCGATTGTAAGATCGCCAAAACGCGGCCCTATATAGTTAAAGATGTTCGATTCGGCGAGATAGACGGCGAAGTCTCCCGAAGACAACATCATGTTATAGAGTAGAGTGGTCCCTGATCGTGGGCAACCGACAACAAAAATTGGCGCTTTGCTTCCCATTCGATTCGGCCCGCTAGCCTGCCAAAACTGCTTCTCTTGCTCGGAGCAGTTCTTCGATCTCCTTCACCTTCGCGTCCCAGGACTCATTTGCCATCGCGGCCGACCGCTTGATGCTCGGCCCACCTTCTCCGGCAGCCAGTATCCTGTCCACCTGAACCTCAAATTCACCAGAGGTTGACGCTAACGAAACGATGTTCCGATACCGTGCCACTTCCGGAATCGGTGACGCCACGACCGGCAGCCCTGCCGAAAGGTATTCACGCAGCTTGAGAGGGTTAGTATTCACGGTGAGCTCGTTATTCACAAACGGCAGGAGCGCAATATCGAAGCCGCGCAAGTATTGAGGAAGGCATTCGTAAGGACGGTGTCCGAGTAAGTGAATATTACTGAGACCTTCAAAAGCATCTAGGGAAACATCCGAGCGCCCTATCAGGATGATCGACCATTCCGGCCGCCGTCGCGCCAATTCCGCAATCAGCGGAATGTCCACCCAATCAGCCAGCAGTCCGGTGAAACCCAAGATTGGTTTCGGCAGTTTCGTTAGCTCTTCCGCGACGGGAAGAGAGCCGTCGGCTGCCTTGCGAAAGAACTCATAATCTACGCCATGGGTCACGAGGTGGATGTTCTTGTTCAACCGACGTTTGTTCTCAAATAAGGTCCCGGCTGAACAAATAACAATGTCGGCTTTCGTCACCAACTCGCGCTCGCGCTGCGCGACCTCATCGCCAGCATCGCTGAACGCGGAAAACTCATCCACGCAGTGATAGACGATCTTCTTTTCTCCCAGCGTCCCTGCCACGTCTGCCGAGGTTGGAGCAAAAGTGTAAGTAATGGCGCGCTCAATCCCGAGACGCCTGAGCGCCTGCCGAATCTGTAATCCGAGTAACTTGCGATTCAGTGCCCGAACCGCGGATTGGCCATGAAACGGCACATACAGTGGCGTGAGCACCCAGATTCCATCGTGGACCTGCTTCAGGCCTTGACGGAACTCAATGAGCTTTTGCAGAACCCGGCGCGCATCCTTGCCTGCCAAGCGGGGCCGGCGGTTATTCACGGAATTAATCCAGAGAATCTTGTGATTCTTGGCAAACCGAAGCATCAGATGCTTCTTGCTGAGCGGATCCGCATACCAGTCATTCGCAAAGCACACCATGCCATCGAATTCCGGTTCCAAGCCACGACTTCCCGGTCGGTTGTCAACGGCCAGATTCATTTCGTCTCCGACGTGGCGGACTGCGGGACGACCTTCGCAGCGGCTTGCGAATGCTTATGATCGCTTTGGGCAGTTCGGTACAGCTTCAGCCACTGTGGGCGTACGGCGTCCCAACTATACTGCGCAACCTGATCCCTGCCGTTTCTCATAAGAGCTTGCGTCAATTCTGGCTCGCGCAGCACCCGCAACAGGTTTCCTGCCAACGCTCTCCAGTCGCGTGGCGCGGAAAGAAGCCCTGTTTTTCCCTGTTCCACGAGCCTCCGGATGCCATCCGGTGCGCTACTTACTACCGGCAGACCAGAAGCAAAGGCTTCTAAGATCGAGACCGGCATATTGTCGAGCGTTGAAGCGTTTACGAATATATCGGCCTGATCGTAGTAAGAGCTGATCGCTTCTCGCGGCACGCGAGCGCAAAAATTAACATTCGCTACCTTTAGCTCACTTGCCAAGGCTCGAACCGAAGCCTCAAGCGATCCCCCGCCTACAAGCGTCAATCGCGCATCGGGATAATCTTTCTGCACGACACCGAAAGCCCTCACGACATCATCAACTGCGTAGTATGGCTCGCATCCGCGAGTACAAATGAGGTTCGGCTGGAGTCGATCCCGGTTGCGAAAACGAAACTCATCCAGGTTCACCACGTTGGGGACCACCGTCGTTTTCAGCCCGGCTGCCGCAAAAACGTCATGGAGGTACTCTGAAGGCACGGCTAGATGCCGAATCTGGCGAAGCAGCCATCTGGAAACCGGCCAATGCTGCAAGTGATCCTGCGCCTCGCCGCTGTGGTAGTGGAGCACAACTGCCTTGCCGCGCAGTTTCGCAATCCACCATGCAGGGACGGGCGCCAGCCAGAACGACCAGTATGAGGCCGAAAAGACATGGGCCACATCGGCCTGCCCCATGGCTCGCCAAAGGGAGGTTATATAAATCGGGGTGCGTACAATGGTGCGCAGCAGCGGGATCTTCTCAATCCATCTCAGCCCTTTCGGAAAGACAGGATCGATGGGCAGGAATGATGGTCGAACGTCGTCCTCCCTCTGCCAATGCTTGAACAGATAGTCCGCCTGCACGGCCTGGCCACCCACTTGTCGCATCGAGGGCGCAACGATCACCAATCGGAGCCTACCTGTTTCTCTCGATCTCTGGGGGGAAGCTTGCTTTGCAGCAACAACGGCATTAGAACTCGGCTTCACCTCGCTTTTAACAAGTTCACGAGGGGCCGCCGGCGTCGCGCCCGGCTCCGCGCTTCGAACCGGCCCGAGATAATTGCGATGCCATAACTCAAGCACCAGCAACTGCCACAGTATCCCGGCGCGGTCGCGAACACCGGTGAGGTGCTCGTTTACGAGGTTCTCGACCACGGCAGGGCTGAAGTAGCCGCGTTGACGTGCCTCACGATCGAGCAACGCATCGCGCAGCGGTGCGCGCAAATCCTCGCGGAGCCATTGCGCCAATGGAATCGCAAAACCTTGTTTCTTGCGGTAAAGCAGTTCCGCCGGCACGCCGACCTTCTCTGCCAGCTTCTTGAGCACGTATTTGCGGATGCCGTCGCGAAACTTCCATTGTGTCGGCAACCCCGTGACGAATTCGACAAACCTGTGATCGAGCAGCGGCGCGCGCACCTCCAGCGAATTCAACATGCTCATGCGATCGACTTTGGCCAGAACGTCCGCAGTCAGATAAGTCTTGGTGTCGAGATAGAGCAGGCGGCTGAGAGTATCGTGTGCTGGAGCATTATCGTAGTACCGGCGAAACTCCTCGAACGGGTTAGTCAATGTCCGAGCATGTGCGAGGAAGTCATCCGCGAACAGCGTCTTCTCTCGATCCAGCGCCGGCAGATATGAAACACTGTCGAGATAGCGGTCGCGTGAATGCAGCGACAGATTCCACAGCAGCTTCCTGCCTTTGGCATCAGAGGGTAGCAGCGGATGCAAAGCCTTACGATAAAGCGACCCCGACCACGCCGGAAGCAAGTCGAAGCGGCCCCGACCCAGGTTCACCAGATAGCGGTCATAGCCTGCGAAAAGTTCGTCTCCTCCGTCGCCAGCGAGCGCCACCGTAACATGTTGGCGTGCCATCGCCGAAACGTGATAAGTCGGAATCATCGAAGAGTCGCCAAATGGCTCTTCCATCGCCCCGGTCAGCTTCTGCAAGGTCGCAACCACGTCGGCGTTGACCACGAATTCGTGGTGTTCCGTCTTAAACTTCTGCGCGACCATTCGCGCATACGGAAGCTCATTGAACTTTTCGTTTTCAAATCCAATCGAAAATGTCTTGACCGGCGCATCGCTGGCACGCGCCATTAGGGCTACGACCAGCGAGGAGTCAACGCCGCCGCTCAAAAGCGCTCCCAGTGGGACCTCGCTGATCAACCGGATACGCACCGCTTCTTCGAGTCGCCGCTCGAGCTCCGCCACGCACTCTTCTTCCGAGGCAACCTCTTGAGCGCCGTACTCTGGCAGGCCCCAGTACTGCCGCTCCTGGATCTCTCCATTCAAAAATTCGAGCAAATTTCCGGGCCGAAGCTTTCGTATCTTCCGGTAGGCCGTGCAGGGATCGGGAATGTAATCGAAGTAGAAATACTGAAGTATTCCTTCGGCATCGACTTCAGCCAGGTGCGGCGCCACCGCCAGGATCGTCTTGATTTCGGACCCAAAATAGAGGCGGCCACCGTCGAGCGCATAATGCAACGGCTTTTTGCCCAGCCGATCGCGCGCTAACAGGAGGGATTGCTTGCGCTCGTCGTAAAGTGCGATCGCAAACATTCCCCGGAGTTTCTTGACGCAGTCTGCACCTGACTCCTCATATAAATGGACGATGACTTCGGTATCTGAGCTGGTACTGAACTTATGGCCACGGCCCTCCAGTTCCCGACGAAGCTCGGTAAAGTTATATATCTCGCCGTTGAAGACAACCCAAACCGATCGGTCCTCGTTGAAGATAGGCTGATGTCCGCCGGCAACATCGATGATGCTCAGGCGGCGCATGCCGAGCCCGGCGGCCCCGCGCGCGTAGATTCCCTCGTCGTCCGGGCCGCGATGAATTATGGTCCGGCACATGCGCCGGACCAGATCCGCCTGCGCGGGTTCACCGGAAGTGACGTAACCCGCTATACCGCACATTGCTCCGCCTCAACCCGATCAGCGCCTGCGCCAAGGTCTGCGTTGGACGGTTTTCGTCCCTGGACAGCAATTGGCTGCAGGATCACGCGCAAGTCTTCCAAACCGCAGTCCTCGAACCAGCGGAACACTTCTTCGTAGGTATGTTTCGATTGATACCAGGGCGAATACCAGTCGAGCGTATCGAGCACGCGCCACTTGGGATCGGGATTGAACGACATCGGCACCAGATACTTCAGTACGCCGCTGATCGGCTTCCCAATCAGCGGAATCGCCCGCAGAACCTGGTGCACGTGGTATGCCGGTACGGACACGTAGCACAGCTTGTGCAGCGTGCGTGGCGACATCCGCCGGGTAGCCTTTCGGTACACGTCGCTCATCCGATACCACTTGTGATATGCGCTGTACAGCCAAATGGCGATTTTCCCGCCTGGTTTCAAGAGACGCGGCAAGGACTTGAAGGCTTTTTCACAGTCCGGAGTGTGATGTAAAACGCCGATGCTGTAGATGACATCAAAACTCTCGGGGGCAAATGGCAAGCGGAATACATCCGCCTGGAAAAATGTCGCATTTCGGTCTTTCAGATTTTCAGCGGCTGCTTCCTCGGCCAAGCTCAGGTCGATTCCGACCACCTGTGCGCCCCAACGAGTGGCGACTTCGGCAAAGCGGCCCATCCCGCAGCCCACGTCCAGCACGAGTTTGCCCGCCAAATCCTCCGGCTCGAATCCCGTGCGGCGGCGGAAGTCCGCTTCCGAACGCCGGCTCTCTTCGCTGTCAAGTTGGGTATCGCGAAATGTCAACCACTGGAAACCGAAGCTTCCCGCGTAATGCTGTTCGTCTACGAATCGGGCGATTCCCTTCAGGACAGGATAAGTCCTTCCGCACTTTTCACAGCGCAATCCGGCGCTCTCTTCGAGCAAGCTTCCCTGGCAATCCAGACAGCGGAGGATCGCCAGGATGTTTTCAGCGAGTTTCGGCAAGTTGTTTGGCTGGCTCGTCTGCATATTTACTTTCTTCGAAGCGCGATAACCAGAGCGACTTTTTCGGTCCGGGTCTCAAGCTGCTTTCTTCTGAGGTTGTATTACGGAGAGCAGTTGTGTACGCAAAGACGAAATACGGGTAAAGGCTGAATTCAGTCGAGGCGAAAAAGGCGCTAACGCAATAGGCGGCCAGACAGACCCACAGACCGCCGGTCAGGATTTTTACATCCTTGTCGGAATGATACGCAGCCGAACGGCGCGTCACCCGCAGATTTCTGAAGCAGCAGAAAATAACCGCGATAAACAGCGAGACAGCGGGGAAGCCGGCATCAGCGGCAATTTCCGTGTATGTATTGTGCGCAACCTTAAAATGGCCCATGCTCGCCTGAAAGCCTGCCGCGCCCACGCCAAGGATCGGGTTATGCAGGGCCGTTTCCAGACTGGCAATCAACAACTCTTTCCGAGCTTCGCGCGATCCCTTGTCGAGGCTGTTCGGGTCATTGCCGGTCACGATGCTGGCAATACGCGCGGAATAATTGCCGGGAGCAGCCACGATCACGAGCAGGCCCAGGAGCAGGGCCACCCCGATCAGCCACATGCGTTTCCCGCGCCAACCGAATTCGTAAAGCACCAGCACGCCCGCCAAGCCAAGCGCCACGAAACCTGTCCTCGAATACGTCATCTGGATGGCGAAGATCATGACCAGGATCGCCGTCAACCACAGCAGGCGATTGAGCGGTTTCTTGCTCATGAAAAAGAATGCGATACACAGCGGCCAATTCAGCGCGATATTAATTGCCAGGTCGTTTGGATTTTCAAACACGCCCCCCAGTACGCCGGTGAGCCGTCCACCCTGGGTGTGGTGCACGGCAACCGACGCGACCGTCATGAGGGCAACCGACATCGACTGCACCCAAACCAAGCGCTTGACCATCCAGAACTGATCGCAAAGGCCAGTCACCAAAAATACGACGATCACGCACTTCGAGAGTCGGAAGAGAACATAGCTCAGGGCGCCACCCTTCCAGTACGCGGTGGGCACGGCAAGCAAATACCAGAACCAGAAGACCATCAGCAGCTTGAGCTCGACGGGGATTCTAAAGTTGGCCTTGCCACTCATCAGCGTCGTGAGCACGGCAATCAGGGCGACGCCGCCTGCAATCTTCGCCCAGGGAATCAGCACCAGGCCGGGAATTACGTCTTCCGGCCGAAGGAAGTACAGGAGCGACAGCGCAATCAGGGCCTTGTACGCACCGGTGGCCTTCGGGCGCATTTTCTGCAGGTTTGCGAGGAAGCCCGGAATCGGGCGGTTCCCAAACCCATTCCCATTTGGCAGGGTGCGTATCAACGGGACCATGCCACCTTTCGTCGCATGGCAAAATTCATAAATGCCACAACCGCAGCGGCGTTCAAAACCACCAGCGTTTTTGCGGGATCGGCAAGCCGCTGCAGGAATCCAAGCCTCACATCTGTCAGCGCCAGGACGCTTAACCCATAAAAGATCGTCTGCGCCCAAAAGGCCGCCCGGTAGAAAGCACCAGGAATAAAAAAGGAGGAAATCCAGGCAGCTACCAGCGCAAACGGGACCAGCAGCCGCAGAAGCTTGTGGCTCACGAATTCAAAGCGCACCGGATTCTCACGCGAAAGCAGCCACGGAGCAAGCTGCACCAGTTGATAATTGCCACCCAGCGTCCGCACTTTGCGGCGAAACTCCCTGACTCCTCCCAGATTCGGCTGGTCCCACGCGCGCGCGCGGTTGTCGAACACGACCCTCGCACCCGAGCGCACGACATTCATCGGGGTCCATACATCGTCCAGGATCATGCCCGCGGGCAGGGCCTCGATTAAATTCCGTCGTGCTGCATAGAGTGCGCCCGTCGCCCCAACCACCGAACCCGAGGCCGACTCGGACTCACGAATTTTTTTCTCGATCTGCCAGTACAAACCCAATCCTTCGCCCGACTCTTTGGCTTTGGCATCGCCCAGCATCAACTCTCCGCTGACACAACCCACCGCTGGATCGGAAAAATTCTCCACTAGCAGCCGCAAAGCTCCGGCTTCGATGCGCTGGCGGGCATCCGTGAAGGCAACAATCTCTCCCGTTGCCATGGTGAGGGCATCATTCAACCCCGCCGCCTTCCCGCGAGCATCCGAGTTGAGCTTGAAGCGCAGGCGCTGGTCGGCAAAGCCCTGCAAGATTCCCGCTGTCCCGTCGGTCGAGCCGTCGGACACGACCACAAATTCGAGTCTTTCCGCCGGATAGTCGAGACTCTGAAGGTTGGCCAGCTTGGCGCCGAGCATGCGTTCTTCATCGCGGACCACCATCACGACGCTAACGCTGGGAAGAAATGGTCCGCGCAGCACAGGCCAGGGGCGGATCCAGGCGCGCAAGCGCAGCCAGACGGCATATCCAAGATAGGCATATGCAACCATGGCGCTGGCAATCCAGAAGACCCATTTCACTGCGCACCCCGACCGAGAACCACGATTTTCACCGTCTGGAACATGATCATCAGGTCCAGGCCGATCGACGCGTTCTTGATGTAGTAAAGGTCGTATTGCAGCTTCTCTTTCGCGTCTTCCACAGTATTGCCGTACTTGTAGCGCACCTGCGCCCAGCCGGTGATTCCGGGCCGGACCGCGTGCCGCACGGGATAATACGGAATATCTTCCGCCAGCCACTCCACAAACTCCGGCCGCTCCGGGCGTGGCCCAACGAAGGCCATGTCGCCCTTGAACACGCACCACAGTTGCGGAATCTCATCGAGCCGCGATACCCGCAGAATTTTCCCCATTCGCGTAATCCGCGGATCGTTGTCTCCAGCCCAGGTCGGTCCCGTATCCGCTTCAGCGTCCTGGCGCATGGTGCGGAATTTGAAGCAGTAAAACGTCTTGCCTCCGAGTCCCACGCGCTTTTGCCGATACAGCACGGGTCCGGGTGAATCGAGCTTGATCGCCAGAATCACAAACGGGATCACGGGGAGCACCACCAGCAGGCACAAGAGCGACACCAGGGTCGAAAGCGCGCGCCGCATAAACATGAAGACGCTCGAAAAACGGAATCCGTCGGCAAAGATGAGCCAACTGGGATAGAGCTGATCGACCTCAATCTTGCCGGAAATCCTCTCCAGCCACGAAGTTGCCTCTTCGACGCGCACGCCGTTCAACCGCAGACTCAGCAACTCTTCGACCGGCAAGGTGCCGCGGCGGTCGGGCATGGCGACAATCACTCGGTGCACATGCCACGCTTTCACAATCTCCATCAGGTGCGACGCTACCGACTCGCGAGTAATTGGACCATCGGAATTTCCCGACCAACCTACAACCTGTATGCCAAGCTCATCCTGGGTGCGCAATCCTTGGACGAGACGCTCGGCGCGTTCTCCGGCTCCGATGACGTAAACCCGCTCCTGCATAAACGGCTGCTGCACCAGCCAGCCAAATCCAGCTCTCCAAGCCAGCAAGCCCACAGTCAGGATCAGCAGGCCCATCAAAGTAGCATCACCGGGCACGAGATCTTTATTTACTTTGGCCACGGCCGCCAGGCCCAAAGCCAGCAAACCCGGGATGAACAACAACCGTGCATACAACTCGCCCTTAGCGCTGGCCGGAGAAGGTTCGTAAAGATCGAACCAGTACGAACCGACGAGCGCAAACACGGTGAGCACCAGAATCCGGTATCCATACTCGTAGCTCACAAGCGTGTAATTCGAATCACGCGTCGCCACCATTGCACCCAGCAAGAACGAACTCCAAACGACGAAGGCTTCTCCGATCATCAGGAGAATCGTGCGCACGGAGTAATAGACATTGAAGAGCCGGATCACGGAACTAGCCTCGGTTCAACCTTAGAGTCGATGTTTACTTTTCGTAAACGTCCGCGTAATAACGTGCGTATTCACCGTCCTGGGCCATGCCATTTAGCACCGCGCCCACGATGTTCTTGCCGGCGAATTCCAACTGGGCCCGCTGCGCCTTGTCGTAGGGCGTGCTGTTCGAACGCACAACCATCAGCACCCCGTCGCAGTAACTGGCCAGCAAACTGGCGTCGGAGACCGGCACTGCCGGAGGAGAGTCGAGGATGATCCAGTCAAACAACGGTTCGACCCTCCGCAGGAAATTTCCGAAACGGCCATTCGCGATGAGTTCCGCCGGATGTTCCACGGCGCGGCCGCTGGGCACGAAAAACAGGTTTTCCAGCGCTCCCCTCTGCATGACCGAAAATTCATCCGCTTCTCCAAGCAGGTACTCGCCTAAACCGGGCGTGGAATTGGTGCCAAACGCAGCATGCAACTGGGGAGCGCGCATATCACCATCGATCAAGAGAACCCGGCGCTCTTCCCGGCGTGCCAGAACCTGCGCCAGGTTGGCCGAGACGAAAGACTTCCCTTCCTTGGGCAAAGCGCTCGCCACGAGGATGGTCTTCAACGGCGACCGCTCGCGCATGGCAAACAGGCGGGCACGCAGGGTGCGGAACTGCTCCATGCCGCGGAGATTCTCCTGGTTCCCGAAAAAGAGCATCGTCTTTGAATCAGGATTCCAGCGGGCCTCGACCGAGCGCGTCAAAAGCAAGTTCTCAGCCACTTCCAGCGATTCGATCTCCCGGATCGTTTCGGGCGCCTCAGCGATCAATGTTGAAGACAGAGGTTCAGGATTGACCGCGCGGGCAAACATAGGTGCGGGCGCCTCAAAGACCGGAGCAGCCGGCGCCCCTGTCGCTTCCGGCGCCGTGCCCTTACCGGCGGATCTCTCTTGCTCGGCCTTCTTTAACGCTTCGTGGATACGGCTCATGATTTCCTCTCTCCGGGGAATTCATCTTTGGAGTCTTTCAAACGTTCAGCGATGGTTGCCAGGGAGCGTAAGGCTTCCGCCAGGTCGAACTTATCCACCCCTGAGTTGGGAGTGGGAGGATTCGTGCTCACCGGCACCGCAGACGTCTCAGCATTCAAATCAAAGTCCTGCGCCACGGCATCGACGATATCGACGCCAATGGTTTTCTTCTGGTCTACAAATGCGCTCACCAGGCAGTGCTCACACAAAAGATTCACTACGCGCGGAATTCCGCTGGAATATTTGTGAATCGCGGTCATCGACTCGGGTTCGAAGATGGTCTTGCCGTCGTTGCCTGCTGTACGCAAACGCTGCTGAATGTAGGCCTTGGTTTCTTCAAGGCTCAGGGGATGCGTTTTCGCACGCAAGGTGAGCCGCTGCCGCAACTGCCGCAACTGCGGCTGTTTCAGTTTTTGCTCCAGCTCCGGTTGCCCAACCAGGACAATTTGCAGGAGTTTCTCGGTAAAGGTCTCGAGATTGGTCAGCATCCGGATCTCTTCCAGCACGTCGTCAGAGAGGTTCTGCGCCTCGTCGACGATCAGCACCGCCGTCTCGCCTGCCCGATAGCGGTCGAGAAGCCAGTTGTAAAGCTTTTGGAGAATCTGGCTCTTCGAAGCGGTTTCGCACTCGATGCCAAAGTCCGCCATCATGTAGTCGAGAAACTGCGGCACATCAAGCTTGGAATTGAAGATGAACGCGGTGGCTACCTGCTGCATCCGCAGCCACTCGAGCAGTTTGTTGATGAGCGTCGTCTTGCCCGTGCCCACTTCGCCAGTGAGCAGGACAAAGCCCTTCCGGCTCTGAATCCCATACGTCAGGCAGGCCAGAGCTTCTTCCGTATGCCGCGTCAGGAACAGATAACGCGGATCCGGATTCACGTTGAACGGGTTCGCCCGCAGGCCGAAAAATTCTTTGTACATACGCGATCCTAAGCGTGCACCTTGTCCCGGGCGCCACTGCCTCCGTTGCGCCCGCCACCATAGCGGAATGCCGAACCGTTTCGGGTTTCCTCGATCACCCACGGTATCGAAACCAGCACCGGCATCTGGAGACTAGCCTCGACATCGCGCTCATCCTTCAGTGACTTGTCGCGCAACTCCAGCCACACGGCGATCGCCAAGCCGACGGCCAGACCAGCGCCCAGGCCGGCAGCCGCACAGAAGAGTCGGTTCGGGAAGCTCGGGTCGGCCGGGAAGCCAGCCGGATACAGCAGCGTCATCTGCTCGCCCTGTTGCCGGTTTTCCATGTCCTGCGTCATTTCCGAGTTGCCCTTCTTGGTGAGCAAGTCGGCGTACTGCTTTTGCGCGGTGTCGTAGTCGCGCGTGAGTTCCTTGTACTTTTCCTCGACCTCCGGACTCACCGCCAGCCTGCCTTGATACATACGGACGGCGTCGGAAAGTCGCTTCTGTTCGCGTGTAGCCTGATCGAGCACCTGCGTATATTGATGGACCTGGAGCCGCAACTGCCGGATTTCGGCCGGCTCCGTTGAAGCAGCAACTTTGTCGGTTGTATCGCCGCCTTGGGCTGCCGCTTCGTTGATCTCCGCCAAACGCTTCTTGACTTCAGCGATGTCCGCCTTGGTCTTGATCACATCGGGATGATCGTCGGTGTAGCGCGCCTGCAATTGCAGCAACTGGCTTTGCAATTGCGTGAGCTGCTGCTGGAGAGACTGGGGGTTGGTACTACCCTGGGCAAGCCGCCAGGCCGAGACTTGCTGTGCCAGCATCGACTCGGCGTATGCCTTGTCCTGCTGCGCACGGCTGATGGTTTGCGTGTTGGCATCCAGCTGGGTGTTCAGGGCGGTCAGCAGCTTCAGGTTGCTGTCTTCATCGCCCGGCAACTGGCCGGCATATTGCTTTTTGAAATCCGCCAGCGCGCTGTCCTGCTTGTCGAGATCGTCCTTGGCTTCCTGAAGCTGCCGGTCGATAAATTCCGTGGTATCGCGAGCTGCGCGCGTCCTCGAGTCGATATTTTCCTTGATCATCATCGAGGTAACTTGCGCGCAGACGTCTTGCGCTTCCTTGGCAGACGATGCGGTGTACGTTACGGTGAACGCGGGCGCCGTGGTTCCCGGCTTGGGAGCAGGCTTCTTTTTCCCCATCGTCGGGCTGGAGATCCCTGACGTATCAGAGTCCAAGGGTGCTACCTGGATGCCGGTGCGAATCGTCTGAATCACCTCATTCGGATCCTGGCCACTCTTCACCAGACCAAGTCCCTGGACCACGGGTGTGAGCTGGTTGCGGGTCAGTACCTTCTCCTTCATCGCCTCGATGCGTTGTGCAAGCTCTTCAGTTACCACCGGCTGCACCACGCCCTCGGGCAGGCGCTGCCCTTCCACCAGTACCATTGCTTGCGAGGTGTACTTCGGTGGAAAAGCGTAGGAGACGAGATAGCCGGCAAATGGTGCCAGCAGCACGGGCAGGAAAATAGTCTTAAGGTGCCGGCGCGCCAGTGCCAGGTAATCATCGAGACTGAGTTCGCGATTCGCAATCATACGAGTTCCATTCCTGCCGCTCGCTTTCAAGCGGCACGTCAAACTAATCCAGACGAATTGGCCGGAAATGCCAGCTCGCCCCAAACGTCACTACGTTCCGATCGGTGTTCGTGGCACAGTAGATGGTTGATCCAGTCGCACAAGTCACATCATTGAGAATCTGATAGTTGTACTGGTAGGCGAGAAACGCACCGAAGTTGCGGTTGAATTCGTGCCGCACGCCGACGCCAAGAAAGAAATGATCGAAGGAGCTGGCTTGTGCGCCTTCCGTAACTACCTGGAGGCGCCGGTTGTGCGCGTAGCCGAAGTCCAAGGTCCCGTGCCACCGCCGCGCCAACTCTCGCGCTACTGAAGCGCGCACGGTGGTCGCATCGGACCCCGCAAAAAATCCAGAGCCGGAGGTATCAAACTTCTCAAAGGTCAGGCTGGCTCCTGTCTTTGGCCACAGGTAATGCACCGTCGCACGCCCACTGGCCGAAAGCTGTGTTCCACCCACCTGGCCTGTGGCCGGATTGCTTGGCAAAGTCGTCCACTGCGGGCCCGCGCCGACCACGAAGTCCAATCGTCCGGAAACGCGGTGACCATACAAGGCCTGAATAACGTTCGAGCTGAAATTGTAGCTTTGCGACTGAGTGTCATTGCCTTGGCCGGAATTGACACTCGGATAAAAAAACCCGCGGTAGGCATAGACCAGAGCGACCTGGTCTCTTCGATTCAGGGCGTGACTGTAACCGGCTTGCGCCGAGGCCTCATTGCTGTTGATAAAGCCATACGGATTCCCTCCCATAAAATGCACTACACCGAAGGACCCTGCCGCTGTCACTGCTGATCGTGGG
>Ga0335069_10002101_pt1 | contig 31090 bp, 24 predicted proteins | sample Lox_Sample_11_FD_206714 | JGI IMG/M metagenome (GOLD analysis project Ga0335069, IMG submission 206714) | Soil microbial communities from Loxahatchee National Wildlife Refuge, Florida, United States - Lox_Sample_1.1 | ecosystem: Environmental > Terrestrial > Soil > Wetlands | place: USA...
CGAAAAGGTAGTCGGAACCGAATAGCTGCGTCAGCCGCGCGCGCGTATTCGCCAGGCCTATGCCGTTGGATCGCGAAGAAGCGGTCGGCGGGCGGCCGTCGTCGGTGACGGACATGGTGAGCCGGTCGCGCAGCCTGGCGGCGCGGATGGCGACGGTACCACCACTGGCCTTCTTGGCAATGCCGTGGCGGATGGCGTTTTCGACCAACGGCTGCAGGAGCAGATTAGGCACCGAGGCATCGAGCGCCTCGGCATCGATTTCCTCAACGACCTTCAGCCGCTCTTCGAAGCGCGTCTTCTCGATATCGAGATAGCAATCAAGGATTTCGAGTTCCTGCTGCAGGGTAACCATGTTGGACGACACGTGATCCAGCGAAAGGCGCAGCAGATTGCTCAGGCGAGAAATCATGAGCTGCGCCTTCCGGCTGTTGTCGGGGGCAAGGTTGTAAATCGTATTCAGCGTGTTGAACAGAAAATGCGGGTGGAGCTGCATTTTGAGCGCCTGCAACTCGGCTTGGGCCAAACGGGCCGAAAGCTTTTCTTCGTTCAACGCGCGTTGCTGCGTCTCGTAAGCGTAGCTCCAGGCATTGAAGATGAGCACCACGACCAGGAAGCCCATGAGGTCATTGAGCATGAAGGAACGGGCTGCCAGGTCGACTTTCTCGAGGTAAGACATCGCCGGAGAAGAATGGGTGTAGTCTTCGTACATCACGAACGGCACCACCAGCGGACGAAGCAGGACGTGCAGAGAAACGAAGGCAAAGAGGAGAACCAGGTAGCAAGCGATGCGCGGGAGCCACCGGCGCACATGCGCGTGAAGGTAAAAAAGGCCGAGGATTAACGGGACCGTTACGGCAGCCTTAAGCCAGTTGTCGCGAATGGTGAGAGCGAACCAATGCGAGAAGGTGAAGGTTAGGCGCTCCTGGGGACTGGTGGTGGCGTAGTACTGAACGGCCGTGGTAATCCCGAACAACGTCCACAAAGCAAACGTCGCCAGGATCAGTTTCCAGAATCGGTTAAACCCTCTGATTTTCCCCAATCAATAACGGCCTCGGCCCCGTTGCCGTGCTGCACAGCATGACTCCGGCTTACGCCGGGTTCAAGTCGGCTCGTCCCGAAAAGCAGTATGTTCGCAACCGCTAAGTGGCGGCATCACAGGAGACGGACATTTCGTCACTGGCGTTGGGATGTCCCGTTCCCAGGAACCGCCCTTTGGATACGTTTTCCGGAGGACTTACGTTCCACAAATACATGGCTGCGTAGGCGCGCCATGGCCGCCAGGCTTCGGCGAGTGGATCGAGTTCGCGGGCATGGTTCAAATTCATCGCGCGCAGCAATCCAAGATCGCTGGATGGAAATGCATCGGGTTCGGCGAGCGCGCGCATGGCGACGTATTGCGCCGTCCACTCTCCGATGCCGGGAAGTTCGCAAAGCTGCGAAAGGAATTGTGAGGAATCCACCACGCCTTCGAAGTCGATTCTGCGGTCGGAGACGGCGCGGGCGAGCGCGCGGATGGTTTCGGCGCGCGACTTCGTCAAACCGACGCTGGTGAGGTCGGCCTGCGCGAGAATCCTCGCGGAAGGAAACAGGTGAGTGAGCCCGTTGGCCGGCGAGATCGGGGTGCCGAAGGTCGAAGCGATACGCCCGGCGAGTAGAGTGGCGCCCTTGACCGTAATTTGCTGGCCGAGAATGGCGCGCACGGTGAGTTCAAAGCCATCCCAACAACCAGGGACGCGTAGACCGGGTGCGGCCTTCAGTCGCGTGGCGAGGTGCGGGTCGTTCTGGAGACCGCGCGCGATGGCCGCCCAGTCGGCGTTGAGATCGAACATGGCGCGGATGCGCTCGATGATGGCGAAGAGCAGTCGCGGATCGGAGAATTGCACGCGGGCGACGAGCGAGTTGGCGTCAGGATCGAAAGAGACGTCGAAATAGCCGGCAGTCTTGCCGATCTGGATCGAACGGCGGTAGCGGCCATTCTCGACGATCTCAACGCCCGGAGTGGCGCGGGCGGCGAGGAAGCCCAGCATAACGTCCCAGTTATAGGGAGGCCGGAAGCGCAGGCGGAAGAGGTAGTGATCCTCGGGCTGGGATCCGGCGAGGTACGACAGGCGGCGAAGCTGCGTCGGGTTGCGATGAAAGGCTTTGCGAATGCCGGCGTTGAAGCGGCGAACTGAACCGAAACCGGAGGCCAGTGCCACTTCGCTCATGGGGAGCGCGGTTTCGTCGATCAACTTCTTGGCGAATTGCAGCCGACGCGTTTGGGCTACCGCGCTCGGAGTAGCGCCAAGATGCTGGAGAAAGAGGCGGCGAAGATGACGCGATCCGACTCCGAGACGTTCCGCGAGTGATTCGACGCCGCCGTCTTCGAGTCCACTCTCGTGGATCAGGCGCAATGCGCGCGAGACCGTGCTGGGCGTTCCCAGCCACGCGGGTGTTCCGGGAGAACACTCGGGCCGGCAACGCAGGCACGGGCGAAATCCAGCTTCAGCAGCAGCGGCGGCAGTCGGGTAGTAACGGACGTTCTCTTCTTTGGCGGTGCGAGCCGGGCAGATCGATCGGCAGTAGACCCGGCTGGTCAGAACGGCAATGAAGAACTTGCCATCGAAGCGAGCATCGCGTGTGAGCCGCGCGCGCGAACAGGTTTGCAGGTCCAACTGCATGACGAGGCGTCGATCATAGCCCATTCCGATGACATCGATGGACGTTTTCGGACACGGCACGCAACGGCCGGGAGCGAAGTCCGGAAACGTCTGCTTCCCTGCTCCGATTGAAGTTATCTTCAGGCCATCGCGACGTTCTCACGGCACGCAGGCGCCGAATCGGGTCGCTATAAGGAAGCGAATCGAAGCCATGAAGTCGAATACCGTTTGCTCAACCCTGGTCGGCTTTCTCCTGTTGATGCCCTTCGCCGTGGCTGCTTCGGCAGACACGCCCGCTAAACCGGCTTATTGCGCAGCTCCCGAATATCACCAGCTCGATTTCTGGATTGGCGACTGGGATGCGTTCGATATGGATGAACCCGACAAAGTCCAGGCTCGGGCACACGTCGAGAGCACCTTGAATGGCTGCGTGCTGTTTGAGGACTACCAGCAGATCGACGGACTACACGGGCAGAGCTTCAACACCTACGACAAGCAAAGAAAAGTGTGGCACGAGAGCTGGGTGACCAACGGCGGATCCATGATGCTGATCGAGGGCAACTTGCAGGCGGGCGAAATGGTGATGAGCGGCACCGTGCGTAAAGACGGCAAAGACATCCTGATTCGCGACACCTGGAAGGTTGCCGATGGCATTGTGCGCGAGACGGCGGTGAAGTCGACCGATAGCGGAAAGACATGGGAGACGCTGTTCGACATGGGCTTCCGGCCGCACAAAGAAACTGCGAGTTTGGCGCCGGCGCCGAAAACGCCGTAGCGCGTAATGCGCGGTTGCTGGCTGTCTGCTAACCTGTTGGGCTGCTTTGTCCTCAGGAGACGCGCATGGAAGTGGTAGCCGGAATTGACCTGGGCGGTACCGCCATCAACTACACCCTGCTGAACCAACAGGAAGAGTTTCTGATAACCGGGCTCTGCGAGCATCCCGCATTGGCCAAGCAAGGTCCGGGCGTGTGCCTGAAGCAGATGGACGACGGCCTGCGCATCGCGCTCGATAAGGTCGGCATTCTCTACTCTGACGTGGTGGCCATCGGACTCGACACGCCAGGTCCGGCCAGCGCTGCCGGTCAGTTCAGCGCACGCGGTTCGACGAATTTTCAGCACCCGCAGTGGGCGAGTTTCGATATCCGCGAAGCGCTGGCGCGCCGACTGGGCAAGCCGGTGGTCTATTTGAACGACGCCAACGCGGCGGCATTGTGGGGTCACTACACGATCTTTGGCGCGGAGAGCTATGCGACGTCGATTTCGGTGATCGTCGGAACGGGCAACGGCGGAGGCATCATCCTGAATGGCGAGGTGGTGAAAGGAAAGAACGGCTTCGGCGCGGAACTGGGCCACGTGCTGATTCCCACGGAGAAGATCGCCGGAATCGAGGGCCTGGACGCAAAGTGCGGTTGCGGGCGTGTGGGCGACCTGGAGTCGGTGTGCTCGCTGACGGCAATTGAGAAGAACCTTTTGCCCTACTTCTTGAAGAAGTATCCCGATCACGAATTGGGAAAGATGGAGCCGAACGCTGCCGCGAAAGCCGTACGCGGACGCGCCGACAAGGGCGACGCCATGTGTCGGGATATCTTCCGCGCGCAGGCACACGCCTGTGGGCTCTTCTTCGACCAGATGATCAATACGTTCGATCCGGATGCGCTCATCATCGGCGGCGGCGTGCTGGAAGCCAGCGAAGAGTTGCAAAAGTGGTTCGTGGACGAAATCCGCAAAGGCATGCCGAACCAGCGCGAGGAGCAGGTGAACATTCCGATCTACGTGATGCCGAATGGCGATACCGCTGGAGCGCGCGGGGCGGCGATTGAGGCGCTGAAGCTGGCGAGGGCGGGAGGACTGGCGGCGTAGGACTATGAGAGTTGAGTGGGCACCGCCAAGAAATTATGCGAAGCCTGGATTTGCGAGAGCCGAAGTTAGCGACGCGAGTTCTGAATGTTTACTGTCTACTCTTCGTCCCCTTCCTGCTCAAATCCGCCCATTTCCCTGCCCCAGTCTTCAATTTTGACTGTCTTGTTCTTGCCCAGTGAATTCATATAGGAACGAATTGTCTCGTCGATTCTCGGTAGCTCGTTGAATTCCAACATCTGGAGAAATAGTCCCGAGAAATGCCGCCATCGCGGTGCCGGAGGTGCCTGGAGTACGTAGATCTGTGAGAGGCCCCCGCAGAACGGAATTGAGCCTTTGACCTCCGCAACTACCGAGGCAGCCAACATCGCGCAATTCTGCCAATCCCAATGCTTCCAATTCGCTCTCTCGAGAAAGTAGATTCCAAGTTCTGAGTCATAAGAAGCGTATGCATATGGCGGCTCGTCTTGGAACTGCACTTGACGTCCCGACGTAGACATTAAGCGTAGACCATCATTGCAGATTGCCCCGAGAACCAGTTGCAGTCCTTCTGATTTCGGATCCGGGTCAATGAATTTGTTGTGCACGTCTCCTACGACGTCTTCTATCACTTCCTCCAGCTTCTCTTCGGTGAGAACGGCTTCCGGCGCGAGTCTACGTGCAATTTTCCGCATCGCGTTCTCTGCGATGATACCGTCCCCCGCACCACCTACAACAACGCACCAATCCGCCCCCGATAATCGAGCTAGCTTGTAAACGCAACGCCTTTGCGCTCCCAGGGTTTCTTCTGTTTCTGCCGCAATCACCACCGCACTAGCGGATTTAAGCCCAATGATCAGCGTCATATGTGACCTTATGCATCTTCCGACCAGAATGAATGCCGTTGAGGCATCAGCATGGTCGCAACCTCTATAATTAGTGTTAGTACAACGGTAACACTAGGAGAATCGCACTTTTGCTCGAACTTAAGGCAACGATCAACCTGCCCAAGACCGATTTCCCGATGAAGGCGAACCTGCCGCAGAACGAGCCAAAGATGGTGGCGCGGTGGGATGAGATGCGCGTGTACGACCTGATCCGCGAGGCGAACAAGGGTCGTCCAAAATACGTGCTGCATGACGGACCGCCGTATGCCAATGGGCCGATTCATCTCGGCACGGCTATGAACAAGTGCCTGAAGGACTTCATCGTGAAATCGAAGTCCATGGCGGGATTTGATTCGCCCTACATCCCGGGATGGGATTGTCACGGGCTGCCGATCGAGATCAAGGTCGATAAGGAACTGGGCGGTAAGAAGCTGCAGATGCATCCGGCGGAAGTGCGCGATGCGTGCCGCAAATATGCCGAGAAGTATCTCGACCTGCAGCGCGAGCAGTTCAAGCGCATCGGTGTGTTCGGGCGCTGGGAAGAGCCGTATTCGACGATGACTCCGAAGTACGAGGCGGCGGTGATCCGGTGCCTGTACAGCTTCTTCGACAAGGGCGCGGTGTATAAGGCGCTGCGTCCGGTGTACTGGTGCATCCACGACCGCACGGCGCTGGCCGAGGCCGAGGTCGAGTACGAGATGCACACCTCGCCAAGCGTGTATGTGAAGTACCGGCTGCAGACAGATCCACGCGACATCGATGCGAAGCTGGCGGAAGAGCGCATCGCGCTCAACAAGCCGGTGAGCACAATCATCTGGACTACGACTCCGTGGACGCTTCCCGCTTCGATGGCGGTGGCGTTCCATCCCGATGAAGAGTACGTCGCGCTGGCAACAAAGGACGACATCTTCATCGTCGCCGAGAAGCTGGCGAAAGAGACGGCCGAGAAGTGCCAGTTCGGCGAGTACAAGGAAATTGCGCGCTTTCCCGGACGCAAGCTCGAACTCACGAAATACGAACATCCCTTCCTGCCGTGGGAGCGCCGGCAGATCCTCGGCGTGCTGGCGGAGTACGTCACCATGGACCAGGGGACAGGCGCGGTCCACACGGCTCCGTCGCATGGCGCCGACGACTTCTACACCGGCGTGAAGTACAAGCTCGACCAGACATGCAATGTGGATGCCGCCGGGCGGCTGCTGCACGGATTGCCAGAGTACGACAACGAGACGGTGTTCAAGGCGAATCCGAAGATCGTCGAACTGCTGAAAGCGCGCGGCGTGCTGCTGTACACGGAGAAGATCGAGCACTCGTATCCGCATTGCTGGCGATGCCACAACCCGGTAATCTTCCGCGCGACCGAGCAATGGTTTATCTCCATGGAATCGAACATGGACGGCCAGGGAACGACGCTGCGGACGCGCTTGCTGGAAGAAGTAAAGAAGGTGAAGTGGGACCCGGCGTGGGGTGAAGACCGCATCGGCAACATGTTCGCCACGCGTCCGGACTGGTGCATCTCGCGCCAGCGCGTGTGGGGCGTGCCGATCGCCGTCTTCTTCTGCAAGGGGCATAACGGATACGTTAACGACAAGGCGTTCCACCAGGCGGTGGTTGACCTGTTCGCCAAGGAAGGTGCGGACGCCTGGTACAAAAAGTCGGCAGCAGAGATCTTGCCGGCCGGAACGAAGTGTCCGCAATGCGGCGGCACCGAATTCGAAAAAGAAATGGACATCATCGATGTCTGGTTCGAGTCGGGCTCAAGCTACCTGTCGGTGCAGTCGAATGAAGAGGGCTTCCCGTGGCCGTCGGATCTATATCTCGAAGGCGGCGACCAGCACCGTGGATGGTTCCACTCTTCGATGATGTGCTCGATCGGGGCGAAGAATTCGTCGCCGTACAAAGGTGTGGTGACGCACGGCTGGACGCTTGACGACCAGGGACGGGCGCAGTCGAAGTCACTGGGGAACACGACTGACCCTGTCGATGTCGCCAAGCGCATGGGTGGCGAGATCGTGCGCCTGTGGGCGTCGTCGGTGGATTTCCGCGAAGACGTGGTGGGCTCCGAAACGCTGATGCAGCGCGTGTCGGAGAACTACCGGAAGATCCGAAATACGTTCCGCTACATCCTCGGGAACCTGAGCGGGTTCGATCCGTCTAAAGATGCAGTGAGCTTCGAACAAATGGAGTCGATCGACCGCTACATGCTGCTACGCACTGCCGAGATGTCGAAGGAAGTGCGCAAGTGGTATGCGGATTTCCAGTTCCACAAGGTGTACCAGTTGTTGCTGACATTCTGCGCGGTGGATTTGAGCGCGATGTACTTCGATGTGCTGAAAGACCGGCTGTACACGTCGGGACCGAAGTCGGTGGCACGGCGTTCGGCGCAGACGGCGATCTGGAAGATCGGCGAAGCCCTGGTGCGGTTGTCGGCGCCGATTATGAGCTTCACGGCGGATGAGATCTGGACTTACCTTCCAAAGGTCCAGGGACGTGCCGCTTCGGTGCATGCGACCACGTTCATGGATGAGGCCGAGATCGCGGGTGCGCCGGATGCACAACTCATCGCCGATTGGCAGTTGCTTCTGGCCAGCCGCGAAGATGTGCTGAAGGCGTTGGAAGAGGCGCGGAATCAGAAGCTGATTGGCACCGGGCTGGAAGCGAAGGTCACGGTGGATGCGCCGGCAAGCATGTATCCGGTGCTCGACAAATATCGCGAGCTGTTGCGCTACGTGTACATTGTTTCGGCAGTGGAGTTGAAAAAGAGCGCGGAGACGAATGGCACCGGGAACGTCAAAGTGACGGTGGAGAAGGCGCCGGGGCAGAAGTGCGAGCGCTGCTGGAACTATTCGATCCACGTCGGCGAAGACTCGACGTATCCGACAGTATGCGAACGCTGCGCCAAGGTGCTGCCGGAGTTCGAGGCGGCTGGGTCCTAAACGATGAGTGGCAGACACGCGCGCGGGTTTCATCTGATTGTTGCCGTGGTCGTCTTGGCGCTCGACCGCTTTTCGAAGTGGATCATCGCCAGCCGGCTGTCGCTCCATGGTGGCATCACGGTCATTCCGAATTTCTTTCGCATCGTTCACGTCGAGAACCCCGGCGCGGCATTTGGCCTGTTTGCCGAGTCGTCGTATCACTGGCGGTTGACGCTGCTGATCATCTTCTCGTTGTTGGCATTAGTGATTGTCGCTGTTTTGCTCTGGAAGAACAGCGAGATGGTGAGCGCGACGGGAACGGCGTTGGCGCTGATCTTAGGTGGCGCGCTGGGGAACCTGTGGGATCGAGTGATCGCGGGACATGTCACTGACTTCCTGGAGTTCCACGTCGGCAGCTACTACTGGCCGTCGTTTAACGTTGCCGATAGCGCGATCGTGATTGGAGCGGTGCTGTTGGTGGGGGATATTCTGTTCAGTAAGGCGCCGGAGCAACAGCGAGCGAGATGAATCAGCCTATCTGATTATCCGAATATCTGGTGATCTGCGTATCAGTTCATCAGTACGTCAGTTTCGCAGTTCATCAGGAACAACGATCTGAGAGTCGGAAGAACTGAAATACGATTTACTTCTTTTTACCCCGGGTAGTGGAAGTGGACGTCGTGCTTTTCGGCGATGGGTTCGCCGTCGATCGTGGCGGGCTTATAATGCCAGTTGCGCAGGGTCGCGATCACCTTCTCGTCAATCTCGCGACCAATTCCTTGCAGTAATTTCAGGTCAATCACGTTCCCGAATCTGTCGATGCTGACTTCGACGATGACGTCTCCCTGGAATCCGCTGGGAAAATCTGACCGGGAGACGGGCGGATCGGGGAAGACGACCGGGTAGGCAGGCCGAACGTCGTGTCCGTCGACCGGTCCGGCGTAGAGTGAGCCGTACTCCGAGCCGGCGCGAGCGTCTTTATTCGACTCGTCAACCTGGTTGGTAACATTCGCCTGTTGCTGCATGGTCTGTGGCTTCCGCTTCCGCGGTGCGGCGACACGCGGTTTCCGGGCCAGCAGCGTTTTTTCTTCTTGAGGTTCGGGCTGGTTGGTGGCGCCCACCGGAGCGAAGTAAATCAGCTTGTACGATTTGTTGCCGTTGCCCATCGCAAGCGATGACGGCGTAACGAAAATGGGGCGTGGGTTGTAGAGGACGATCAGGAAGAAAGCAGCGGTGTGGAGACCGACCGATGTGAGGATGGAACGGTTCCACCTGCGCCTTACCGGTTGACCTGCGTCGGCAAACATCGTCACCCCACGAGACCTTTGACGACTATTCTGCCCCAAAAGTGGGCGCCGTGGAATGCGGCTCGTCCCAGTTTCGGGAGCAGTGGAATCCCACATCTCCCAAAAGAAGGGAGATGTGGGGCATCCTCAGACTTCAAGTACTACGCTTTTGCTTTGGAGGCGATTTCGCCGTGGTAGTTCAGGGCCTTCAGCCCAAGGAAGCGCGCGGTGTCGCCGAGCTCTTCTTCGATACGGAGCAACTGGTTGTACTTGGCAATGCGATCGGTGCGCGAGGCGGAACCGGTTTTGATCTGTCCGGCGCCGGTGGCTACCGCGAGGTCGGCGATGAACGAGTCTTCTGACTCGCCAGAACGGTGCGAGATCACCGAGGTGTAGCCGTTGCGGCGACCGAGTTCGATAGAGTCTAGCGTCTCGGTCACGGTACCGATCTGGTTGACCTTGATCAGGATCGAGTTCGCTGTCTTGGTGTCGATTCCCTTCTGCAGCCGCTTCACGTTGGTGACGAAGAGGTCGTCGCCGACGAGCTGGATCTTGCTGCCGACTTCATCGGTGAACAGCTTCCAGCCATTCCAATCGTCTTCGGCAAAGCCGTCTTCGAGTGAAACGATCGGGTATTTATTCACCCAGTTCGCCCAGTACTTCACCATCTCTTCCGAAGTCTTGACCGACTTGTCGGACTTCTTGAAGACGTACTTGCCGTCCTGGTAAAACTCGCTCGCCGCAGGATCGAGGGCGATCGCGACCTGCTCGCCGGGCTTGTAACCAGCCGCCTGGATGGCCTCGACAACGAGTTCGATCGCTTCTTCGTTTGACTTCAGCGACGGAGCAAAGCCGCCTTCATCACCGACAGCGGTGTTGTATCCCTTCTTTTTTAGTACGCCCTTCAAGGTGTGGAACGTCTCGACGCCCCAGCGCAGCGCTTCGGAAAAACTGGGTGCTCCGACAGGCATGACCATAAATTCCTGGAAATCGACGTTGCTGTCGGCATGTGCACCCCCGTTGAGAATGTTCATCATTGGCAAAGGGATGACGCTGGCGTTCACGCCGCCGAGATAACGGTAGAGCGGAACCTCGAGCGTGTTCGCTACGGCTCGGGCGGCCGCCATGGAGACGGCGAGGATTGCGTTGGCGCCAAGGCGACCCTTGTTCTCGGTGCCGTCGAGTTCGATCATTGCCTGGTCGAGCGCGCGCTGGTCGCTGGCGTCCATCTCTTCGAGGGCGTCGGCGATTTCAGTGTTGACGTTCTCGACGGCCTTCTGGACGCCCTTGCCCATGTAGCGACCTTTGTCGCCGTCGCGCAGTTCGACGGCTTCGTGTTCGCCCGTCGAGGCACCGCTGGGAACGATGGCACGGCCAACGGCTCCGCTGGAGAGGTAAACCTCGGCTTCCACGGTCGGGTTGCCACGCGAATCGAGCACTTCGCGACCATGCACTTCCAGGATAATGCTCATATATGAGTCCTTCCTTGTCGGATCAGATGATTTCGAAAGCAACAGCCAAACCAGCGATTATACGGTACCGAGCGTCATTGCGGCGTCATTCACCAAGTCATAAGTTTCCCTTTATCATGGCGTTAACGATTGCCACTCCTTCTTCCGAGCCCGGAGAAGAACGGTGGATACATACATTTTCGCAGTTGTGCCGAATCGCCCTCGGGCACCGTCTTCACCGAGTTCATCCCCAACCGCTTGACGGAGGCGGGACAACCGGCTCGGTCGGCAGCTTCTGCCTGACAAAACTTCCGGAGTGCAAGAATTTGCACTTCGGAAGTTTTGAGGCTATCTCAGTCGTTCGTCCCAGATTGTGGAAAAACTCGACAATTTGCCAGGTTCAAGGCCATTTGGCAGCACTGCTGTTAGACCATTGGTTCAAAAGGCATTCTTCTATTAGTTTCAATGAGTTATGAAGGTGAGGGAGTAGTCAGAATCGTTTCGGCATGAGTTTTCGATTGACGAATGAGACTTTTTACCTTAGTATCGATAGTTTCGTCGGGCTTTCAGGGACCAGCAAGTAAGGTCAAGAGCTACTAAGAGTTAGAGACATACGACTGAATCCAAAATCGGCCCTGATGAATCCAAAAAAATAGTAGAACAGCGGGTTTTCCAACCTTTCACTTCAAGCGAGGCAGGACAACTTAATCATGGCAAAGCGACGCGGAAATCCTAACTGGGGCAAACCCGAACCGATCGGCCCCATCGTTCCCACCGTAACTGAATTCGAGCAGGTTGTGAAGGAGTTCAAGCTGACTCCTGATCAGTACCTCCGCTCGACCCGGCTGCGTGAGTGGGCGCGCAAGAATCGCAACTCCAAGTATATTCCGGAACCCCTCCTGGAAGCTTGGGGCTTCGAGATCGAATCGGCGCTCTAATCTGTTTGGTTTGGACGAGGCCATCCGAAAGGGTGGCCTTTTTCATTGCGGTTTTCAATTTCCGGTTCTCGGTCAAACCGTGTCGACCGTGTGATTTACCGAAAACCGATAACCGATGACCGAGTACCTTAAAGCAAGAGTCACCTTGAGCGTTATCATTCTGTCGTGCACTTCTCCCCGAAAGATATCTTCGGACTGATTGCCGGAACCAGTTTCGCTGCCGGGTTGAATCTTTATGCCACGCTGGCTACGTTGGGGCTTTTGGGACATCTTGGCTTCATAGACCTGCCTCCGACGCTTTCTTTGTTGCAGAACTGGGCGGTGATCGGAGCGAGCCTGGCGCTCTTTGCGGTTGAGTTCTTCGCTGACAAAATTCCGGTTTTCGACCTTCTTTGGAATGCCCTGCACACGTTCATTCGGATCCCGGTGGCTGCCTACATCGCCTATGAGGCATCGGCGCAACTGCCTCCGCAGATGCAGATCGCGACTGCGATTGTGGGCGGCCTGATCGCGTTAGCAGCCCATGGCGGCAAGACGGCCGCGCGCGCGCTGGTTACGCCATCGCCCGAGCCGCTTTCGAACATGGCGCTGAGCGTCGGCGAAGATGTGGGAGCGATCACGCTGTCGTGGATGGCGGCGCAGCATCCGTATGTAGCCGCCGTAGTGGTTGTCGCCCTGGTGCTGGTGATTGTGCTATCGATTAAGTTGGTGGTGCGGGCGCTGCGTTCGTTGTTTCGTGGGGCGGAGAAGAGTTTCCAGCAGGTGCGGACGTAGCACCTCTCACCCACGATTCACACGGGCGAGATGCCCGCGTTCGAGCCGCGCGAGGACGCCGGCGCTACAATTGGCCTAGGCCGTTCTCAAGAAGCAATGCCAATCGCATCACGCACCGCCAAGATCGCCTTCTTTATAACCCTGGGCTCCATCCTGGTTGCCTTGGCGATCGTGCTGAACATCACGTGGATCATCCACTGGCATTCGGTCGCTGCGGTGGTGGTAGGGATCATCTTTTTCAGCTTCATTATTGCTGGCGTGGCGCTGAACACCATCTTCCTGGTGCGCGAGATTCGACGTAATGAGCAGCAGGACGGCTTCCTGAACGCAGTTACGCACGAACTGAAGACGCCGATCGCTTCCATACGGCTTTACCTGGAGACGCTGCAGCGGCGCGACGTGGAAGCACCGAAGCGGCGCGAGTTCTACCGCATCATGCTCGACGACACCGACCGTTTGCTGGGTACCGTTGAACAGGTGCTCAAGGCGGGGGAGTTGCGCGACGGGGCGCGCAAAAACTGGCAACAGGTTGACTTTGCGGCAATCGTCAACGACACCATTGACCTGGCGCGTATCCGGCACAAACTGAATCCTGGAGAACTGCGGCTGACTTCGAGCGTGGAGGGGGATTGCCTGGTGCTCGGGATTCCCGATCAACTGCGGATCGCAGTCGCCAACTTGCTCGATAATGCGATCAAATACTCCGGAGCGCGTAAAGATATCGAAGTAACTCTCAGCCAGCCTGATCTCGACAACATCGTGCTCGCCGTTCGCGACGCCGGCATCGGGATCCCCCGCGACGAGTTGAAGCGGGTCTTCAAGCGCTTTTACCGGGTCCACGCAGCGGCCGCCGGTCAGATTAAAGGTACCGGCTTGGGACTGTTCATCGTGCGCTCGGTGGCACGCCGTCACGGCGGAGATGCGTTTGCCGCCAGCGAGGGCGAGGGCCGCGGGTCAACGTTCACCTTCCGGTTGCCAAGGGTCTATTCCGTATGACACGCCTGCTGGTGGTAGAAGACGAAGTTCACCTAGCGCAGGGTTTGCGCTTTAACCTCGAAGCCGAAGGGTACGAGGTGGAGACAACCGAACGCGGTGAAGACGCACTGAAGTGGCTGCTCGACGAAAAGCGGACATTCGATGCCCTGGTGCTTGATGTCATGCTTCCTGGCAAAGACGGGTTTACGGTCGCTCGTGAACTTCGCGAGGCGCGGCATTACATTCCTCTTTTGATGCTGACGGCACGCAGCCGCCCGGAAGACGTACTCAAGGGCTTCGAATCGGGCGCCGATGACTATCTGCCAAAACCGTTCAACCTGGCCATTCTGATCGCACGCGTCAGCAGCCTGTTGCGCCGTAAGAGCTGGTTGCAACAGGATTCGGAACCAGAGGACGTCGGCGATACTTATTCCTTCGACGGGAAAACCATCGATTTCGAGCGTCTCCAACTGAACAGCGGCGGTGAAAGCTATCAGCTGACGCTAATGGAAGTCGAACTGCTGCGCTACCTGATCCAGCATAGCGGACGCCCGGTCACAAGAAAAGAAATCCTAGAGAATGTTTGGAACCTGAAGGAAGACACCGACACGCGAGCCATCGATAACTTCATCGTGAGATTGCGACGGTATATCGAGGCAGACCCGACAAAGCCGAAGTACCTGACCACGGTGAGGGGGTTGGGATACCAGTTCGAGCCGGGAAAAGGCTAAAACCTAAGATCTTTCAACGCGGCTTCACGCGGAAATTTCTCGGATAAAACACCCGACTTGAAATACCTCGCTGAAAAGCCCGGAGCCTTTTATCCACGGAGGTTTAGCTGGGAACTTTCCACAAGTCCGCGTCAGGCGCTCTTAAACAGCCGTCCCCTTCACCTGCACTCCGGCCCATTTCTCGAGCAACTCCAGCGTCGCGGCGTAATCCAGGTCGCCCATACCCTCTTCAGCGGCGACGTCGTAGACTTCTTCGACCGTTTCCAACCCGGGCAGTTTGACGCGGTTCTCCTGCGCCGCCTCCAGGTTGAGCTTGATGTCCTTGTGCATCAGTCGGAGCGGGAAGTTCGGGGTGAAGTCGCGTTTCATCACAAAAGGAGCCTTGTAATCGGTTACGCCGGAACGGACCATCGATTTCTCGACCAGTTGCAGGAACAGTTCGGGCTTCAGTCCCAACTTCGAGGTAAGCACCAGGGCTTCGGTGAACCCTTCGTAGATGAGGGCGATCATCAGGTTCATGCCGATCTTCGCCGTTTGCCCCATGCCGTTTTCGCCCATGTGGATGATGGCCTTACCCATGACCGCGAACAACGGATCCATCTTCTGGATGACGGTCTCGTCGCCGCCAACGATAAAGACAAGTTTCCCTTCCGCTGCACCTACTTTTGAACCGGTAACGGGAGCATCGAGGAAGTCGGCGCCTTTAGCTCGTACGCGCTCAGCGATCTTGCGCGTGGCAGCCGGCGAAATAGTGCTGGAATCAACCACAACCATCCCGGGTGCGAGTGACTTTTCGACTCCGTTCACGCCGAACAGGACTTCTTCGACGGCCGCGGTATCGGAGACGGATATCCATACGACCTCAGCTCCCTTCGCTGCTTCGGCTGGATTAGCCGCGACCGCCGCACCTTCTGTGCCCTTACCCGCCGTGCGGTTCCATACTGTTACGTGGTGTCCAGCTTTAACCAGGTTCGCGGCCATTGGCGAGCCCATAATTCCCATTCCTAAGAATGCTATCCGCAATGGATTCCTCTTTCTCTCAACCGCCCCCGCGATTAGAAATGACCTCGGTTTTGGGCGTCAAGGGAATGGCGAAGCGGCAGAACTGGTTGTCTACGTCCACGTTACCCACCGCTGCCAAAAGAAGGCAGATGTGGGACAGCAAGCTCCAGAATCAGACTGTATTTTTGCGCGTCTAATAAAAGACTCCGATGTTGAACATCACTCTTCGCAAGAAGGCCAAGCAGTTTTCCAAGCTAATACGCCATTCGGCGATTACTCCGCGTACAGGCAAGGCGAGCCGACCGGTGCTGGTAAAGGCCAGTCAGCTGGGAATAACCTTCATCGGTCACTCGAGCTTTTTTCTTCAAATTGCCGGAAAGAATGTTGTTATTGATCCCATTTTTGCGAAGTGGATTTTCGTTTTGAAACGCCTGCGCCGTCCTGGGGTCCGTATTCGAGAGTTGCCGCCGATAGACGTGGTGCTCGTCTCGCATGCTCACTTCGACCATCTTCACCGGCCGTCATTGCGTGCCATTGCCCGACACACACAGCGGATTTCAGGGGATGCCCCGATCATCGTCGTTCCTGAGCACGTCGCCGACCTGGTCTCTGACCTCGGCTTCCGCGAAGTTATCGAGCTATCCACCTGGGAGGAAGCCAGTTTGAGCGGCATCACCGTCACCCAGACGCCCTCCAAACACTGGGGAGCACGCATCATGCGCGACATGCACCGGGGCTTCGGCGGATATGCGATTAAGGCGGGCAAGCACTCCGTTTATCACGCCGGCGACACAGCCTACTTCAACGGCTTCTCGGAAATTGGACGCAGGCTGAAACCGGAACTGGCGCTGCTTCCGATTGGCGCCTACAGTCCGGAGTCGTTCCGCAACGTGCATACCAACCCGGAGGACGCTGTGCAGGCATTTCTGGACCTTGGGTCGCGCTGGATGGTGCCCATGCACTACGGAACGTTCCGCCTCTCCCACGAACCCGTTAACGAACCCGTCGAGTTCCTGGAGAGAGAAGCGGAACGGCGAGGCATCAGCGATCACGTGTTGGTCTTAAAAGAAGGAATTACCAGAATCTTCAATTGAGCTCCCATCCGTCTGTGGATGGATTGTTTACTGGCATTGTTTTGACTACTGAAAGCAGCCGTCACAAGCGTCGGGGTGTTCAATAAACAATTAGCAAAAAGTCGGCAACCTACACAGCCTTCCTTCCCTCTCACCATTTGTCCCTGGTGGAGGATCAAACATGGGTGTTATCTGGTGGATTATCGTCGGGCTTATCGCCGGCTGGGCGACCGGCAAGATTATGCGCGGTGAGGGCTACGGAACTCTGGTTGACATTATCGTCGGCATCGTTGGAGCCGTGATCGGCGGCTGGATCATGAGTGCACTGGGCTTCAGTTCGCGTGGCGGCACGATCTACACGATCTTGGTCGCGATCGTTGGCGCGGTTATCCTGACCTGGCTGCTCCGCCTGATAACCGGAGGCCGCAGCAGCGGTTCGGGTGGGCTGCGAAGAGCGGCGTAGGGTACATTCACAACCGCATAATTTAACTCCCCCGATCGGCAACGGCCCCGGTTGCTAGCGTTGTTGCCTGCACTGTACGATAGTTTGCCAATTCATCGTACGGAGCCCTCATGTCCTCTGCCGTTGCTGCCCTTCAACCGCAAGAAATCTGGAAGCATTTCGACGCCATCACCAAAATTCCACGCCCCTCAACCAAAGAAGCTGCCGCCCGCGACTATGTGCTCGGAATTGCCAGGCGGCTTGGCTTGGAGGTGGTGCAGGACAAGGTTGGGAACGTGGTCGTCCGCAAGCCGGCGCATAAAGGTCGCGAAGACCGACCCATGGCGCTGTTACAGGGACACCTCGACATGGTGTGCGAGAAGAACGAAGGCACTCCGTTCAACTTCGATACCGACGCGATCAAGACCTATCGCGATGGCGACTGGATCAAGGCGGAGGGAACAACGCTCGGTTCTGACAACGGGATCGGCGTTTCGGCGGCGCTGGCGGTCATGGAGAGCGCCGATATCGCCCACGGTCCACTGGAATTTGTCTTCACTATCGATGAGGAGACCGGGCTGACCGGAGCGGCGGAGTTCCCCGGGGGAGTCTTGAAGTCGAAGTACTTCTTGAACCTCGACAACGAGGAGACCGGGACGCTGTGCATCGGATGTGCAGGGGGGGTGACGTCGAAACATCGTCGGAAAGTGGCTTTGAATGCGGCGACAGGCAATGCGGCCTATCGCGTCAAAGTTGGCGGACTAAAGGGTGGGCATTCAGGAGTCGACATTCACCAGGGACGCGGGAATGCGCTGCGGATTCTCGGGCGGCTGGTGCAGACTCTGCTCGGCAGGTTGAACGTCGAAGTCGCGGAGTTCAAGGGCGGCAGTGCGCAGAACGCGATTCCGCGCGAAGCTGCGGCGATCGTCGTGATCGATCCGGCGAAGGAAGCGGATTTGAAGAAGTTGGTTGCCTCGGCGGAGACTGACAGTCAGGCAGATCTGGGCGGCTTCGATCCCGGTTTGCAGATCACGGTCGAGAAGGCGAATCGTCCCGACAAAGTCATTGACTCCGCCGATGCAAAACGGACCGCCGACCTGCTTGCCGGAATTCCCCACGGAGTGCTGGCGATGAGTCCGGATATTCCGGGGCTGGTGCAGAATTCCACCAATCTCGCCATCATCACCACGAACGGCGACCAGATCGAGATCACCACCAGCCAACGTAGCGCCATCGCCAGTTCGAAAAACGCAGCTGCCGATATGGTCGCGACAGTGGCCGGACTGGCCGGGTTCGAGACGGAGTTTTCCACCGGATATCCCGGCTGGAAACCCGATCCGCATAGCGAGATCGTGCAGGTGCTGCAGCGCGCTCATAAGAAGGTCTTCGGCGAGGAGGGCAAGCTGATCGCGATGCATGCCGGGCTGGAATGCGGAGTGATTGGCGAAAAGTATCCGGGCATGCAGATGATCTCGTTTGGCCCAACCATTGTCGATCCTCACAGCCCGAATGAGCGCGTGCAAATTTCGACCGTCGACACTTTCTGGAAGCTGCTGAAGACCGCGCTGGAAGAGATCTAGTCGGTGCCGCGCATCTACAACCTGGCAATCCTGGGGTGCGGCAATGTCGGCCGTTCGCTGGTCAAACTGCTCGATCGCAAGCGGGACGAACTCTCGTCGAAGCATGGGTTCACTTTTCGGATAACCGGCGTCGCATCGCGGCGCCTGGGCTGGCGCGCAAACCTCGCGGGCTTCGAGATTCCGCAATTGCTTTCTTCCGAACCAGGTGGCGAGACGTCATTGAATGTCACCGGATGGTTGCGGGCTTCGCGAGCCGACGTGATGTTTGAGGCTTCGTCGCTAAACTTCGAGACTGGACAGCCTGCGATCGAGCATATTCGGGCCGCCCTGAACAATCGCACGCACGCTGTCAGCGCGAACAAGGGGCCGGTGGTACATGCGTATCGCGAACTAACGGATTTGGCAAACCAGCGGAACCGGAGGTTTTTTTTCGAGTCGTCGGTGATGGATGGCATTCCCATCTTCGCGATGTTTCGCGAGGGTCTGCAGGCGATCGAGTTACGTGGGTTCGCGGGGATCCTGAACTCGACGACCAACGTCATCCTTGCGGAGATGGAACAGGGACGCAGCTTTGAGGACGCAGTGAAGAAAGCTCAGGACCTTGGGGTGGCGGAGACGGACCCGAGCGCTGACATAGACGGCTGGGACGCGGCCGTGAAGATCAGCGCGCTGGTGACCGTGCTGATGGGAGTGGAGCTGAAGCCCCAGCAGGTAAAGCGCGAGGGGATCCGCGGGCTCACCAGCGAGATGGTTCGCCAGGCACGCGAAGGTGGCTCACCGTACAAGCTGATTTGCCGGGCGCAGCGAAAAGGCAACTCCGTAGAAGGTAGCGTCGCACCCGAGCGGGTGCCGTTTCTGAACCCTTTGGCGCAAGTTTCCGGGACATCTTCTATCATTAGCTTCGAAACCGATATCTTCCCCGGGCTGACCGTGATCGAAGAGAACCCCGGGCTGGACGCTACGGCTTACGGCATGCTGACCGACTTCATCAGCGCAGTAAGAAGCGAGATGCCAAGATCATGAGCACGACACCCGCGGTACAAACCTCGTTCGACATCCATTGGGTGCGCGACCAGTTCCCTTCCTTCCGGCGGAAGATCAATGGTTATCCGGCGGCCTTCCTCGATGGACCGGGGGGAACGCAGGTTCCGCAATGCGTGATTGATGCCATCTCGGATTATCTGGTCCGCTGCAATGCCAATACGCATGGGCAGTATCCGACTAGCCGCGAGTCGGACCAACTGATCGCGGAAGCGCACCAGGCGATGGCCGACTTCTTGAACTGCGATGCCGACGAGGTTGCCTTCGGCCCAAACATGACGACGTTGACGTTCGCCTTGAGTCGCGCGATCGGGCGCACGTTAAAGGCAGGCGACGAGATCCTCGTAACCAGGCTCGATCACAGCGCGAACGTTTCGCCCTGGGCGGCGCTGGAAGAACTCGGTGTAAAGATTCAGCGAGTGGACATCAACGATAGCGATTGCACGCTGAATCTTGACGACCTGAAGTCGAAGCTGAACAGCCGAACGCGAATGGTTGCCGTCGGATACGCGTCGAATGGCGTTGGGACGGTGAATCCTGTCGCGGAGATCACCAAACTCGCCCACGAGGTTGGCGCGCTTGTCTTCATTGACGCGGTTCACTACGCCCCACACGGTCTCATCGACGTGCGCGCCACCGATTGCGATTTCCTCGCCTGCTCGCCTTATAAATTCTTCGGTCCCCATTCGGGAGTGCTCTACGGGAAACGGGATAAGCTAAGAGCGTTGAGGCCTTACAAGGTTCGTCCGGCGTCGAATGATCTGCCTGACGCATGGGAAACGGGGACGCAGAACCACGAATGCATGGCGGGGGTACTGGCGGCGGTGGACTACATCGCGGATGTGGGGCGGCGTTCGGAATCGCACCTCTCGAAAGACGCTAGAAGTGGGGCACCCGTGCTCAAGCGGCGAGAAGCACTAGAAGCCGCATACGCGGCGATCCACAGTTACGAACGGCAACTTACGGAAAAACTGATCGGCGGTCTGCTGGCTATTCCCGGCGTTACGGTTTACGGCATCCGCGACCCCAATCGGTTCGACCACCGCGTGGGAACCGTTTCCATTCGCATGAAGGGCCATTCACCTCACAAGATCGCAACGAAGCTCGGCGACAAGGGCCTGTTCACGTGGGACGGCAACTTCTACGCTCTCGATCTCACCGAGAGGCTCGGCATTGAAGACCAAGGTGGGCTGCTGCGCATTGGCGTGCTGCACTACAACACGGAGGAAGAGGTGGATCGCCTATTACACGAGTTGAAGAACCTGTGATCGACCTCGCCGAAAGATGGAAGAATCGAGCCGCGCGGGCGAAGGAGCTTGAGGGACGATGTCCGGCGGCCAAGGAACTCCTGCACTTCTACGGGGAGGTGCTCCGCTTCCAGGCGCAATTATCCGAAACGACCCGCCAGCGCGCCGACACCGGCATCCCGCTGACGCAACAGATTGATTTGACGATAGCTGCCGCAGCTCTTCCGACGCTCCTTCGGATCGCCCAGAAATACGGCCCCGCTACCCTCACCCAAGCTGCCCAACAACTGGAGTCGGACGGCGAGACCCGCTGGACCGATGTTCTGGCGTCGCCTGCTAGTGAGTTGGAAATATTCTTCGCCCGGGCGTGTCTGCAGCCCCTCGCTGAACACCTGCAGGTCCAGTACCCAGTCTCGACCGACGAAGCGGCGCGTCTCTGCCCTGCCTGTGGCTCTCTGCCCCAAGTGATCATCTTGCGCCCCGAAGGCGAAGGCGCACGACGGTCGCTGCTCTGTTCCCTTTGCCTGCGCGAATGGGCCTTTCGGCGGGTACTTTGCCCATTTTGCGGCGAGACCGACAAAGAAAACCTCCCCTACTACACGGCCTCGGAGTGCACACACGTCCGGGTCGAAGCCTGCGACACCTGCCTGCACTACCTCAAATCGGTCGACCTCAGCCTCGATGGCCTGGCCGAGCCCTTGGTTGACGAAGTCGCGCTTGGCGCCCTCGACCTGTGGGCTTTTGATCATGGTTATCAGAAAATTGCTAATAATTTGATCGGATTGTGATGTTTTTGTCCGCCGTCTTGACACCGCGCAAATGGCGGGTATAACGTTTCGAGCCACGTGGGGCAGGCGCAGAATTCAGTGCGCACGCAGTGAACCGTAAGAACTCTGACCCTGGTTATTCGGAGACCTGCAATGGATCTCTCGCGACGTTCGTTTCTGAAGACGGGCGTGACCGGAGCCGTGGGACTGTCTGTCCTCGGTTTCGAGCTCGAGCCACTCTACGCCCAATCGTCAGCCTTCAAGATTGCCCGTACTACCGAGACGCGCAGCACATGCCCGTACTGCTCGGTGAGTTGCGGCATCATCATCCACACCATCGGCGACAAGGCGAAGAATGTGACGCCGCAGGTGGTGCACGTGGAAGGCGATCCCGACCACCCAATCAATCGCGGCACACTTTGCCCGAAGGGATCTTCCCTGCTGCAGGACATCGTGAACGACCGGCGCCTGTTGAAGCCGCAGGTACGACGTCCGGGAGCCACCGATTGGGAAGACATCGGATGGGACCAGGCGATCGACGAGATTGCGACCTGGACGAAGAAGACGCGCGATCGCGACTTCATCGAGCAGGATAAAAACGGCAAGACCGTCAACCGCTGGGAAACGATGGCTTTCGCCGGCGGCTGCACCGATACGAATGAGTTCAATTACCTGGTTGTGAAGTCAATGCGTGCGATGGGGGTGACGTGTCTGGAAAACCAGGCACGTGTTTGACACGGCCCCACGGTCTCAAGTTTGGGACCAACTTTCGGACGCGGGGCGATGACCAACGGCTGGATCGACATCAAGAATACCGACATGATGTTGATCATGGGTGGCAATCCAGCTGAGAACCACCCATGCGGCTTCAAGTGGGTGGTGGAGGCGAAACGGAACCGTAACGCCAAAGTTATCGTCGTAGACCCACGCTTCACCCGCACGGCCTCGCAGGCCGACCAGTTCATCCAGATCCGCTCGGGATCGGACATTGCCTTCCTCGGCGGGATGATCAACTACCTGCTGGCGAACAACCGCTTCAATCACGATTACCTCGTCAACTATACGAACGCGGCGTTCATCGTGAAAGAAGGATTCAAGCTTCCCGAGGACGGGCTGTACTCGGGCTTCGACGCCGAAAAGAAAACGTATGACAAGTCGACCTGGAACTACGAAGAAGGCGGCGCCGTAAAAACGTCCGCCGCAGCCGTTGGGGTGGTTCCATTGGCCTCACACTTGATTGGCCAGAATTCAAAGGGCGATGGCGAGCCGCAGAATCAGTCGTCACATGCGGAAACGCAGAAGCATGGTGGATCACCGAGCAAGGCCGAAGGCCAAGGCTACCAGGCGCAAGGACCAACGGGAGCCAAAGGCATGGGCGGTGGGCCCGTTCCTCCACCGATGCTGCCGCCTAACACGGCTTACGACCTATCGCTGCAACATCCGCGCTGCGTCTTCCAACTGCTGAAGCAGCAGTACTCGCGTTACACACCGGAAATGGTGGAGCGCATCACCGGCATCCCGAAAGACCAGGCGATCAAGGCATGGGACACCTTCACGTCCATCCGGAACAACGGGGACATGAAGAAGGTGGGTACGATCATCTACGCCGTTGGCTGGACGCAACACTCGTCAGGTACGCAGACAATTCGGACGGCCGCGATGATCCAGTTGCTACTGGGGAACGTCGGCAGGGCTGGTGGTGGCGTGAATGCCCTTCGCGGACACTCCAACATCCAGGGCGCGACGGATATGGCGGGGATCTTCGACATCCTTCCCGGCTACCTGAAGATGCCGACGCCGGCGGATACCGACCTGAAATCATATCTTACCCGTATCACGCCGAAACCGGCGAAACCGAAGGAGTGGGATTCCTTCAACTATTGGTCGAACACGTCCAAGTTTGCGGTCTCACTCCTGAAGGCGATGTACGGAGACGCCGCGACGAAAGAGAACGACTTCGGCTTCAGCTGGCTTCCCAAGATCGACCGCCGCTATTCGTGGGCCGAAATCTGGGACGACATGTACAACGGCAAGGTTAAGGGCATGATGGCGTTCGGCATGAACGGCGTCATGATCGGGCCGAATGCCAGGAAGAACATCGAAGCGCTGAAGAAGGCCGACTTCCTCGTGGTCTGCGAGATTTATCCCGACGAGACCAGCGAGTTCTGGAAGGCTCCGGGGATTACGGCAGACGATCAGAAGAAGATCAACACCACCGTGTATCGCCTGCCTGGCGCAGGTTTTGCGGAGAAGGACGGCACCTTCGTCAACTCCGCGCGCTGGCTACAATGGAAGTGGGCGGCGGTTCCGCCTCCCGGAGAATGCAAGCTCGACCAGGAGATCCTGGCGCGGATCTTCCTGAAAGTTCGGGAGAAATATCAGAAGGAGGGCGGCAAACTTCCCGATCCAATCCTGAAAGCTTCGTGGGGCTACACCAATCCGGTGAACCCGTCGTTGTCGGAAGTCGCAAAGGAGATCAACGGCAAAGCTCTCGCTGATGTCATAGACGACAAAACTCAAACCACAATCAAGGCCGGGCAGCAGTTACCCGGCTTTGCGTTCCTGCGCGACGACGGTTCCACGATGTCGGGCAACTGGCTGTATTGCGGGTCGTGGACCGAAGCGGGAGCACAGACGCAACGGCGCGGCACGGACGATCCGTCGAATCTTGGGATCTATCAGAACTGGGCGTGGTCGTGGCCGGCGAACAGGCGTGTCCTCTACAACCGCGCATCGTGCGATCTCAACGGTAAGCCATGGGATCCGGATCGCAAGCAAGTATGGTGGAACGAATCGCAGAAGAAGTGGGCGGGCAACGATGTGCCTGACTTCAAGGCCGACTCCGACCCGAAGGACCACATGGGTCCGTTCATCATGAACCCGGAAGGAGTAGGAAGGATATTCGTGCCCATCGGCGCCGTCGCCGACGGACCCTTCCCCGAGCACTACGAGCCGACCGAAAGCCCACTGGTGAACCCGCTGCATCCGAACCAGTCGAACAACCCGATCGCCAAGCGATTCAAGTCCGACATGGACAAGTACGGCACGGTAGAACAGGGCTTTAACATCGTTTGCACCACCTACCGACTGACTGAGCACTATCACTATTGGACGAAGAACAATCCGATGAACGTACAACTGGTGCCGGAGCCGTTCGTCGAAATTCCTGCCGAACTCGCGGACGAGATGGGCCTGCGAGGCGGCGAGAAGGTGAAGGTGACCAGCGCACGTGCCGAGTACATTGCTAAGGCGATGGTCACCAAGCGCATCAAGGGGATGATGATTGACGGCAAGAAGACGTTCCAGATCGGCATCCCGATCCACTGGGGCTTCCGCGGTATCGCGGAGGATGAAGGTAAAACGGCAAGGATCCCGCTAAATGAACTGACGCCCGCGGTTATCGATCCCAACGCATTTACACCGGAATTCAAGGGCTTCCTAGTGAAGCTCGAGAAAGCATAGGAGGCCTGAGATGAGCGATCGCAAGACGCTGCAAGTCCAGAAAATCTCGGGCCACGCCGGCCCGGTGCCCGGCAAGGGAACACAGCGCGCGACGACGGGAGTAAAGAACGACGACACGCTGTGCAAGCTGATTGATACCACCACGTGCATCGGCTGCAAGGCGTGCGAGGTCGCGTGCGTGGAGTGGAACGACATGCCGTTCCAGCCGACCATGTTCGACAACACCTACCAGACGATGCCGGACACGCATTGGAACTACTGGAACCTCATCAAGTTCGACGAGGTATCAAACTCCGATGGCAGCTTCCAGTGGCTGATGCGCAAGCACCAGTGCATGCATTGCGCCGATCCCGGCTGCCTCGCCGCCTGCCCCGCCGATGGCGCGATTGTGCAGTACGAGAACGGCATTGTCGATTTCCAGCAGGAGAACTGCATTGGCTGCCAGTTCTGCACCTCGGGCTGTCCGTTCAACGTGCCCAAATTCAATCCCGAGACGAAGAAGGTCTACAAGTGCACGCTCTGTTCCGACCGCGTCGGGCAGGGGTTGGAGCCGGCTTGCATCAAAGCCTGCCCGACCGGATGCCTGCACTTTGGCACGAAGACCGATATGCTGATGCTGGCGAACTCACGGGCGAAGCAATTGCAGGACCACGCAGGATTCAAAGACGCGGGCGTCTACGATCCGCAGAGCATCGGCGGAACGTCGGTCGTCTACGTCCTGCACGATGCCAAGAATCCAGAGAAGTACGGCGGCCTGCCCAGCAATCCGATCATTCCGCCGAGTTTCACCATCTGGAAGAACTGGTTCAAGCCACTGGGACTGATTGGTTCGATGATGGCGTTCGCGGGCGTCATCCTCCACTACGTAACCGAAGGACCGCGCCGGACACAACCGCAGCCTCCGGTGAAGCAAGTTGATGGCGGCGAGGAAGTGAGGAAGGAGAACTAATGGCTACTCGAGCACCGAACCTCACTAACAAGCCCGACCATTGGCTGAACCGCAAAGGCCTCACCGTCGTGTACAAAGGCGAGTTGCTGCGCCATCGCGCGTACACGCGCTTCCTGCACTGGATGTACGGGATCTTCTTCTTCCTCGCGCTGCTGTCGGGGTTCGGCATTTATATGCCGTGGATCTTCCGCTGGTTCACGCCGCTGTTCGGCGGCGGGGCGACCACTCGCATGCTGCATCCCTGGTTCGGGATCGGGTTCTGCTTCTTCTTTGGATTGCAGGCGCTGAACTGGGCCGGCGTGATGACGTGGACCGAGGCCGACACCCGCTGGATGAAGCGGATTAAGGCCTACATCACGCATCGCGACACGATCGAGCCGCCCGATGTCGGCTTCTTCAACGCCGGACAGAAGGGCCAGTTCTGGGAGATCGTTTTCGGCTGCATCGCCTTCGTAATCACTGGCGTGATCATGTGGTTCCCTGAGATTTTCGGGCGATGGCTGGTGGCGATCAGCTACGTGATCCATGACATTTCAGCGTTGATCATGCTCGCAGGAATTTTCATTCACATCTACCTGAGCACCATCGGCGAACCAGGTACCATGCAGTCGATGACGCGAGGCACCGTGAGCGAGGCGTGGGCATGGACACACCATCCCGCATGGTACAAGGAAGAGACGGGGCGCGATTCCCAGCAGGCGCTGGAAGAAGCGCGCAAGCAGATGGAGTCGGGCAATCCGTAGATTGCCCGATGTTCTTAGTGTTCGCCTAGCTCATACTTGAGCCGAGCATTCGCCAATCGGTATTGGTACTGCGCCGAAGTATTGCTGATCTCGGCCTCCGTACGCTGCAGTTCCGCCTGGGTAAATTCCACTATCGTTCCCAAGCCCAGGTTGTAACGTGTCTGTGCCAGGTCGAGAGCCAGGCTTGCCTGATCGAGCAACTGTTTCGTTACATCTAGCCGGATGTAAGTGCGATTTTGGTCCAGCCATGCCATCCGGACGTCGCGCGCGATCCGATTCGCCAGGTCACGGCGGCGCTGGTCGGCGGCCTGGGCCTGCAGATCGGCCGCGTGCGCGCGGGCACTAAATAGGAACCCGTTGAACACCGGGATGTTCACGTTTACGCCGACCGCCCCATACCAACTGTCGAGGTGTCCAGTGTTGAACGGTACCGAACCAACTGTTCCGAGCGCGCTTACAGTCGGCCGCGACAGGTCCCGCTCCGCGTTGCGAAACTTCTCTGCCGATTGGTACGAATACTGGAGCGCCGAAAGATCAGGCCGCTTCTGTATCGCATCCTGGATCAGGGCATTCACATCGGGAGAAGGTGGGGTTGCCGGTCCCGGTTCGTCCATCAATTCGAAGTTCTGCAGGTCCGGATAGCCCAGAATGGCCGCCAGCGAGGCCAGGGCCGCGCTGTAGTTATTCTGCGCTTCCAACTGCAGCAGCTTAGCCTGTGAGAGATCAACCTTGGCAAACGACAAATCAAGGTCCGATTTCAACTTGGAGTTCGCCAAGGCCTGTACGCGGTCGACAACGAGCTGCCGCGTGGATACCGTCTCGTCGGCAACGCGAAGCAACGCAAACGATTGCAAGGCGTTGTAGAACGCCTCGTCAACCGCAATCGAGATCTGCTGCGCGGTTGCCAACGCGTTTTCGTTTTCGGCTTTCTCACGAAACTTCGAACTTGCCACCAGGCTCGTAGTCCGACCGAAGTCGGTAATCAGTTGCGACAGCGTCGTACCGGCGGCGCCACGATCATAGATAACGGGGTTGTTGAGCGCCCCAGCACCGATACGGCTGCCCTCCTGCGCATCCACTCCGGTCAGGCTGATGGTCGCGGTCGGCAACAGACCGGCTCTTGTCTCGCGCACTACCTGATGCGATGCCAAGGCAGTGAGTTTTGCCACCGAGATCTGCGGGTTGTTCTTGAGCGCGATCGCTTCCGCTTCGATTACGGTCAACTTCACCACTGGTTGACCCGGAACCGCCGGCGGAGTTTGCTGCGCGGGTGCTGTAGCCGGCGGTACCGTGAGTTTCGGAGCCGCCGGAAAGTTTTGTTGTTGTCCGTAAAGGGAGCCCGTAAGAATCAGAGTCGTTACAGCAAGCACAACTTTCCTCATGCTGTGGCACCCTCCTGCGGATTGTTCTCTTCTTCCCCGCGGTGGATCCATAGGTAAGCCGCTGGAACCAGGAACACGGTCACGCCGACCGATACGGTGAGCCCGCCGATAATCGCGCGCGCCAGAGGAGCATATTGCTCGCTGCCCGCTTCGAGCGCCAGAGCCATCGGGATCATGCCGAGAATCGTCGCCAACGAAGTCATCAGCACCGGGCGCAGACGCATCCGACATGCGGTTGCGACGGCCTCCTTGATCTGCATACCTTCCTTGCGTAGCGTACGCGCGACGTCGACGATCAGGATCGAGTTCGAAACCACAATGCCGGTCATCATGATGACGCCCATGAGCGACATGACATTAAGGCTAGTATGGGTGATCAAAAGAAAAACAAGCACTCCAGTGATCCCCGGCGGGACCGCGAGCAGGATGATGAGCGGGTCGATGAACGAAGCGAACTGCGCCATCAGGATCAAGTAGACAAGCACGATCGAGAGCAGCAGTCCGATACCAAAGCTGGCAAACGAACGTCGCATGCCTTCCACGGATCCGCGCACCTTCACGCGCACGTCCTCAGCATGAGGTGTGCCGGCGATGATACTGTCAACCTTCGATGCCACGCCACCGAGATCCTCCGAAGACGGCGAAACATAAACATCGATGACGCGCCGAAGCTGATAGTGGTCAACTTCGGTTGGCGAATCGATTGTCTTTACGTCGGTGACTGCGCCAAGAGTGGTTGTGTCGGTGCCCTTATCCGAGCGCAGCGGGATCTGCTTCAGGTCGGCCATCGACTTCACCTGGCTGTCCGGATACTGAACGGTCAGCATGTAATCGTTGCCGGACTTGGGATCGACCCAGTAACTCGGGGCGATCATCTGGTTGGACGTAAGCGCAGTGATGACGTTGTCCACAACTTCGCGTGAAGAAACCCCAAGACGCGACGCCATCTCGCGATTCACGTCGAGACGAAGTGCGGGGTAGTCAAGGTCCTGTGGAATCTGGACGTCGCTGACTCCTTTCAACGTCCTCACCTGCTCCCCGATTTCAGCGGCCGTCTTGTACGCCTCGTGCAAGTGATTGCTGCTGACCTGGATATCGATGGGAGCGGGAAGGCCAAGATTGACGACAGCATCTACCAATCCGCCCGACTGGAAGTAGGTAGACAGTTCCGGCAAGTCTTCGCTCAATTTGCGGCGCACTCGATTCATGTACTCGTAACTGCCGACCTTGTGGTCTTCCTTCAGGCTAACTTGCACTGTGGCGGTATGTTGCCCAGAGTTGCTGGTGTACATCGAGGAAAAGCCGGGAGTAACCCCGATGTTTGAGACGATCATGCCAAGTTCGTCTTTCGGCACCACGTCGCGAATGTCTTTCTCTACCTGCCGGAGGTATTGGTCGGTAAGCTCCAGGCGCGTCCCCGTGGGAGCCTTGATATTGACCATGAACTGCCCCGGATCGGTGCGCGGGAAAAACGAAACATTCAGCGCGGGATAGAGACTAAGGCTAAGCAGGAACACGCCAAGGCAGCCCACGACTGTCGCCACAGGCCGAAGGAGTGTCTTGCCTACGGCAACGTCATACTTCTCCAGCATCTGCTCGTAACGCTGGTTGAAGGAGTGAACGATGCGTCCGAATATCGAGCGCCGCCGGTCGTGTCCTTCTTCTTCGTCGGCTTCGTGTTTGTTGATAAAACGAGCGCAGAACAGCGGGACAACGGTCATTGCCACGGCGTAAGAGGCGAAGAGTGATAACACGACTGCCAGAGCGAGAGCGGTGAACAGGAACCGGCTCACGCCGTAGAGGAACACTACCGGGAAGAACACAATCGCCGTCGTGAACGTGGCCGCTAGAACTGGCAATGCCACTTCCTTGCCGCCTACCTCAGCGGCAACTTCCGGACTTTCTCCCATCTCAAGGTGACGGAAGATGTTTTCAAGCACAACGACCGAGTTGTCAATCAATCGCGAGAACGCCAAAGCGAGTCCGCCAAGCACCATGGTGTTGACGGTGCCTCCGCCGAGATTGAGAGCGAGGAATGTCGCCAGGGCAGAGAGAGGGATCGACAACAGCACCGCGAACGTGGCCCGCATACTGCCAAGAAACAGCAGGATCATCAGCGCAGTCAGCACCAACCCGATGCCTCCTTCACTGCCGAGGTTCTTGATCGCCGTCTTGACGAAAATCGACTGGTCGAACACGACCTTAGCCACGAGGTTCTTGGGAACATCAACCAGGTCGCCGATCGCCGACTTGATGCCATTAACGATGGCGATGGTGTTGCTATCACCGCCCTGCTTCAGTACCGGCAAGTAGACTGACTTCTGGCCATCCACCCGCACGACACTAGTTTGGATCTGGGCAGCGTCCATCGCATGGCCGACGTCGCCAACAAGAACGGAAGCATTGCCTACCGTCTTCAGCGGCAGACGGTTGATCTCTTCTGTCGAAGGCAGTTGGCTGTTGGTGTAGATATTGAAGTCCTTCGGACCAATGCGAACGTCGCCTGCGGGCAGAATCATGTTCGACTGGTTGACGGTGCGAACCACGTCCATAACGCTGAGCTGGTTGGCCTGCAGCTTGACGGGATCTACGTAAACCTGGATCTGGCGGTACTTTCCGCCAAACGGCTGCGGAACCGAGGCGCCCGGCACGTTCGCCACCTGGTTGCGAACGTTGTATTGCCCTATGTCGCGCAGTTCTGTTTCGGTAAGGCCCTGCCCTTTGAGAGTGATCAGGCAAACCGGAAGACTGGACGCATCGAACTTCAAAACCACTGGCGGCAGGGTTCCAGGAGGCAGCTTACGCAAATCGGCCATAGCGAGATTCGATATTTCGCTTACCGCCGAATCGGCGTTCATCCCAGGTTGAAAGTAAATCTTGATGAGGCTCACGCCGGGCAGTGAGCGCGATTCCATATGGTCGATTCCGCTGCCGAGAGTGAAGAACCGTTCGAAACGCCCCGTGATGTCGGTC
>Ga0335069_10002102_pt1 | contig 31088 bp, 25 predicted proteins | sample Lox_Sample_11_FD_206714 | JGI IMG/M metagenome (GOLD analysis project Ga0335069, IMG submission 206714) | Soil microbial communities from Loxahatchee National Wildlife Refuge, Florida, United States - Lox_Sample_1.1 | ecosystem: Environmental > Terrestrial > Soil > Wetlands | place: USA...
CTTCTTTGCCATCCAGAAATCCTAGCCTGAAAAAATAGTTGTAGATGAATGTGGACGCGGGGCGCACGACGATGTTGAACGCGCTGAAACTTACGCGGCCGTGGGCGGCTACCATCCCGGCTCCCAATGATGAATAGCGGTTCATGTGGTCGATGTAGTCGGAGAGAGTGGGATAAGAGTGGTGGAGAATTGCGCCTTGAAGCTTGCTGGAAACTCCGTTCGTTAAACGGGCGTCTTCGTGAACGGCACGATCCTCAAAACGCGCCGTGCCTTTTCTGAAGAGGCGCATTTTTGGGTCCGGCCAATAGCCGCCGTGACGGACCCATCGATGAAGAAATTGGTTCTTACGAGGAATGAAGAAACCGTTGAGATCATCTTCGTCAAGTCCCAACTGCAAGCCCCGATCTCGCACTTCCTTCGAGTCGTTGTCGTCATCCACTGGCATACCATTCTTTTGCCATATAGGAATGGCACGAAAAAGCCAGGCGATCTCATCGGTGAGGCGAGCTTCCACTTCCTCATCCGCGTCCAGACTCAAAATCCACTCTCCGCTTGCCTTGTCGATCGCGGAATTCTTCTGCGCGGCGTAACCCTTCCACTCCTCGACAAACACCTTTGCCCCATGCGCCTTCGCGATTTCGACCGTGCGATCGGTCGAGCCGGAGTCGACGACGATGATCTCGCCGCGGCCATCGGCTACCAGCGACTGTACGCTCGCCAGCGTGCGGCCGATGTTGGTTTCTTCGTTGTGGGTGACGATGACGACGGAAAGGAGCACGGAGAAAGGATACTCATCGGGCCGCGTTTCAAGCTAGTCGCGAGACGGATTACCGCCCAGAGACGGCAAGGACTGGGGGCCAAAGAGCGGTGCTTCCGTTGTGGAAAACGGGCAAGCCTAGAACTTGAAAGCTATCTTCGCAACAATCACGACGGCGACCAACGCGATTCCGATTCCCCACCCGATCAAGCGCGCGCGGTTCGCTTTTTCCTGCTCGTACATACAACCTCCGATAAGAGTATCTTAGCGGCAACGGGGTTGGAGCGCAAAGAAAAAGCCCCGCCGAATGGGCGGGGCGAAGACGAAGGTCAGTTGCAATCTATTGCTGCTGTCGTTGCGGACTAAGGGTAAGGGGCTGATCCGCTGGCCGGGCCTTTAGGTCCGGTACCGCGGGCATCTTGGTGACTTCACCCCGCTCCGCATCGTTCATCAGTATTCCCAAACGGTTCAGCGTAGCGCCAATGGAGCGGTCAAGTTCCACGCGCGATTTTTCGTAGTTTGACATCGCCATGACCAGGTTTGATTCCGCCTGGGTTAGAGCAGCCTGGTATTGCAAAACGAGCGTCGATGTCGACGCGCCAAGGTTGTATTTCTTTTGCTCGGCGTCGAGCGATTGCTTTGCTAATTCCGCCGCGGCCTCAGCGGATTCAACAGCGGCACGATTCTGCTGCACGGAAAATTGTGCATTGCGCACCTCGATTCGCACACGGTTCTCTTGTTGTTGCAGAGCCATCTGCGCTTGCCGCAGTTCAAGGTCAGCACGCACCTGATTCGCCTGCCCGGTGCGATTGCGAATGGGAATAGTCATTTGCAACCCGACGCCCTTGTCTGGAGCGGTTGAATCGACCAACTGGCTGAGACCTCCTCCATAAGTACCAGGAGGAAGTTGATTTCCAGGGCAAGCGTCCGGAGTTAAGCAAACATAGCCGGGATTAACCGTTCCCCCTTGCCCGCTGCCCTGATAGTACGCAAAGAGATTCAGAGTTGGCCTGAGGGCATTCTTGGCGGAACGGCTATTAATGCCCCGATTGGTAAGGTCGATACGGGATTCGGCGATTTCCGCGCGGTGCGAAAGCGCCTCAGCCACGAGGTCCTCGGTCGGAACAATCGCCTCTTTGTCAGGCATGGCCATAATGTCTGTAGGAATCACCTCGGCATCCGCCAACGTGGGATCGACCAGTGTGCGACTCAAGGCATTCTTCATCAGCAGCTGCTGTAACTGCAGCGTGGTCTTGGCAACGATGAGTTGCTGCTGATTTGTTGCGGTTGTGCTCTGTGCCCGTACGATTTCGATCGGGGCTAACGTTCCGATGTCAACTTGCTTCTTCGTATCCGACAGCGTTCTTTCGGCAAATGCGAGAGCGTCTTGTTGCACTTTCACATTCTCGTAAGCGCTAACCAGGTCCCAGTAAATGTTCTGAATCTGGTTCACGGTCGTAATGACCTGAAGACGAAAGGCAACGTCGGAGATCTCCCGGTTGTTCTTCGCGATCATGATGAAGCGGGTATTGGGAAGAAATCCGAAGCCAGCGAGCAGGGGCTGCGTCAGGGTCGCGCGAAAACTTGAACTGTATTGCGTCGCAAGGGCTTGGTAGATCGAGAGCGGACTCCCCGATAGCCGGTTGTTGTTGAAGGCAACGGTGAGATTGCTTCCCCAGTGGAATCCTTGCTGGTAATTGAAGTTCCACGTATTAGTGTGCTCAAAGGTAAATGGCTCGGAGAAAGGGTTGTAATATTCGACGACAGATTGGTCGAGCTGCAACGTACCGGTGAGAATCGGGTCGAATGAAGGAACAGGCGCGCCCACGCCCGTGGTCGCACTAACAATGCCGCCAGTGCCGGCACCCGCGCCGCCGATGCCTACGCTGGTTCCGCCTGCACCGCCTCCCGACGACGTGCTGCCCACCCCGATTCCATTGCCGCCTGGCGTATTTTGCACGACTCCGGTATTTACGCCGAGCGTGACCGAGCCAGCCTTTGCACGCCAAACATCGGTGTCGGCGATGTTCAAGTTGTACCGTGCGATCGCGATGTCCAGGTTGTTCTCGAGCGCGAGTGCGACGGCATCGTTCATCGAGATGTAGAGCTTGCCATCACGCATCAACTGGTCGATCCGCCTCGTATTGGACAGATTGGCCGAATCTACGTGTCGCACAGAATAAGGGCTCAAGAGGTTGGGAAGGTAGCCTCGCGGGTGCGAGTATTGATTCGCATCGAAAGGCTTGGACGCCGTCGGTGTCGCGCTCTGCTCTTGCGCCGATGGCGCCGCCGGCATCGAAGACGCATCCTGCGCCCATCCTGTGGTCACCATTCCGGTTGCCAGCAACATTGCCGTTATGGCTCGAAACACACCGATCACTCTCCCAGCAGAACTAGAACATTGCATTTGCATCGTCTCCATCGATCAGGCCTGAGAAACAGGGAAGTAGCGTCTACACTCCGCTTGTACACCGATTGTTACGTAGAACGCCGCGCAAGAGTTCCTTCTTTTGTACCGCGAGGCGGGCTCTTGCTTGGGTTCCCGGAAAGACTTGGGAAACCAGAAATCGGAAACCAGAAATAGGCTCGTAAGTGCAATAGTATATCTGACACGCCAAGGCACTTTCCGTGCCGGCGGCCCTTGGAGGCTCTGAAAAACGTTACTCGCCGATGACAATGATTAACTTATTCGGCACGGGGAACAGGCCGTGCGCAATCTGAAACTGATCCTTTCCTACGACGGCACCGACTTCGCAGGCTGGCAAGTGCAGCCCGGCCGCGCCACCATTCAGGGCACTCTGGCCTCGGCTATTGGACGGCTTACCGGCGAAAATGTACTGCCGCAGGGTTCGGGCCGCACCGATGCCGGGGTGCACGCGCTGGGCCAGGTTGCAAATTTTCAGACCGGGTCTACGATTCCCGTCGAGAACTGGGTGGTGGCGCTGAATCACATACTTCCGGCGTCCATTCGCGTGCTGGAGGTTGTGGAAGCCGATCCGGATTTTCACCCGCGCCGGTCGGCGCAGGCGAAGACGTATCGCTATCGAATTTACCGCGCGTCCGTGTGCCCCCCCTTTCTGGCGCGGTATGTTTGGCATTTTCCTTATCCGCTGGACGAGGCAGCGATGATTGCGGCGGCCGCCGACATCGTTGGAGAACACGATTTCACGTCGTTTGCCGCCGTCGATCCGGAACGGGCCGAGCGGATGAAGGCTGGGGTTAGCAATGGAGAGCAAGATTCAGGGCAGGGAGCGCCCAACAATATCCGCAAGATTTTTTCGTCTTCATGGATGCGGGAGGGCGAGGAACTCGTGTACACGGTTCGGGGCAGCGGCTTTCTTCACCACATGGTGCGGAACCTTGTCGGCACGTTCGTCCTGGCCGGGAAGGGAACCCTTTCGCGCGAAGATATTGGGCGCATCCTGGCCGCACGCAACCGGTCCGCTGCGGGCCCAACGGTTCCCGCCAGTGGTCTGTTTCTGGTTAATGTCGAGTACTGATGGATGGAGGAAGCGGGTTCCTTGCTCGTCCTACTCGGAGTCCGAGCCGAAGGCCTGTGAAACTCTGGCGCGCCCGCCCCGCCCCGCGTAAACTTCTTGCGACATGGCGAGTCCGGTCCAGCCCGATGTTCTGCCGGCAATTTCGCGCATCGCCTCGGTCAATCCGGCGACCGGCGAGGTTCTAGGAGAACTTGACAGCGCCGGGCCGGTCGAAGTGCGCGCCGCCGTTGCTCGCGCCCGAGCGGCGCAACCCGGCTGGCATGCGTGGGGAGTCAGTAATCGCATTCGAGCCCTTAGGCGCTTTCAGCAGCTTCTGCTCGCTCGCAAGTCCGAAATCGCGCGGCGAATCTCGCAGGAGGCCGGCAAGCCTCAGGCCGAAGCGCTGACCACGGAAGTCCTGGTCGTTCTCGACGCGGCGCGTTTCCTCATCGAAAACGGATTCGACCTGCTACGCGACAAGGTGCTTCCACACGGCAACCTCGTCCTGAAGACTAAATCCGGACGCATTCTCCACGAGCCTTACGGCGTCATCGGAATCATTTCGCCATGGAATTATCCGTTTTCGATTCCCGCCACCGAAGCCATGGCGGCGCTGCTCGCGGGCAATGCCGTCGTCCTCAAGCCATCGGAGCTAACTCCGCTGATCGCGCTCGAACTCGCGAAACTGTTCCACGCGGCCGGTATTCCGGAAGACATCCTCCAGGTTGTTCCAGGGGAAGGCCCGACGGGAGCGGCGCTCATACAAAGCGATATCGACAAAATTGTATTTACAGGCAGCGTAGCCACCGGCCGGCGGATTGCCGAAGCGGCCGCCCAGCGCCTGCTTCCAGTCGTGCTCGAACTCGGCGGCAAGGATCCAATGCTCGTGCTCGACGACGCCGACATCGATGTCGCATCCAGCGGCGCCGTTTGGGGGGCTTTCGTCAACGCCGGCCAGACCTGCCTTTCGGTCGAGCATTGCTACGTGCATCGCAGTCTGTATCCGGCGTTCCGCGAAGCTTGTGTCGCGAAAACGCGTAAGCTCCGCGCCGGCAACGGTCTCGATCCCTCCACAGACATCGGCCCGATGATCCACGAACGCCAGGTGCGCATCGTCGAGTCACACGTCGAAGACGCCAAAGATCGCGGCGCCCGCGTGCTAACCGGCGGCGCGCGTCTGCGCGAACTCGGCCCGACCTTCTTCGCTCCGACCGTTCTCGCCGATGTCAATCACAGCATGCGCATCATGCGCGAAGAAACCTTTGGGCCGGTGCTGCCCATTGCGCCTTTCGACGACGACAACGAGGCGATCCGCCTGGCCAACGACTCCGACTATGGACTGGCCGCCAGCATCTGGACCGCCGACCGCAGCCGAGGCGAACGCCTGGCGCGGCAGATCAACGCCGGCACCGTGATGGTCAACGATGTCGTCTCGTGCTTCAGCATCAGCGAGGCTCCTCACGGGGGCGTCAAGTCCAGTGGCTTGGGCCGCACTCACGGACGCTGGGGCGTGGAAGAAATGGTCCGGGTCAAGTACGTCGATTCGGACCGAGTGCCGGGCAGAAAAAAGCCGTGGTGGTTCGGCTACGGCCGCGATTTTACCGCCGAGATGGAAGCCTTTCTCGACTTGCTGTACAGTCAACCGTTGCGCCAGCGAGGTAAAGCTGTACTACGCTCGATGGGAGCGCTTTGGCGGAAAAAGTTGTGAGTTGCGAGTTGCTAGTTGCTCGCAATTAGCACTACACGCTGCCGTGCACAGGTGCGATCTTATTAGCAATTAGCAATTAGCAATTAGCAATTAGCGATTAGCAATTAGCAACAGCGAACAGGGAAAAACTCCTATGTCTACCGACCGCGTCTTCCTTCGCCACGCACTCGCCACGATCGCCTATCGTGGCGGCAAGACCCTTCGCGATGCCAGCCCTGACTTCGCCACATACGGGTCCGAAGGGTCGAGCCAGACGCCCGCAAAAATCGTTGCCCACATCGGAGACCTGATGGAGTGGGCGCTTTCCATGGCCGACGGCAGCCGTAAGTGGAATAGCTCGACGCCGCTTCCGTGGGACAAAGAGTGCGAACGCTTCCACGCGACGATCAAGAAATTCGACGACTACCTCGCCTCCGATCAGCCGTTGCAGGCGCCGATAGAAAAGCTTTTGCAGGGCCCCGTCGCCGATGCGCTCACTCATGTCGGCCAACTCGCCATGCTGCGCCGTCAGGCTGGTTGCCCGATCCAGGGAGAGAATTACTTCGCGGCGGAAATCACCACGGGCCGCGTCGGCGCCGATCAAGCCCCGCCGCGGAAACCATTTGGCTAGACTGTTTCATTTTCGGAAAGTAACCTGGTTACCGATAAGTTTCCGATGTGATTTACGTCACACACATCCGGGTCGCATAACCATTACAATTGAAGCCACTTTCCCGGACCACGAAATCACCAGCCCACTTTTGCAATTTGGGGGAACATCGTCGATGTCAGAAAGTTACGCCGCGCGCCGATGGGAGCGGCATACCATCACCATCCCCGTCGGCGTATCGCTTCTTGTAGATGGGGAACGGACAAAATTCCATTCACAAGCTACAGACGTGAGCCGGGGTGGGCTGTCCGTCTTCATGACTCGTGAAATTGCGCTCGGCGTCAGCGTGCAACTCGATTTTTCCCTGCCTTACTCATCCACGCCCTTGTCCCTGCGCGGCATCGTCCGCACCCGCCACGGCTTCAATCACGGCATTGAGTTCGTCAATCCAACGCCCGAGCAGCAGGAGGTCCTGGAACGTACCTGCAAGGTGCTTACGCTGCTGGGCTGAATTCCGCCTGCTTTGCTCTTGCCCTCCAGGATCAGCTCATCCAGTTTTAAACACTACCGGGCCGTCAAAGGCGGGTAAAATGAGTGGAGAGTTCGCTAACTGACGGGAGAAAATCGTGGCCACGACCGCGCAGCCAACCAACGTTCCGCAACTTCCTAATCACAAAGTCAAAATGAAAAAGCAGGGGCAGCGTGCCTGCAACGAGAAAGACGATAAGGGAAAAATCTGCGGAGGACACCTGAAGCGCTGGTTTTACACCGACGATGTGATCGAGCGCGATTGCGGCTGCATCGAAAAGGCCTGGGGCGGCGAAGCCGAGGTCTATCGCTGCGAAAATTGCAAAGCGCTCTACCTTCCGAATCCGGAGGATCCAAGCGGTCTGAACGTGGGCGGCGTGGGGCAGTTCTCGGTCTTCGGTTTGACAATTCCGCCGAAGGAAGAGAAGAAGGCGTAGGCGAGAGCAAAGCATCTTGAATTTGCGCGATGCCAGCGGGGTGCTGGCAAGAGTGGGGATAATTCGTCTGGTCCTTGGTCCTTCGTCTTTGGTCCTTCGTCTTCGGTCCTTCGCGACGTGAATGCATTGTGCTCGGCCAAAGGACTAAGGACGAGCAACCAACAATAACTTCATGAACATCTCCGAACTCATCTACGACTGGAACAAGCTCTACCCGCAGTCGCTGCGGCCTTCCGGGCCAGTTCTGCTGACCGACGAAACTTTGCGCGACGGCCTGCAATCGCCCTCGGTTCGTGACCCGTCGATTGAGCAGAAGATTGAGATTCTTCACCTGATGGAGTCGCTCGGCATCAACTCGCTCGACTTGGGCCTTCCGGGCGCCGGCCCGCGCGCGGTCGAGCACGTCACCGCGCTGGCGCGCGAGATCGTCGCGCACAAGATGAAGATTCGCCCCTACTGCGCCGCGCGCACGCACGAAAACGATATTCGTCCGATTGCCGAAATCACGCAGAAAACCGGCCTGCCGATCGAGGTTGCGTCGTTCCTGGGATCGAGCCCGTTACGGCGCTTTACCGAAGGCTGGACGATCGACTTCCTCCTCGAAACCACGGAAAAGGCTGTCAAATTTGCGGTGTCGCACGGGCTCGAGGTCATGTACGTCACCGAGGACACGACACGCTGCGACCCCGAGACCGTTAAGCAGCTCAATACGACGGCCATTCGCAACGGCGCCCGCGCCATCGTGCTCTGCGACACCGCTGGACATGCCACGCCCATGGGCACGGTCGCGCTGGTCAAGTTTGTCGTGGAAGAAGTAATCAAGCCCTCGGGTGAGAAGATTCGTCTCGATTGGCACGGCCACTGCGACCGTGGTCTCGCCACGGCCAACGCTATGGCTGCGCTCGTCGCGGGGGCGCATTGCGTTCACGCCACAGCCCTCGGCATCGGCGAACGCGTGGGCAATACGCAGATGGACCAGATGCTGGTCAACCTCAAACTCATGGGGATTCCGCCCTGGGACCAACAGGACTTGACCAAGCTGAAGCACTACTGCGAAGCGGTCTCTAAGGCAACGGGTGTTCCGATTCCGGCGAATTATCCGGTGGTGGGCGACGATGCCTTCCGCACGGCCACAGGCGTTCATGCCGCCGCTGTCATTAAGGCTTATAAGAAAAACAGTGTGGAACTGGCAAATACGGTTTACTCAGGCGTACCCTCGCACGTCTTCGGGCTGGAGCAGGTTATCGACATCGGCCCAATGAGTGGAAAATCGAATGTGTTGTTCTGGCTTGAGCGTCGTGGCCTGGCCTCGACCGACGATGTTGTCGACCGCATCTTTAAGCGCGCCAAGTCGAGCGACCACACGCTGACCGAGGCTGAAATTCTGGAGTGTATGCAGCCCGCGAACTGAGGTCCTTCGCGTCTTTTCCAAAGTTTTTACTTCGCGGCGCCGGCGGCCGCTGCAGACTGCTCGAGCGGCAGCCGGATGAAGAACGTCGTGCCCTCGCCTTCCTTGGTCTCGAAGCGAATGCTCCCGCCATGCTTCTTAACGATGGCAGTATAGGCGAGCGCAAGCCCCTGGCCGCTTCCTACGCCGGGTTCTTTGGTCGTGAAGAATGGCTGGAAGATACGGGGCTGAATGGACGAGGGAATTCCGCAGCCGTTGTCCTGAATCGAAATCTCCGCACAATCCCGATCTCTCATGGTCCGGATTACGATTCTTCCCTGGCCGTTCCACCCGGCCTCCGCCCGCTCGGCAATCGCGTGCGCCGCATTGATGAGCAGATTGAGCATGACCTGATTGATTTCCGCGAGGTAGCAGGGCACCGTACCGAGGGCGGGAGAGAGCGAGGTTTCAATTTCGGCAACATCCTTCCACTCGTTTCGCGCCACCGTAATGGTGGTGTCGATGGCCTTATTGATATCGGCCAGGCACTTATCGTCCGATCCGGGATGCGAAAACTCTTTCATGGCACGCACGATCTTGCATACCCGATCGATCCCATCCAGGGATTGCGAAATCGCCTGTGGCACCTCCTTCTCCAGGAACTTGAGGTCCACCGCTTCGAGTCTATCGACCACCTGGCTGAGCAACGAGCCCTCTGTTTCGGAGGTGGTGATGGAACTGAGCATGGTGATGACTTCGTCGAGCGAACGCCACGCCTCCTGCAGGAAACGCGTGTTGTCTCCGACGAACTGCATGGGGGTATTGATCTCATGCGCGATGCCGGCCGCCAGCTGTCCAATTGCTTCGAGCCTCTGCGCCTGCTGGAGGTGCGCCTCCATCTCGCGGCGCTGTGTAATGTCTTCCTTGATGGCGAGAAAATGCGCAATCTCTCCCTTTTCGTCGCGAATGGGCCGAATAACCGCGGATTCAGAATAAATCTCCCCATTCTTCTTTCGATTGCTGAACTCGCCCCTCCATTCCTTGCCGTTCGTGATCGCCAGCCACAATTTCCGGTATTCCTCCGGAGGTGTGCTTCCCGATTTCAAGATTCGCGGATTTTGGCCAATGACCTCCTCATAGCCATAGCCCGTGCATTCCAGGAAACGGCGGTTTACGTAGGTGATGGTGCCGGTCAGGTCGGTAATGATCACGGATACAGGGCATTGTTCGACCGCGGCCGACAGGCGCCGCACCAGGTCTTCGTTGCGTTTGCGTTCGGCGATCTCTGCGCCTAACTTCAGATTCGACTTCTCCAGGTCGGCAGTGCGCTCGGCGACTCTTACCTCCAGATTGCGGTTCAAATCGCGCAACTCGCATTCCGCGCACTCTCGACGCTGGATTTCATTCTTGACTTTGGGAACCACGAATCCGGCAATCCCCAACGCCAGAAGTATGGAGACGCCGAGCAGGAAGTCCATACGCCGCCGTGCTTCCGCATAGCGCGCGGCGCCCTTGGCTACCTCTTCGTTCATCTCTGACGTTTGAAAATCGGCATAGTCGCTAAAGGCAGCTTGATACTTGGCCAGAAGAGGCAGCGTTGCTTGTATCAAAATCCTGCGGGCCTCTGTTTTTTTTCCTGCCAAAAGCATCGTAGTGGCACGGTGGTAGCTCTCTGCATAAGCCTTTCTGGTTGTCAGCAGCCCATTAAGACATTCCTGCTCCTCGGGAGAGCCGACGCGCCCCTGCATTTTGATCAGCAGTTCCGAGATGCGGGCGCTGTTTTCACCCCGCTCCGCCAGCAACCGCTCGAGGCCTGATCGTTCTTCAGTCAGAAATAACTGCATGTTGATCTGGCTGTTTCGAGTCGACCGGCGAAACGCCTCATTGGCCAGTTGAACATCTCCCCACTGGCTCGCGGCGATGTTTTGGGCATCGGCATGCAGGCTGCGCATGGCTTGCAGGCCTAAATCCCCAACGCCCAGCACCAGTAGAATCAGCGCCAGAAACGCACCGGCAAGCGCAACCGTGATCCAGCGATTGCTCATATGTTCATGTGTTCGCCGGAAGCTGTCCGCTCGCAATTCCAGAGCGGGTGTTGCCGGACGCAACTTGCTCCTAAGAACAATCATCGGCGGCGGTTAGTTGCGCTTTATGGCAAAAAGGACAGGGTTGGCTTGCGGCTTGACACGGTTTACCTTCTCGTGGGAGCGATGCCCACGGCATAGTCGGCAATGCCTTTTCGCTCCATGACTCCGAGGGCGCGCTCTAAATCGGCGATCAAGTCTTCAACATTCTCAATCCCCACGGAAAGCCGGATCATCTGCTCGGTCACGCCCATTTTCCGCCGCAGGTCAGAATCGATCATGGCATGTGACGTCAGCACCGGAATCGATACCAGCGACTCCACTCCACCAAGACTTGGCGCAAGGGTAAATAGACTCAAGGCTTCCGCGACGCGGCGAGCGTCCTCGCCGCTGCCGGCAACTTCGAACGTCAGAACTCCACCCGCGCCTGCCAGATATTTCGTCGCCAGTGCGTGATCCGGATGATCCGGCAGCATCGGGTAATGCACCCGCCCTACCTTTGGATGCCGGCTTAAGAACTCGGCAATCCGCAGCGCGCTGGCGTTCTGGCGCTCGACGCGCAAGGCCAGGGTCTTGATGCCGCGCAAAAGCAGGAACGCCGCATGCGGATCCATGCAGCAGCCAAGCGTAGTCCGCAAGTGCTGAATCTGATCGATCAACTCGCGGCGGCCCGTCGCGATTCCGCAGATGATATCCGCATGGCCACCGAAATATTTCGTTCCCGAATGCAGCACCAGATCGATCCCCCACTCTGCGGGGCGGCAGTTGATTGGCGTGCAGAACGTGGCGTCAATCGTCGAAATCAATTTATGCTTTCGCGCCAACGCCGCGATCTTTTCGAGATCGACCACGCGCACCGAAGGATTCGTCGGCGACTCGACATGAAGAATGCGCGTGTTCGGCCGGATCGCCCGCTCGTGCTGCTGGATGTCATTGGTATCGACGAAGGTGGTCTCGACGCCCATGCACGGCAGCCACTGCGACAGGAACTTGGTCACGCCGCCATAGATATCGCGCTGCGCCACAATGTGATCGCCCGTTTTCACTAACGCGAGAAACGAAGTCGTAATGGCCGCCATGCCTGAGGAAAAGAGCAGCGCCGCATCCGTTCCGTCGAGTTCGGCAATCGCATTCTCCGCGACAGTATTCGTGGGATTCCCATAGCGGGTATAGAAGTGATCGGTCGGCGTGACGCGCAACTGCTCGGCGTTGTCGGTGACCTCGAAGGTCGACGTTTGATAAATCGGAGTCGCCATCGGGCCCATTTTCTTGCTGAGATCGGTCCCGCCGCGCACCACCTGAGTCTCCCGCCGGAATGACTGCTTCGCCATGATCGCAAACCTCGCTTAAGCTCAGACTACTCTTCACTTCAGACTACGCGCCTGATCCAGCCACAGCAAGATGTGCAAAGAAGCGCCCGCATGTAGACTATCTCCGACGAAAACTCCGGCTCGCCATGAAGAAGAAATCAAGCTCCCGCCCCGCCCGCAAAAGCGCTGCCTCCAAAGTCGCACTCAAAGGCACAGTTTCCAAGGTCCGCCGCAAAGCCGAACTTCGCCACGTGCCCTGGGATTCGATCCCGCTCGAAAACCTCAATCCACAACTTGGCCGCAAGCTCATCGTCGGCAAAGACCTCATGCTGGCCCGAGTCTTTCTGAAAAAAGGCTGCATCGTCCCCGAGCACTCGCATCCCAACGAGCAGCTCACCTACATCCTCGACGGAGCGCTGAAGTTCTGGATCGACGGCAAAGAGATCGTAGTCCACGCCGGAGAAGTCTTGACCATCCCGCCCAACATGCCGCACAAAGCGGAGGCGGTAGAGGATACGGATGACCTGGATGTCTTCACACCGCCGAGAGCGGACTGGATGACGGGAACAGACAAATACCTGCGCTAGCGAAGTCCTCCGTGGAACTCCGTGTCCTCCTTGGTTTAAGCTTTTCGCCGATGCATGGCGCAGGCCGCCGCTCAAGCACGAGATACCTTGTGAACCCTGTGGTTCCAGCTTTTTGCTGCGTCCATCCCTACCCAAAGCACGATCACGAATCCCGAACCTCGCACAGTTTATGATGTAACTTCAAAGTGAAACCCACCGTCCCAACGCCACGTCTCCGCTGCATCTCCTGCAACGCGACCCCAGCCACCGCCAGCCAAGACTTCCGCTGCCCCGCCTGCGGCGACCTCCTCGAATTCTTTTTCCCCGACCCGCGCTTCAACCCCCAAGCTTTGAAGTCGCTCTGGCAGTCGCGCCGCACCTCCCTCGATCCTAAAGACCAGAGCGGAGTCTGGCGTTATCGCGAACTTCTCCCTCCGATTTCCGAACCGCACATTATCACGCTGCGCGAGGGCAACACACCCCTCTACCATCTGCAGCGCAGCGCCCGCGCCCTCGGCATCGAGAACCTCTTTGCCAAGCACCAGGGCATGAACCCCACGGCATCTTTTAAAGACACGGGCATGACCGTCGCCGCCAGCGCCGCCCACGCCGGAGGCTACCGCTGGGTCGCCTGCGCCTCCACCGGCAACACTTCGGCCTCGATGGCCGCCTACGCCGCGCGCGCCAACATGCGCAGCCTCGTCCTCATCCCGGAAGGCAAAATTTCATGGGGCAAGTTGTCACAATCTCTCGACTACGGAGCCCTTACCTGCCAGCTTCGCACCGACTTCGACGGCTGCCTTCGCCTGCTCACCGAACTCGTTCGCCAGAAGCCCGTCTACCTGCTCAATTCGGTGAATCCGTACCGCATCGAAGGGCAAAAAACCGCCGCCATCGAACTGCTTGAACAACTCAACTGGCAGCCGCCCGACCACATCATTGTTCCGGGCGGCAACCTGGGAAACAGCTCCGCCATCGGCAAGGCTCTGCTGGAGATGCACGCCCTCAAGCTGATCCCGCGCCTGCCGAAGCTTTCGATCATCCAGGCCGAAGGCGCCAATCCGTTCTATCGCTGTGTGCAAGCGCTCGGCGACCGCGATATCAGCGAAGCGCACCTCGAAGCGATGCAAGCCGATACCATGGCCACGGCGATCCGCATCGGCAGCCCGGCCTCATGGAAGAAGGCGCTGAGAGTTCTGCGGGCGACCGGAGGCCAGGTCGAACAGGTAAATGAAATAGAGATTGCCGAAGCCAAGGCCGAGATCGGGGCCGACGGCATGGGCTGCGAACCGGCGTCGGCGGTCACGCTGGCGGGTCTGAAAAAGCTGAAAGCTGCCGGATTCGTAAAGCCGAACGAATTTGTGGTGCTGATCCTGACCGGCCACCTGCTCAAAGATCCCGACTTCACCATCAAGTTCCATCGCGGCGACTTGTTCGAAGGAACGCCCAACGAATCCGCAGCCGAGCGCACAATCCCCCTGCAGCGAGCCCCGATCATCCTCGATGCTGACCTGCGCGGGGTAACCGCCGCTCTGGAGGCCGCCGGCAGAAATTCGTAGCACTCTGCCTCACATTCGTGTATAAGACACAATTTCGGCCCGAAATCGGGGCTTCGTGCCCCGTAGTCATTTATGCCATCTCGTCCCATGTCCGCGGACCGCTCCTTGCGCCTGGCGCTGCCGGCGACCTCCGCCAATCTAGGGCCGGCCTTTGACGCCGCCGCCCTCGCCCTCAACTTCCATCTCCGCCTCCGCGCCGAGCGCGCTCCCGACTTCTTCGTCACCGCCGAAGGCCGCGACGCCCAGATCTGCGGACGCATGGAGAATCACCTCATCGTTACGACCTACTGCGAGGTCCTCGAATCCGAGAACCGCAAAATCGCGCCCCTGCGCATTCACATCGAAAACGAAATCCCCATCGGCAAAGGCTGCGGATCGTCCGCCGCGGCGCGGCTTGCCGGCATTGCCTTGGCTGTCCACTTTGGCCATCTGCGCTGGAAGAACGACCGCATCGTCGGCGAGGCCTCCATGCGCGAGCATCATCCCGACAACGCCTCCGCCTGCTGGATGGGCGCGCTCACCGTAGCCCGCATGGCCAACCAGGTGCAGGCGCAGGTCGTCGAGGTCAAGCCGAAGGGGAAGTGGCCGCTACTGCTCGCTGTCCCTGAAAACCCCTTCTCGACGGAGCAGGCCCGTCGCGCGCTGCCGTTCCAGTACTCGCGTGCCGACGCGGTCACGAACATTCAGAATTCAATGCTCCTGCTCTCTGCATTCATCGACGGACGCCCCGACCTCTTGCCATCGGCGCTCGAAGACCGCATTCACCAGCCGTACCGCTCGCCATTCGCACCGCTCCTGCCTGCGCTGAAAGAGCTGAGCGGGGAGACAGGCATCTTCGGCGCAGCCCTGAGCGGAGCCGGTCCGGCCGTACTGGTTTTTCTGGATCCGAAAGTTCAGACGAAGAAGACCAAGCAGAAGATCGCCGCGCACTTGGCCAAGCGCCGCCTGCAAGCCGAGCTAATCCTGACGGAAATAGCGATGCATGGCGGTCGCGACACGCCCGACTGGAAAAAGCAGCACGGGAAATAGAAGACGCGAGAGTACCCCATTCTAAAATCGCGTCTTCTGCGATTTTAGAGTGGGGAGTTTCTCGAATTAAGAGGCGAGTTCTACCGGAAAGAACTACTGGCGGCTAGCCGGTGGCACAATCCCGTTCATCCGCAGATACACCGCCATCTGCCCATAGTGATCGAACGAGTGTGCGGTGACGAGCATGCCCAGCCCCATCCGCGTGAACTTCCCAAACGGCAGCGCGACCTCGCCAGTAGCATTTTCGGGCGTGATCGTTGCGACAGCCTTGTGCGCATAGGCGTACGAGTCTTTAATGAACTTCATGATGTCGGCCTTGGACTTGATGCTGTCCGGGCCGCTCTCGCCGCCCAAATCCACCGGCGGTTTTTCGCCCAGAATCGCTGCCGCCACCATATAGTTCACAGCCGCAACGTGCTTCACCTGCTGCCCGAAGGTGCGCACGCCTTTGAACTCGCCGTTGGTAGGCGCGAAGCCGTATTTGTCCTCGGGCATCGCCTCCGCCGCCGGAACAAACTCACTTTCGGCGTTCTTGATGCCGCCATCCAGAATCGAAGTAATCGTCTTTGGCGCATCCTTAGCCTGCCCAAAACACAAACCGCAGAAGGCCAAGACCATCGCCCCCACAAAAATCTTCTTCATGTTTCCTCCTGGCAAAACTAAATAATTCCCTGATAAAGATGTCATCGTGAGCGAGCAGAAAGTCCGCGAAGCGAACTTTCCGCGGAGTCGAAGGACCCTACTCCTTCAACCTCTCTGTGTCTCCGCAAGGCAGTCTCTCCGGCGAGGTGACGAACTTCCGAGGAGACCGGTTGCGGCCAGCGCATCAGTGCGGCGTCTTGTAATGCGCCTTATCCTGATCGTGCCGCCACTTGAAATAGGCTTCCTGCTCGTCCGGACGCAGCCGGGCAAAATCCACATTCGGATCGCGATGCGTCTCCTTGCACCACTTGTCGTAGAAGTCCATTTCCCGGTCGTTCCATTTGTGCCAGTCGTTGTAATAGTCGTCGTGATACCGCGGAGCCCGATGCACGCATCCCATACCCAGCGCGCAAGCCCCCAACGCCGCACCGAGACAAATAAGACGAACCAACCCATTCTTTTTCGAAATCATGAAATATCCCTCAAGAAGTGACGCTCCGATGGTAATAGAAAATCGAAGGCCATGTGAAATCCGAATTCCAGTTTCGCGGTGGACGAAGGACGAAAACCAAGAACTAACGAGCATCGCCCAACGACGCTCTCCAAGGCCACTCTCGAAGCCGCGAGGCCCGAACCAGATAGATTGCCAGCCCCACGATCAGCACCACGGCCGCATACCGCACCTCGCGCATAAAATTCGGACGCGAGATGAGAATAAAAATAAAACTCAATGCCGCAATCAAAGCCGGCAACGGGTAGAGCCACATCCGAAACGGCCGGGGCAAATCCGGTCGGCGCACGCGCAGCACAATCACGCCGATGCTCTGCACCAAGAACTGCAGCACAATGCGAATCACGATCAGCGACGCAATCAAATCCGCCAGCCGCAAAAAGCAAAACAACGCTGCCACGCCCGCCAGCGCCAGTACCGACACATACGGAATATGGTGTTTCGGATGCACGCGTCCAAATACCCGGAAATAATTTCCGTCCAGCGCCGCGGCATAAGGTACGCGCGAGTAACCGAGCGTCAAAGAAAATACCGAGGCAAATGCCGTCCACATCACCAGCACCGAAATCACCGACGCCGCGCCATGCCCGTACACCCGCTGCATCATGGTAGAAACGACGTACAGCTTGCTATTTGCAGCGCCTGCTTGGGCCAGTTCGCGCCATGGAATAACGCCCAGAATGCTGACGTTCATCACGATGTAAAGCCCGGCCACGGCCAGAATCGACAAGAGCAGAGCACGCGGAATATTTTTCTCCGGCTCCTTTACCTCGTCACCCAGAAAGCAGACGTTGTAATATCCGCCGATGTCATACGCGGCAATCAGCATGGCCGCGCCGAGTCCGTGAAAAAAATCGCGCGAGAACGAAAACGCTCCCGGAGGCACATCGAACACCTGTTGTGCGTGGAAGTGAGTAAGCCCGGTAAAGATGATCCAGCCGATCGTTCCCATCACGCCGAGCCAAAGCAGTTTCGTGAGCCGCGAAATTGCGGTGATGCGCCGGTAGAGCAAAAATGCGGTGAGCGCGCAAACGCCAATCGCGAGCAACGTGGCCGGCATCAGCACCCAGGTCAGTTGCAACGACCCGATTACAGGCAGAGTCAAAGTCCCGGTGCGTGTCGACCAGATGTGTTCGAGAGAAGGAAAGAAAAACGCCGCATACTGCGAGAGTCCAATCGCTCCCGAAGCAATCGAGAGCGGCGCGCTGAATGAGAGCTGCCAGATAAACAAAAACGAAATCAACCGCCCCAGCGATTGTGGTCCATAAATCTCTTTCAGATATCGATATGACCCGCCCGAACCCGGCAAAGCCGCGCCCAGTTCCGCCCAAACCAGCCCATCGCAGATCGCGAGGAATGCGCCCAGCACCCACCCCAGCATCGCCTGCGGCCCGCCCATCGCCGAAACAATTAGCGGAATGGTGATGAACGGCCCCACGCCGATCATGTCGATCATGTTGAGCGCGGTGGCGGAGGAGAGGCTGATGCCGCGTTCGAGCTTGCTGTCGGGGGTCGAGGAGGTGTCCAAGGTGAGGCGCGTCGTTAGCCGTTGGTCGATAGTCGTTTGGCGAGCATGAAATACTTCAAGTTCTGGGATCGCACGTCAAATTTGAATCGGCTCCTTTGTAGGAGCAATCCGCAGCGGTTGTTGATGCCTCGCGAACGACCAATGACTAAGGACCAACGACCGCTGAGACTAATGTCCTGCAACCATATTCACAAATAACCTGACCGCGCCCGGCACGCCCGCCGGCAACTGCCGGAAGAAGTCGTAAGCGCAATAAATATAGGTGCCCTTGCCGTACTTCGCGACCAGCAGGCCGCCCTTCTGCTCTGGTTCGCCCGGGTCGTGCGACTCCAGCAGCGGCGTGAACTCGGGTGCCCACGATGACATGAAGTACAGCCCCCGCTCCTGCACCCAGCCATCAAAGTCCTTCTGCGTAATCTCATTCGGGTAATGAAAAATCTCGTTCCCGGGCTCGAGAATCTTCACCGGCGCCTCTTCCACCGAAACGCGCGACCGCCCCAGCGTCGTCGGATATGGCGTGTACTTCCCGCCATTAAAATCGATCGGCACGCCAAACGATCCCATCGTGTTGTACTGCACCACCAGACGCCCGCCGCCCCGCACGTAGTCGAGCAACCGCTTGTTATTCGCGATCACTTCTTGCTTCTCATACGCGCGAATGCCGAGCACGATCGTCTGATACTTCGCCAGATCCTCGGTCGCAAGCTTCTCCGCCGGGATCATCTCCAGATGCATCCCGATCTGCCGCAGCACCGTCGGAATCTCATCGCCCGCGCCCATCACATACCCAACGGGCAAATCGTGCGGCACCTTTACATCGACAATCGAAACCCTCTGTACCGCCGGCTGGTAGTAATAAAAAGTCCCAAGATCGTCGCGCGTAACGACCGAATAGCCTTCTTCGTAGCTGCGCTCGCCGTTTCTCTGTACGCCTTCCACAAACCTTCCCGAAACCTCGGCGTGCCCTTCTTTCCGGGCGCCCGGAACGACTTTGAAATCCACATCGCGCTGCGGCTTCTCGGAATCGAGAGTGACCCATGTGATCGGCGGCTCAGGCTGCCAGCCATCCGGAGCTTCCATTTTGAATCTACCCTTGATAGCGGTTTGATCCTTCGATCGCAAATTGCTGGAGATTTCAGCCTTGCCTTCTAGAGAGGGGCTGTCCTCCGTTGCAATCACCTGCTCGCTGGGATCGAGCAGAATCGAAAACGCGGGAGCCACGGCGAGGGGGCGAACCGAAACCGCGCCCGCCAAGTTCTTGTATCTCACCATGCACACGGCGCGCACCAGAGGCCCGCTCCCAAGCTGTGCCTCGGCTTCGACCGGCGGCGGCGGGAAGGGATGCCCTTCATACCTGGCGTCGTCGACGGTGTTGAGCGTGTCTCGCTCCGGGTCATTACGATGCCAATAGGGTCGCGTTATCTGCGCAGTCATGGGAACCTTCACCCGGAAGCGCATAATGACCTCGTTCCCAAGCAACTCCTTCTTCAAGACCTCCGACTTCCACCCGTCCGGCAAACGAAGCGTAATGTTCGCTTTAGTATCGCGCAGCCGCGGCGTGGAGAACTTTGCGGTCACATCAAACGATTCGCCTGGAACGGCCATAAACGCGTTGTCGGGAGTCGAACCCACCGGCGCTACTACGACTGTGTCAAGCTTCTCGTGCAAGGTCAGCGCTCGCGCTTTCTCAATTTCGGTAAAGAGGCTGCTCAGGTAAAAGTATTGGGGTGAAGCCTCGGGCGATGGGTGGCCAGGAATGAGGAGCATGCCGGTCGATACCGATGCCGAATGCAGTGCCTCGTCGATTGCGTGGGTGTCGGCGCCCGTTCTCTCAGCAGCGTCGATCTTCTCCTGAATCGCGGTCAAGCTCTCACGCCACATCGGCGCTTTCTTCTCACTGTCCCCGAGCCGCCCCACTAAGCTCGTATCAATCCCGTCAAAGAAATCCGCCTCGTGACCGTCCTTGTCTTTCCCCGAAGTCATCAGCGACTCCGGCACCGCGTCCACGAGCTTGTAAAACGTAAACCGGTCTCCATCCGGAACCGAAACCGCCGCCAGTCCCTGCGACCGCTGATGCCGCAGCCCCTTCAGCGCAAACTGCAAATACGACATCCCCAGCACCGGATCGACTTTCCCCGTATTCAATTTCAGCGTGTATTTATCCGCATCGCACGTCTGCGCGCCAAAGCTGCACACATTTCCGATGTACAGCTTCTTAGCCTGCCAGGGCCGCAATCCTTCTTTGATCTGCTCCGGAAATCTCGCCGGATCGGCCGCCGCGTGGAATGCCTCGCGCGTCAAAATCGCCGACGCCTGATGGTGTCCATGCCCATCCCGCTCCGTCCCCGAAAACCGCGCCACCAGCACATCCGGACGAAACTCGCGAATCACGCGCACGATATCGGCCAGCGCCACATCGTGCCCGCCCCATTTCTGAAAGGTCTCTTCCGGCGTCTTCGAATATCCAAAATCGGCCACGCGCGAAAAGCGCTGCTCCACACCGTAATAGCGATCCGCCGCCAACAACTCCAAAGTCCGCAGCACGCCCAGCTCGTCAAACAAATTGCTGCCCAGCTTGTTCTGCCCGCCCTCACCGCGGGTAAGGGTCATCAGCAAAGTATCGACGCCCTTGCCGCGCGCCTCCAGCGTAAGCATTCCGCCATCCTCATCATCCGGATGCGCCACCACCTGCATCAACCGCCCGGTCGTCGCCAGCTTCCGCAGCTCCAGCTTGAGCCCGGCCTCGCCGGTCTCTTGCGGCAGCGGCTCATAATAATGATCGTCCGCCCAATCGGCCGCGCTCTTGTCTTTTTTCTGATCCTTACTGTGCTCCGCCTGATCTCTAGCCCGGTCCGCGTGGCTCATGCTCCCGACGCCATGATCAACGGAGGGTTTATCGTCGCTGGGAACGGTGGCAGAGTGCTGCGCGCTTGCAGAAATCGCACTCGCGAACAAAACAATAGGCAGCAGCCACCGCCGCCGCTCGCACACCAAACCCGCCCAGGTTCTCAAAGTTGGAAACATCTCCATAAGATGGAATTTACACGAAGAAGGAATCAAGATTGTAGCGCCGGCGTACCGCCAGCTGTCCGGCGGGCGTCCTCGCCCGCCGCTTTGAATGCCAGGCAAATCCAGTCCGTTTCGTGGCCGCAAGTGCTACCTGACGGCCGATGGCTGGCGGTTGACGGCTGCCGAGCACGCCGTCGCCTCCTGCACAATCCCCGCAAAATCCGCATCTCCGCGCACTCCCGCCAGCAGCGGATCCTCCAACAGCGCATCGTGCGAGCAATATCCTCCCTTAATCGCCGTCCGCAGAAATTCAAACGAAATCTGCCTCTCTCCGCACGATGCCAGCACCGCGCCCTCGTAGTACTTCAGCGCCGAATTGTGGATCGCCATTAACTCCTTCTCCGCCGCCAGCGCCGCCCGGTGCACCTCCTCCGCCGACGCCTTGTTGAGGCACACCTGCAGGAAACTCCGCATCCACAGCGGGTTCTCCGTCATCGGCTGCACTGCCCGCTGCGCCTCCGTCATTTTTCCCTCGCGCATCAGCACGGTCACTTTGATTGCATTGGCGTATTCGGAACTCCCATCCAGCTTCAGGAAGTCCATCGCCCGCGCCGGCTTCCCGCCTTCAAAAAACGCGAATGCGCAGGAACGCCAGTTGTAATTCGTCGAATCGATGGCCAACGCCTTGTCGCACTCCGACTGCGCCTCGCCCAACATCCCCGCGTAGCGCGCCACATACGCCAGTGAAAAATGCGCGAACGCGTTATCCGGACGCCGCTTCACCAGATCGCGCGCATCTTGTAATCCTTGCCCAACATTTTCCGTATCCGCCAGATTGATCGCGAGCGATCCAGCCGCATCCGTACGCCCCGGTTCGATCGCCAACGCCTTTCGGTACGCCGCACTCGACCGCTCGTAGCCCTTCGTTCCGCTCTCCCCATAAACCGCGTCGTAATAATAACGATGTCCCAGCGCCTCCCACGCTGGCGCATAATTTGCGTCCAGCGCCACCGCCTTTTCCAGCATGGCAATCGCGTCCTTGTTCGGTCCGGCATCATGCGGAATCGCCTTGCTCTGCATGTACAGCCGGTACGCCTCGGGATTCGCGGGCGCGCTCCCCTCCTCCACCTCGCCGCCCACGCCGAGCGCCGGCAGGAGTCCCTGCTTCACCCGCTTCTCCATCTGATTCTGCAGCGCAATCAGGTTGTCCGCCGGCGCCTGAAGTGTCGTTCGCCACAACAGACGATTGTCCGCGACCGACACGGCTTCCAGGGTCACGATCACATTCTTGTCCTGCCGCAAGAAATGCCCTGCCACCACCGTCGACACGCCCAGCGCGCGCCCGATCTTCGCTGAATCGGCCTCCACATTGTCGTACTTCTGCATCGAGGCCGGCCGGATCTCCAGCCCATGCGAATGCATCAGCGCGTTCGCAAACTCATCCGCCAGCGCGACCCGCAAATAGTCGCTCTCCTGATCGTCAGTTCTGAAGTTCTGCAGCGGCAGCACGGCGATCGTCTTCTCACCCGCGGCAGGAAGAGCCGCTGCCCGTTCCCTCCGCATCCACCAGATGCCCGCCCCCATCGCGGCGACCAGAACAGCCAGAATGCAAACACCGAGAAGCAGCCATTTCCGGTTAGGGCCCGTCTTTTCAAATGTGTTCGTCGCGATCCGCGGCGCGGCCGCGCGTTGCACTCGCCGCAAACCGCTGCGCAAAGTCGAATCGCTCTCTCCGCGCGCATCTTGCTCGCGCTCGTCGCGCAGTCGCGCCAGGTCCACCCGCATCTCCGCGCCATGCTTGTATCGAAGCTCGCGATCCTTCTCCATCGCCTTGCCGATGATCGCTTCCAGTTCCTTCGCCACCGCCGGATTCACCGTCCTCGGCGGCGCCGGCTTCGCATTGATCACCGCATGCAAGGTCGTGACAACATTCGTCCCGGTAAATGGCTTCTTCCCGGTCGCCATCTCGTACAGCACCACACCGAAAGAAAAAATGTCGCTGCGGACGTCCAAGTCCTCGGACCGCGCCTGCTCCGGCGACATATACACCGCCGTCCCCGGAATCACGCCCACCTGCGTCAGCGACTCCTCCAGCCCCGTGTCCGTCGACGTTCCCACCGCTCCGTCCTTCGTCAGCTTCGCCAGTCCGAAGTCGAGAATCTTTACCTGCCCCGTAGGCGTCAGAAAAATATTCGCAGGCTTGATGTCGCGATGCACAATCCCCTTCGCATGCGAAGCCGCCAGCGCATCCGAAACCTGAACGGCAATCTCCAGTAGCTCGTCTGTCGGAATCGCATGATCCGGCCCAGCGTGGTTCGGCCCGGTCGCTGCGCGGATCCGCTGCTTCAGGCTCTCGCCGTCCAGCTTCTCCATCACGATGAACGGATGCCCCTCGTTCTCGTCGATGTCGTGAATCGTGCAGATGTTGGCGTGATTGAGCAGCGACGCTGCCCGCGCCTCGCGCGTAAACCGGTCGAGCGACCGTTTGTCCCTGGCAAGATGATCGGGAATAAACTTCAGCGCAACATGCCGCCCGAGGCGCGTATCCTCGGCCTCATAGACAATGCCCATCCCGCCGCCGCCCAGCTTGCCGAGCACCCGGTAATGAGAAACAGTCTGTCCAACCAGATCCATGAATGCTCGTGTGGCGCGGACACTCCTGTCCAGGAAATGGGTGGGTAGCGGGGCGTCCTCGCCCACGACCCTCACCCGCGAATTCAGAATGTTAGTTTTTCTCCGACGCCGGGTCAACAAAGAAGGCCGATCAAAAAGAAACTGAGAGTTGTCGGTCTTATTGGGATGTCATCCTGAGCGGAGCGAGCCGTTCGCGAAGCGAATGGCTCAGCGGAGTCGAAGGATCCCTACAAGCGCATCCGCCGTTTCAGCCGCCGCAAGGCATTCCCCCCATGCTGCCTGCCGCAATGTGCCGGCTCCACCATCACCCCACGTCCATTTCCACCGCCACATCAAATCCCGAATAATACTTCTTCACATCCCCTGCCCCGTACTTCTCGCGAAACTTCTCCACCACATCCGCCACGCGCTTCTTATCGCGAATCACACGAACTTCAAACTTCCCCTCCGCATCCCGAGCCTCAATCTTCATCGACGGATTCTTCACCACATTCTTAAACCACTGCGTCTCCGATCCCTGCACGGGAACGAGATAAAGTTTTCCCTCCTCATACACGAACCACACCGGAATCGAAATCTCCCGCCCAGACTTCCTCCCGGTCACGGTAATTTTGATCTCGCGATAACGCGACAAACGATCCTTCAGCTCCGAATGCGCGGGCATACCGCACCTCCACTCTGAATCTTAGCGGATCACCACACCTCGCATCTCTTCCCCTCCGGCCGCACCATCGGCGCATCCGCCTTGCACTGAAACGCCTTCTGAAATTCAGGCAAATTCGACAACGGCCCGTTCACCCGATACTTCGACACGGGATGCGGATCGCTCTGTACCAGCAGCCGCATCGCCTCCGGCCGCATAGCATCGCCGCGGAACTGTCCCCACGCAATGAAGAACTGCTGCTCCGGCGTGAATCCATCCAGGTCGGCCGGGCGCGGCTTGCCTTCCAGCGACTTCTCATATGCCATGAACGCGATCTTCGCGCCGCCCAGGTCACCAATGCTCTCGCCAAGCACAAGCTTGCCATTGTGATGAATGTCCTTCTCGATGTAGTAATTCTCAAACTGATCGGCCACGCACGCCCCGCGCGCCTGGAATTTCTTCAGGTCGTCGGCGGTCCACCAGTTCGTCAGACTTCCATCCGCGGCAAACTGCGACCCCTGATCGTCAAATCCATGCGAAATTTCGTGCCCAATCACCACCCCGATCGCGCCGTAGTTCACCGCATCTACCGCGTCGAGGTAAAAACCCGGCGGCTGCAGAATGCCCGCCGGAAACACGATCTCGTTCAGCTGCGGATTGTAGTAAGCGTCCGAGGTTGGCGGCGTCATCCCCCAGCGCCCGCGATCCACCGGCTTCCCGATCTGCGCGCGATCGTCGTCAACCGCAAACCGGTTCGTCACCACCATATCCTCGAAGTAGTCGCCGCGCCGGATGTCGAGCTTGCTGTAGTCCTTCCACTTATCCGGATACCCAACCTTCGGATTGAATGTCCCGAGCTTCGCGAGCGCCTTCTGCTTGGTCTCTGCGCTCATCCACGGACGCGTCTCGATGTCATCCTTCATGGCGGCCAGCAGGTTCTTCACCATTTCCTGCATGCGAGCCTTGGCTTCGGGCGGAAAATATTTCTCCACATATTTCTTCCCGAGCGCTTCGCCCAGTTGCTGGTCTGCCGCCTCCGCGCACTGCTTCCACCGCGGCTTGATCTCGCTCGCGCCTCCCAGATATTTCCCGTAGAACTCGAAGTTCCGGTTCACAAAGGCCGTGGGCAGCGCGGGCGCCGACGCATCCAGCAGGTGCCACTCCAGATAAATCTTCCAGTCGGCCAGCGAAGTCTCCTGCCACTGCCGGTCCAGGTCCTGCACGTACTTCGGTTGTCCCACATTGATCGGCACATCTCCTGCCACGCGGCTGTGCGCCAGGTAGCCATCCCAGTCCATGTGCGGAGACAAAGCCTGCAGCTCGGCCAGCGTCATCTTGTGATCGGTTGCCTTGGGATCGCGCAACTCCGCCGTGCACAGCGAAGCCTCGGCCATGCGCGTCTCCATCGCCAACACGGTCTTCGCCGCCGCTGCAGATTTCCCCGCATCCCAGCCCATCAGCCTGAACATGTCGGTCACATACGCGGCGTATTTCTCGCGCGTCTCTACAAACCGCGTTTCCTTGCTGACGTAATAATCCTTCTCCGGCAGAGACAGCCCTGTCGCGAAAACCCCCGCAATCACCATCGTCGGCTGATGTGCATCCTGCTGGCTTCCCACAATAAAGGGCGCGACTACCCCTACGTCGGGCAGTTCGAAAATCACGCGCTGCAGCGACGCGGCATCCTTCGCGCCCTCGATCTTCGCCAGCCACGGCTTCAGCGGTTCCAGCCCGCGCGCATCGATCGCAGCCTGATTCGTGCAGGCTCCGTAGAAATCGCCAATCTGTTGCTCGGTGCTTCCCTTGGGAGCATTCTTCACCGCCGCCGCGTCCTCCAGAATGTCGCGCAGCTTTTCCTTGCTGGTCTCGCCTGACTGCCAGCGTTTGCTCCAGCGCGTCATCGAAGCGGGGATTGGATTGTTGGCCCGCCAGGTGCCATTGGCGAACTCATAGAAGTCCGTGCACGGATCGATCTTGCGGTTGATATCGTTCAGGTCGACTCCGTGAAGCTTGTTCGATGGCAAAGACTGCGAAAGAACGGGGGGACAGCAAAGCAGCAGGCAGCACAACGTCTTGAGGATTCGCATCAGACCTTTCCGGAACCCACCGCGCACGTTCGTCGCGGCTGGGAAGCTTTAGGGTTCTTAAATTATGCCTTCGACATTCTAGACGAGAGACAAGGACAATTGTCATCCGCATGCGTAGCCCGAAAGTTCGTCGCGGGAGCGAGGGCCGAGCGCACCGGACGCCCGCGGTCTCAAGGCGCTTGCCTAAAGATAGGTACCGTGGTACATTTGTACCATGGTTAACAATAATGCACTGTCCAATTCGAAATTAGTGATCGAGCGCGTTCAGACCGGAGTGCGCATGGAAAAGCGCATTCTGAAGGTTCTGAAGGCGTTCGCCGAATTTCACGACATGACGCTCGGAGATGTGCTCGAGGGAATCGTGCTGCACGCCTTTGACGGCAAAACGCCATTCAGCGCCGCTTCGCTCGCGCGCATTCGAGAGCTGAAGAAGTTCTACGAACTCGATCTCGACTCGGGCGCAAGCCATCATCTGGTCGAGGGCCGGCCGGGGAAACGCGCAGGTGCCGCCGATACAAAAACTGGCGAGGCGAAGACCGCCGAGAAAAAGGCCCCCGAGAGGAGGAAATGAGCGGCCGCGGAAACCCTGCCATTCTCGTGCTGCGCTGGGCGCTCGGGCTGATAATCCTCATCGAGTCCGCGCGCTTCGCCTTTTCGCATTCGTCGGCGCTGGCCTTCGCGAAGACGGGATTGCCGTCCTTCCTTCGCATCGTGCTGGCCTGGGCGGAGATGGCCGCAGCCGTTCTCTTTCTCATTCCCGGATTCCTGAAGACCGGAGGGCGGCTTCTGATCGCGGTGCTCGCAGCAGCGATCGTCATTCACGTGCTGCATGGCTGGTTCGACGTCGGCTGCCTCGTTATATACATCGCGGCGGCGTGGGCCGTCATGGAGACAAGCTAGGAGACGCTATGATCGAACAGATAATGACCGAACAGGCGGCGACAGATCAATTCCTGATTTCCGAGTTTGAACAGGGCCGCACGCCGGGAGAATTTCATCACGCCGATCATGTGCGGGTAGCATTCGCCTACGTGCGCGAATTCCCCATGCCCGAGGCGCTCGCCAGATTCTCCGCCGCGCTCAAGCGCTTCGCGAGACTGAAGGGCAAGCCGAATCTCTATCATGAGACGATCACCTGGGCATATCTGCTACTGATCGGCGAGCGAATTACGAGGGCTGGAAAGCGGCAGTCATGGGAGGAGTTTTGCGCGGAGAACGGCGACTTGCTGTTATGGAAGGGAGGAATTCTCGAGAGATATTACCGGCGCGAGACGCTGACGTCGGACCTGGCGCGAGGGACGTTTGTGTTTCCGGATACGTGACCAACTGGTAAGCTCGAGAGGATGGACAAGAAAAAGCCATGTGTTGCGTGTAAACAGGAGATCCCTCTTGGCTCGTCACTGTGTCCCGTCTGCAAAAGCTACCAGCACGTGTGGAAAAACCACTTGCAATACTTCGCAGGTATCGCAACTCTTGTTGTGCTGACAATCTCGGCTCTCTTCTGGGTCGGCGAGAGGGTTTGGATTACGTTCTTGTCGAAAGAGAAAGTTGTGCTAGTGGCCTGTAACACGTTGGACACGGGCGCCTTGATCGCGAACCGTGGTGACCGTGAAGTGTTCATCTCTCATTTGCTAGTCACGATGACTGGCCGGACCCATGATTGGTCCGCCCCAGTGCTCCAGGTAAACGAAAAGCTAGACCCCGGACAATTCCTAAGAGCCAAGTTCCCACCCACGAAGATTACGGGATCGGGCATTTTTGTGCGAGGAATTTCCAGCAAGGACTTTGAGAGCCTAATAGTACGGGCGTCGAATGGTGACCCCTGCGTCGAGGCGGATTTCTTTAGCAACTCGGACACGATGCTAGCAGAGTTAAGGGCCTCTGCCGGCCCATCCCTGAACACGTTCCCCGTTGGTGGTTTTCTTGAGTATTGGGGACGTGGCGACAATCCCACCCATATGCCTATTACCGGCACCGGCGTGATTCGCCAAGCCGTGCCGCCCTGCCCACAGGGAGAGAAAAACGGGAAGCAATAGCTGCAGCCTCGTTTTCGGTCGTATACCCCCCTGTGTATACGCGCGCTCTTAGCCGTGTCCGCAGTACGGCTCGGGTCAGCTACAACAAAGCGAACGCGAACAAAAGAGCCCGGATCTCTCCGGGCTCTCTTAATCAGCTTTGTTATTAGTGAAGTTTATTCCGTGCTGCCCGCGGCCGCGCTCATAGGCTCTCCATCCGGCTGCAGCACGACGCCGTCAAACGGAGTGGCGCCCACAAACCGCCCGCCCATCACGCTGACCCGGCGCAGCGGATATCCGCTGTCGGGACCGCGCTGCCAGCTGCGTCCGCCATCCGTGCTCTCGAAGATCACGCTGGTGGCGTCGCTCGTGGCGAGCATCCGTTTGTGCGTCGAGTCGTAACTGACCGAGGTGATGTCCTTGGCAGGCAGGCCGTTGGTGGCGTGCTCCCAGGTTGTTCCGCCATCTTCGCTGCGATAGACGCCCTCGCGCGAGGCGACGAAGAACTGTCCCTCGGGCGAAATGGCCGCGCCGCGAATGCCCGTCATGTACGAAGGCAGGCCAGCCTGTTTCCAGGTCACGCCGTCGTCGTCCGAAACCATCGCGCTGGTACGCGTCGCCGCGAAGACCGTGTCCCCCTGCGTGCGAACCGCAACGAAATCCAGCCGCGCGAGGCCGGGCTCGACCTTCCAGATCTTGCCGTCATCCTTGCTGGAATAGACGCCTTCGGTCGTCGCCGCAAACCAGCGGTGCGAGCCGAACTCGACGTCATTGACGCGCGCTGTCAGTTCCGACTTCTTCCACAGCGTCGTGGTCGTCGGTTTCTTGGAGCCTTTTTTGTAGACCTTCTTCGTCTGCTCCATCGCGACCTGGTTCATCGGCTTCCACTCGGTCGAATTGCGATCGAGGTAGAACATCCCTTTGTTCGTGCCGGCAACGAGCGTGCCGCCCGAGGTCTGCTTCAGCGCGAAAACATCGCGCCCGCCAAGGCCGGCAGCTTTCTGCATCCAGTGCTGGCCATTGTCGTGTGAGTAGAAGACGCCGCCGTATTCACGGTCATTCACGACGCCGACGTACATTGTCGAAGCGTTCTGGTTATCGGCAACGAGCGAAGAGATGTAGCGATGCGCGTAGCCGTGGTTGGAAGTTTCCCAGGTCGCCGCGCCGTTGGTCGAAGCCATCACGCCGCTGCGGTCGGTGGCGACGAGAACATGGTTCGAGTCGCGCGGATCGACAAAGACGTCGTTAACGACGACTTCAGGAGCCGAAACGCGCTTCCAGGATTTCCCAAGGTCCATCGTTTTCCAGAGGCCTTCGGTCGTGCCGGCATAGACGATGTTTTCGTTGGTCGGATCCTGCTTCAGCACGCGCGTACGCCGCGCCGAAAACGGGATGCCCTGGATCTTCGAAAACTGGTTACCGGCGCTTTCGCTCTTATAGATGCCCGAGCATGCGCTGGCAAAAACGACCTGCGGATTGTCGTGGTCGACGATGACGGAAAAGACGTCGGAGTCGTCGATCATTCCTTTATTAATGTGCTGCCAGTTGGTGCCGCCGTCGGCCGTCTTCCACGCCAAGTGCCAGGTTCCGGCATAAACCGTATTCGGATCTTTCGGATCGACCGCAATCGACTCGATGTTCTTAACCTCGGCCGAATTGGCTGGGGACAAACGCTCCCAGGTATTGCCGCCATCGTTCGTCCGGAATACGCCATCCAGCGCGCCCGCTACAAGCACATTCGAATTGCCGCGGAACATCGCCATGGCGCGGATCGACTTGCCGTGCATCGCCGGCATAGTCTGCCAGGTACGTCCGCCGTCCGTGGTGCGGAAAATTTCGCCGATCTGCTGGCTGGAAGTGCTCCACGCCGAAACATAAACGCGGTCGGAATTCTGCGGGTCGACCACGATGTGGTCGAGAACGTAGTCGTCGCCGCCCAGGTGCGCGAGACGCGACCAGCTATGGCCGCCGTCGTTTGAAACAAACATCTGCCCGGTGCTGGTGCCGAGATAAACATGATCTGGGTTGTGCGCGTCGTACGCGAGGCTGCGCGCGTCTCCGCCATCTGGACCTAATACTCGCCAGGGCCCGGTGGCGAGGAGTGCCGTGCTCGTAAAAACGACCACCAGGAGCAGACCGAGCTGCACACTGGCGCGAAAAACGTGGTTGTCCCTCATACGCGGATAGATACCCCTGCGAACAGTATTCGCCTGCGCCCCAGAGTGACAGGCTACCACGGATGCTTCAAGGTTACCGAAGGCCGGAAAATAGGAAGGCCGGTAGGTGGTCCCTACCGGCCTTTCGCTACCTGTACCAACGGGTGAGCGGGGCGGGCCCCGTCGCCCGTTATTCGGCCTTTTTCGCCGCCTTCTTCTTTGCCGCCGGCTTCGGATGATCCAGGATTGGCTTCACCTTGGTCTCATCCACCGGAGTGGTCGAACCGGCATTCGGGAACGTCGCTCCCGCCGGAACGATCCACTGTTCCGACGTAGCCGTGGTTTCCGTGCCGGTGCGCGTCTCGATGCGGCTGGCATCGATGTGCTGTTGCGCTTCGCCTTCCGTGAGGTAGTACTTCACGTCGACGGC